>Ga0169931_10003196_pt1 | contig 26186 bp, 28 predicted proteins | sample Kivu_15m_20L_FD_129675 | JGI IMG/M metagenome (GOLD analysis project Ga0169931, IMG submission 129675) | Freshwater microbial communities from Lake Kivu, Western Province, Rwanda to study Microbial Dark Matter (Phase II) - Kivu_15m_20L... | ecosystem: Environmental > Aquatic > Freshwater > Lake...
AATTTGTCGCTTTGCTACCGCGAAGCCCGCCCACTATTTGTGCTAGTTGTGTCACTTATTTCAGTACAGAAATCCTATAATATAGCGATCGCCTGTGCCAGTTGCGTAAGTCCTGTAATAATACAAAAATTACCATAACAAGTGGCACAGCCCAAGGTGAAACTCGCACCATAAAAAATTATCAAGGCGCAAAAAGACTAGCTGTGATAGATTCGCCCTGGGAAAACATTCCCGATCATACCTCCGGCTACTCAATTAAGAGCATATACTCGGCAATTGATGGTGGTGTTGCTGCCAATAACCCTTCTAGCTGTGCTGTGGCAGAAGCTATAAGATTAGGCAATAAATTGGAAGATATTAGCGTCCTCTCCGTGGGTACGGGAGAAATGACCCGACTCATACCATTTGAAAAAGCCCAAGGCTGGGGAATTCTACAATGGATAGAGCCGCTTATTAGTATCTTGTTGGATTCTTCTTCAATTGTTCATGAGTACATTACCCATCAAATTATTCAAGAGCGGGTTTTACGATTGCAGTTCAAGCTAGATAGGGAGTTAACCGGTAAACGCTTAAGTGATGATATGGATGATGCCAGTGAAGAGAATATCAATAATTTAATTGAAGCGGCAACTGTTTATATTCAACAGCCAACAGTCCAAGCTGATTTGCAGAAATTTCTACAATGAAGGAACGTCAGTGACGCTGGAATCCCCTCGGATAGCGTGGGGAGTGTCAATTTAGAGGTTAGACATAGTTCTAGTTCTAGTAAGTTCTATACTAATTCTGCCGCTAAAATCTGGAATAGGTGCAGCAGGTTTACTGACAATCACCTGGACTTGTGTGACGCGATCGCACTGTTGCAGAAGAGAATCAGCGATAGTACCCGCCAACTTTTCCACCAAAACAAACTTAGCCGTTTTAACGATATGTTGTACTGAGTTAATGACGCTGCGATAATCTACAGTGTCTTCAATTGCGTCAGTGTTGGCAGCTGTGGAGATATCTAACCATAACTTCACATCCACCTCAAACCACTGCCCTAATACCTGTTCTTCTGGTAGATACCCAGTGTAGCCATAGCAGCGAATATTGGTTAAATGAATGCAATCCATAAGACCTGAAAAGTAAATCGGACATTGAACCTTACCAGAGAAATTTTAAATTGAATTTAACTCAAAATCAAAAATTTAAAATTATTATTTTATAGCCATGCTTGATTTAATACCATTTGCCTATAAAAATCTTAATCAACTTTGGGCTTATATCTTAACCGAAACACTAAAGCGCCTGGGATTGAATTGTGTGGTCATGTCTCCTGGTTCACGTTCTACACCTTTAGTAGTGAGCTTTGTGCAGCAAATACCTGACATTGAAGCTGTTTCTATTCTCGATGAGCGTTCAGCGGCCTTTTTTGCCTTGGGAAGAGCTAAAGCCACTGGGCTACCTGTAGTATTGGTTTGCACCTCCGGAACAGCAGCAGCGAATTTTTACCCAGCCATCATTGAAGCCCAAGAAAGTCGCATCCCATTGTTAGTGCTAACTAGCGATCGACCACCAGAATTGAGACATTGCCATTCGGGGCAAACCATAGATCAAGTTAAATTATATGGTAATTACCCAAACTGGCAAGCAGAATTAGCCACACCATGGCCAGACATGGGAATGCTGTGTTATCTGCGACAAACCATCATTCACGCTTGGGAACGCTGTCAACTTCCTACACCAGGTCCAGTGCATTTAAACATTCCTTTTCGTGACCCCCTCGCCCCCATTCCTGATGGAATTGATTTGAGTAATTTACAGTCACAGTTCCACTCACAAGACTTTTTTGCAGGTATAGCCAAAATTAACCCAGTACCCCCTTCGCCATTTTCTCTTCCCCAACAGTGGTTAAAATCTCAACGAGGAATAATCATTGCTGGTGTAGCCCAGCCCCAACAACCAGAGAAATACTGTCAAGCCATCGCCCGTTTGTCTCAAACACTGAACTGGCCAGTTTTAGCTGAGGGACTTTCCCCGGTGAGAAATTATGCTAACCTCAACCCCTATTTAATTTCCACCTACGACATCATTTTACGTAATCAGCAACTTGCCCAAGAACTAACCCCGGAAATAGTAATTCAAATCGGTGAAATGCCCACCAGTAAGGAATTACGTAACTGGCTATCTACTACCAACGCCCAACGCTGGATCATAGATAGTAGCTATGATAATTTAGACTCTTTACATGGAAGAACCACACATTTAAGGATATGTGTAGAAGATATAGATTACCAAAGAGAAAGCAGGAATCATCAAACAGAGCTTTATTTACAAAAATGGTGTGAAGTTGAAGTAAAAATCAGAAAAAACATTGATGAAAATTTTGTACAATTAGACCAATTAATTGAAAGTAAAGCAGCCTGGTTAATGTCCCAAAGTCTGCCATCAGCCACACCATTATTTATTGCTAATAGTATGCCAGTGCGGGATGTGGAATTTTTCTGGAAACCAAATAATTTAGGTATAAAAACTTATGTTAACCGAGGTGCCAATGGTATTGATGGCACACTTGCCACAGCTTTAGGTATTGCACATCACCAGCAAAGTAGTGTGATGTTAACAGGAGATTTAGCCTTATTACATGATACCAACGGATTTTTAATTAGAAATAAATTTGTTGGACATTTGACAATTGTGTTAATTAATAACAATGGTGGGGGGATTTTTGAAATGTTGCCCATAGCGCAATTTGACCCACCTTTTGGAGAATTTTTCGCCACCCCCCAAGATATAGATTTTGCTAAGTTATGTGCTACATATAATGTACAGCATCAGTTAATTACTGACTGGCAACAGTTAAAAGAAAACTTAAAACTGCTACCAAATCAGGGAATTAGATTGTTAGAAGTCAGGACAAATAGGAAATTAGATGCTAAATGGAGAAAAGAGAATTTACAGAAGTTTGGGTTAGATATTGCTATTTGAACCCAAAAACTGCGATAAAATTCTCAAACACAACAGCCCATAAACTTATGACACAAATCACCTGGCAAATTGGCAAAAACTATGAAGATATCCTCTATCATAAAACCGATGGTATTGCCAAAATCACTATTAACCGTCCCCATAAACGCAATGCCTTTCGTCCTCAAACTGTGTTTGAATTGTACGATGCCTTCTGTGATGCTCGTGAAGATACTAATATTGGCGTAGTTTTATTCACTGGTGCGGGACCACACACTGATGGTAAATACGCCTTTTGTTCTGGTGGAGATCAAAGTGTACGGGGACAAGCTGGTTATCTTGATGATGCAGGTGTGCCCCGCTTAAACGTGTTAGACCTGCAACGGCTGATTCGTTCTATACCCAAAGTAGTAATTGCTTTAGTAGCTGGGTATGCTATCGGTGGTGGACACGTCCTACATTTAATTTGTGACCTGACTATTGCCGCCGATAATGCTATTTTTGGACAAACAGGTCCGAAAGTGGGCAGTTTTGATGGTGGATTTGGCGCAAGTTATCTCGCCCGCATCGTAGGGCAGAAAAAAGCCCGAGAAATTTGGTTTCTGTGCCGTCAATATAATGCACAACAAGCATTAGACATGGGTTTAATAAATTGTATTGTCCCAGTGGAACAGCTAGAAGCTGAGGGTATGCAATGGGCGCAGGAAATTTTAGAAAAAAGCCCCATTGCCATTCGCTGTCTGAAAGCAGCATTCAACGCTGATTGTGATGGACAAGCTGGTTTACAAGAACTAGCTGGGAACGCCACCTTACTTTATTACATGACAGAAGAGGGTACTGAGGGAAAACAAGCCTTTTTAGAAAAACGCCCCCCCAATTTTCGCAGCTTTCCCTGGCTACCTTAAAATGTTAAAATCGCACCCCATCACGAGGTGCGATTTTTCAAGCTGTGAAAATTCAAAGCACTACAAATATTAAATATTGATCTTATTTTATACAAATTGACTCCAGTGGTGGTCAACTAAATTTGCATCACCTTAGTTTTAGCTTCTGGCGAGGTGCAGTTAACTATTTCCTCTACAGAGGCCACAATACTATTGTTTCCATCTGTGGGCAAAGATTCTGAAGAGTGTAAAACTCTGGTTGCATCTGGTAAACCCCAAGCATCTTCCAAAGTTTCCCAAGAAGGTGCAAAAGGTGGAAGCGCCAAAGAACAAGCTTTCCAACCAGCTTGTACTCTTGCTCCTAACTGCTGACACATTCCGCCTCGGCGACCCTCTGGCTGGTAATGACGACAATAGCGACAGGCAGATGTTGGGGATTTAATGGCTTTCATTTGGGTTCATCTTGAATGCAGTTTATGGCTGATTTGCATTCTTGTATTTTCCTCCTATATATAAAGAGGTAATTTTACCAAAAAGTCATTATTTTACCTGTGTTTCAGCGATCCCCACAAAAAAATAAACTTTACAATCTTTTTAGATTCTTGTTATATATGTAAATAATCACAATAGTACATACACAGAAATTTTTAACTAAAACTAGCTGGGGATCAAGGATAAACTTATCAGTTTGGATTTAAATCAAATTCACAATTGACAACTCTGGTATGGTATGTGTAGTCAGTTGCCCTAGATTATTCACCATCACTAGCCCCATTTACTCCTTTAGTTATATGTTTTTGAAGAATTAAACTGTTTGGCCGCACAAACACAACACACCTGCCAACGCTGAAGTTCACCAGGCGGGGTGGGAGATTGGCACTGAGAACAAAGAGGTAAGCCATGTGATCGCTCTTGCACCTTTTTAGCCCAAGCTGCAAAAGCAGTATTGGGGTTCTCAATAGTGGGTGTAACCTGATCAAGACAACCACCAAGATCAGCCAAGTAACTCGGATGTTCCTGGGGGGTAAAAGTTTTTTGCTGTAAGTAATCTGGAAGGGGCTGCCAATCTTTGGCAGAAAAACGAATATCTACCAAAGGAGAAGACAAATTTTGATTTAACTTTAACAGCAGAGTTGTCCGTCCAAATGTCATGTTCTGCGCCCAAGCAGCACTAGAAGTTGCCACCAGCAAAACATCACGCTGAATTGATAATGGTCGCGTATGGTTAGCGGCCACTTTGCCGACAATATTTGGCCATAATTCCAGTAAGCGCTGAAATGGGTGTTTTTGCCATTGAGCTTGGTGCTTGACAACGCCTAAAATATGATTAAGTGATTTCAACGACATCTTTAGATAGACTTTTGTTGTCTGTGTATGTTTGAAACAATTTTCCTGATTAATTGCCCTTAATTGATTTTAAGTTAATACAGTAGTCTTGATGTGAGGCAGATCATGAATCAAAATCCCCTGATAAATTCCGGCACTAAATCATTGAAAACATCTGGGATAAAGCCAGCATTAGCCGCAGCCCTGGCCAGTTTAGAAGTACCCATAGATCAAGAATTAGCTCGATACCGACGCACAAAAATTGGATTTAAGATACCACAACAACCCCCAGATTTACCAGATAACCCAGCCATGGACAAAGTTGCACCTCCATTACCCAACAAAAATACACCCTCTCAGCCTGCATGGCTGTTGAATGAGACTCCGGAAGAGAACCCAACCGCAACTAACACTGAAGTTGATGACTTTAACTCACCATCAACTAACTCAGCCAGTAGCATTGTGCCTGCGGTGGTTGATGCTGAGAATGATCATGCCTCACAACCAAATGAATACTTGGAATCAAGTGAGGCACTGCTGCGAACTTTGACAGATGAACAACAGTCCCCAAAAAAGCCAAGTCATTCTCAGGATAGTTTGCTATCGCCTTTGGGTATCGGCTCCATTTTACTGCTATTAGTAGCCAGTGTCACCCTGGGTTACTTGGTGTTCAATCCTAATTCTTATTTAAGTAGCTTCTTGCCTGGGGATTCATCCGCCAACACAGAGGAAAACACCAAAGAAGTAGATAATAATGCTCAACCTCAGTCGGAAACAAAAGAAATATTTATAACCAAGTATCCCAATTTAGCAGCGAAAGAATTTCCCCAAGTCAGAAACCCCACCGACATAGTTGGTTTACAACCCAAGGTTAAACCAACACCCAGACCAATCATGACTCAACCATCTGTAACTCCCCCAGAGGTAATAAAACCATCCTTACCACAGTCACAGCCTGTACCAGCGGTAAATACGGCTTCCAGTTCCACAACAGCAACAGCAAAACCTTTACCAGAGAAAACAACAACCCCACCCCAGGCTAACGCAGAATTGAAACCAGCAACAGATGGGTTTTATCATATAGTCATGGATAATCAAGGCGATGGCGCTCTGTCTACAGCACAACAAGTAGTTCCCGATGCTTATTTATCACCCGGACAAACTTTGATATATCTGGGTGCATTAAAAACCCCTGAAGCAGCACGAGAAAGGGTGAAACAGCTACAGTCTCAAGGACTCAAAGCCAGGATTCAGCAACAATGAATTGTAAAAATTTAGGATAGGATGAAAAAAAACATCCAGTCAATGAGGGGGTTTTGATTTTTTTCACTCCTTCGTCCCTGGTCTGGCGGGAAGCGCTGTGAACAAAAAATGAATGGAGAGCCGATATGGAACTGATTAAGCGTATCCAGGGGATAATTCGCGCTAACGTTAACAGTATCTTAGGCAATGCCGAAGATCCAGAACAAATCCTGCAACAAGCAGTGAACGAAATGCAGGACAACTTGGTGCAATTGCGACAAGGGGTAGCACAAGCCATCGCTACTCAAAAACGCACTGAAAGACAAGCAGCAGCAGCGAAATCTACTTCAGAAGAATGGTATCGCCGCGCTCAGTTGGCATTACAACAGGGAAATGAAGTTTTAGCACGGGAAGCTTTAACTAAACGCAAAGCATATCAAAAAACTGCTACATCTCTATATAGTCAAATCCAGGAGCAAAATAATGTGGTGGCTAGACTGAAGAAGGATATGCGATCGCTAGAATTAAAAATTGGCGAAGCGAAAACTAAAAAAGATATGTACATAGCTCGCGCCCGTTCAGCTGAGGCTTCTGTCCGACTTCAGGATATGTTGGATAGTAGTTCCCCCTCCAGTAGCCTGTATGCCTTTGAGCGGATGGAAGATAAAGTTTTGCAACTAGAAGCAGAATCAGAAGCCATTGCTCAATTGGGTACAGACGATTTACAAAAACAATTTGATTCCCTAGAATCTGCTGGTGATATCGACACCGAACTAGCAGCCATGAAACAACAGGTTTTCCATCCCATTGAAAATGCACCGCCACAAAAGTTACCTAAAAATCAAGAATCTTAAACAGTGGGCAATTATCAAAGTTAGAATATATCTTAAAAAATAGCGGGTGTCGGGAGGTACTGAACCAAACCGGAATGATTACAGGAAGCTATAGTAATCCTAAATGATACGTGAGAGTTCAAGCAGCGTCAAATGCTTATAAAACCAGGATTTTTATCTACGTATTTTCTCACCATTGGGGTAGGATTGCTATATTAAATAGTAAAAAAGCGAACCGTACCACCAAGCGCATAAAGTCTACAAGGAAAACAAAATTATGGGATTATTTGATCGGATTAAACGAGTAGTCAGTGCTAACCTCAACGATTTGGTGAATAAAGCTGAAGATCCAGAAAAAATACTAGAACAAGCCATCCTGGAAATGCAGGAAGACTTGGTAAAGTTGCGTCAGGGAGTAGCTCAGGCCATCGCTGCCCAAAAACGAACTGAGAAACAGTACAATGATAATCAAAATGAAGTCAACAAGTGGCAACGCAATGCCCAATTAGCTCTACAAAAGGGCGATGAAAACCTGGCGCGACAAGCCCTAGAACGCAAAAAAACCCATAACGATACGGCTCTGGCGCTGAAAACTAGCCTAGATCAGCAAACTGCTCAAGTAGAAACCCTGAAGCGGAACTTAGTCCAGCTAGAAAGCAAAATTTCCGAAGCTAAGACCAAAAAAGAAATGCTCAAAGCTCGGATTACTTCTGCTAAAGCCCAAGAGCAACTAGAAGGTATGGTGCGCGGGATGAATAGCAGCAGTGCTATGGCAGCATTTGAGCGGATGGAAGAAAAAGTACTGATGCAAGAAGCTCGCGCTCAAGCCGGAGCAGAGTTAGCAGGGGCAGATTTAGAAACTCAGTTTGCCCGTCTGGAAAGTAGCGATGTTGATGATGAATTGGCAGCGTTGAAGGCACAAATGCTCGAGCCTAGTCCGGAACCCCAAGCCCAACTACCACCGCCAAAAGAAAGCACTGCTTCTAAACCTAATCAAGTGGTTGACTCGGAATTGGAAGCGCTAAAAAGGCAGTTGGATCAAATGTAATTGAATGTGATGATGCCATAGCCGGCAGGTCTTGTCTTTTCACTCAGCGAGTCCCACAGCTGTAGGTTGTGGGATTTTGCATTACTATTTGCACAATCATAGCGGGTCAGATGCCCAGACTACCTCATAGCTTTTGATGCTCTAAACTAACAATGTTCAGCACTTTTAATATACAGTATTGTGTGTGAACTTTGATGAATGCCACCATGAGGAGACTGTCATGAGTAAGGGTGTAATCAGCATAACTGATAGTGAGTTTGAAACCGAAGTATTGAAGGCCGAGCAGCCTGTGCTGGTTTACTTTTGGGCTTCCTGGTGTGGTCCTTGTCGATTGATGACCCCACTCATTCAGCTGGTGTCCAACACGTACGGCGATCGCCTGAAAGTTGTCAAAATGGAAGTAGATCCCAATCCCGAAACAGTGGAACAGTACGAAGTAGAAGGAGTACCAGCTTTGATATTAGTTCGGGGAAGGGAGCTTTTAGCATCTATTGAGGGAGTTATTGGCAAGGATAAATTACTTGAGTTTTTAGCTACCCACTTAGAGTAGTAATTAGTCCACCTGCGGTAGTGACCAAAAGAATGAGGTACAAGCCCCGTCCTTCTAGGACGGCTTTTTTTTGGTTCCTATAGCTTGCCATTTTTGATATACCAACATAAAATACAAATAGTCGGCATGGGGCATCAGCGCGACTTTAAACCGGTTGGTAAGAAGTTGCGGTAAACCGTTAAGAATCACCGACCTAGAATGTCGGTGAGTATGTCAATACCTCATAACTAATATGCAGTTTGCTAAACGTTTACAACCCCTGCAATCTAATGTATTTGCTGATATGGACAAAGCCAAGGCTATGGCTTTATCAGCAGGTAAGCAGTTAATTGATTTGTCTTTAGGGTCTTCTGATTTACCAGCCCGTCCCCACGTCATCAGGGCTATTGCCGAATCTCTCCATGACCCCAGTACCCACGGCTACTTATTATTCCATGGTACTCAGGCATTTCGCCAAGCAGCAGCCGATTGGTATGAAAAAAAATTTGGGATCACGGTTAACCCGGAAACTGAGGTACTGCCCCTGATTGGTTCCCAGGAAGGTACTGCCCATTTACCTCTAGCACTGCTCAACCCAGGAGATTTTGCTTTGTTACAAGATCCGGGTTATCCCTCCCACGCTGGGGGAGTCTATTTGGCTAGTGGTCAAATTTATCCTATGCCACTACGGGCAGACAACAATTTTTTACCAGTATTTGCTGATATTCCTGGGGATGTTTTGGCTCAATCGCGGCTGATGGTGTTGAGCTATCCTCATAACCCCACTGCGGCCATGGCTCCTTTATCTTTTTTCCAAACTGCAGTAGCTTTCTGTCAGCAACATGATATTGTCCTAGTTCACGATTTCCCCTATGGAGATTTGGTATTTACCGAAACTAGCGAAGCACCTTCGGTGCTGCAAGCCGACCCCGGCAAGAATATCTCTATTGAATTTTTTACCCTTTCTAAGTCCTACAATATGGGGGGCTTCCGTATAGGCTACGCCATCGGTAATGCCCAGTTAATTAAAGCTTTACGCCAAGTTAAAGCAGCTGTTGATTTTAATCAGTATCGGGGCATCTTGAACGGTGCCATGGCGGCTCTCACCGGACCTCAAGTGGGGGTTACAGAGGTTGTCAATACTTTCCGTAAACGCCGTGATGCGTTTATTACTGCTTTACATCAAATCGGTTGGCAAGTTCCCATCCCCCAAGCCACAATGTATGTTTGGGCTAAGTTACCAGCACCCTGGTATCAAGATTCTGTGGGATTTTGTACTGAGTTAGTTAAACAAACTGGTGTAGCAGCTTCTCCAGGGGCGGGATTTGGTAAATGCGGAGAAGGATATGTCCGCTTTGCTTTAGTACATGAACCACCTTTGTTATTAACTGCTGTGGAAAGAATTGCTCAGTTTATTAGTTAGTTGCTATGTTCGTTTAACTAAACGGGGCCAGCGTGCAGAATACCAAATCCAAATAAAGCCACTAGCACATACTAAAGCGCCCAAATTCCATTTTACAGAACTTTTAATCAGTTTTTTGCGGTTATTATCTTGTGCTGCTCTAGTTTGATTATTGACATTAGTTTCTATCTGTTGAATTTGAGATAATAGTTGACTTCTGACCTCTTGGGCATTTTTAAATTCTGGAATATTCCCATTAGGGTTTAAATTTTTGAAAATCTGATTTATGTCTTGGTTAGACTTTGCCTGAGTTAGTACTTCTTTAACTTGTTGCACTTGAGCAAGTTGTTGATATCCCTGATCAGTTATCAGCACATTATTCTGATGGTTAATCCGCCAAGTATTAGTAATACCTAAAGGTATGAGTAAGATTAATAAAATTCCAGCTAAGAGAGATCCCAAAGATAAAAACTGCAACAAATAACCTTCAAATTTATGACGGTAATTTTTTCCTCCTACAAAAATAAATACTAATGCTATTAACAGCAGAGGAGAGTGTTGTACTAATGCGCCTATAGTTTGAAATTCCCAAACAGGATTCATAAATTGAAAGGGAGTCAAAATATCAATAAAGTCAAGGATCGACATTATTAATAGTAGATATCCTACAAAGCGCAATTTAAAACTAGAGGAGCCATATAGCTTTTGTGATTCAGTCATAGGAAGTTTCTTCTAAAGGACTCCTATTTGATTCTTGAACAAAAATCCGTATACTGTTATTCATTTTTTCCCATTCCCTGTTCCCTACTTCTACGAGCAATTCCACTAATCAAAGGGAACCACTATATTCGTGTGTACACGGTAGCCCCATGACCCACTGATTACGGTTTAGATTTTTAAGTGTTAATTTTTAACTGTTTTAACCTGTTCTTTCTGCGCCAATAGCTTAAGCCACCAGTGATAGCTAATACGCTAATACCAACAGTTTCTGGAATCTCAAAAGGTACTGTAGCAGTGTTGGTGCTTAGAGTTACCTCTTTGAGGTCAATGTTAGCCTTTGCAGAAGTGGTGTTATCTCCGAGAAAAATGAAGTTACTTGCTCTATAAACATCTGCTCCAAACCCGGTAGCCGAGGTATAATCCCGTAGGTAGCCGTTTAAAAGTATGGTATTACCGCTAGTTAATGTATAGGAGTCACCAGCAACGTTCAAGTTATAAGTAGTCAAGTTGGTCAGCAAATTGCCAACACCATCTACTTTCTCACCAATTGAATTAAAAGAGGAATTATTCTGTGAAAAAATATCGGTGTTCCTAAAACCAATTTCTATCCCTTGTTGGTCACTACTCAAAGCAAGAACACTAAAACCTGCACGAAAATCACCATTGGTTCCTTCGTTCTCTTGTTGGTTGATTTTCACTTTAAAAGTCAGTTGGTAACCTGCATTCCTATCCAACGTGGGAAATGATGGGTTGACTGTAGTGGTGGGTGTAAGAATGCTAGGATTTGAAACATCAAGAGTAACATTATAGTTGCTGTAACCAGCATATATACTGTTAGCGGCAGTCGAATCTAAGGTTGTGAGACTATTGTTAGCAGAGTGTGTGGCCAAAGTGCTGGGGGGAATAGGATTTGCATTCCCAAAATTGAACCACGGTGATGATGAGTATTTGTCTGGTGTAACACCGGATGTGCCATCATAAAGAGTGAGTGGTGCAGCCATGCTCTTTTGGGCTGTCAGCAGCAAAGTAAAACCAATTGTGATTGCACCTATTTGAGTTTTCATCGTGTTTTTTTGGGAAATTTAATCATGAATTATACTCTAATTCTTCCGAAAATCTTGGGTGTGATTCATTTATTTATTCACACAATCTTAATTGTTCAAAAAATTGACCAGATAGGGCTTTATACGTATTAATACGTATATGCAGTTCTCCAGATAGTTGTGCTTGGATAGAGGAATTTGATTTGACAAAAAAAATTGAGAATTAACAAGAAACTAATCAGGTGTAGAAATAACATTTTGAGGAGAGGGGGGTTCATCGAACTCACGTTAAGATAAGGAAGGGTATATTTGTAAAATTACCTAAATTTAGCTGTGACTCTATCTGCCCAAACACTACCACTGATTAAATATCCAGAAAAACTGGAAAATCGTCTCGCTGAAATTCCACCGGAACCAGGGGTTTATTTAATGCGGGACGCTAGTGATGGCATTATATATATAGGGAAATCACGGAAACTGCGATCGCGTGTTCGTTCCTATTTCCGGGATAGCAATCACAAAAGCCATCGTATAACTACAATGGTTCAGCAGGTGACAGAAATTGAATTTATTGTCACCGATACTGAGGCGGAAGCCTTGGCCTTAGAAGCCAACTTAATCAAGCAGCATCAACCATATTTTAACGTTTTACTCAAAGATGATAAAAAATATCCTTATGTTTGTATTACTTGGTCGGAAGACTATCCGCGAATTTTCATCACCCGCAAACGCCAAATAGGTAAACCTAAAGATAAGTTTTATGGACCTTACACTGATACAGGTCTATTACGAGAAATATTACGCATATCTAAACGCATTTTTGCATTGCGACAAAGACCCCAACCACTTTTCAAAGACCGTCCCTGTTTGAATTATGACTTGGGGCGCTGTCCGGGTGTGTGTCAACAGTTGATTTCACCAGAAGAATACCGTAAAACTGTGCAGCAAGTGGCCATGGTGTTTCAAGGACGAACCCAAGAATTAATTGATATCCTGACTACAAAAATGCAAACCGCAGCCGAAGGGTTAAACTTTGAACTAGCCGCCCAGATACGCGATCAAATTACAGGCTTAAAATCCTTAACGGCTGATCAAAAAGTTTCTTTACCAGATGATACAGTTTCGCGGGATGCCTTAGCACTGGCCAGGGACACGCAACGGGCTTGTATACAATTATTTCAGATTCGTGCTGGTAAATTAGTGGGACGTTTGGCATTTATGGCCGATACCCAAGCAGAAGCAGGAGCGATATTACAACGAGTTTTAGAAGAACATTATCAAACTGCTGAGGCTGTGGAAATTCCCACGGAGATTTTGGTCCAGTATGAGTTACCAGATGCAGAAATATTGGCAAATGTCTTGACTCAACGTAAGGGGAGAAAAGTGACAATTTTCGCTCCCCAGCGCCAAACTAAGGCAGAATTGATTGATATGGTGGAGCGCAATGCTCAGTATGAATTACAAAGAATGCAGAAATTAGAGGATAGCAACTATCAAGCTATGGAAGATTTAGCCGCTATTCTCGATTTACCGGACTTACCCCACCGGATGGAAGGTTATGATATTTCCCACATTCAGGGGTCAAATGCTGTAGCTTCCCAAGTTGTATTTATTGATGGTTTACCTGGTAAACAGCACTATCGCCATTACAAAATTCAAAATCCTACAGTTACAGCCGGACACTCAGATGACTTTGCCAGTTTAGCGGAAGTTATCCACAGGCGATTTCGTAAGTATAGCACAGATCCGCACTTACCCAGGGTGGGTAATCCTGATTGGCCTGATTTAATTATGATTGATGGCGGTAAGGGACAGTTATCCTCTGTTGTTGCTGTTTTGCAAGAGATGAATTTATTAGCAGATTTGCGAGTTATCAGTTTAGCGAAGCAGCGAGAAGAAATTTTTTTACCAGGAGAATCTCAACCTTTAAACACTGATGTAGAACAACCAGGGGTACAGATGTTGCGGAGGTTAAGAGATGAAGCCCATAGATTCGCTGTTAGTTTTCATCGTCAGCAACGTAGTCAGCAATTAAAGCGATCGCGTTTAGATGAAATTCCCGGCTTGGGACACCATCGCCAAAAGCAGCTTTTAGGGCATTTTCGCTCTGTTGATTATATCCGACAAGCTACACCCGCACAACTTGCTGAGGTTCCAGGTATTGGGGCTAAGTTAGCTGAAGAAATTTACAGTTATTTCCATCCCAACCACAAAGACTGAAGCCAGTTTTCTAGCAAAATATTAACAGAATATTAAAATCATAAGTTTTGTTACCAAAGATACAGTATTTTAAATCTGTTAATTTTTCAATACAATAACAGATTTAAAAAGATGTCCCAGATAACCATAAAATCAGGTTATCTCAGGGCATTGAGCATAGGGATCACTATAATCATAAGTATTGTGTAAATATAAAATTAAGTTATATATCTAAAGAAAGATGATATTTTTAAGTTAAATTAGAGATAATGTAACAAAGGTCAAAAAATGGAAATCTCAGCAAGTCTAAAATTTTAATAAAAAAAATCAATTAGCCAAGCTCAGGGCTGTTGGTTGACCTTAAGAAAATAATTTTTTTTGCCGATTTAATTTGCCATTTTGTCCAATAAGAAATAATTACAACCAGGGGTTAAAAAATGAATGTCATACAAAAAATTCACTGCCCAAACTGTGGCAGTGAAGCGGAGCGTCATTATATTTTTGATAGTCAAGTAACTCGGACACAATGTCCAAGTTGCGACTACTTAATGATTAATTGCAGCTTAACTGGCAAGGTAATTGAGGCTTATGCCCCAGGTATTAATCTGAAGAAACAGTTGAGTGCTAAGGTGAATTAAAAACCTATTGAGTAGCGCGAAGTTGTCCACAAGCGGCATCAGCTTCTAAACCACGAGAATAGCGGACACTAACGGCAATTTTTTGTTGCTTGAGGACGTTAAGAAAAGCTTGAATGCGTTCGCGGTTGGGTCGCTTGTAGTCAACTTCTTGGATGGGGTTATAGGGAATTAAATTCACATGACTTTGGAAGCCCCGGAGACATTTTGCCAGTTGCAATGCGTGTTCTGGTAAGTCGTTGCATCCAGCCAAAAGGATATATTCAAAAGAAATGCGTCTTTTAGTTATTTCCACATATTCCCGACACTCATTTAACAAATCTTCTAGAGGATAAGGGCGGGCGCTGGGGATGAGTTGCTCTCTGAGTGCTTGGTTAGGTGCGTGTAAACTCACCGCTAAAGTAATTTGTAGATGGTGTTGGGCTAATTGACGAATGCGATCGCGAATACCAACTGTAGAAACAGTAAGCGATCGCTGTCCAATCCCAACATCTTGATTTAAACATTTCAAAGATGCTAAAACATTATCAGTATTCAACAAAGGTTCACCCATACCCATAAACACTACATGGGTCACTCGTTGCTGAAAATCTTCCTGCACAGTCAACACTTGATCCACAATTTCATGTTTTTGCAGGTTGCGGGTGTAGCCACCTTTACCAGTAGCGCAGAAATCACAGGCCATGGGACAGCCCACCTGAGTAGAAACGCAAACTGTCAGGCGTTTATCAGTGGGAATACCAACAGTTTCAATAGTTTGACCATCAGAGAGTTTTAAGAGATATTTAATCGTGCCATCAGGTGCAACAGCACGATGATGTATAGTTGAACGGCCAATGGGAACTGCTGCAACTTCAGCACGCCATTGTTTAGGAAAGACAGAAACATCAGCCAGCGATCGCGCACCGTGATGATAAATCCAGTCGTGCAGTTGCTTACCCCTATAAGCGGGTTGTCCCTGCTGCTGTACCCACAGGGTTAACTCGGTAACGGAAGCGCCTAGGAGAGGAGAAATTAGTTCTGACTGGACTGAATCAACCTGAGAAACAAGAGGCGTAGCAGACATATATATTCAAAAATAAAAAAATCAAAAATTGATGCTAGACTTCTATGCTACAACTTTCAAATCATTTTCATGACTCAGAATGTGTAAATACTTCAAATTCGGCTGATTCAACAATGGGGTAGGATTTTCCCACAGTCTGGGTGAACTTTTCTTCAATTACCTGTAAATATTCTAAAGGTATGGCTTTCCACTGTTCTTTTGTTGCCCAACGAATGATAAAAATCACTTCTGTGGGGTCTTTGGGATTAATCCACACTTCTTTTCCTAAAAATCCTGGAAATTTAGCCAGCCCTGCTGTCCAAATTTCTGCATCCTTCCGGATGTAATTTTCTCGTTCTTCTGGAGCCACCTGAACCTTAAGTAATTCTACAACCACGGTCTTTAATTCCCCCTCTATGTTTACGAATTTGCCAAAATAGAGATGTAAGCTAAAATGACCACTTTTCCAGCATAGCTTGATTACATACACTTAAGAGGCCGAGTCAGCTACTGGAAAATCATCAAGAGGAAGGGAGTATGGATAGTAACAACTGGTTGCAACAATTAATGATGCTTGGTATTGGTACAACTTCTCTAGTAGCGGAAAAAATGCGGCAAGTCAGCGATGAGTTGGTTAAGGATGGTAAACTTAATCCTGAGCAAGCCAAGGCGGTAATAGATGACGTTATGCAGCAATTACGGTCAGATCAGGGCAACTGGGAAGAACAAATGCAACGACAAATGCGGAACGTTATGCAGGACTTCGGAGTGGCTCGTCAATCTGAAGTGGATGAACTACGGGGTAGAATTGACCGTTTAGAGCGTCAAGTGCGTGATTTAGAAAATAAACTTTGGCGTTAACAGGTCTTTTCTGATTTAAACTAAATTGTGTCCTGTTGGTAATCTGAAAAATGTTAGATTGCCTCATTAGGGAGGACTCATTTTGAAATCAATTTTCCTCAGCCTGGGGTTAATGCTGATCTGTGTTGTAGTTTTGGTAATAGCACAAGTTGGCAATCAAGTCAACTCTGCTACCACCGGTAATTTTAACGAGACTACATCAGCACCCACCACTGTGACTAAAAACCAAACCTTGATTGCGAGTAATACTATGTCTGATGCCAACGTCGTCACCACCCCATCTGGACTAAAATATATTGAACTAGAAGAGGGAACAGGGGCGACTCCTGAACCGGGACAAAGAGTTGTAGTCCACTACACAGGAACTTTAGAAGATGGTACTAAGTTTGATAGTTCACGCGATCGCAATAGTCCCTTCGAGTTTAAAATCGGTGTCGGACAAGTGATAAAAGGTTGGGACGAAGGACTAAGCACTATGAAAGTAGGTGGTCGTCGTCAGTTAATCATTCCCTCAGAGTTAGGTTATGGCTCCCGTGGTGCTGGTGGTGTGATTCCACCCAACGCTACTTTACTCTTTGACGTTGAATTATTAGCTATCAAGTAGGCTGTCCCTTAATTCTGATCTTGTGGCAATTCACCTGCCGTAAGGGTAGGTGAATTGTTTTGTTAAACTGTACGTTGCTGCTTTAAAATTTCATAGGAAGATTGGAAATCATCAACAGTAATCTTGATAGCAGCAGTATCCGTTTCCCCTTGAGACCTAAAACGGCGAATTGCCTCCACAGCAGCCTGATTGCAGAGTAATACTAAATCAGCACCATTCCAGCCCTCGGTCATCTTAGCCCAATGTTCCAAGTCCACATTCAACAACGGTCTTCCCTGATTGTAAACTTGCAAAATCTGGAGCCGACTCTCTAAATTCGGTAAATCCACCTTTAATTGTAAATCTAACCGTCCCGCTCTTAACAAAGCCGGATCTATAGCATCAGGACGATTGGTAGCCCCAATTACCAAAATATTTGACCCCGATTCTAAACCATCCAACTCAGTGAGTAATTGCCCCACAACCCGGTTACTAACTCCCGAATCACCACTATAAGTCCCTCTTGCCGGGGCTAATGTATCAAGTTCATCAATAAATATTACACAGGGGTCTGCTTGCCGTGCCTTAGCAAATAACTCCCGTACCGCCTGTTCACTAGCTCCCACCCAACGACTAAGTAAATCCGGTCCATTAATACCAATAAAGTTAGCTCTGGCTTGGGAGGCCACGGCCTTGGCTAATAATGTTTTACCAGTACCCGGTGGACCCCACAACAGTATCCCTTTAGGCGCTCTGGCTTTTGTTTGCTTGTATAGTTCTGGATATAGCAAAGCGCCTTCAACAGATTCCCGCAAGGTTTGCTTAATGGTTTCCAGCCCCCCAATATCTTCCCATTCCACATGGGGAACTTCAACCTCCATGCTGCGGAGTACTGCTGGTTTGACTTCTTTGAGAGCCTGTAAAAAATCAGCCTGTTCTACTGCAATGTTTTCTGGAATTTGCATTTCAATAGAAGGGACTTGACGACGCAAAGCCATGTAAGCTGCTTTTTGACACACAGCTTTTAAGTCAGCCCCTACAAATCCCACGGTGCGCTCGGCAATGAAATCCAGATCAACAGTATTATCCAAGGGCATAGTCCGGGTCAGGACTTGCAAAATTTCCTTACGCCCATTACTGTCAGGAACCCTAAATTGAATTTCTCGGTCAAACCGACCCGGACGACGTAGAGCCGGATCAAGATGATCAGGACGATTAGTAGCCGCGAGTAAAATCACTCCCTGGTTTTGAGAGAACCCGTCCATCAGGCTTAATAATTGCGCTACCAAACGCTTTTCCACTTCTCCTTCTACTGCACTCCGGTCTGGGGCTAAACTATCAATTTCATCAATAAAAATAATACAAGGAGCATTTTTGACAGCTTTTTCAAAAATGCCCCGCAGCCTTTGTTCCGCTTCACCGTAATATTTACTGATGACCTCTGGTCCCACCAGAGCAATGTAGTTAACCCCCAATTCTTCAGCTAAGGCACGCGCTGTCAGTGTTTTGCCAGTACCAGGAGGACCAACCAACAGTACGCCCCGTGTGGGTTCTAGTCCGAGTTTAGCTAAAAGGTCAGGGCGTTTTAAAGGAATAGCAATCAGTTCTTTGAGTTCTTTGAGTTCTTGACTCAATCCCCCCACATCTTTAAGACTCATTCCTGAATTAGCTTCAGGTTTTACATCTGGTTCAGATGAACCAGGGTCAACAGGAGAAGCTGGAGTACGAATTCTGCTACTACCAACATCACTACTTCTATTGGTGGTACGGGGAATGTTCCCTGTTCTGGGAATACTACTTAAGGAACGGGTATTAAACTGTACATCAGTTTTTACTTCTCCGTTTTCAATTTTTTCTTCTAAAGTTTTCACCAGCTCGATGAATTGCTCAAATCCCTTGAATAAATCACTCATAACATTCCCCTAAAAATCAACTAAAAGATGAAGTGACAAAGATATATATTTTGTTAGCTACATTCAGCTTAAATTTTAACTTGATTAATCAAAGTCAAATAAAAGATTTGCAGCTCCTTGAATACGGGTAAGGGGTTCCACAGACCTAGGTAAGTCAGGTAGGCGAATAATTGTTTGTTCTGGAAATAAGCTGGTTTCAATTTCTACTCCCTGAGTATAGCGATTTTGCACCACATAACGTTGTTCAATTCCCATTTGTTTCAGGGATTCTGTTAAGCGTATATGTTCAGCTATAATCGCGCCTTGTGCCTGAATTATACCGACAAACTGAGTGTGTTTTGGGTTTTTTAATTTCTTCTGGGCTTGGACTACTTGTTGACGTAGACCCCGCAACCGCCCAATTAAATCAACTCGACCTAAAACATTTTGATATTTTATCCATAGTTTAAATATCCAAGATAACCAATCTCCTAAAGCAGAAGGCATTGCCAGAAATTGTAGCAGATGACCAGTGGGAGCAGTATCTAAGATAATTAAGTCCTGCTGATTACTGTCTAATAAATCCATGATAGTGATCAAGGATAGAATCTCATCAATACCTGGTAAAGCTTGAGACATAATTTGCCGCCAAGCCTCTGGAAGATAAGCAATATCTACTGTACTATTGGTTTGTGTTCCTTCACCACTAATCATATCGGCTAATTCCCAGAGATAATCAGCACGAAACTGATCTAATATTTCATCAGAATTAATTTCCTGTCCGGTTAAATTAGCTGTTAATGATGTAGGGTTATGCCCTAATTTGTGTCCAAAAGCATCTCCCAAAGAATGAGCCGGGTCTATAGAAATTACCCTAACTTTTTGCTGAGGATGACGACTGGCTAAACCCCAACCTAAAGCAGCAGCAACTGTTGTTTTACCAACTCCTCCTTTACCACCCACTACAATCAGTTGACATCCCTGGGCTAGAAAGTCAGTAAAGCTCGGTAAAACTCTAGTTGGCCATTGAATTTGTGGCGGGGGTGGTAGTTCTACAGTGTCAGTTGTTTGAATTTGTCCTGCTAGGTCATCTAATGCCAAAGGACCCAATGGTTCTTTTGGCTGTTGTGGTACTACAAAAACAGGCTGACTATCGGCAATTTTTAAGAACTGATCAATTAAGTTTTGCTGTTCTGCATAACGGTCTGCATTTATATCTGGATCTGTGATGGTGCGATTGATGATAATTCCTGCATAGTTAATGTTGAGGGTTTTTAAATCTTCTAGAAATCGCTCAGTTTCTGCTAAACACATAGGTTCAGCAACTGTCACAACTAAGCAACCTGTGAATGTTTTATCTTGTAGCAGTCGTCTACCCTCTGCTAACTGAAATTTCATATCAACCAGGAACTGATCAACTTCATCGGCTTGATAGCTACCTGTAAAACTTTCTGTGATTACACGATGTTTTTGTTGGAATAACTCCAAGGAATTTAAAATTACATCAAAAAAATCTTTTAATCCCAACAAATTCAATGTGTGCCCAGAAGGAGCCATATCAAGAACTATACGATCTACGGCTTTTTCTGAAAGTAAACGTTGAATTTCTAACAATCCCATTAATTCGTTTAAGCCAGGCCAATTGAACTCCCAAACCGGTGCTAAATCTTCTCCATCTGCCAAACTACCACGCTCAATTAGTAGTTCTAAAAATTTACTATATTTAGCCCTAAATTCCACCAACAGTTTTTCAGCATCTAAAGCCCTGATACTCAAATTAGGTAAATCTGCTAGTTGTGAAGCTTCATCTTTTACTTCTGCAAGTAATACATCTCCTAAAGAATGTGCTGGATCTGTGGAAAGTAACAAAATTTTTTCTTCTGGGAAATTTCTAGCCCAATAACGAGCAAAACTGCAAGACATGGTAGTTTTGCCCACTCCACCTTTGCCGCTAAACATAACTAAGTTTAGTGAATCGTACTGGTTCATAAGAGGTTTCCAAAAATAAATTACGAAAGTTGAAATTTTTATCAGATAAAGTGGTAAGGAGGAAGACAATCTCCCCAATATAAATCCCAGCGTGGACAAGCTTTTTGCCAGGCTAAAAATTGCTCTAAAATTAAATCCTTATCTTGATGATTCACCAAAATATGAATCTTGATTTCTTCTTCTTTTTCTTGAATAACAACAGGAAATTTATTTACTTTGCTGATTAAGTCAATCAAATTTTGTTTTTCTGTAGCCTGGGCAATACTAAAATTTTTTTGGTTTTGATACTGTTGCTTTTTAGCTAAAAAATAATCTTTCCCTTTGCCATTAACTGGTAATTCTTCTGGGTTGCGAGGAATCAATTGTAAAGTAAATTCAGTTTTACCACTGATTTGTTTTAGCTGTGTGCGATATTTATTTATGTGGTCTTCTAGATGAGTTAGCAGGCTCTCTTGAGAATGAAAACAGATTCCAAATCTTAAAGGTAAAACTGTAATCTGCTGAAAAATTTCACAAATAACTCGATCATGACATAAAGCCATTTCGATTAATTTTTGATCATTATTTTGGAACGACTCTAGAGATATCCCTGGCTCAACAATAGCTGAAAGACCATTACCATTAATTAGCATTACTTGACTAGCAGCACCTTGTGGTAAAATCAATGGTAAACTAGGTTTTTCTAAAAAAGCATAACTGTAAAGGTTTTCTAATTCCATATACCTCACCTAGACGACTATCCATTTTAAAAATTTATGTTTGTTAATAATTTCAAAAAAACATTTACAAGGAAAACTTAGTTAGTTATAATGCTAAAAACCATTGAGTTATTTAGTATGAGAAACGTTCGTAATCGCAGCCTTATCAGACCTAAAGTAAGCACAATGCCTCGAAATAAATCTGAGGCATCAACTCAACTAGAACTATATCAAATGGTGACAGAAAAGGAACGTATTAAACAAGAATTGTACAGAATAAAAGAACGAACCGCCCTCTTGAAACAACGTTTAGTCACTCTGAATAAACAGATAGAGGAGACGGAAAAAACAATTCATAGAATACGTCAGCAGCATGATTCAATACATACTGAAGGTAGTCAAAACCCTAAAAAAACAGGTAAGATAAACCCAAATACCGTCGTTGAGTCTGTTGAACCGCGGAACTACCATGTTCTTGAGATTGAATACTAAACTGATGACATTTCCTGTCCTGCACTGTAAATTTTCTTAGCAGTGTAGGTTTCTTTTATTACTTAATTATGTTAGGGTAACAAGATTAAGTTTTGATTTTCCTCTTGTTCGTATTCTGTCGTGGCCTGGTATACTTCCTCTAAAGCTTCATATCCTACAACCTGCGTGGTTTCTTGCGATTCTTCCCCGAAGGCTTCCTCTTCTTGCGCCTCTGATTCCGCCTCTAACCGGGCTTGCTCTTCCAAAGCTTGAATTCTTAAAAGGATTTCTTCTTCTTGAGCTTCATATTCTTCTTCAGTTATTTCTCCGATATCAAAGGAAAGCTGCAAAGTCAATAATTGTTTATGCAGGTTTTCCTGATCATTAAATTCTGTGTTAGCACGCTCTTCAATTTTTTTCGCAATCCATACAACTCCATCAATGGGTCCCATGATTGGTAGTAGTAAAGCTTTCATGAACATAGTGACAACTCCTGATAGCCGTATGTAATTAAGTTAGTTGAGCAAAGGTATAGGGAGCGGTAAAATTGTTGTAGCGAATACGCAGGCGATCGCCAAATCTTTTGTCAATTGCTTCTACACGTTTGCTAAATAGAGATTCGCTGTCCCAAGGAATGAGAAAGGCGGCGTTGTAAATCATTTCTTCTGTCATTGGTTCACTTTCTAAAATTTCTGTAGCTAAAGGCTTTAGCTCATGAGAGAAAACCTCAATCACAGCTTGTTTACGAGCCATCAAATTTTTTTCAATTAATTGTCCAATATGAATCACTTCCTCCATACTTAAACTTTTTCCTTCCATGCTGTCCCGTTCTTGTTTCAAATCAAGATTAGATGCCATCATGGCTTGCAGTTCAGCCTTAGTATCCCAAAAAATCTTAATGCTCACCTCTCTTTGTCCTGCCAATTTTTGAAATAAATCTTTCAACTGTTCTTTATATGGTTCTATTAGTTGCATGGTGATTGATTCCCAATTTTTAACAACTAATCCAAACTGCAAAGGCAGAAGCACATTATATCCTTTTTGCATTGTTTCTTCTAAAACTCTTTCGTGAGTTAATAAATTTCGACGAGAAGCCAAATATTTCTCCTTATTTGCTTCTGAGTATAGAAAAGTAAATCCCTCAACTACTTGACTAGAAACAGGTTGTTCATCGATTCCCTTAATAGCCAGAGTGTCAGGAATCAACTCAGGGAAAATGCCATACAAGTAAAGACCGAGACTCATAAGCTGCACTAGATTAAACTTAAATTTATCACTGATGAATTTTAATTAAATTGGTTTTGAGGTCAAAACCAAACGTAGTTTGGCGTGAATTAGATTAAGTTGAGCTAGACCTATATCTACCTCACCATCTACAACAATTCCAGTATTCAAAAGGCGGTCTAGTAATTCTAGGACCGAACCTTGAGTACTAGTTTCCCCTGGATAATAAGACCCAGGAGAGGGTAAAAGAGTACCGAACTCTCCTAAATTTACATTTAGTTCGGCTGGGTCAATTTCAAACACTTGACACAAATTTAAAATTTGTTCCTCTAACTTTTGCAAACTTTCCGATGATTGTTCTAGTTCAGATTCAGAGAGTAACTCCTGTTCCATGCGCCGAATTACTTGGGCTTCCATCAGCTGACGCACCAACTCCAACACAGTCAATAATAAAGGAGCTAAACCCGCTTCATTCTTAGGCTTAGAAGCGTTGGTTAGTAAATCCTTTGAGTTTTCATCTGGATTACAAACCATTTCTCTGATGTAACCTACAGTTTTAAATTTCCTTAATCAATCCAATTTTCTCTACCCAGTTGATGGGGATAACTAGTATAACTAGTATGTTTTCATTCATTATCCATCAATCTGCGTATCCAGTGGGGTAGTAATTTCCGGGTGGTTTTCATCCATATCATTTTCAGTATTCGATGCTAATGGAGTTAGCTCCGGTATGACCATAACTTCCGGCTGGTTTTCATCCATATCATCTTCAGTATTCGATGTTAATGGAGTTAGCTCCGGTATGACCATAACTTCCGGCTGGTTTTCATCCATATCATCTTCAGTATTCGATGTTAATGGGGGTTGCTCTGGGACTGTGGCAGATTGAAGTAATTTTATCTGCGCTTCTAAGCTCTCTAGTCGATGTTGAAGCTCTTGATTTTCTTCAACTAAGCGTTGAGCTTTGCTGCTCAGATAAGGGTCGTTTTCCCACCAATTGATACCAATTTCCTTAGCCTTATCAACGGAGGATATCAACAGGCGAATCCGAATGTGTATGAGTTCAGTGGAGGCAATGGATATGGAAATATCGCCAGCAATAACAACACCTTTATCTAAAACTCTTTCGAGAATGTCGGCTAAATTCGAGCCTTGAGTAGATGTGTTAATACTCCGACTTGAATTTGTCTGATGACGTGTTGGTAATATTGGGGTAGAAGTCACAAATAACTCAACTCTTGAGTAGTATAAAAACGATTAATTGTGTTCACAAATTATTGTTGGTATGCCAAATAAAGCTAACGGCAGTTTTTTCAATCCTATTCATTGCTCTTAGCGTGATTTGGCAGACTTTAGTAATTGTAAACTTCCTGATCGACCTCTTGATTGCCAAAAACCACATTCTCTAAATCTATATTTGCTGGAGATGGATTAAGTAACTCCAGTAAAATATTTATAGAGTCGCCCATAGATAGGCTACTGCGGTTGCACAAAACATCTATAGCAATCTCCCGAAAATCTAGATTTTCGGGTGTGACGTGAATATCATTTTCTACACATACTTTAGCAAGCATGAAACAAGACCGCAATCCAGAGGTTTTCTCGGCTCCTGTAGCAAGACGAAATGATTTTACTAACCGCACTATGAAATTGGCAGATTCCCAATCCATGTTGGTTTTATGAATTAATATTTCAATTTGAGTTATCTCATCGGGTTCCGGCATATTGATAGTCACTAGTCTATCCATTAAAGCATCTTGCGTTGAATGAACTCCGCAATATTCTTCAGGATTAGATGTAAAAATAGCCCGAAATTTGGGATGAACATGGAGGTATTCTGGCTGGTTGCTACTGGGAGGTAGGCTGAGAATTTTTTCCTCTAGGGCTGAAAGTAAGACATTATTAACTTCTGGTCGCGAGCGGTTAAATTCGTCATATACCAAGGTGAAACCTTCCCGACAAGCCAAAGTTAGTCTAGAATCCACCCAATTTTGTTTTAACTCGTCTTCGACTTTAACGACACTGTGGATGTAATTGTCTAAAAGTTTTTTGCGAGTGTAGCCTGTTTCACCACCAATTAAATCAGAACTTTTAAATTCGTCATCCCCAAACAGTAACATTACTGGACTGTCAAGACAGTGGGCTATATGCAGCGCTAAAGTAGTTTTCCCTGTTCCGGCCGGTCCACGTAAGTGAACGGGGAACCCTGATTTAAGATAACGCAACGCCCTAGTTGCTACCTGCTCAATAGTCGGTGTCATTACGAAGCTTCCTGGACGCACACGAAGAACGGCTCTTTTATGATTCGTATTGGTAGTAGTCATAAATCAATTGTAATAAAGCGGAAACATACTTGACAAGAGATGGAGAGTATGAAACAAAACCCAGGACACCCCCTGGACTCATCACTCTAAATCAGCAATGCCAAAAAAAGCATTGTGGTAGGGGCTTATTGCAATACCTATAAATAAAATGGTGGATCATGGCAACTCATGTGATCAAAATCAGCCATGCCAAAACTCTTCAGACCGCCTCTCAACCTCTTTGACCTTTGGCCAAGTTTTTAAATTTGGTGAACTGTGGATCAAATAAAAGCTTAACATTGCCTGTGGGTCC
>Ga0169931_10003197_pt1 | contig 26178 bp, 22 predicted proteins | sample Kivu_15m_20L_FD_129675 | JGI IMG/M metagenome (GOLD analysis project Ga0169931, IMG submission 129675) | Freshwater microbial communities from Lake Kivu, Western Province, Rwanda to study Microbial Dark Matter (Phase II) - Kivu_15m_20L... | ecosystem: Environmental > Aquatic > Freshwater > Lake...
ATTCGAAAATGGAAAATCAGTCGCAAGATTCAACTTGGCAACCACAAAATCCTACCGCAAAAACGATGGACAGTACAAAAACATCACCGAATACCACCGAATGTTCGCATGGGGAAATCTCGCGGAATTTATTGAGCAATACGGCGAAAAAGGGAAGAAAATTGCAGTTCATGGAAGACTTGTCAACCGAACTTACGTCAATCCTTTGGGAGAAAAACGCAACTTAACGGAAGTGGAAATCAAACAAATCATTGGATTGTAAAATCAACCAAACAACAACAAACAAAAAAAAAGGCGGATTCATTGGAGTCCGTCCTTTTTCTGTCACCGTTTGTGTGGCCTTTTTTGTTTTGCTGACACCTAATACCCTGAGATTTATAAAATTGGATTGACTGCGTCGCTCCCGCAAGCGAGGATAAATGCTTCGCGGTCAGACCGCTCATAAACAATGAGTTACGAATAACGTTTTTGAAGTTTTATACCGACGATGACATAAAATGTCTCTGCCGCGAAGGAGGCATTATGACCCGCCGTGGCAGAACGTATTTTAACCGTGGCATTTGGTATAAAACCAATCCAGGTATTATACTAGAAATATTTTGATTTGGCTCTACTAAACAAAAACAGCTACAATTGACAAGTGAATTAAAATTACTTTTTCGTTACGTACTTAAGTTCTTTTGGCAAATAAAAAAACCGAAAAATTTCTTGGTTCGTTGTTTTGACTTCTGGAGAAAAAGTAAACCAATTCGCAGAATCAGGAAGAGCACTTAAACTTGCTTTTTTCACAATAATATCTTTCCAGTTACTCGCTGTTCCAGATGCGTATTCAAAACTAAAAGCCTCGGTAGTTTTTGTTCCAAGCCCATCAAATTTCTTCCACTGAAACACCCTTCTAGGAGTGTGATTGGTTACACTGTAATAATCGTAGTAAGCAGCATTGCGAATCCTAAATTCAAATTGAATATCTTGGTAATCATTAGAGGCAAGGGAAACAAAATTCACCTTTAATGGTACCAATGGTGAACTTGGAATTGTGAATGTTGGTGAAATTAATTTCAAGCCACCATCATAAAAAAAGAAATGATTAAAATTCCCCATAAAACCAAGTTCTGCACGTTTTGCAGGATTAGGACTTGTTGCTGCTTCGTTCATCGCAAACTCAAGTCGATTTACGGTAATAATTGCGTCCTCTTTGTCGTCTCCATCTAGATTAGCACGGTAAATGGACATTTCGTATTTTTCATTTCCCGGAATTTTAAGTTGAGCCTCAATATGTCGTTTTGCATATTCTTCTAGCGAAAGATTCTCGATTGGTAAATCGGCATCGTCTATAATCGGTTTATCTTTTGGCTTATCTTCACTACAAGCCACCAAAAAAAATACAACCGTTAAAAAACCTAGATATTTCATTTAGCAAAAGTAAATTTAAAATAACGTGAAAAAGGGATTATAGAGGTGAGATAACGGAATTCGGGTTGAAATAAATAGGAATGTCGAATTTACTTTCAAGAATCTTTTTCCAAAGTTTCGCAAGAATCTAACAATTTGATAAACCATGACTTTCCATTATGATTGAAATCCTAATAAGTCAATGATATATTACAATAAAGTCCTAAAATGATATTAGATTCGTGACTTCAAATTTTTAGAAATGCCCTTTTTCTCCCAAGATTACCTGCTTTTCTTCCAAGAATTAGCTGCCAATAATCACAAAGATTGGTTTGACCTCAATCGAACGCGCTATGAAAAATCAGTTAAAAAACCATTTCAAGAGTTCACTCAACACATTATAAATCTAGTTGCAGCAAAGGATGAGGCCTTCAAAGACCTTCTCGCAAAAGATTGTATTTTCAGAATCAACAGAGACATTCGTTTCTCGAAAGACAAGACTCCCTACAAATTACATTGTTCGGCTGTTGTGGCAGAAGGAGGGAAAAAATCAAAGGCAATCAATGGGATTTATTTTGAATTTACGCCTGAACACGTTCGCGTTTACGGTGGAATTTATGAAATAGAAAAAGACGATTTGGAAGAGGTTCGTGAAGGAATTGCCGCACAAATTGATACTTTTCAGGCCTTATACAATGCACCACAATTCAAAAAAGTTTACGGTGAAATTTTAGGTGAACGCAACAAAATCTTACCTCAACACCTTAGAGAAGCCGCAGAAATCGAACCTTTAATTTTCAACAAGCAGTGGTATTTTTACGCTGAATTTCCGGCTGAAACCATTTTCTCTGACGAACTTGACACCCTACTTCTGAACTGTTACGAAGCAGGTCGCCCTATCGAAAAATTCTTTAATCAATTCATTCAAAGACCATGAAAAAATTTCTTATCGGACTTTTGTTTCTTCCCCTTTTCCTTCATGCACAATTAAAAGAACTCACGCTTAAAGACGCAGTAATGTTACAAGGAAGGAGTTTTGCTCCCGACAGAATCACTGGTTTTCAATGGCTTCCTGCGAGCAACAGTTATTCATTTTTAAGTAAAAACTGGCAATCGCTTTTTCTTTCCGACCCAAAAGCTAAAACGGACACTGAAATCGCAAATATCCAAGACGTAAACACAGCTTGTGGTGTTCAATTTCAAGGTTTTATTGGTTTGAAATGGCTAAACGACAAGGAATTTCTACTGGATAATGGTAGCCAAATTGTTTCTTACAACTACTCGACTAAAGCTGGAAAATTGCTTCAAACTTTACATGAAAAAGGTGAGAATCCTAAATTCCATGAAAAGTCTAACGTGTTGGCTTACACCTTGGAAAACAATCTTTTTATTCGCATGCCAAACGGGAAAGAAATTCCAATTACCTTAAACAAAGATCCAAATATTGTAACAGGACAATCGGTTTCTCGAAATGAATTTGGAATTTCAGAAGGAATTTTCTGGTCACCAAGTGGGCAATTACTGGCTTTTTACCAAAAAGATGAAACTGAGGTGCATGATTATCCTTTACTTGACATCAATGAAACACCGGGTAAATTGAAAAGTATAAAATATCCAATGGCTGGACAGGCTTCCGAACAAGTGAAATTGGGAGTTTACAACCTTGAAACGCAAGTAACTTACTTTATCAAACCTGTTGGCGGAAAAGAAGATTACCTGACGAATATTGCTTTCACCCCTGACAATCAGTTCATAATTCTTGCAGAAGTTAACCGCGATCAAAATAAATGTACAGTTTGGTTATACAATGCCAACAACGGAGAACGCGTGAGAAAACTATTTGAAGAAACAAGCGATAAATGGGTTGAACCCGAACATCCAGCGTTTTTTCCATCCAAAACGTCCAACAATTTTATTTGGATTTCAGAAAGAAATGGATTCAATAATTTGTACTACTACGACTTGAATGGAAAACTCCTGAATCAATTGACCAACCATAATTTTGTGGTAAAAGAAATTATATCATCCTCCACCGACGGAAACCTCGTTTACTACAAAGCTACGGGCGAAAAAGGAGTTAACACACTGATTTACAGTTATGATTTCAAAAAGAATAAAAGCACTTTACTCACGTCTGTGGAAGGGACACACAATTTCTCATCTTCTTTCGACGGACAATTTTTCTACGATGCTTACAGCAATTCAACCACAGCTCATCTTGCTCAAATTCTGAATGTTGGCGGAAAACAAGCCAAATTATTGGTAAACAATCCCGATAAATTGAATGAATATAAAATCGGTAAAAATGAAATTGGTACGCTAAAAGCCAACGATGGAACGGAATTGTTTTACCGTATGATTCGCCCGAGTGATTTTGATGAAAAGAAAAAATATCCTGTGTTAGTTTATGTTTATGGTGGTCCACATGCGCAAATGGTTACTAACTCTTGGTTGAACGGAGCTTCTTTGTGGATGCATTGGATGGCGGAGCAAGGCTACATTGTTTTTACCCTCGACAATCGTGGCTCGGCTGACAGAGGATTTGCATTTGAATCGGTAATTCACCGCCAATTGGGGACGGCAGAAATGGAAGATCAAATGACGGGCGTAAAATTCTTGAAATCTTTACCTTTTATAGATTCTACACGTTTGGCTGTTCATGGTTGGTCTTTTGGTGGATTCATGACGACTTCGTTAATGTTGCGTCAACCGGATACATTTAAAGTGGGAGTTGCTGGCGGACCTGTGACGGATTGGAAATATTACGAAATCATGTATGGTGAACGCTACATGGACAAACCGGAGGAAAACAAAGAAGGTTATGAACAATCTTCCCTACTGAATTACGCTAAAAATTTAAAAGGTGATTTACTATTAATTCACGGAACAATCGACGATGTAGTGGTGATGCAACACAACTACGCTTTGGTTAAAAAATTCGTTGACCTCGGTATCCAAATGGACTTCTTTCCCTACCCAATGCACAAACACAATGTTTCTGGAAAGGACAGAGTTCATCTGATGGAGAAAATTTTGGGGTATGTGTTGGAGAAGAATAAGTAGCTTTTTGGTACTTCATTAAAATACCACACGACTTAAAAACCCGATTTTTTGCGAATTGATTCCAAAATAAGGTACCTAATTTGCGAATACAACCGAAAATTTTAGGAAAACGAGTTTTTTAACTTCAGTTCGATTGTAAAATTGAAATTACCTACAGTGCTCCCGCAAGTGAGGATAAATGCTTCGCGGTCAGATTGACATTAAAACCTGTTAGACAAGGCATTATTTAAAAAATTTAGAGGTCCGACGCGGCGGAAGCTCATTGAATCTCCGCCTTGGCTGAAGCACATTTTCAACCGCCCTAGCCTAAAACCATTAACCATTCAATTTCCTTAACTTTACGAAAAAAAATCTGTATGTCTAAAATCACTGACATTTCTCAACTTGATTTAAAGAAACAATACACCTACGCCGATTACCTTACGTGGGTTTTTGACGATCGTGTCGAGTTGATTAAAGGTTGGATTTACAAAACAGGAGCTTCTCCAAACAGAAAGCATCATCACGTGTCGGGAAACATTACAATGATTTTAGCTGATTTCGATTCAAAAAAGAATTACCACCTTTATAAAGTCCCTTTCGATGTTCGACTGAAAAAAAACAAATTAAGCGATAGTACAGTGGATACAGTTGCCCAACCTGACATTTCTGTTTTTTGTGAAATATAAACCATTTGCACATTAAACCATTTGCACATTAAACCATTAGCATATTAGCACATTAAACCATTAGCACATTGATTAATTAGCACATTAACCCATTAGCACATTGATTAATTAGCACATTGATTAATTAGCACATTAAACCATTAACACATGAACTCAAAAATTTTCTTTTCCTTAACATTTATGATTTTCCTTTTCGGAAGAACGTATTCACAATTACAACCAATTCTATTCCAATTGAAAAACGATTCAGTTGTATTGTTTCAATATCATTTCGGAGATGAATTTGGAAGTGGTAAAATTGATTTAGACAAGTGGTTTGACCGGTATCCTTGGGGTGGTTTACTCGTTGATCAGAGGGTTTGGGCCTCACCAGAAATGGTTGTTCCTTATGATGGTTATGTCAACTTAAAAGCAACCAAGACCAATGAAATGTATGAGTTTCAAGAGTGGATGATAAATCGTGAATTGGCACAAAAACACGGAACGAAAATCGAAGGAAACAAAGTGCAATTGGATTATGTGACTTCTTGTCTATGGAGCAAACAAACTTTCCGATACGGTTATTTTGAATGCAGAGCGAAATGTCCGACTGGAAAAGGTTTGTGGCCTGCTTTTTGGCTTTACGGACAAAATCAAAAAGATGAAATTGACTTCATGGAAAACAAAGGTGAGCGTCCGTCTGAAATTCACGTGGACGTGCATTGCCCCAACAAATGTGATGAGGTAAAACGATTAGTTGGAAAAACAAATTGGGGTGCTTGGATTAAAATGAATAAAAAAGTTTTGGACGAATGGGTGGTTTACTCCGGTCTGTGGACTCCCGATGGCGTGATTTTCTATGCCGATGGCGTTCCGATTTCCTATTTTAAAGGTGAATTTGCAACACCAATGAATGTTATTGTAAATCTTTCTGTTGCAAGAGACGGCTTTGGTTTCAAGCCCGGACCTGACGAAAAAACTGTTTTTCCAGCTGATTTTTTGGTGGATTACGTTCGTGTTTGGAAACTCCCTGAAGATGGAGAATACACCAAAAGACTTTTTAGACAATTTTCAGACGAGAATAAATCTTTGCAAGGAAGAACTTTAGATCCTTTTAAAGTCACGCGAACAAGAAGTTATGTAAACGACAAAAAAGTTTTTCAAACGCAAAATGGATTTGTGAGCTTGATTCCAACAAACAATAGATTTTACCAAATTCACGCACTTGGAATGCCCGCTGGAACAGTAAAAATCTCTATGCGCAACGAAAAAAACGAATTATTAAAAACACAAACTGTTCGTTCTGATTATGAAATGTTTAACATGCAAGAATTTCCAGCAGGAACCTATAAAATTGAAATTGAAGTTGGTAGTAAGAAGAATAGTACTACGATAAGTTTACAGTAAAATTCTATTACCTACTTTTCTTTATGTTTTGAATACGCCAATTGACAGACCTTATCCATCGCTTTAAAAAGTGCGATATCCAAATCGGGAGCCTTTGAAATTGTAGTGAGGGCTACAACGGCTTGATATAGAATTTCATTTTCACTTTTCGAAATATTTTCAATGAAATTTACTTTGTTGCTCCCTTTTGGTGATTCTGAAACGCTGATTTCTTCTTTAACAGTATCAACGGCAAATAAATAACTCATAAACTAATTTTTTTCTTGTTAATGTAAATGACATCTCCCACTAGAACTTGTGGTTTTATTTCTGCAACGAGTCCCTTTTTTGGTTGTACCAGTACATTGCCTAGAACTTGTTGTAGAACTTGATTTACTTTTAGATGATGCTCCGTCACAGCAATTTGAACCAACTTTTTTGTTGTGTTTCTTGCAATAACAACCATTCGATTTACTTCTATTGCAAGTTCTACAGAGCAACTGAATATTTGATGCTTTACTGCTCCCTCCGCAGGAATAAGGTACGATGTGGTCATATTCTATATTTGACCTACCTCCACAGCATTGACAAACGCCACCGTCACGTGAGTAAACTACCTTTTTCGTAGTCTCCGAAATGTAACGGCTTTGTGAAAAACCACAAATTGTGACTAGAAAAAAAATGGAAAGGAGGAGAAATTTCTTCATTTTACAAAAATAGGTTGATTTCAGTTTAATTAAATCATCAACCAAAAGTAGTTTCGTCACAAAAATCGAAAGTCACATAATCCAAATTCGGAAGTAAATTTACTCACCAAAAACCTACTTTTATTCAAACAAATAAATTTAATATTCAATTAATATTATTTTTGAGCGTTATGATTGCAATGCCTGTAACTTCAGGTAGCTTCAAATTGTTTTAACTGCAAACCAAAAAGTTTGAATCGTAAAGAATACAATGTTATTGTAATGAGTTGGAGTGACGGCTTATACCGTTTCGCACTCAATTTCCTCAAAAATCAGGAGGAAGCGAAGGACATTGTGCAAGATGTATTCGAAAAACTTTGGTTGAACAAAGACAAGGTTGAAACGGAAAAAGCAAAATCATGGTTGTTCACTTGTGCACACAATGCCATGATTAATTTCGTTCACAAAAGGGCAAGAACCACTTTTATGGACAGTAATTTGTTGCCAGAACGTACGGAAATTGTTCGTTTTCAGTACGAGTCGGCGCAAGTAATTGACCACATTGTTGGGATTTTACCACCACTTCAAAAGAGTATCATTTTGCTCCGCGATTTGGAAGGTTATTCTTACGACGAAATTGGCGACATCCTCAACCTTTCTCCATCCCAAGTGAAAGTTTATCTTTTCCGCGCAAGGATGAAAATTAAAAAGCAGTTAAAAGGTTTGAACGAAACAGCATGAAATTTCCCAATCGAGACAATATAGACCGTTGGCTTTTCGATTTTTCGGAAGGAAATCTTTCTGCTGAACAAGAAGCCTTACTCGAAAACTACCTCCTCAACAACCCCGACCTCGAAATCGACTTAGATGCTTGGCAAGACGCAAAAGTTCCTCAACATCAAGTCGTTTACGCCGAAAAAGAAACACTTTTAAAGAAACGTCGAATTGCTCCATTCTTTTGGTTTTCAGCAGCATCAGTTCTATTGATTGTTGCGATTAGCCTTTTTCTCAACAGTGAATCAAACGATTTAGGTAATTCTACTTTGACATCGAACATCGCCAAGAAAGCAGTAAAGGCATCTCGCACTGCAAAGAAATCGCACCAGTCAAATGTTGAACTAGAAAATGCAATCGTCGATAACAAGCAATTTTCAACTGTTGAAAATGAAATTAATACAACAAATTATATTGGTGAAAATCTTGCTTCACAGGATTTAGGCAATTCGAATAAAGTTGATGAATTGGATGGGGTAGAAAACAGTAGTTCCTATCCAACTTCAAATTCTTGGAACCGATTAGCTGAATTGAAACTGAAAACTCCAGAAAATTTAGACTTTTATCAAATTCGTGGACAAGAGCTAATCACCTCGGAAGATATTGCCGCAGCTAAAGAAAAGGCAGTAATAAATTTTAGTTCACCAAAAATCATTCAGAAAATAGAGCGCGTTTTGAGTAAAGAAACCGCATTGTCCAATGTGCCGGATTACCAATACGCCTTACCTGAAATCTCAGCTGTTGACGCCAATTTCAGCAGTATAGGTTCAACTTCACAAACACGTTTTCTTTCAACTTCCCGTGCAAGATGGCTTGAAAATACCGCGCAACAAAAACTTTCTCAACAAATCAGTTTGGACGGTTACGCGCGTGAATTGCGTTCTGGTTTGGGAATGCAAGCGAATTATGATCATTTCGGAAACGGAGTAATTCAAAATTGGAATGTGGCACTGCTTTACTCACCAAAAATTGCTTTGGGACGTTTTCTTTCGTTCGAACCTACTATGCGATTCAAAATGGGAAATAAGTTATTAAATAGCGATAGAGTGGTAAATCAAAGTCAAGTAGAATTTCAAACAGGACAAGTAAATCAATTCAATTTTGATACAAGTGTCACGCTCGGACGAAGACTTTGGTACAGAGATGTTGATCTTGGTTTCACTATGAACGCACCGATGTTCTACCTTGGTTTTCAAGCAAACAACCTGATGCGTCACGACCAATACATTTACTCCAATCTATCCAACAACGACGAACGACGAATTGCCATACAGTACAATGCCGTTTTGGGAACGCAATACCTGTCGAAAAGTGGAAAATTTACTTTTTCGCCCTACATTTTTGCAAATTGGTCAGTTAGTAACCATGAAATTTTTGGTGGATTCAGTTCCAAATTTAAAAAACTCATGATTGGAGGTTCCTATAGTACGCGCGGAAACCTAACAGGATTGATTGGTTTAACCGGTAAGCACGTGTCCTTGTTTGCACAAACCGCGTACCTCACCACCGCAACAGAAACAACGAAATCCTTAACGCATCAGGTTACTTTGCGTTTTAACTCAAAAATGAGCAGAAAAGCTCGCAGATACATAACATTATGAAGATGAAAAGATTATTGTTTGTCGCATTTGGCTTATTGGTCGCTATGAAAATTCAGGCGCAGGATCCAACTTTCACGCAATTTTACGCCAACCCTATTTATTTGAATCCAGCGTTGGCAGGTTCAAGTGGTTGCCCGCGTATTTCTATGAATTACAGAAATGAATGGCCACAATTATCTGGAAACTATGTAACCTACAGTGGTGCATTTGATACTTATGCTAAGTCGGTTTCGGGCGGAATAGGTATGTTAGCCATGCACGATATGCAAGGACAAGGAACGATTCAAACCACAATGATTGGAGGGGTTTATTCCTATAATTTACGTGTGAACAGGAAGTTTTCATTGATGTTCGGTGCGCGTGCTGCTTATTTTCAGAAGTTTTTGGATTGGAGTCAGTTAACTTTTGGAGATATGATTGACCCTCGTCGCGGTTTTATTTACCAAACAGGTGATGTTCCTCGCGGAAACGGTCGTCGTGGATTTTTTGATGCGTCTGCAGGATTTATTGGATTCAGTAAATATTTCTATTTCGGTGGTGCGGTTCACCATTTGAACCGTCCAGATGAGTCTTTAATTTTAGGTCAGTCGCGTTTACCAATGCGTTTTACGGGACATGCGGGTGCGAGTATTCCTGTTGGAACAAAAGGGAGATATGGAAGCACAACAAGTATTTCTCCAAACATCATTTACCAATACCAAAACGGTTTCCAAGAGTTAAACATTGGTGCTTATGTGAAATACGGAACTTTCACCGTTGGAGCTTGGTACAGAAACCGTGATGCTTTCATCTTACTTTTCGGGATTCAAACCGATAAATTCAAATTGGGCTACAGCTACGATTTAACCGTTTCGAAATTGGGCAATGGCATTTCAGGAGGTTCACACGAAGTTTCGATGGGCTTGAATTTGAAGTGTAAGAAAAAAGCTAAAAATTTCCGAAAAATCTCTTGTCCATCGTTTTAAGTGTTGCTGTTATACCAAATGCTAAACAAATTGTCGTATAAAAAAATGACTTAGGGCATTATGTCATCGTCGTATTTTTTTGTTTAGTGGTTGAGTTGTAAGCAATATATTTCGACAGATTTAAAAAACTTGGTTCAAATATTTTCCGACTTTTGTCAATTAAGTCCTTGTCGATTCTATGATGTCTATTTTTTCTAATATCCAACTTTTTTTGAATTCATTAAACAAAAAGAACCTATTGATATTTGGTTTTTTCGGTTTGATTTATGCGTCGATAACCTTTGTTAATCATTACAATTTCAGGACTTATGGCTGGGATTTAGGAATTAATCACAATGCGATTTATGATTACGCGCATTTCCGATGGAACGATTGTATGATTATGCAACCGCAATTTGACAACGTTCTCGCCGATCATTTCTCCCTTTATCCACTTTTGATTTCACCTTTGTACTGGATTTTTGGAACATGGACAATGCTTCTATTTCAATGGGTTGCAATTTTGTTTGGTGGTTTAGGAATTTATCGTTACGTATTGCATTTAACCAAAAACGAAAATTTAAGTCACCTTGCAACAATTCATTTTTTCTCTATTTGGGGAATTTATTCAGCTTTGAGTTTCGACTATCATGACAATGTTGTTGCGGCAATGTTTGTTCCTTGGTTGTTGCTTTATTTCCGTCAAAAGAAGTGGAGAAATGTTTTGATTTTCTTTGCTTTAATATTGATTGCCAAAGAAAATATGGCTTTATGGGCGGTGTTTATTGGTTTAGGTCTAGGATTGCGAAGTTGGTATGAAGGGGATAAAGTTGCAGCAAAATGGGGAGGTGTTTTGTGTCTTTTAGCAGCTGTTTACTTCGTGGTAATTTTAAAAGTTGTGATTCCTGGACTTGCAACACCTGGAAGAGAATATTTACACAATTCTTTTAATGCTTTGGGGGGAAATTTTGGTGAAGTAATTGTCAATATTTTAAAGCATCCGATTAGAGCTTTCCAACTTTTATTTGAAAATCACAATGGCGACCCATATTACGATGGAATAAAAGCTGAAACGTATATTGCAATAGCGCTTTCAGGTGGTATAACTTTATTTCTAGCGCCAGAATATTTATTGATGTTGGTTCCAATAATCGCACAAAAGGTGTATAACGATGTCCCAGTGAGATGGGGAATTAGCGATCATTATTCAATTGAATTTGCGCCTATAATTGTGATTGCGTTATATACTGTAATTCACCGAATGAAAAAGATGAAGTTTCAAATGGCATTGTTGATGTTGATGGTTTGTTTGGGAAGTACCATTAGTTTTTTAGATCATCGCGTTTCGGAATATTACAAAAAAGATAATACTCAATTTTATAAAAAAGCACATTGGAAAAGAGATTTTGATGTGAAAGGTGTTCATCAAATTTTAAAGAAAATACCTAATGATGCCCGTGTGAGTGCTCAAAGTATGCTTTCACCACATTTAGCTTTTAGGGACTATATTTTTCATTACCCACATACAGAAGGTGCAGATTTCATCGCTTTATTACCTGCTGATCCAAACCGTTACCCACAAAACGACTCTACTTACTTTGCTGAAATAGTGAATTTAAAAACCTCGAAAGAATGGAGAGTGTTTGCTGAGACTAAAGATGTTTTGTTGTTTCAGAAAATTAAACCGTAAACAGAAACCGTTACCACTCAAACGCCTTATCGCTCATCCAATTTCCTTGAACACGAAGGGTTTGTTCGATAACGTCACGAACACAAGTTTTACCTCCATCGTAAGGCGAATGGTAATCAACAACATTTTTCACGTCGATAGCTGCGTCTTGCGGACAAGTAGAAACTCCCACTCGTTTCAAAACAGGAATATCAGGAATATCGTCGCCCATGTAAAGCACTTGTTCGTCGGAAAGTTGGTGACGTTTTAAAATGTCTTCGTAGGTGGAAAGTTTGTGATGACAGGATAAATGAACTTCCGTAACACCTAAATTCAAAAGTCGCTGTTTGACTTCTTGCGAACTTCCACCCGTGATAATGAAGGTTTTATACCCCATTTTGGAGGCGTATTGCAGCGCATATCCATCTTTGGAATGTAGAGCACGAACGATTTCATCTTGCATCAAATACACCCTTCCATCGGTCAATACGCCGTCAACATCAAACATAAATGCTTTTAAAGCAGGTAATTTCTCTTTATAACTCTTCATTCCAATAGGTTTTGCGGATACTTTCAGTCAACACGGAGTAAACGGCTTTGTTCATTCCTTCCAGTTGATTGAGGTGTTTCTCGATTACATTTATGTCATTGCGTCGTGCAGGTCCAGTTTGATTTTCAAGAAATTCTTTTTGTTCCCATTTTGCCGCAGTTTCTTTTAAAAGCGGTTCAAACATTTGCCAATCAAGATTGGATTTTGTGGCTAAATCGGATGAGATTTGTATCAAATGGTGTGTGAAATTATTCAGAAAAACAGCTGACAAATGCACTTTTTGACGTGCTGTACTATCGCAGTAGTAACTTTCAAAACCGACTTTTTTGGCTATTTCTTGAAGAAAATTACAAATTTCTTTCGATTTGGTTTCCAGTAGGATAGGAATTGCTTCAACTGTTAAATCCCTATTTTTTGAAAAGGTTTGTAGTGGATAAAATACTGCAACGTTTTCTTCATCAAAATTTTTAAGTTCAATACTTCCTGCTGTATAGGCGACTAAGGATGTTTGATGGCTAATGGATTTCACAACTTCCTCCACTTGCTGGTCTTTTATGCAAACGTACACCAAGTCCGCTTGAATTTCAGAAAGAGAGGAAATAAATGGAATTTGATTCTCCAAAGCTAATTTTTGCCCTGTTTCAACATTGCGAGAGTGAAGCCCAGAAATAAGAAATCCCGCCTTTTTGAAAAGCGAGATAAAATGATGTGCTACATTTCCAGAACCAACAAAGGCTACTGAAAAATCAGCATTTATCTTTTTCGGATTGTCATTTCCCATGACATTGTTTGTACTTTTTGCCACTTCCACAAGGACAAGGATCGTTTCTTCCCGTTTTTGGTTCGGCGATTACAGGCTGTTGTTTCTCCATTTGTGGAATGGAATTTTGAATAGCTTGTTGGTAAGCCGAACGGTCGAATTGTGGTGCAGGCGTTGAACTTTGGTTTCCTGAATTATTTGTTCTCGATTGCTCGTAATGATTTTGACGGTCTTCCTTGTTGGTGTTTTCAAACTCCAATTCATAAGGTAAATCCATAGTCATTAAAAATTCAACAGCGCCTTCATTTAAACGATTCAGCATAGAACGGAACAATTCATAAGACTCCAATTTATAAATCACTAGCGGATCTTTTTGTTCATAGGTTGCATTGTTCACCGCCGAACGTAAATCATCCATTTCGCGAAGGTGTTCTTTCCATTCGTCGTCAATTTTGGAAAGGATAACGTTTTTCTCAAAAGTTGTAATGATGCTTTTTCCCTCGGACTCAACAGCTTCCTGAATACCAACCACCAATTCCATTTGTCTTCTTCCGTCAGTCAAAGGGAAAACAATATTCTTGAATCTTTCGCCGTGAAGTTCGTGTACCTCCTTGATTTTTGGAAGCGTTTTAGAAATGATTTTGTCTGATTTTCTATTGTACTGTTCAAGCATAGCTTGGTAAACCTTTTCAGTCAAATCTTTCTTATTAATTCCATTGAATTCTGCTTCGTCAACTGGAGAATTGATACTTACAAAGCGAATCAATTCCGTTTCAAATTCTTGGAAAGACGCATTCGCATAACGTTGAACCGCAAGGTCACACAACTCATAGAACATATTGTCCACGTCGATATCCAATCGATCTCCATAAAGTGCATTTCGGCGTTTTTTGTAAATGGCTTTACGTTGAGCGTTCATTACGTCGTCGTATTCCAACAACCGTTTACGCATCCCGAAATTGTTTTCCTCCACTTTTTTCTGAGCGCGTTCGATGGAAGAGGAAACCATTCCCGCAGTAATCACTTCACCTTCCTTCAATCCCATTCTGTCCATCAATTTCGCGATTCGCTCCGAACCAAACTTACGCATCAAATCATCTTCCAAGGAAACGAAAAATCTTGACGAACCCGGATCTCCTTGACGACCTGAACGACCGCGTAACTGTCTGTCCACACGACGAGAGTCATGGCGTTCTGTACCAATAATTGCCAAACCACCCGCTTCTTTCACCCCTTCGCCGAGTTTAATGTCTGTTCCACGACCCGCCATGTTCGTTGCAATGGTCACTGCTCCTGGTAAACCTGCATTGGCAACAATTTCCGCTTCTTTTTGGTGGTATTTAGCATTCAAAACTTGATGTTGAATTTTCTTCATTTGCAACATTCTGCTCAATAACTCTGAAATTTCAACGGTAGTTGTACCCACCAATACCGGACGTCCAGCAGCGACTAACTGCTCTACCTCCATAATCACGGCATTGTATTTTTCGCGCGCTGTTTTGTAAACGAAATCATCTAAATCTTTACGCACAACCGGACGATTGGTTGGAATAACCACCACATCCAGTTTATAAATATCCCAGAATTCTTTTGCCTCTGTTTCCGCAGTACCTGTCATACCTGCTAGTTTGTGGTACATTCTGAAATAATTCTGCAAAGTCACAGTCGCGTAAGTTTGAGTAGCTGCTTCCACATCCACATTTTCTTTCGCCTCAATCGCTTGGTGTAAACCGTCGGAATACCTTCTACTTTCCAAAATACGTCCTGTTGACTCATCAACAATTTTCACTTTTCCGTCCAGAATAACATATTCTACCTCTTTTTCAAAAAGCGTGTAAGCCTTAAGTAATTGACTTACTGAGTGAATACGTTCAGATTTTACAGAATAATCGCGAACAAGAATATCTTTTTTCTCAAGAAATGCTTCTTTGTCCAAGTTTTCTTTCTGAAGCCTTGCTATTTCTGCACCAATATCGGGCATTACAAAGAAATTTCTATCGTCAGCACCAGAAATCAAATCAATTCCTTGATCGGTTAATTCTATGGTGTTATTCTTTTCATCGATTACAAAAAACAAGTCCGCATCAATTTTCTTCATGTGCTTACCTTGTTCTTGCATGTAATAATTTTCGGTTTTCTGAAGATGAACACGAATTCCAGGTTCGGAGAGAAACTTAATTAAGGCGCGGTTTTTAGGCAATCCTCTGTGAGCACGTAAAAGAGCAATGCCACCTTCTTCCAACATTCGTTTGTTTTCGTTTTTATCCTCGTGAGGTGTGTTGATGACAGAAAGTAACTTCTTAGCATCATTCAAGCATTGCTGAACAAACTGTTTTTGAGCGGCAACAACACGTTCAACACGCGGTTTTAATTCGTAAAATTCATGTTGGTCACCTTTAGGAGTTGGACCTGAAATAATTAAAGGTGTACGTGCATCATCAATCAAAACGGAATCGACCTCATCGACAATAGCGAAGTGGTGTTTGCGTTGAACCAAATCATCCACATTTCCAGCCATATTATCGCGGAGGTAATCAAAACCAAATTCGTTGTTAGTTCCAAACGTAATGTCCGCCAAATAAGCATCTCTACGTTCCTTTGAATTCGGACGATGTTTGTCAATACAATCTACTGAAAGTCCGTGAAATTGGTAAAGAGGACCCATCCATTCGGAGTCACGTTTTGCAAGGTAGTCGTTAACAGTCACCACATGCACACCTTTACCTGCAAGCGCGTTTAGGTAAACCGGAAGCGTTGCCACCAAAGTTTTACCTTCCCCCGTTTGCATTTCAGAAATATTTCCTTTATGAAGCACAGTTCCACCCATCAACTGAACATCGTAGTGCACCATGTTCCATTTGATTTTTGCACCAGCAGCAGACCATTCGTTGTGCCAAATGGCTTTCTCACCATCGATTGTAATTCCGTCTTTTTTTGCAGCCAGGTTACGGTCAAAATCTTGTGCTGAAATCGTTAACTGTCCATTGTTTGCCCAACGGAACGCCGTTTCTTTGACCACAGCGAAGGCCTCAGGAAGCAATTCTTCCAAGGTTTTTTCGATTTGTTCGTCGATAGTTTTCTCGAGCTTATCAATTTTTTCAAAAAGAACTTCTTTGTCGTTTATAGAAGTATTTCGGTCGTTGGCTTTCTTTTTTAGTTCCACCAATTCGTCCTCTAATCCTTGTTTTTCAGATCTAATCTTAGCTTGAAATTCACGTGTTTTAGCACGCAATTGATCATCAGAAAGTGCTTTTATTTTCGTTTCAACGGCGCGAGTTGCATCAACAAATGGCCAGTAAATTTTCTTGTCTTTGGAAGTTTTGTCGCCAAAAATTTTCTTTAGTATGTCTCCAATCATGAGGGGTTCAAATTTTGCAAGTGTCAAAGTTAGTCAAAATTCAAAAAGAGCTTGTTGGGAAGAGGGTTTAAAAAAGTAAAACCAAGAATGAGTCAACTCCGAAAAGGAAGTTCATCGCGGCGAATCAATCAAAATCGACGCAAAGCGAATTTTGAACCGGTTCCGAAAGCTACCGGAATAACTGTTTATTAGTGAGTCCCAAAAGCTGTCAGGACTAAATTTTACTGATTAGGCGAAACATTACCAACTGACTCTATTTTTAAACGAAGTAATTTTTGGATGTAGTCCTTGTTCTTTGTGAAATTTCCGTCAATTCGAAATTTAAGAAATTCACCCGAAGAATGGATTGCAAAGTCATCGCTTTGGAAAATCGACATACGGTAGAAAGGTACAATCCAAGAAAAACGGCTATTTACATGACTTAAATGGATTATAATTCCCTTTGGACGAATTTCAATATTTCCGTAAATAAGATTTTGATTCGGTCTCAAAAGCTTCTTAAAACCGTCACTGTAATTGGACAAAATCATTTTGTGACTACCAATTCCTCCTAGTCTAATTTTCTCAAAAAGAGAATAATCTTGCCCTACAAGGTCATTCACCAATTTAATTTGATCTTTAGTTGGTGCTGTAAAATCTAATATCATGTTGTATAACACGAAAACATGAATTTTAGTTCTGAAACTAATGTTTGAGGAAATACAACTTGAAAGGATATTTAACCTTGAGAATCAATCAAAACCTACGCGAAGTAAATTTTAAAATCGTTGAGATAGCTCTCTGGAATACGATTTAACGACAAGTACTTGTTAGAACCCCGCGACGAATGAAGGACTCTTCTGATTCGACAATTTAATTAAAAGTCATCATCCTCATCTTCCTCGTCATCCAAGAAATCCTCTTCCTCATCCTTTCTTTTGTAGTTCAACAATTCGTCATCAACATCGAACAAATCGTCGTCGTCAAAGAATTTATTGTTCTTACCACTTTTTTTGTAGGGATTGAGTTTTGGTTTCTTGTTTCGATTTTCCTCTTCAAGCGTTTTTTTATCCTTCTCCTTAACCACTTTTTTCCTCGGATCTACGAGTGGAATTTCAACAACTGGAGGTGGTGGAGTAAATCCTTCACGTCTTGGACCTGAACTTTCCCTTTTTGGATCATTATTTCGAGGTTTAAAGTCGTTGTCTCGTTTTTGGCCGCTATTGTTACCAGAGGGAGCACGATTTTCTCTTGCTTCAGCTTGCTTTACAGTGATTGGACGACCGTTTATTTTATGTCCATCAAGAGAACGAATTGCATTGTGCGCTTCTCCTTCGCTCGCCATCTCAACGAATCCAAAACCTCGGGACTTACCAGTTTCACGGTCGGTTGCTACGGAAGCTTTCAAAACTTTTCCGTACTGAGCGAACAACTCCCTGAGTTGCTCATTTGTCACGCCAAAATCAAGTTTGGCCACAAAAATACTAGTCATAAAGGGTAAAAAATACGCGCTTTTTAGGTTGGTAAAAATCTGTTTTCAGCCCGAAATTAGAACAAAAATCTTAGAAACAAGAAAAAAAGTAAAATTCTTCAAATTACAACTAATTCATTCTCTTGATGATTCACGAAATGCGATACACGACAAATCAAGAATTAGATGTCATTAAAATTAAAAATCACATTAATCAAATGTTAGCAATAATAAAATAATTCCTCTTTTCTCGGTGTCTCCGAAACGACGAAATGACATTCAGCTTTTTTAAATCACCGTGTGAAGGCATGAAAATTTTTTCTTCGGCGTAAGTTAAATTCTTGTAGGACTATAAATTCTTTTGTATTGGAGTGCTGAGTTTTTTTCGTCCAAAAACAAAATCCCAATAAGCACCAAATTCAATGCGTTGCCAAGCTCTACCCATACGGTGGCGTTCCACCCTTACGATTTTGTTGTTTTCAGTGATTAGTCGGAAACCCATAACAGGATCCGTAGATTGGCGCTTCGTCATTTCGTAAGCCGTACCGAAACGCAAGTCGCTAAACAACCAATTTTCGCCTTCCTTTTTTAAGAGAAAATAGTCATTGGAAATAGAACGCAATTTCGGACTATAGTTCACTCCTTGCCATTTAAGAGCGTTCATTTCCTGAACATTTTTAGGGAATTGTTGCAGTGAATTGGTATCCAAGGGTGCAAAAATGGATTTGGAAAGCAAATAATATTGATTGTCTTTCTCAGTAAGCAGCATCCAATAAAAACTCGTTAAGGGCATAGGTGTCACCATGGTGCGACCTGATTTTATACCAGCTTCTTCAAAATATTTTTCACTCTCCGACAAAACAAAGAGCTTCACCCCTACTCCCCAAACCAAGTACAAAGTGGAAAAAATCAATCCAAAATTGTTGATGTGTCTCCTTAATTCGGATTGCTTTTTAAGTACAAGAACGACTAATACACAAAGTCCAAATGGTAGAGTGTAGAGCGGGTCTATAACAAAAACGGTATTGAAAGTAATGCGATAATCAAAAGGCCACAAAAATTGGGTTCCATAGTTCGTAAACATATCCAACATCGGATGGGTAACTATCGACAAAAAGAACAAATTCCACCAATCATTGAATTCGAATTTGCGTTTATATAACCTAAAACAAAGCCAAGCAAAAACAGGACTAAAAAGTAAAGCAAACAAAAGCGAGTGAGAAAAACCTCGATGCACCAACATGGCATCAACCGGATGAAAAAAAGATTGCAGAAAAACATCGAGGTCGGGAATTGTACCACCAATCGCCCCCCACAAAAGAGCTTTGTTTCCAAAACGTTTACCAACAGCCGCCTCTCCAACCGCTGCACCGAGAATGATTTGAGTAAGTGAATCCATTTTACAAAGGAAATAGAATTTTTAGGGTTCGCTTTCTTGGATTTACTTAAAAGGTCAGTAATGTCCAACGCGGAGGGAGTTCTCGTATTAGGATAAACTATACGTTTTAAAATTACCGAGTAAAAATCAGGAATTACGACTTATTGAGTTTAATACCGACGATGACATAAAATGTCCGCGGCGGATCAAAAAATAGCTGAATGTCATTCCGTGGCGGAGGCATTATACCCTATGTGATTTTTTTATACGACAATTTATTTAGCATTTGGTATAAACAGAATTTACACTTACGAAGGTTTCAAATGCATCATTTTGATTATAGTCAAACCTTGTCAACTATGTACTATATGGGGTTTACTAGGACACAAATTGAATCGCAATTAGCCTCACTTAAATAACCACTATTTCACTTTCATAAGTTGTAAGGATGACGAACCAGAATTCCTTTGGATTTGAACACGATAACTTCCACGAGGTAATTTCATGATGTTCATTTCGATATGGTGAACCGCTGGAGAAAGATGTCCTTCGTAAATGTTAGCAACTATTCTTCCATTCAAATCAACGATGGTTATTCCAACTTCTTCATCGCCTGTTTCCAATTTTAAAGTCGCATTTTCTACACACGGATTCGGGTAAATCATACACACTTTTTCACGCTGTTTAATGGCCTCAACATTCAAGTTACATTCGCCTACAATATTGTGGAAAATTACCTCATGCTCAAATAAACTTTGAATTTCTTGTTCGTCTGCTTGAAACCAATCCCGAAGAACCGAAGCGTAAATGTCTCTGAAATCTACCTGCATCGGTAATCCTGCTTGGTTCACAACAGTATTTGGAATTATCGGATTTGGCCCATAAATTCCACTTCTCACGCAACTTCCAAATAAGAACAACGGCGCCGCATCACCGTGGTCAGTACCCAAACTCGCATTTGACGCAATTTGACGACCAAATTCACTAAAGGTCATTCCTAAAACTCGTTGCTCAATACCCAACAAACGCAAATCATCCTGAAAGGCATAAACAGCATCCGAAACGCGCTTCAAGAGATTGGTGTGTGTGCCAAGTGTCACTGCTCCTTGTTGAACTTGAGAATCATGTGTATCAAATCCACCAACGTCAAGCACGTAAATTTTGGTTTTTAATCCACCAGAAATCATGCGTGCAACATTTTTCAATTGTTTAGCAAGTGGATTATTATTGTCGTAAAGTGAAGAGAGATTATTTCCAGCATTTGCAGCGTCGCGAATTTGACCTCCGTAAGCATTGGTTTGATCAATAATCATTTGCAGGTATTCCATGTGCGAACCGTAGTAAGTTCCATCGTTGCCAGCGCCTGGATTCGGAAGATTCACATTTTCAAATGGATTCACGACCGAATGGGAATAATTTGCTCTAATTCCTTGGCAAGTTGCTGTAACTTCATATCCCATGGAAATAGCAAATGGGTCTGGATAATCATCATTTGGGTAACCTTCCGGAAAAGTGTCATGCGTGCCATCTAAAAATTTTCCAAGCCAACCACGAGTTTCAGATAAAGCCATTGCACCACTCGTCCAAATATCCATTGAACGGAAATGGGAACGGTTTTGCTCAGGATAACCCACATTTTGAATTATCCCCAATTTGTTGTCATTGAACAAATTACGCATTCCAGTCATAGCAGGATGTAATGCGTTATCACTGGTTAGAGTCAACAAATTTGATTGTGGAATAAGAATATTTTGACGTTGCGTCACAAGTTGGCTGTATTGGTCAACGGGGAAAAGTGTTGCAAGTCCGTCATTTCCACCATTCAAACGAATGATGACCAAAACGCGGTCGCCTAAAGTTTTAGGAACATTGAATAAGTCTTTGGTCACGGCTTCCATTGCCATTCCTTTAACGATGAAAGGTGCCCCCAAAGAAGCGAGAGAAATGCGCTTAACAAAATTTCTTCTATTCATAACTGTCTTTTTTGGGGATTAATTCAATTGAAAATCAGCGGATTTAAAAATATTTGCCAAGGTCAAAATCATCCGTCCACGAATAGGTGTGATGAGATCGGGATTGGTTGGGTCTTGCAAATATTCATTGTATTGTAAAGTCCATTCAAAATCAGGGAGACCATTGCACAGAACTGACTTTAGTTGTTCCTTGTAGGTGTCGGATAGTCCTTTTGGACAAAATAACAATACCAAATCGTCAATTACCTCTGGAGCAGAATCAGGGTAAGACAAACTATTGAGTAGCGCAATATGATCTATTCCGTAACGATTTCCTTGTACGTTTATTCCACCGAAAGCATTAACCGAATCGGACAAATCAAAACGCAATTTTACCAAACTGGAGTTAGCCCAAAGTCTTGTAAATGAAGGAGCGAGGTAGTAAGCGGTCCAACCTCCTACACTTGGTGGTTTGGCGTATTCCATTCCAAGAGTAGAAATAATAAAATACAAATTGACATAAATTTCTGTGTTGATTGCCAAACTGTAATTCGGTCGAGCCATTGAGGTGTTGTAGAACGAAAAAGCGTATTCTATCGGATTTTTTATAATTGTGCCTCGAAGCGCAACATCGTAAAAATGCTCACTCGTTAATAATTGACGTAAAACTGGTGCAATTTCAAAGTCATTTGCGATGAGCGTTTGAGCCATTTCATCTACAATTGTATCTTCGACGACAGGTGTAAGATCATAATTAACAAACCAACGGTAAAGTTTCCGACAAATGAATTTAGCCAATGCGGGTTGCTGGAAAATCACATTGATGTAATTGGAATATTCTTGTGCACCAGTCGCTGTAATTACAGCACCTCCAAAACGTGATGAAAGGGTTTTTGAACCAGGTGAGTGTAAAGCATTATTGAATTCAGCCCAAGGAGTTGCAACGGTTGTGCTCAGAAAATCTTTAATGACCCAACCCGTTAATATTTTTGCTCCTGCTGCTACATCTTGCTCGGTGTAAGTAGTGTAATCTCCTTGTCCAACTTGCGCGCCTTTGCCAATGGAATAAAGCTCCAATAATTCTCTGGAATAATTTTCATTGGGTTGAAAGCGGTTGTTGGTCGTTCCATTCAAGAAAACCAACATACATGGGTCGATTGTCATTTCCTTGACCAAAGTCTTAAAATTGCCAATGGAATGAGTTCGAATTAGTTCAAAATATCTGTAGGTTGCTCTTGAATCAAATGTAAATTCAGCTGCAAAATGATTTTGCCAAAACAAACACATTTTCTCTTGGATGGAAAATTCACCTTTATTGATTCGTTCCATTAGCCAAGAAAAGAGAGAAAATCGTCGAACACTTTCTGCTGCTTGTGTATTTGATGGATAGGGTTTATTGACCCACGTTTCTCCAATTGCTGCTACACCATCATCAGCGGAATAAGTTGTTGGAGGTGGCGTTGGAACGAGATTTAGCAATTGATCTACGGAAGCCGTCATTCCAAGTTGAACAGCTTGTTGGATTTGTGGGTACGTCATACCGAATAAGGTGCGACGTAGGAGGTGTGCTGCGGTTTCCTTTGTCCATGCTCCATTATATGGATTCATACTCAAAGAAACAGGTTCCTCAATTTCTTCAATTGGCTTCATTTAAGCTAGGTTTAGAAACCAAAGGTGGTAAAAAAACGTTAAAATTTCTGTCATTCACTTAAAATTAATGTTCACCATATTTCGGCAAAAGAAGGACTTAACCAAGCGATATCATTTCAAAAAAAAAGCCGACCCAATGAGTCGGCTTTCTTCTATTTTTCGGAAAGACTATTTGTCCTTTACTTCTTCAAAATCAACATCAGTTACTTCATCCGTTGGATTTCCTGAGTTGGTGTTGTTTTCACCTCCATCAGCACCACCTTGAGCATTTGCTGCGTTGTACATTTCTTGTGAAGCTGCTTGGAACGCTGTGTTTAATTTTTCCATTGCAGCGTCCAAATTTGCAGTATTCTTCATTTCGTATTGTGCTTTCAATTCCGTTAAAGCATCTTCAATTGGTTGCTTTTTGTCTGCTGGAATTTTATCACCATACTCTTTCAATTGACGCTCTGTTTGGAAAATCAAAGAATCAGCTTTATTCAACAATTCCACTTCTTCTCGTTTTTTCTTATCTGCCTCAGCATTTGCTTCAGCTTCAGCTTTCATTCTTTGGATTTCTTCGTCAGAAAGTCCAGAAGAGGCTTCGATTTTAATGGATTGTTGTTTTCCTGTTCCTTTGTCCTTCGCTGAAATATTCATGATTCCGTTTGCGTCGATGTCGAAAGTTACTTCGATTTGTGGTTCGCCACGACGTGCTGGTGGAATGTCAGTTAATTGGAAACGACCTAAGGTTTTGTTGTCATTTGCCATCGGACGTTCGCCTTGTAACACGTGAATATCAACAGACGGTTGGTTATCAGAAGCAGTTGAGAATACCTCAGATTTTTTAGTTGGGATTGTTGTGTTGGCTTCAATTAATTTAGTCATTACACCACCCATTGTTTCGATTCCTAGAGAAAGTGGAATAACGTCAAGTAACAATACATCCTTCACTTCACCAGTTAATACGCCACCTTGAATTGCAGCTCCAACCGCCACAACTTCGTCGGGATTCACTCCTTTTGACGGTGCTTTTCCAAAGAAACGTTGAACTGCATCCTGAATAACTGGAATTCGCGTTGAACCTCCAACTAAAATAACTTCATCAATATCACTTGGCTGTAAGCCTGCATTTTTCAAAGCTGAACGACATGGCGCGATAGTTCTTTCTACGATGTTTGAAATCAATTGCTCGAATTTTGAACGTTGTAAAGTGCGCACCAAGTGTTTTGGAATTCCATTTACAGGCATGATATACGGCAAGTTAATCTCAGTGGATGTCGTTGATGACAACTCGATTTTTGCTTTTTCAGCCGCTTCTTTCAAACGTTGTAATGCCATTGGGTCTTGACGTAAATCCAAACCTTCTTCTGATTTGAATTCTTCTGCCAACCAGTCAATGATTGCCGTATCAACGTCATCACCACCAAGGTGCGTGTCGCCATCCGTAGAAAGTACTTCAAAAACACCGTCACCTAGTTCAAGGATGGAAACGTCATGTGTTCCTCCACCGAAATCGAAAACTACGATTTTTTGGTCGATTCCTTTTTTGTCAAGACCGTAAGCCAATGCTGCTGCTGTTGGTTCGTTGATGATTCTTTTGATTGTCAAACCTGCGATTTCACCAGCTTCTTTAGTAGCTTGACGTTGTGCATCGTTAAAGTAAGCAGGAACAGTTACAACCGCCTCAGTTACTTCCTGACCAAGGTAATCTTCCGCAGTTTTCTTCATTTTTTGAAGAACCATTGCAGAGATTTCTTGTGGAGAATACAAACGGTCGTCAATTTTCACACGAGGAGTATTGTTATCTCCTTTCACTACTTCATAAGGAACGCGCTCGATTTCTCTTTTAGATTCATCGAAGCTAGTACCCATAAAGCGTTTGATGGAGTAAATGGTCTTCTTTGGATTAGTGATTGCTTGACGTTTCGCAGGATCACCAACTTTTCTTTCGCCGCCATCGACAAATGCTACAACAGACGGGGTAGTACGTTTTCCTTCAGAATTCTCGATAACCACCGGCTGATTTCCTTCCATGACTGAAACACAAGAGTTTGTTGTTCCAAGGTCAATTCCGATTATTTTTCCCATTGTAATTGATTTTTCAAATTTGTTGGAATCGTTGTTTTCAATCATTATGCCACCAACAAAACGGTTTGATTCGAAGTCTATTTTGTCACTTAATCAACTCGTTTTATTTATTTTAACTGACAAATGAGTAAAAATAAAGAAGTTTTACTGTCAAATTGGCGGAGAACTAGTTTATAAAAGTGTTGAAGGAATTAAAAAAGAAATGAAAGGTAAAATTCATTTGAAATGCCGTGGTCGATAAAATCAACTTAAATTCCAAAAAAAGCTGAGTTTACTCTGAAAAGCCCTCTGTCATGGCGGAGTTACATACTATTCCTTTTCGAAGTGGACCCATGAGCTGCAACAAAAAAGTCGCCCATTACGAGCGACTTTCGATGTGTGTTGATTGATGAGGAAAGTTAAGCGAGAACTTTCGGTGCAGCTGCAAGGATTTCCTCACTTGTTTCTGCTGCAAATTTTTCAAAGTTTTTAACGAACTGTCCAGCAAGATTATTCGCTGTTTCGTCATAAGCTGTTTTATCTGACCACGTATTGCGAGGATTTAAAAGTTCAGAAGGAACTCCCTCACACTCTGTAGGAATAGCTAATTCAAAAATTGGAAGTTTATCATAAACTACATCGTTCAATTTCCCATTCAACGCGGCGGTAATCATAGCGCGTGTATAGGAAAGTTTCATTCTACTTCCAACCCCATAAGCACCACCAGACCAACCAGTGTTGATTAACCAAACATTAATATCTGTACCGTCTAATTTTTCTCCTAACAATTTAGCGTATTTCGCTGGATGTAAAGGAAGAAACGCAGCTCCAAATCCTGCTGAGAAAGTTGTTTTTGGCTCAGTAATACC
>Ga0169931_10003198_pt1 | contig 26177 bp, 25 predicted proteins | sample Kivu_15m_20L_FD_129675 | JGI IMG/M metagenome (GOLD analysis project Ga0169931, IMG submission 129675) | Freshwater microbial communities from Lake Kivu, Western Province, Rwanda to study Microbial Dark Matter (Phase II) - Kivu_15m_20L... | ecosystem: Environmental > Aquatic > Freshwater > Lake...
AACAAGCCTTGCCAACCTCTCCAACAACCACCAAAGCGAACCCCATCACGGTGTCCCCCATCGTGAGGCATCGAGCCGCTTCCTGAAATCTTCCTCGGTGTCCTACTTCAATGAGGCATCACGTTCCATGGGGGTTGTCGGGCATTAACGCGGCACTGGGCCCCATCTTGGGGGAATTTGCATCGTCTAGCCCCATTCAAGGCAGACGAAACAAGGCCGCAGGGTCGCCCTGGATCTTCTCCGGCGGCTCAAAGTGCATGAGCAGCGTCGAGCCATCCGACTGCACGATGCGAAAGCCAAGCAGGTGCTTGCTTGCGGGGTCAATCTGCATGTCGAGCTGCTTCAGGTACTTTTTGACTAGCAGCGGCCGAGGCGTCATCGCCACGGTGACAAACTGCTTCTCCTGCTGCGTGATCTTCAGGCTGAAGTTTTTCGTCAGAGACCCACTGTCCATCTCGCGCCCGCTGAGAAAGCGAATCCACATGCGCACGCGGCTGTCATCCGGCTTCAAGGCGAGCCAGTCACTGGTCGCGCTTTCCTTCAGGTGCACGGTTTCCCGGTCGAAAATGAGGATGGTGCCCGCTGGCGTCCCGAGTTCCCAACGGAAGCGCCCGTCCGTCATTCGCCAGAAGCGGCCGGTGGCGCTCACGGGCTCCTTGAGCGCCGGCGTGGTGCGCGTTTGCTTGAACGACACCTTGACGTTGCCGATGCCCTTTTGCGCGGCAATCCAGTCAGCAAACACCTTGGGAACCTCCGCGGTGTCCGTCTGGGCTTCGACGGAGATCGCAAAAAGGGTGGCTAGAGCGCAGATGGCAGGCAGGCGTGGCACTTTTGCAGCCAAACACGTGATTTCGTCAGGCTCAAGCGAGGAGAGCTTCACGCCCATGATTTCTCTTGCCGCCCCCTACAAACCGTGTTCTCTCAATTCTCAGTCCATCCCCCAACTACAACACAAATGAGCGAGCGTCGCGTCGTCATCACCGGCATGGGAGTCGTCTCCCCGAACGGCAATACCAAGGAAGAATTTTGGAAGAACCTCGTGGCCGGAAAGAGCGGCATCCGCCGGCTGCAGTCGATGGACACCGAGAAGTATGACTGCAAAATCGGCGGCGAGGTGGTGGACTTCGACCCCACGCAGTATTTCAACAACCACAAGGATGCCCGCCGGGCAGATCGTTACTTCCAGTTCGCCATGGCCGCGTCGAAGATGGCCGCGAAGGACTCCGGACTGAACCCCGACAGCCTCGACCCGCACCGCGTCGGCGTCATGGTCGGCAGCGGCATCGGTGGTCTGAGCACCATCGAGACGCAGTATGAGATCCTTTTGAACAAAGGCCCGGGCCGCGTCTCCCCCTTCCTCATCCCGATGATGATCACCAACATCGCCAGCGGAATGATCGCGGCCGAATATGGTTTCATGGGGCCGAACATGGTCATCGTGACCGCCTGCGCGACCTCCAACAACAACATCGGGGAAGCCTGGCGCATGATCAAATTTGGCGATGCCGATGCGATGATCGCTGGCGGTGCCGAAGCCTCCATCCGCCCCTGCGGCCTGTCCGGTTTCGCCAACATGAAGGCCCTCAGCCTGCGCAACGACGAGCCTGAGCGCGCCTCCCGTCCTTGGGACAAGGACCGCGATGGTTTCGTCATGGGTGAAGGCGCCGGCGTCGTCGTGATCGAGGAACTCGAGCACGCCAAAAAGCGCGGCGCGACGATTTACGCCGAGCTCGCCGGCTACGGAGCCACCGCTGATGCCTACCACCTCACCTCCCCGCATCCCGAAGGTCTCGGTGCGGGCAAGTGCATGGAAATGGCTCTTCGCCACGCCAAGCTCAACACCACCGACATTCAATACATCAACGCACACGCCACCTCGACTCCGGTCGGCGATCTGTGCGAGTTGCGCGCCATCAAGCGCACCTTCGGCGAATATGCGACCAAAGGCCTGCTCGTCTCTGGCACCAAGTCGATGACCGGCCACCTTCTCGGGGCCGCTGGAGGCGTCGAACTCGTCGCCTCGGTGTATGCCATCAAGGATCAGATCATCCCGCCCACCATCAACGTCGAAAACCTCGACCCCGAAGTGGACGTGGACATCGTTCCGAATGTCGCCCGCCCTGCCAAAGTGAACGCCGCGCTGAGCAACTCCTTCGGTTTCGGCGGCCACAACGCCGCGCTGCTGATCAAGAAGTTCGAGGGCTGAGGTTGAAAGGCTTCAAGGCGGCAGTTTCTTGCCGCCCTTTTCTGCTGCCTCGTGCAGTTTTGCGTGTGTGCGGACAATCCACGCCTCAGTCATCGGCGTGTCGAACAATCGCTTCGCCAGCACCTCCACATCGAGCAGGCCTTCGCGCATGAGATCGGCCAGCAGCGTTATGTCCTTCGGTCTGCCTGCAAAAAGCTTCGCCACCGCCATGTCATGAGGTTCCAGACAGAACACACCCGCGCAATCTTCCAGGGGCTTCAATCTGGCCTCCCAGCCTGGTGGAAAGTTCTCAAAGGCCATCGGGCGGACGATGTCGGCATGGTAGCCGAATTGGCGCTCAAACTCTGTGTCCACACCCAGCGCATCTTGCGCCACACGGGCAATCTGATCGTCGAAAGGATCGAGAATGAAATCCGCATCCAAGGAACGACGGACCAATTCGAATCGCTGGTCTGCATCTGGAACCGAACCCAGGAGCGACGAAGAGCCGAAAACGATAATTCTTCCGCCACGCGTGATGGCGAGCGCCACTCCCGCCATGTGTTTCAGTGCCTCGACGCGCATACGAATCCCCTCCGTTCCTCCGTGGTGAGCACTCCGGCGAATGGAGCGAAACCCTTCAACTCCCTCGCTTCTTCGCTGTCATCTCGCAGCAGCTCCAACAGACGCTTCATGGCACTTGGAGAAGTCTGGGCCGAGTCGATCCATTGCCGCCACTGGTTCAACTCCCGCACTGCCCAGTGACCACGACCGAGCCAGCGCTCGATGTTTTCGAGCGGAATGCGCAGCAGGGCAGGATCCGCCTCGATCTTGTCGGCGATGAGGCAGAACTGCTGATGCGCCAGCCGGTCGCCCTCAGGGTCATGGTAAGGCATAGGCGGAGTCTAACCGCCATGATGCCAACTGCCAACATCCTCGTGCATTTCGATCAACGGCTGACCTCCAGCACCACGTTCGTCGCGCCTCCGCCGATATCCAGGCTCCACTCTCCTGACCCGGGCTTTTGTTCCGTCGTCGTCACGGTGCCATCGGTCGTTTCGAGGCCAGGAACATCGGCTGCGCTGTAGCTGACGGTCAGCTTGGCTTTGCCGACCACTGGACCGGTCTTCTCGTCGAGTTTGAAGCTGCCGCGCATCACTCTTGCGCAAGCGACCGGGGCGCTCGGATCTTCCGGCGTGAAGATGACGCTGCCCCAGCTTACGGGCGTGCCGTTGACGGTGACTTTGCCGTTGATGGCCGTGCGTTTGGCCGGTTTGAGGAAGCCTTGATTGCGCAGCCAGTCGCGCAGATGACCGCTCCAGGTGCCGAGAACGGGATCACCTAGGTAGAGGCCGACTCCGTGCGGGCCCGGTTGGTAGATGTGCAGCTCGGCGGGCACCTTGTGCTTCCGGCAGGCGAGGTAAAACGCCACCGGATTCTCCGCAGGCACCACCGTGTCCTCATCCGTGTGGAAGATGAAGATCGGCGGCGTGTTCTCCGTCACTCGCAGATCGGTGCTGGTGTGCTTCGCAAGCTCGTCGGTGTCATTCGGGCCGAGGAGGTTTTTGCGCGAGCCTTTGTGACCATAGTCTTCGCTCATCGAGATCACGGGATACGTCGGCGCGGCGACCGTCGGACGGGCGCTGACTTGATCAACGGCATCATTCGTCATGCCGGCCGGTTTTTCGTCAAACATCGTTGCCGCCATCGACGTGAGGTGCCCGCCTGCGCTGAAGCCGATGATGCCGATGCGCTCCGGGTCGATGCCATACTGCTTCGCATTCGCCCGCACATGCCGGATGGCCCGCTGCACGTCGATGAGTTGCGTGGGAAAGTGATAGCCGCTCGTGCCGAGACGATAATGCAGCACGAAGGCGGACACACCGAGGCCATTGAACCACTTCGCGACCTGGATGCCCTCATGATCCGCCGCGAGGCCGCCGTAACCGCCGCCCGGGCAGACGACAAAGGCCGCGCCATTCGCCTTTTCCTTCGCCGCAGGCCACACATAGACAAACGGCTGGTCCTTGTCCTCAGTCCCTTTCGCCAGCGGAGCGCCCTCCGGCCAAAGTTTCACCTTAGTGGGCTCGGCATGCGCGATGGAGGTCAAAAACAGGGCGGCGGCGAAAAGAGAAAGCTTGTTCATGGTCGGAGAGTTCTGTTAATCCTGCCGTTCCAACCCGTTCTTTCATCCACCATGATCTCACGCCGTCATTTTCTCTCCACCAGCCTCGGTGCGCTCACCGTCACTTCGCTTCCGGCCATTGAACCGATCAAACGTCCGGGCAAGAGCCGCATGCAGCTCGGGGTCGCCGCGTATTCGTTCCGCGAGTATTTCCAGTGGATGCGCGACAAGGAGCAGAAGCCGAAGGGCGACCGCAAAGCGTGGAGCATCACGGATTTCGTCGATTGGTGTGCGGACAACAACGTGCCGGGAGCCGAGCTGACGAGCTACTTCTTCCCGCCGGATGTGAATGAGGCCTCCCTGCTTGAATTGAAGCGCCACTGCTACCTGCGCGGCGTGCAGATCGCCGGCACGGCGGTCGGAAACAACTTTGCGCTGCCGAAGGGTGAAAAACTCAGCGAGCAAATCGCCTACACGAAGAAATGGATCGACCACGCGGCCACAATGGGGGCACCGCACATTCGCGTGTTTGCCGGACCGCAGCCGAAAGACCTCACCGAGGAGCAGGCGGTGGCAAACTGCCTCGAATCCTACCAAGAGTGCCTCGATTACGCGGGCAAGAAGGGCGTCTTCCTAGGTCTCGAAAACCACGGCGGCATCGTCGCGGAGCCGGAGAACCTCATCAAGATGGTGCAGGCCGCCAAAAGCCCCTGGGCAGGCATCAACTTCGACAGCGGAAACTTCCACACCGAAGATCCGTATGCCGATCTCGCCAAGATCGCGCCCTACTCGGTCAATGTGCAGCTCAAGATGGAGATCAGCCGCAAAGGCAGCAAAAAAGGCGAGGGTGAGCCCAGCGACGTGAAACGCGTGCTCCAAATCCTTCGCGACGCGAATTACCAGGGCTGGTTCACACTCGAATTCGAGACCAAGGAAGACCCGTTCGTCAAAGTGCCGGAGATTTGTGACATGCTGCGGCCGCTGCTGGCGTGACGCAGGCGACTGAATTCAATCTCGACGCAAAACACCGGCCTCTGCCGGCGTTTTTTCCGCGTGTCGCGTCCCGTTGCTGCTCGTCTTTTTGTTCCATGCCTGATGCTAGGCGTGGCGCTGCATGCTGCCGAGCCGTCACCGATTGATTGGAGCAAAGCGCGCCAGCACTGGTCATTCGTGCCGCCGAAAGCACAGGCATTGCCCAAGGTCAAAGACGTGACATGGCCACGTGAACGCGTGGACCACTTCATTCTGGCAAAGCTGGAGCAGCGCGAGCTTTCTCCCACGACCGAGGCAGAGAGGCGCGTGCTGCTGCGCCGGGTGTTCTTCGATCTCACCGGGCTGCCGCCGACGCCGGACGACGCGCGGAAGTTTTTGAGCGACTCAAATGCCGGAGCCTACGAGCGTCTCGTGGATGATCTGCTCAGCCGCCGTGCGTTCGGCGAGCGTCTGGCCGCGCTGTGGCTGAATCTTGCGCGTTATGCCGAGGATCAGGCGCATCAGGTTGGCAACAACACCGCGCTGAATCTGCCAAACGCCTGGCACTATCGCGACTGGGTGGTCTCAGCATTCAATTCGGACGTGCCGTATGATCGCTTCATCGAAAAGCAGCTCGCGGTTGATTTGATCGAGCCGAAAAACACCAGAGACCTCGTCGCGCTTGGATTTTTGGGCCTCGGACACAAGCTGTATGCTCGTGGTCGCCTGGATGTACAGGCGGAGGAGTGGGCGGAGCAAGTGGACATGGTCTCGCAGTCGCTTCTCGGCCTCACGGTGGCTTGTGCGCGTTGTCACGACCACAAATTCGATCCCATCAGCAGCCGCGATTACTACGCGATGGCGGGCGTGTTCGCCTCGGTCAAAAAGGTGAGCCTACGGCCTGATGGCAAGGACGAGGAGGAAAAGACCTTCGCGGAAAAGATGGACCCGCGCACGATCCACATCGTCCGCGACGACAATCCGCGTGATCTGCCCATCTACGATCGTGGCAACACCGAATCACCGGGCGCTGCCGCCGCACGCGGCTGGCTTCAGGTCCTGAGCAAGGATGAGCCGGTGAAATTCACCCAAGGCAGCGGCCGGGCGGAGCTGGCGCGGCTGATTGCCGACGAGGCCAACCCGCTGACCGCCCGGGTCTTCGTGAACCGCGTGTGGGATATGCTTTTCGGCAAACCGCTGGCCCTTACCACCAGCAACTTCGGTGTGATGGGCGACAAGCCGACGCATCCGGAGCTGCTCGACGATCTCGCCGTGCGTTTCATGCAGAATGGCTGGTCGGTGAAACGGCTCGTTCGGGAGTTGGTTCTCTCCGCAACCTATCGTCAGAGCAGCCACGGCAGCGCCGCCAATGCGCAACTCGACGAGGCAAACGACCAGTTCTGGCGCATGAACCGCAAACGGCTCGCCATCGAGCCTCTGCGTGATTCGCTGCTTGCCGTGGCGGGCACTTTGAACGTCGAAGGAGGCCGCTCGCTGGATCTCAGCAAGGCGGATCATCACAAGCGCACGCTTTACTCGCAGATCAGCCGCAAGGAGCTGAACAAGACGCTCATGCTCTTCGATTTTCCGGACGCGAACGTGCATGCGGCCCGAAGATCGGAGAGCACGACGCCGACGCAGAAGCTCTTCGTGATGAACAGCCCGTTTGTCATCGAGCAGGCGAAGAATCTCGCACGCAGGCTCCAATCTGGGGCTGCAAGCGATCCAGCGCGTGTTCGCCTCGCCTACGAGCTTCTTTTCACCCGTGAACCGCTGCCCGAGGAGGAGGCACTGGCGCTGGAGTTTCTGCGACAACCCACCGACGGCCAGCTCACGCCTTGGGAGCAGTTCGCGCAGGCTCTCCTGGCCACCAACGAGATGATTTATGTGGACTGAACCGACCTCCAGCATGTCACGCCGCGACGCTTTGCAGCGTCTCTCGGCCGGTTTTGGAGCGATCGGCCTTGCAGGCATGCTGGGATCGCAGGCCCAGGCCGCCGTGAAGCAGTCGATCACGCCAAAAGCGAAGCGCGTGATCTTCCTGTTCATGAACGGTGCGCCGTCGCACATCGACACCTTCGATCCGAAGCCGGCGCTCAAGAAATACGAGGGCCAGCAGCCCAACGGGAAGCTCTACAAGGCGCCGAAGACGAGCGGCTTCATGTCGTCGCCGCTTCGCTTCGAAAAATGCGGCCAGAGCGGCATCGAAGTGAGCGAGAGCCTGCCCGCGCTGGGCAGCATCATCGATGACTGCTGCGTGATCCGCTCGATGCACACGAACGTGCCGAACCATGAGCCGGCGCTGCTCATGATGAACACGGGCAACATCCAGCCGATCCGTCCATCGCTAGGCTCGTGGGTGCTGTATGGGCTCGGCACGGAGAACGAGAACTTGCCCGGCTTCGTCGTGCTGCGTCCGACGCCGAACATCGTGGTGGGACCGGCGCTGTGGAGCAATTCCTTCCTGCCTGCCGAGTATCAGGCGACGGGCGTGATCACCTCCGACATGGCCGTGGACAAGCTGGTGGCCAATGTGCGCAATCCAGTGCTCTCACCGACGACGCAGCGCCGCCAGATCGATCTCATCCAGCGACTGAACGGCCTCCACGCGGCGCGTCGTGATCATGACTCCACCTTGGAGGCACAAATCAAGGCGATGGAGACCGCGTATCGCATGCAAAGCGCCGCCAGCGAGGCCTTTGACATCAGCAAGGAGCCCGCCAAGACGCGCGAGCTGTATGGTGACACGCCCTTTGGCCGCTCCTGCCTGCTGGCGCGTCGTCTCGCCGAGTCCGGCGTGCGCTACGTGAGTGTCTATTACACCAGCAGCAACAACCAGCCCTGGGACACGCACAATGATCACTACAAGCGCCACCCGGAGCTCTGCGCCGACAGCGACCGTGCCTCCGCGGCGCTCATCAGCGATTTGAAGCAGCGCGGCATGCTGGAGGACACGCTGGTCGTTTGGACGGGTGAGTTTGGCCGCACCCCCTACTCGCAGGACAATCCGGACAAGAAGAACCAGACGGACCCGATGAAGCGCGGTCGCGATCATCATCACACGGCTTTCAGCACCTTGCTGGCGGGTGGTGGCGTGAAAGGCGGCCTCGCCTACGGCAGTTCCGACGAACTGGGCATGAACGCGGAGGAAAACCCCGTCCATGTGCATGACCTACACGCGACGATCCTGCATCTGCTGGGCCTCGACCACGAAAAGCTCACCTACCGCTACGCCGGACGCGATTTCCGGCTCACGGACGTGTTTGGCAAGGTGGTGACGGACATCCTGGCCTGAGGCGGCTGGAGTTTGGTTCGGTTTGCAGTTGTTGAACAGGTTTCCGGACGCAATGCTGCGCCGTTCACCCCCGCAAACCCCTTTTCCCATGTCCCACGCCCCCACTGTCGTCATTGAGAACTTCTACCCCTGCATCGAAGGCGGCCGCCACCCCGTCAAACGGGTCATCGATGAGCCGCTGGACGTGTGGTGCGACATTTTCAAGGATGGCCATGATGTGATGAGCGCGGCGCTGCGCTGGCGTCAACCTGGCGCGCGCCGCTGGTTCGAGGCAGCGATGAAGCCTGCGGACAACGACCGCTGGCAGGGCCGCTGCAGTTTCTCCAAAGCCGGACGCTGGGAATATGTCGTCGAGGCCTGGGGCGACACCTTCCGCTCCTGGAAAAAGACCTTCGCCGTGCGTGTGCAGGCCAAGGATCCTGATGTGCCGATCGAGGCTCAGGAAGGTGCCCGCCTGCTGCGTGATGCTGGCAAACGCGCTCGCAAAGCCGGTGTGCCTGAGGTCGCAACGCAGTTGGAGGACTTCGCCGATCTGCTCACGAGTGTGAAGGTGCAGGACATCATGGACGTGCTGCAATCCGATGAATTGCAGAGCCTGATGGACCAGTATCCAGACCGCTCGCTCTCCACCGTGTCTGAGTCGTTGCAAGTCATCGTCGAGCGTGAGCGTGCCCGATTCTCCGCGTGGTATGAATTCTTCCCGCGCAATGCCGAGGGGCGCAGCGACAAGCACTCCACCTTCCGCGATTGCCTGGGCCGCCTCGACCACGCGGCGCACATGGGCTTCGATGTGATCTACTTCCCGCCGATCCATCCCATCGGCATCACCGCCCGCAAAGGAAAGAACAACACGCTCACCGCACAGCCCGGCGATGTCGGCAGCCCATGGGCCATCGGTGGTCCGGCGGGTGGACATCGCGCCATCGAGCCGGCGCTCGGGACGGAGAAGGACTTCGTCTGGCTGGTGAAGGAAGCCAAGAAGCGCGGCCTCGAGATCGCGCTCGACTTCGCCATCAACTGCTCGCCCGATCATCCTTATGTGAAGGAGCATCCCGAGTGGTTCTACCAGCGCCCCGACGGCAGCATCCGCTACGCTGAGAACCCGCCGAAGAAGTACCAGGACATCTACCCCATCAACTTCCACTGCGACGACTGGCGCAACCTCTGGAACGAGCTCATTGACGTCGTGCAGCACTGGGTCGATCTCGGCGTGAAGATTTTCCGCGTCGATAATCCGCACACCAAGCCCGTCGCGTTCTGGGAGGAGCTCATCGCCACCATCCAGCGCAAGGACCCCGACGTGCTCTTCCTCGCCGAGGCCTTCACGAAGCCGAAGATGATGCAGGTGCTCGGCAAAGTCGGCTTCACACAGAGCTACACCTACTTCACCTGGCGCGAGGACAAGCACGCGCTCACCGAATACGCCAAGGAGCTCACGCAGGGCGAGATGCGCTGGTATTACCGTGGCAACTTCTGGCCGAACACGCCCGACATCCTGCCCGGCCACCTGCAAAACGCCGGCCCGCAGATGTTCCGCATCCGCGCCGCGCTCGCCGCCACCCTCTCATCGAGCTGGGGCATGTACTCCGGCTACGAGCTGTGCGAGAACGACCCCTATCCGGGCAAGGAGGAGTACGACAACAGCGAGAAGTACCAGCTCAAGCAGCGTGACTACAACCAGCCCGGCAACCTCACCGCCTTCATTCGAGTGTTGAACACGATCCGCCGCGAAAACCCCGCGCTGCATCTCTACGACAACCTGCGCTTCCACGGCTCCGATCACGGCCAGATCCTCTGCTACAGCAAAGCCACGCCGGACTTCAGCAACCGCATCCTCTGCACCATCAGCCACGACCCGCATCATTCCGCAGGCGGCATGGTCCACCTCGACCTCGCCGCCCTCGGCCTCGACGCCAGCCGCCCCTACAAGGTCACCGACCTCATCCACAACCAAAGCTACGAGTGGCGCGGCGCTGACAACTACGTCGGCCTCAATCCACACGGCGTCTCCATGCACGTCTTCAAGGTGGAGCAGTGATGCGCCATGAAAATACTGCCGCTGCTCTGGCTCATGCTGCCCTGCCTCGTGCAAGCGCAGTGGCGGCTGGAATCATCGACTGACGCGGCACCTCTGGGCCATGGTGCGACGTTTGTGATCAAAACCGTCAGCGGTCCTGCCAAAGCGGAGCTGAAACTCGTCTTCTTCGATGATAAGCACTGCCAGATTCGTGTGGTTGCCAATCCTGACCGAAAAACGGCGAAGCCACTCGATGACATCGCACGCAGCATGAAGGCGCTCGCCGTGTGCAATGGCGGTTACTTCAATGCCGGCGGTGATTTTGGTCCCTCGGGCCTCGAAATCGCCAACAAGGTCCGTGTGGGCCAGTTCACGAACAATGCAGGCTTGGTTGGCGCTTTGAAGGTCGCGCAGGACAAAGCCTCCTTGGTGTGGGAGAACGAGTTTCGTGATGTGCCTGAAATCACGGAGTTCGTGCAATGCAGTCCTTGGCTCGTCGGTGAAGGCCGAGTAGTCCCCGTGCCTCCACCGAAGGAACCGGAGCAGCGCAACCACCGCACCTTCATCATGACCGATGGCAGCGGCCGCTGGGCCATCGGTGTTTGCAAGCGCACCGGCTGGCTCGAACTCGCGCACATTCTCGTCACCCCCGGCATCATCACCGAGATGAAGGTCCAGCGCGCCCTGAATCTCGACGGCGGACCTTCGACCGGCCTGTGGTGCGGAAGCGCAGATGGCCGCGAACACTTCGAAAAGCCCGGCTGGGCCGTGCGGAACGCGATTGTTGTCGTTCCGCGAGATTCCAAGTGAGACGTGGTCTGTTGGGCGCGTTCCCATTTTATGCGCCCAGCTATCCTCGTACTCTGTGCCCTCGGATTGATCTCCACCGCGAACGCCCAGCAGCCGAAGTGGTTCAAGGGCAACACGCACACGCATTCGCTGTGGAGCGACGGGAATGATTTCCCGGAGATGATCACGGATTGGTACAAGAAGAAGGGCTACGACTTCCTGGCGATCTCCGACCACAACGTGCTTCAGGCGAAGGAGGTGTGGATGGGTGTTCCGGCCGTGGAAAAGCGGCGCAAGTCGCTCGGCAAGACGACGATGGAGAAGTATCGCGCCCGCTTTGGCGACGAGTGGGTGACGACGCGGGAGAAGGACGGCGTGACCGAGGTGCGCCTGAAGAAGCTGGAGGAATACCGGCCGAAATTCGAGGAGCCTGGCAAATTCCTGATTGTGCAAGCCGAGGAGATCAGCGCGGGCCTCGGCAGCGTGCCGATTCACATGAACGCGGTGAACCTGAAGGAGGAGATCAAGCCGGTGAAGGACCTGGGCAGCATCCCAGAGGTGATGCGCGCGAACCTGCGCCTCGTGAACGAGCAGTCGAGGCGCCTCGGCGTGCCGATGCTCACGCACATCAATCATCCGAACTTCCGGTGGGCGCTCTCCGCCGAGGATCTGGCGTCCGTGCTAGAGGATAACTTTTGGGAGATCTACAACGGCCACCCGGGCATCAACTGGCAGGGCGATGAGTCACGTCCAGGCCACGAAAAAATCTGGGACATCGCCAACACGCTGCGCATCACCCAGTTCAAGGCGCCGCCGCTCTACGGCGTGGGCACGGATGACTCCCACCGCTACCACGGCGAAGACAACGGCCCCGGTCGCGGCTGGGTGATGGTGCGCGCGGCGAAGCTCGATGCCGCAGAGATCGTGAAGGCGATGAAGGCGGGCGACTTCTACGCCTCCTCCGGTGTCACGCTCGACGACATCAGCTTCACCGACGGCACGCTGCGCCTCCGCATCCACGCCGAACCCGGCGTGACCTACTCCACGCAGATTCGCGGCACGCTGAAAGGTTACGATGCCAGCACACGCCCGGCCCCGGCCATGAAGGGTGATCTGCATCCGGCGCGCCTGCTTTACTCCGACGACGTGGGCAGGACGCTCGCGACGATCGAAGGCACGGAAGTCACTTGGAAGCCATCCGGCAACGAGCTCTACTTCCGCGCCGTGATCACCTCGTCGAAGCCCTACAACAAGCCTTCCTTTGAAGGCCAGACCGAGATGGCCTGGACGCAGCCGATGGGCTGGCAAAAGTAGTGGGTGCGTCACTGCAGTGATGTAGGACGACTGTGGCGACAGCCCGGTCGTCTCTCGGATCTCCGCGAGGCCAAAGGTCGGGCGGGCTTCGCCACACCCCACCTACAAGAGTGCGGCGCAGCTGGTCAGCTTCAACGCATCCGCAGACCCTGCATGCGAGCGTGCATGGACTCGAACATCGGTGCCATTTCGAGTTTGGCGCTGAGCGGGGCGTTTTTGAAGAAGAAGCCCATGTCCTTGGTAAAATTCTTCTCAAAGGCGGCGGGATCCTCGCCAAGCATCAACTGCATCTCTGGACTGTTGCCGGCGCGCTTCTTCATGTCGCGGTAGATGCCGCCGATGATGCGGCGGCGGTCATCGACGGGCAGTTTTTCGATGCCACGCATGGCACCATTAAAGTGCTCCTCAACGACGCGGCTGATGTACTCGCCCTTTTCTTCGTCGGTGAGGGATTTCATGAAGCGATCGACCGTTTCCTGGCCGTCCTCACGCATGGAGTTGCGCTGGGAGAAGTCGAGTTTGACGACATTGGTGATGACCTTGTCGAGGTGCTGCTGGCGCTGTTTGTCTCCGAGGCTTTCATCCTCGAGCCAGGGTGCGGACCCCATCAGGGCAAGCGTCTTTTCCGGCGTGAAGACAGAATCCTCCGTCATCAACATGACGACGGCCACCGCGCCCCAGACGAGGAGGAGGAAGGCGGCGATCTGAAGCCAGAAGCGCTGGATGTTCATGAGAAGCTAGCGTTTGCCGAAGCGACGACCCAACAACGAGAGAAACTCGCCGGATTCTTCGACTTTTAGCATCTTCGTGACGGCAAAATAAGCCGTGGCGGCGGCACCAATGGTCACGCCCAGCCACGCACAACGCGGAACGAAGCGCAGGTGCTCCCAGTCCGACATCAGGGTGAATTTCGCGGCCAAACAAACTCCAGACATCACCGCAATGGCAAGGCCGAGCCTCAGCAGCGACCGCACAAGGGAGCCTGTCTCCAAACCGGAGGCAAACTTCCGCATGCAGACGTAGAGCGTCATGAAGTTTACCAGCAAGCCCACTGCCGTGGCCCAGGCAAGCGCGGTGTGGTCCCACTTGAGTAGAAAGACCGTCGTCGAGTTCATGGCAACGTTGAGCACGATGATACCGATGCTGATAAGCATCGGGATGAAGCGGCGGTTGATCGTGTAAAAGGCGGGCTGGAGCACCTTGATGGCGGAGTAGAAGATGAGGCCGAACGCGTAGGCTTGCAGCGGCGCGGCGGTGTTTGCGACATCGTAGGCCGTGAACTTGCCGTGCTCGAAGATGACGGAGATGATCTCTTTCGCGAGGAGCGACAGCCCGACCGCGCAGGGCAGCGTTAGAAAGAGCACGAGGCGCAAGCCTTTGGCCAACGCGCCGCGAAACGCTGGTGTGATGCCTTCCGTGGCAAGACGTGAGAGCATGGGCAACGTCACCGTGGCCACGGCAACGCCGAAAAGGCCGAGTGGGAGCTGCTGGAGGCGCTGGGCGTTTCCAAGCCAGGCGACTGACGAAGCACCACCTGGAGTCAGTGATGCGAAGATCGAATTCAAGAACACCGTCACCTGCGTGCCGCCGGCAGCGATGAGCGAGGGCCACATCAGGTGCAACACTTCGCGCACACCTTCATCCTTCCAGCCAAAGTCGATTCCGGGCTTGAACCCAACTTTGAGCAACGCGGGGATTTGCACCAGGAGTTGCAGCGCTCCGCCGATGAGTGTGCCGATGGCAAAGCCCGTGAGACCACGCTCCGTGACACGCCCTTCGCGAAAACCCGGATCAATGACATAAGCGATGGCGATGCCGCCGACGATGCAACCGAGATTGAAGAAGGCAGACGCGACGGCAGGGATGAAAAAGACTTTTTTGGCATTCAGCATGCCCATCACCAACGCCGTGACAGAGACGATGGCGATGAAGGGATACATGATCTGCGCCAGCCAGGTGCCGAGCAGATGCTGCTCTTCCGTGAAACCAGGGGTGAGCAAGCGGAAGATCCAAGGAGCGAGCACGACACCGGCAAGCGCTATCATGCTCATGAAGCACATGGAGAGGGAAAGCATCTTGCGGCCGAGCACCCAGGCTGCCGCATCGCCTTCAGTCTTGATCTTCTTCGAGAATGTCGTCACGAAGGCTGTGGAGAGCGCTCCCTCGGCGAAGAGATCGCGAAGCATGTTCGGCGTGCGGAATGCCATGTTGAACACGCCCGTGAATGCGGCGCCGAACAGTCCGTTGAGCAATTGGTCGCGCACGAGTCCGAGGACGCGGCTGCAGAGGATGGCGATGGAGACGATCCCGGTGGACCGGGCCTGCGAATTCGTGTTTTTGGCGTCGTCACTCATTCGTCACGGTTGATGGATGGCCGCAAAAAACACAAAAACGATCAATGTCTGATTTTTGTGAGCCTTTGCGTCTTTTTGCGGCTGCATGGGGTTAGGAGGCAAAGCGGACGCTTGCGCGCCGCAGTTTGTCCATCATGGCGATTCCCATGCCATGTTCATGCAACGGTTCTGCAATGATTTCGTCCACTCCGAGTTCGTCGAGGCGGCGGAGGACGTGAAAAAAACGCACGGCGGCCTCGGGGAGCTTGCCGTTGCCGGGACTGAGCATCATCACTTCCTCCCAGTCGCAGAGATGGAGGTAGCCATCCTTCTCCTCGCCACGATAGCTGAGCAAAGCGTAGCGTTTGCCATGCTCGGGAATGAAGTCGGAGGGGCGTGAGAGCAGACGCAGCGGTGTGCGTGGCGCGTAGTGGGAAGCGAGCTGGCCTGGAGCGTCAGAAGGACCGTCGATGACGCTGCGGATGGCGACTTTGACTTTGCCGAAGGGCTTCAAATCATCCGGCGTTAGCGGTCCGGGGCGCACGATGGTGATGAGCGGCTTCGGCGTGCCGGGTTCGATGCGGATGATGGTCGATTCGAGGCCGAAGAGGCAGGCACCGGCATCGACAATGAGGTGGATGCGACCATCGAGCTCTGAAAGCACAGCGCTGGCGGAAGTTGGGCTGATGGAGCCAAAGCGGTTGGCGCTCGGCGCGGCGAGCGGTTTGTCGAGCGCACCGATGATGCGCTTGAAAATGGGATTGGAGCTGACACGCACAGCCACCGTGGGAAGACCGGCGGTAACGATGTCCGGAACGACGGGCTTCTTGGGCAGCAGGATCGTCAGCGGGCCGGGCCAGAAGCGCTCGGTGAGCTGTTTGACCGAGTGCGCGATTTCCTGCGGCACTTCGGCGACCAAATCGAGCTGCTCTTTTCGCGGCAGGTGCACGATGAGCGGGTCAAACGTCGGGCGCTCCTTCGCTTCGAAGATTTTCGTGACCGCCGCCGGATCGAGCGCGTTCGCGGCAAGGCCATAGACGGTTTCGGTCGGTAGGGCGACAACTTCGCCTTCACGCAGCAGGCGCACGGCTTCTTCGACCGCCTGATGCATCAGTGGTGGTTCATCGGTGCGAAGAACGGCGGTGACGTAACTCATGCGGGCAATGTATGGCTCTCAATCACGGCCCAGGCGTTGTGATTGTGGATGGACTCGAAGTTTTCGGCCTCGACGCGGAACCAGGTGATTTTTTTGTGGGCCCTGGCCTTCACAGCGACGTTGCGCACAAGATCCTCGACGAACACAGGATTGTCGTAAGCGACCTCGGTGACGTGTTTTTCGTCGGGGCGCTTCAAAATGCTGAAAAGCTCGCTGCTGGCGCTGGATTCCACGAGTTCGATGAGGTCCTCGATCCAGACCGGCTCGCTGAACCGGACGGAAAGCGTGACGTTGCCGCGCTGATTGTGTGCACCGCGAGCGCTGATCGCCTTCGAGCACGGGCAGAGCGTGGTGACGGGCACCTCGACGGTGAGGACGAAGTCGGTCTTGTCTGCGTCGGCGTTCACTTCGAACACGACGCCGTAGTCGAGGAGTCCTTCCGCGCCGGAAACGGGCGCTTTTTTTGCGCGGAAGTAAGGGAACCGCATCTCGACATGCGCCTGGCCGGCATGGAGCTTTTTCATCAGCTCACTCGGCATGGCGACGATGTTTGAAACGGTGAGCTCGGAGCCATGCGAGTGCAGAACCTCGACGAAACGGCTCATGTGGGTGCCTTTGAACTGATGCGGGAGATCGACGGCGAGAGAAACCGTGGCGACGGTGTGCTGCAAGGCGGCGGCACGGTCACGAATGCTCAAAGGGAAGCGCAGGCTGCGCACACCGACGCGGTCGATGGGCAGGCGGCGGTCATCGCGTTCGCTTTGCGTGTCTTTGAGTGCGGACATGGAGGTTTCAGAGAGACAAAAATCCCACTGCCGCAGGTTGCAACAGTGGGATCGGGTCAGGATTCAATGCCAGGCCGGATCAGGGCAGCAGGTTGACGGCGCGAGCACGCTTCACTTCGCGCACGACTTTGCGGTGCAGCCAAGCAGGCAGACCGGTGACGCGGCGGGGGATGAGCTTGCCAGATTCGGTGGTGAAACGGGAGAGCAACTCCGGGTTGGTGTAGTCGATCTTTTCCACCGGGATGTCCACGCGGCGGCGCGGCATCTTGCGATTCGCGCGACGGAAGTTGGACATGCGTTCTTTGGTCTTCGGCTGCATAACGGTCGTTGTCTGGGGTTAGCGGATTTCGCGGTGAAGGGTGCGCTTCTTCATGAAGGGATTGAACTTCACCTTCTCAAGACGGTTCGGGGTGCGAACGCTCTTCTTGTTGCGCGTGGTCACGTAGCGGGAAGTCGGCATTCCTGCGGCCTTCGCTTCGGTGCATTCAAGGATGATGATGTCTCGCGGCATAAATTTGGGGCGCGGAGGCTAGGTCACTCCTTGGAGAAGTCAAGCGATTCGCCGGAGTTGTTGTTATTGGAGGCCGGAGCCTCTTCTTCATCCTTGTCGTCGTCGGCGGCATCGTCGGCATTGTCGAGGCCGAAGAGGGAGTGGACGGGGCGGCTCCAGCGGCCGTGCTGCTGGCTGCGCTCGATCTTTTCCTGATAAGCGACGGAGAAGCGGGCGAAGGGCATGGCCTCGAGGCGCTCCTCGGGGATTTTCACGCCGGTGCCTTCGCAGAGGCCGTAGGTGCCGGTTTCGATGCGCTTGAGGGCCTCGTTGATCTCATAAAGGGCGTCCTGCTCCTTGCCGAGGAGGCTGAGGGCGAAATCGCGGTCGTAAGCATCGCTGCCTGCGTCGGCCTGATGCATGCCGAAGGCGGCGGCGGTGCCGTTTTCGTTGCGGATAGTCTCATTGGCGACGCCTTCGATGGAGTTCAGGTAGGCGTCCCGCAGTTCGATGAGGCGCTGCTTCTGCTTCTTGAGGAAGGGGGTCATCTTCACCGGTCCTTTGGCGATCTCGATCGTGACGCCTTCATCTTCGTTCTTGGAACGAGCGCGGGGGGTGCCGGAGGTGGACGTGGTGGTGCGGCCTTTGGGCACGAACGAAGCTAGGGCGGCCTTGCCCTTGGCCGGAGTCGCCGTCTTGGCGGGGGCGGGTGCCGCGACAGGCTTGGCAGCAGGTTTCACGGCTGCCTTGGCTGGCGCAGGAGCGACGGCTTTCTTGGCCGGAGCGGCGGCCTTCTTCACAGGAGCAGCAGGCTTCTTGGCGACGGCTGCGGGTTTCTTGGCGGGAGCTTTCTTGACCGGGGCTTTCTTGGGGGCGGCTTTCTTCACAGGTTTGGGAGCGGGTTTCTTTGCCGCCGGTTTCTTGGGGGCGGGCTTTTTGGGAAGGGGTTTGCTCTTGGACTTCACCACCTTCGCGGGAGCTTTCTTCGCGGGTTTGGCGGCGGGCTTTTTAGCTGCAGGCTTTTTGGCTGCGGGCTTCTTAGCTGCGGGCTTTTTGGATTTCGCAGGCATAGCGGTGACGGAGTTGGGGTTGTCGGTGAGCTGCTCGATCGACCGCCCCAAAGAAGGAAGGGCGGGAAAAAGAGGCGCGGATTCTGGCTGTGGTTGTCAGCACGCGCAACCACTATTCCGCAGCCTGTTTTGGCCGGTTGCGGGCGATAGCGGCGGGCCTAACCTGACCACATGAGCATCGACCCCTCCCCCCCTTCCGTTTTGACCAGCCTGTGGCAGCAAATCCGCGCTGTGCTCGACCTCGTGCTGGACCTTTCCTTCAAGCGCTTCGTCACCCCACGACTTGTGCGCATGCTTTATGTGCTCAGCTTGCTAGCAGCGGTCTATTACGCCTGGAAATGGATGTGGGACGGGCTGTGGGGCTTCATCACCGCCCCGTTGGTTTTCCTGCTGTTTCTCATCGTGGCCCGGGTGACGGTGGAGCTGATCCTCGCCATCTTCCGCATCGCCGACAAGATCGCGCCACTGTCCGAGGAAGAGGCCACGAAGGTGGTGCGGAACCCTGCCGAGAACCCGCCGCAGTGATGCGGCCCGGGGCCTTGTGAAATTTTTCACAAAATCGGGTTGCCGCTCCTCTTGAGGGCCGGATAATCGCCACGCTGATGTTCTCGCCCCTGCTCGCCAATCTCGATCTCATTGCGCTCGCCGCCTCGGTGGGAAAGATCGTGTTCCTGACCTTTCTCGTCATCCTGCCGCTGGTCTCGATTTCCGTCTATTTTGAGCGGCGCATCTCGGCGGTGATCCAGGACCGCGTCGGTCCGAACCGCGTCGGCGTGCCGCTCACGCTCTTCGGTTTCAAGAAAGACTGGCAGCCCCTCGGCATCGGCGGTCTCGCGCAGGCGGCGGCGGACGGCCTGAAGTTCATTTTGAAAGAGGACTTCGTGCCCGCCCATGTACGCAAGTTTTACTACTGGCTGGCCCCGTGCCTTACGATGGTGCCGGCATTGCTCACCTGCTGCGTGATCCCTTTCGGCAGCGAACTGGACCTGTCTTTTGCAGGTGTCACCGAGCCGATCAAATTGGTGATTGCCGATCTCAGCGTTGGGCCGCTCTTCACCTTCGCCATCGCCTCCCTCGGCGTTTACGGCATCGTGCTCGCCGGATGGGCGTCGAACTCGAAGTATCCCTTCCTCGGCGGCGTGCGCTCCAGTGCGCAGATGATCTCCTATGAGATCTCGCTCGGGCTTTCGATCATCCCGGTGCTCATGATCTTTGGCGAGCTGAACCTCACGAAGATGTCCTCCTTCCAGGATGCCAACGGCTGGCTTCTGCTGCCGATGTGGGGTGAAGGATTGAGCCTGTCACGCTGGGTGCTGCTCATTCCGATCTTCATCTCCTTCTGCATCTTCACCGTCTCCATGTTCGCGGAGACCAACCGCCTGCCCTTCGACCTCGCCGAGTGCGAAACCGAGCTCGTCGCCGGCTACCACACCGAATACAGCTCGATGAAATTCGCGCTGTTCTTCCTCGGCGAATACGCCGCGATGATCATCGGCTCCGGGCTCGCTGTGACGCTCTTCCTCGGCGGCTGGAGCATTCCGTTCGGTCCCGTGCTCTCCAAAATCACCGGCCTGCATCTGCACCACATTCCCGGCGACACGCCGTTCTACACCTCGCTGCTGCACATCGGCACGTTCTTCGCGAAGGTGTTCTGCTTCATCGTCTTCTTCATCGTCATCCGCTGGACTCTGCCACGTTTCCGCTTCGACCAGCTCATGGCGCTCGGCTGGAAGGTGTTTTTCGAGCTCGCTCTTGCGAACGTCTTCCTCACCGCCCTGCTGCTCTGGTGGTTCCCGCTGAAGTGAGCCATTTTTCGGCTCCAAGCGCGATCAAGGCCCCCAGCACACCGCCGAGCGTGTCGGCGGCCCAGTCCCACACATCGCCGCCGCTGCGGCCTGGCGTGAACGTTTGATGCCATTCGTCCAATCCGCCGACGATCGAGCAAAACAGCACGGTGAAGACGATCGCGGCACTCGCTTGGCGGGCGAGTCCGGCAAGTCGCAGACCTAGCAGGAAGCACACACCACCCGCAGTGAAGTAAAGAGTGTGCTCGATCTTGTCGATGCCTTCGAACTTCGCCGGAGAGGGCAGTTTGCTCTGTGAAGACAGCCACCACAGCACAGCGGCCCAAACAATGACGAGCACACGCCAGAACCACGGCGAGGAAAAAAGACGGGGCGGATTCATCGCCGGGGACTAGCACCGGCGGATAGAACCGCAAGCACGTTTCAACACGGGCGCAAAGCGATAGACATTTCCACGCCTTCGCGTTAAACCTCGCCCGTTCACCCATCCAACCATGAAACTGCACCTCACGCTCGCCGCCTTGTTCGCCGTTGTCTCGTTTTCCAGCGCCGAAGAAAAAGAACTCTTCAACGGCAAGGATCTCACTGGCTGGGACGGCAACATGGAGCTGTGGAGCGTGCAAGATGGCGCGATCACGGGCAAAACGGCCGCCGATCCGGCGAATCCGGCCAAATCGATCCTCAAACACAACACGTTCCTCGTCTGGCGTGGCGGAGTGGTGAAGGATTTCGAGCTGACGCTGAAGTACAAAATGATCGGCGGCAATTCCGGCATCCAATATCGCAGCAAGGAGCTCGATAAAGGCGAGCAGGGTCCGATCATCAGCGGTTATCAGGCCGACTTCGAGGCGGGCAAGACTTACAGCGGCATTCTTTACGAGGAAAAGGCCCGCGGCATCCTCGCACTGCGCGGCCAGAAGGTCGTGATTCACGAGGGCGACAAGGAAACCACCGACAAAAAGGGCAACGTCAAGAAAGGCCCGAACATCGAGGTCACCGGCAGCGTGGGCGAGTCCGACGCCATTCAGGCCGCGATCAAAAACGAGGACTGGAACGAGTACAAGATCGTCGCCAAGGGCGGCCACCTGCAGCACTTCATCAACGGCGTCCCGACCGTGGATGTGACCGACGAATCCGCCGTGGGTGCCAAAGAAGGCCTCCTGGCCCTACAGATCCATGTCGGCGGCCCGATGACCGTTCAATTCAAGGACATGAAGCTGGTCGAATTGAAGTGATCACTGGCATTCTTCACGCTGTCATGACCCGCCCACTTTTCTGCGCCCTCGCCCTGCTCCTCAGCGGTCTCGTCTCGAACGCGGCCGCCGACACCGAATACCTCGTCGTCAGCGGCGGACCTGCGGTGCGGCGCTTCGAGGACTTGCGCAAGCCCGGTGAACAGCACGACCGCTGGTGGGGCAACTTCATCCGCACCGCCCGTGTGCGCATGCAGGAAATCAACGCCTCTGCCCCCAAAGGCACCCACATCACCTGGCTCGTCTATCGCGACGGCTACGTGCGCCGTGCGGCCGAGGAGCACCAGCCGCTCATGCAGAACATCGAGTCCGTGCCGAAGGCCTATCCCTTCATCAATCTCGTCTGGTTCCGCAGCACGGAGGAATTGATCCGTTACATCAATAACGGTCCCAAACGCGGCAGCATGAAGATCTCCGGTTTCGAGTACTTCGGCCACTCCAACATGAACAGCTTCATGTTTGACTACAGCTCCGACACCTACGCCACTTCCACCGCCTGGCTGCACCAAAACGACCTGCGCAGAATCAGCGGCAGCGCCATCCTCAACAGCGCCTACTGCCAGAGCTGGGGCTGCCACACCGCCGAAAGCTTCAGCAAAGTCTGGAAACGAGCCACCGGAGCCAAAATGGTCGGCGCCATCGGCAAGACGGACTACTCCGACATGCATCTGCGCGAATGGCATGTCGGCCTGTCTAGCGGTGCACGCTGGGTGAGGTGAGGGTGCCTCGAAAACGCATAAAAGGGCCAGGATGTGTCGTTGGTTGGGCATGCGCCGCCTGACCACCGCCCTTCTCGTGCTGCTAGCTTCAAGACTTCAGGCGGAAAAACTGGCCATCACCGATCACGGTCGCGCTTTGCTGCCAGTCGTGATCCAAAGCGAGGAGCTCAAACCAGCGGCGCAAGAGCTGGCAACGATGCTGGAGCGCATCACGGGCGCAAAATTCGAGATTCAATCATCGATGGAGCCGCGCGGCCTGTTTCTCGGCCTCACGCCGGGCGAAGTGCCGCCAACGGAGCGCGAGGACTACACGATGCGGTCGGAGAAGGGCCGTCTGGTCATCACAGGTCGCACGCCGGTGGCGGTCGATCATGCGATGTGGGATTTGCTGCATCGCTGCGGCTTCCGGCAGTTTTTTCCCGGCAAAACATGGGAAATCGTGCCGCGCATGCCGACGCTGAGCGTGGAGGTCGATGTGAAGGAGTCGCCAGACTACCACGCTCGGCGTATCTGGCCCGGATTTGGCTATTTGCAGGAGCGCCAAGACGTCTGCGACGAGTGGAATCGACGCAACCGCGCCACGTCCGGCATCCAGCTCAGCTCCGGTCACGCGTATGACAGCATCATGCGCCGTCACGAGGCGGAATTCACCGCGCATCCAGAGTATCTGGCGCTGGTGAGTGGCGAGCGGAAGAAGCCGAAGTTTTGCATCGCTAACACGGGCCTGCGGAAGCTCGTGATCGACGACGCGCTGGCGCAGTTCGCCGAAAATCCGGAACTCGACTCGATTTCATGCGATCCGAGCGACGGCGGCGGCTGGTGCGAGTGCGCGGAGTGCGCGAAAATCGGTAGCGTGACGGATCGTGCACTGCTGTTGGCTAACGAAGTGGCCGAGGCGGTCAACAAGGCGCGGCCGGGCCGCATCGTCGGCATGTATGCCTACAACGAGCACTCTCCGCCACCTTCGATCGAGGCGCATCCGCAGGTCGTGATCAGCGTTGCGACGGGTTTCATCCGCGGCGGCTTCACGATCGACCAGTTGCTGGCCGGATGGAGCGCCAAAGCGCGCACGCTGGGCATCCGCGAATACTACAGCGTGAGCACCTGGGACCGCGATTTGCCCGGCGCGTCACGCGGCAGCAACATCGGCTACCTGCGCACCACGATCCCGCATTTTCACTCCCAAGGCGCGCGCTACATGTCCGCGGAGGCCAGTGACAACGCCGGGCCGAACGGCCTCGGCTGCTACCTCGCCGCGCGCATGCTGTGGGATGTGAATGAGGCGAAAAACATCGACGCACTGGTGGATGATTTTCTCGAACGGAGCTTCGATGCCGCTCGCGAGCCGATGCGGAAGTTCTACACGCTGCTCGACGGCACGAAGAAGCAGGCGCTCAGCGATGATTTGATCGGTCGCATGTGGCGTCATCTCGATGAAGCGCGTGCATTGACGAAGGATGAGGCCACGCTGGCCCGGCTCGACGATCTGGCGCTCTACACGCACTACTGCGGCCTCTACCTCGACTACAGCAGCGCGGCGGGCAAAGAGCGGCAGGCGGCGTTTGAGGCGCTGTTTCGATTCCTCTGGCGCACGCGTCATACCGGCATGGTGCACACGAAGGCGCTGTGGCGTGACATCCCGAATCGCGACAAAAGCGTGCAGCTCCCGCCGCTGGCCAGATACAGCGATCCTGACGCAACAAACCCGTGGAAGAGCGACGAACGCTTCACACGCGATCAAATCGCCGCGCTGGTGCGTGACGGCATCGAACGGCGCAAGCTGCTCGACTTCGAACCGGTGTCCTTCAGCCTGAATCTCGTGCCCGCGACCAAACTGAAGCTGCCGGCCGTGTCGCGAGGTAACGCTGGCATCTACCTGCGTGGCGTGCGCGATTTCTGGACGTGGATCGACAAAGAGCCGGCCACCCTGACGCTGAGCGGCACCGCTGGCATCATCTATGGCAACCGTGGCACGGCGAAGATCGAGTTCTACCCGCTGGCCGAGGCGGAGTTGAAGTCCGTGGCGCATCTGGAGATCGAGCCGGACAAACTGCCGCACGAGTTGAAGCTCGAAACAAAGTTCCCCGGCCTGCATCGCATCGAAGTGAGTGATGCGACACAAGGCACGCTCATCGAGTGGCCGGACGGCATGCCGATGACGGTGGTGAGCAGCACCGAGCAGCCTGCGAAGCTCTACGGCCGCTGGCATCTCTATTTCTACGTGCCGAAGGGCACGCCGATCATCGGCGGCTTCGCCGAGGGCGAGGGTTTCCTGCTCGATCCTGATGGCAAAACCGTGCACACGTTTGCCGCGAAGCCCGGCTACTTCAGCGTGAAGGTGCCCGCAGGCCAGGATGGCAGGCTGTGGAGCTTCAAGCACAGCGGCGGCAACCGCCAGCTCATGACCGTGCCGCCGTGCCTGGCGCGAGACGCGAGCGAGCTTTTGCTTCCCGAAGAGGTCGTGCTACGGGATGCGAAGCCATGAGGTCCACCGTCATCCAACAACCGCCGCTACGGCTCATCACCGTGAAGGCGCAATCGTTTCCTGACGGCATTCGTGCTGCTTGGCAGGAGTTGGAGTCCAAGCGGAAGGTCAAGGGCCGCAAAGCCTATGGCGTGATCCGCGACGGTGAGTACTTCGCCGGACTCGTCTCCGATGGCGAGCTTGAAGAACGCGTGACAGGCTTGCCAGTCATCGAAGTGCCCGGCGGGCCGTGTGCGCGGATCAAACTCGAAAACTGGCAGCAGCACATCGCTGAAATCAGCCCTTTGTTTGAGCAGATGGCCGCAGAGCATGAAGCTGATCCTTCGCGGCCAGCACTGGAGTTTTACCGTAGCTTCACGGAACTGCATCTGCTGCTGCCGGTGAAGACAGCGTGAGCTGAGAGAGCAACGCTCTACTTTCCGCTCCAGATGAAGGTCACCGGCTTGTCGATGTCCGCATGCACGCTGTGATGCACGGGGCAGCCGAGGGCGGTGGCTTCGCGTAACCGGGGTCCGTAACCCGGGTGTGCAAATTATTGACAGAGCGTGGGTTCATGGCCGGCGTCAGGTGACTCCCAAATGTTTCTTCAACGTTTCCGGCAGAACTGACAGCGCCTTCTTTCGGTCCAGCCGTCGCAACTGCTGGCTCACATTCGCCGCGCTCTTCATCGCCAGTTTTTCCGCCAGCCATTCCTGCGACACCACCGTCCGCCGCCAGAGGTGGTCAGCCAGCATCAGCTTGCGAGGATCGGAGCCTTTGAGGCGTTCCAAGTCCCCGGTTTTGAGTCCTGCAGCCCGCAGGCCCGCCTTCAACCACGCCTCCGCCTCCCGTTCCCAGTGTCGGGCGACATGGGTATCAGCCCGGTAACCGCGTGCCTTGGGCTTCTTCTTGCGCATCGCCGCCGCAGCCACCTTGCGCATCGCCTCGCCAAAAGCCTGCGTGCCCCAATACCAGCCGCGTCGCAGGTGGCTGGCACGTGCATCCACCTCCGCAGCCTGCGGCGGCACGCCACACTGTTGGATTTCCTCGCTGATCGCGCGCCGGTCCAGCCTCTCCACCATGCGCAGCCGGCCTGCGGTGGTATCTGCAAGCTCGAAAGCTTTCAAGCCGCTCTCGGCAGCCAGCCACTTGGCGCGTTTCTTCGCCAGCAGCGCGTAACCGCCCGCGAGGCTGCTCCACGGGTAGTCCAGCACGCTTTGGTTCGCCTCGGGGCGGATGATACGCGCACGCACGGGGTTGAGGTGGATGTAATCCATCAGCGTCCGGTAGTGGTAACGATCCTCGCCCTGCACGATCACCGCCTTGTAGCGGTCGCCAAACAGCCGCCCCCACTTGCGGTGTCGCACGTTGTAACGGCGCGTCAGCGTGTTCTGCAGCCACGCCA
>Ga0169931_10003199_pt1 | contig 26177 bp, 24 predicted proteins | sample Kivu_15m_20L_FD_129675 | JGI IMG/M metagenome (GOLD analysis project Ga0169931, IMG submission 129675) | Freshwater microbial communities from Lake Kivu, Western Province, Rwanda to study Microbial Dark Matter (Phase II) - Kivu_15m_20L... | ecosystem: Environmental > Aquatic > Freshwater > Lake...
GATCCGTCCTCGAATTCCCGAGTCGAGCATCACCAAGGCACCCTCAGCCGAGTTGAGGCCCAATCAAACCGATCAAGACACCCTGCCGCCTTATGATCTTCTGGATACCCTCCTCGAGAGATACCTTGAGCTCGGTGAGTCGGTCGTGACTCTCGAGGCAGAGTTGGACGCACGTCATCAAAAGGGATGGGTGCGTGCCACGCTCGAAAGTGCAGAAAAGCAGGAATTTAAGCGTCGGCAAGGGGCTCTGGCTCTGAAGGTTAGTGCAAAGGCTTTTGGCTTAGGAAGGCGCATGCCGGTTGCAAAGCGTTGGCCTCTCAAGTGACAATCTGGGTCCGGAGTTGAAAGAGATATGAAGAAGCGGGTTATGAAAGCAGACATGAAGCGTTGGGTGGAGAAGTTCAAAGGAGCGCAGAAACAGATCAATGCCCTGGTCAAAGATAACTGGGTGGATGAGGCCAAGCGCTTTGCTGAGAGACAGGGTAAAGAAGTGAGAAAGCTCATTGAGGCAGACCTGCACAAAGTGAAAACTTTTGTAGAGCGTGAAAAGCGGGATCTGGAGAAGCTTCAGGAGCAAATCCCTGCAGAACTCAATCGCTGGAAGAAGCTTCTGGAGAGCCAGAAGCATGATCTGAGCAGCCTTTTGGGAAGAGCTGGAGCCCTGGCCAAAGCCCAGAAGCGTTCCAAGAAAAAGCGAGCTTCATCGGTGAAGCGAAAGCCGACCTCAAAGCGCTCCAAAAAGAGCCCTAAACTCGCCTCAGAGAGCGCAGTTTGATTGACAGGGTCGGGGATTTTCCTGTAACCCGTCGAAATCCGGCGAGAAACCGGATGTTAAAAGAAAGAGAGAAACGCACTTAGCATGGCATTTATTCCCCCGAGTTCTGGTTCTGGTCCGTCAGGTCCTCCGTTCCCACGCCCTCGTCCTGCTCGCGGGGCGATGCCTCCTCCCAGTAAAGACGAACACCGAATCAACGAGCGGATTCGGGTTCCTCAGGTGCGTTTGATTGGCGAAAACGGAGAGCAACTCGGAATCGTTCCTACTTTTGATGCCCTTCGAATGGCCCGCGATCGTGGCTTAGACCTCATGGAGGTTTCTCCGAACGCTCAGCCCCCGGTCTGTAAGATTTGCGATTACGGGAAGTTCAAATACGAAAAAAAGAAAAAAGATCATGAAGCTCGCCGCAAGCAGACCGTGATCAAGGTGAAGGAAATCCAGCTTCGCCCCCGCACGGACCAGCATGATCTGGAGTATAAGTTCAAGAATATCCGTACCTTCCTCGAAGAGGGCGACAAGGCCAAGATCACGATGATGTTCAGGGGCCGTGAGGTCACCTACGTGGATCAGGGTCACAAGATGATGAGAGAGCTGGCCCAGCAGGTCGAAGATATCGCCATCATCGAGGCTCCGGCGAAGCTTGAAGGTAAAAAGCTGATTATGATCCTGGCCCCGAATCCTGCTGCTAAAAAGGCCGTTAAGCCCAAGGCCCCAGCACCGGCTCCGGCGGTAAAACCCCAGAGGGCTAAGTCCGATGGAGACGCTTCGGGCTCAGAAAACGGTTGACGCCGGGCAGGGGGCTGGACTAGTTTCCGTCACTCCGTGCACCCCATTGGAGTGCGAAAGTGGGTTGTAACACGGGTCGTAAGACAAGGATTTGATTATGAAATTAAAGACCAAAAAAGCTGCTGCAAAGCGTTTCTCCTTCACTGCCACGGGTAAGGTGAAGTTCAAGCGCACTAACAAGCGCCACTGCTTGGGCAATAAGACTGCGGCTCGTAAGCTCAAGCTTCGATCCACCGGATATGTTTTTGAGGGCGATATCAAGCACGTTGAAAAGTGCATGCCCTACGGTTCCAACTGATTTTTATTTGTAAGGAGTTCTCATGCCTCGCGCAAAACGTGGTTTTAAAAAGCGTCGTCGTCATAAGAAGGTTCTGGAGCGGGCCTCAGGGTTTGTTCTAGGTGCAAAGAATAAATTTCGCCGGACTGCCGAAGCGGTCGATCGTGCATTTATTTATGCTTACCGCGATCGACGCAACAAGAAGCGCGATTTCCGCACGCTCTGGATTGCCCGCCTTTCTGCAGCAGCAGCGGATTGCAACATTAGCTACAGCCGCCTCATTGCAGCCTTGAAGAAGGCGGAAGTGAAGCTCGATCGTAAGATCCTGTCTGACATTGCGATTTTCGATCCCAAAGCGTTCGGTGCAATCGTCGATCAGGTGCGTTCACACGCTCCGACGAACTGAACGGTTTCGTTTTTCGTCTCTAAAAAACGCTTGGCTGCGGGCCGCTTTCCGGTGAAAAATCGGGGAGCTCAAGAAGTGCCCGTAAAGCCAGGCGTTTTTTCTTTTTATGGAAGTCATTATGCTCGATCAACTCATCCAGCAACTCGGCCAGCAGGGTCAGCAGGCGCTCGACCATATTCAAAAAATCAGCGACCTTAAGGGTCTTGAGGAACTTCGGGTGGGGGTCCTCGGCAAGAAGGGCTCTCTGAGCGAAATCCTGAAGGGTCTAGGAGCACTCACAGCCACAGATCGTCCCAAAGTGGGAGCGGCGGCCAATGAGTGGAAGTCCAAGATCGAATCCGCCCTTGAGGCCAAGAAGTTAGAGCTCGAACAAGCAGAGCTCAACACCAGGCTCCAGTCCGATCGGATTGATATTACCTTGCCGCCGCGCACTCCCCACGCAGGGTCCCTGCACCCGATCACCCTCACCACTCGCAAAATCATCCAAGTGTTCTCGCGTTTGGGTTTTGATGTCACCACGGGGCCCGAGGTGGAGACCGAGTTCCTCAATTTCGAAGCCGTGAACATTCCCAAGGACCATCCTGCTAGGGACATGCAGGACACTTTTTTTGCTGGTCCAGGGGTCGTGTTACGGACGCACACTTCTCCGGTACAGATGCGCTCCATGAGGGAGAAAGGGTTGTGGCCCGTTCGGATTCTTTGCCCAGGAGCAGTCTATCGTTGTGATGACGACGCCACTCATTCTCCGATGTTTCATCAGATCGAGGGGCTCTGGGTCGATCACGGGATGAAGATGAGTCATCTCAAAGGGACGCTCGAATTCTTTGCGCGCGAGATCTTTGGGGCCGACTCCAAGATCCGTCTCCGGCCAAGCTACTTTCCATTCGTCGAGCCGGGCGCCGAAGTGGATGTGAGCTGTTTTAATTGTAACGGAAAAGGGGAGTCCCATTGCCGGGTTTGCCGTGGTTCCGGTTGGCTCGAGATCCTTGGCGCTGGAATGGTACATCCCAAACTTTTTGAGCAGGCAGGCTTCGATAAAAAGGCTGGCTACGAAGGTCTCACCGGATTTGCTTTTGGGCTTGGAGTGGAGCGCATTGCGATGCTTCTTCACAAGATTAGCGATCTGCGGCTGATGTATCGCGGTGACACACGATTCCTCGGGCAGTTCCGAGTCTAGGATCAGGATCGAATATGAAAATTTCGTGGAACTGGTTGTCAGAGATGGTCGATCTCTCCAATGTGGGGGGACCGAAGGGTTTGGCCGAACTTCTGACTCGTCGGGGTCTTGAGGTAGAAAGTCTGGAGTCCCAGAATGCGGGGCTCGAGAGCGTGGTGAGCGCAAAAGTCGTCGAAAAAGGCCAGCATCCTCAGGCGGATCGTCTGAGTCTTTGCAAGATCTCCACGGGATCGGGTGAACTCCTCGAAGTCGTTTGCGGTGCTCAAAATCACAAGCAGGGCGATATTGTCGCTCTGGCTCAAATCGGGGCGCATCTTCCCAACGGGATGAAGATTGCTGCCGGCAAGATCCGTGGAGTCGTCTCGAACGGCATGCTCTGTTCTGAAAGTGAGCTAGGATTTGCCGCCGAGAGCGAGGGGATCATCATTCTTCCTCCAGAAACTGCGCTAGGGCGTCCAATCGCAGAAATCTTGGGGCGTAATGATCACATTCTGACTTTAAAAGTGACTGCGAATCGTGCTGATTGCCTCAGCCATTGGGGGATTGCCCGCGAGGTGGCTTCGGTGGTGGGCAAGCCACCCTGCAGGCCCGTAGCCAGTCAAAAGATTCAGTGGGACACCAAACGTCAGGACGCCCTGCCTCGTACGGGCCTTGAGGCGGGACTTTTGGGTCAACAGTTTTTCGGTTGTCGCATTGAGGGCGTCAAGGTCGGTCCTTCGCCCAGCTGGCTGATTAAAAGGCTAGAAGCGGTGGGTTCACGTTCGATTAACAACATTGTCGATGCGACAAACTTGGTTCTTTTTGAGCTCGGTCAGCCGGTGCACACATATGATGCATCGAAACTTTCGGGCTCATCGCTCGTGATTCGTTCGGCCAAGGCCGGCGAATCACTCCCGCTTCTCGACGGGACAACCATCGAGCTCGCAGGCTCAGAGCTCGTCATTGCCGACTCGCACAAGGCTGTTGCCTTGGCAGGGGTGATGGGTGGAGGAAACTCCGAGGTTTCTGAGGCGACGACCGCGGTCTACCTCGAAGTGGCTCAATTTGATCCGGTCTCGGTGAGGCGCGCTTCTACACGGCATCAGCGCAAAACCGATGCCGCTCATCGGTTTGAGCGTGGAGTCGATCCGCAGGGGCTTGAGCAGGCCATGGTGCGGCTTGCGGGCCTCGTACTGGATCTCGCAGGAGGAAAGATCACTGGAACAAGTACTGCTCGGATTGCCGAGTACAAACCGCATTTCCTGAATCTGTCGGAGGGATTTTGCGCCGATTTTCTCGGGATGAAAGTGACGGGGGCTGAGGTTAAGCAAGTCCTCGAGAGATTAGGTTGCAAGGCGGCTGCAGGTCCTGTGATGAAAGTTGAGATTCCGCCCTATCGTTTGGATCTTAAGATCCCGGAGGACCTCGCCGAAGAAGTCGCCCGTTGCCTGGGCTTTGATCGAATCCCGTCCGAAGTCCCACCCCTCTCGAGCATGCCGACCTCACAGGCGTCTGATGCTCGATTTGGAGCGCGGATGCTGATCGAATCAGCCAAGGACCGGTTGGTCGCATCTGGGTTACAAGAAACGGTTAACTTCTCCTTCACTTCCAGCAAGTGGCTCTCGGAGTTGGGCTTCACCTCAAGTTGTCGGGTGATGAACCCTTTGAGCGAAGAGCATGAGTGCTTGGTTCCGTCGCTTCTTCCCGGTCTACTTGCCAATGTCCGATCGAACGTCAGGCAGCATTTTGGGTCTGAGTCCCAGGTCATTCGGCTTTTCGAGATCCGTCCCACATTCCATTTGGCGCAAGGGTCAGAAGCCATTGGCGCCGTGGGTGAGGATAAGACCGGGGTCGAAGAAAAGTGGCGCCTATCCTTTGTGATGTCTGGACCTCGCTTTGCTCAGTCCCTGCGCAACGAAGAGGGTGAAGTGGACTTCTACGATGCCAGGGCCGTGCTTGAGCGTTTGCTCGATCGCCTCCAAACGCGTGGAGTGAGGCTCTCTCCCCTATCGCAGAGCAGAGGAGGCAATCCGCTTGCGCATCTGGTTCACCCTGGTCAGTCTGCCGAGATTCTGGCCGGAAACCAGGTCGCAGGTGTGATCGGAGTTCTGCACCCTAAGTTCAGCCGCGCATGGAAGCTCAAGGCGCCCGTGGTGGTGTGCGAGCTGGATTGGGATGCCGTGGTGAGGATGTCTAAGCCTGCCCAGGAGGCGAGGGCCTATCAGGCGTGGCCCGAGTTCCCCGGGATGGAGCGCGACTTTGCCCTTTTAGTTAAGAGTGACGTGAGCGGCGAAAAATTGACGGCCATCGCACTCAAGGCGGGCAAGCCATTGGCCAAAGTAGCTAAAATTTTTGATGTTTATCGGGGTTCGCAGGTCGCCGAGGGGATGACAAGCATCGCAGTCAGGGTTATCTTTTGGGAAGACACCCGAAGTCTCCAAGAGTCTGAAACCGAAGAGGTTTCCAGAAAAATCGTGGAGGCTTGGCGCAAGGAAGCGGGTGCGGAGCTCAGGTGAGGGGTAAAATCCTGCCGGGCGGCCGAGCTGTAGTCAGAAAAAGGAGATTCTGATCGTGGCAATGACCAAAGCTGATATTGTCGAGGCGCTTTACGAAAAGGTGGGCTTTTCAAAAAAAGAGGCCGCCGATTTGGTGGAGCTCGTTTTCGACACCTTAAAAAAGACCCTCTCGGATGGGAGCAAGATCAAGATCTCTGGGTTTGGAAACTTCGTCGTTCGTGAGAAGCGCTCACGAGTAGGACGTAATCCTCAGACCGGGCAGAGCATTGAGATTTCGGCCCGAAGGGTGCTGACGTTCCGGCCATCACAGGTCTTGCGAGCAGAAGTAAACGCAGCACTTGAGGGCAAGACGATTGATCCGGCGACTCTCAAAAGTCTCTCATACATCGAAGACGACGAATGAGCGCTGCAGCCATCGATAGTTCAAAAATTCCCGAGCGGACCTTTTTTAGAATTGGTGATGTGGCTGAAATTGCCGACATTCGGCCACACGTTCTCCGCTATTGGGAAAGTGAGTTTTCTGAGATCTCGCCCGTCAAGTCGACTTCTGGTCAGCGAGTTTATCGGCGTCATGACGTCGAGACTGTCCTTCTGATCAAGAGACTCCTCTACACGGAACGGTATTCGATTGAAGGCGCTCGCCAGAAACTTCGTGAGCTGCGCAAAGAGGGAGAGTTGGCTACTCATTGCCGTGAGGCTGCTGAGCCTCTAAGCGCCTCTGAGAGAGACGCGCGAAGGCAAGCTTTGGGCTCTGCCAAGAAGCTCCTCGGTGAGATTGAGGGGATCAACGCCCGCTCGATGCGCGAAAATTTTCGTTACTGAAGGTGACGGATAATTTTTTTCGCGAGGTCCTGTTTGAGAACCTTTTCCATTCCTACAATGAGTCCAGGACTAGTGATATTAAAGTCAGTGATTTTTCCCTCAATCCAATCGACTGCTGCGAGTTGAATCTTGTGCCGCGAGAGCCATTTGGAAATCTTCTCAATCCTAGGTTTTAGTTGTTGGGAAATTTTTGATTTCTCCAATCTGGAGCCTTGGTCCATGTCGATCTTGAAATCTCCTCGAGCAGGAATCTTTTGAGCCGTGGCCACGAGCTGAGCGCCGGCAAACCACAGTCGTGTCTCTCCGGATTTCATGATTTCGGGTAAGTACTCTTGAAGCAAGATGGGCCGTTTAAACTCCTCGGTGGCGTTTTTGAGATGGGAGTGGATCCACTCAGGAGAATCATCAGCGGAGAGCTTCTCAATCCCTCGACTCTGAGCTGAGTGAAGGGGCTTCAGAATCACTACTTCCTCGCGCTGAATAAATGCTTTCAAAAGACTGGGGTCCGAACTCACCAAAGAGCGAGGGCTCATTTCGGGTAGATCTTGAGCAATGGTTTTCTCGCTTAAGAGGACCAAACTCGAGGCAGGATTGAGGATCGCCCGAGGGTGCGCCTGAGCCAACATCTGCAAGGGTTGGAGGTAGGCGAGATCTATCGGAGGATCCACTCGGTAATGAATGTGGGCAAACTCATGTAGTTTCATGTCTCGCAGGGGAGGCGACGTGGGCCTCCGTGTGCGGAGAACCGATAAAGACCTGTCTTTGGGCCTAAAAACTCCAACATCCGCATGAACCTTGCCCTCAGACCAGCGGAGAGACCGAGAGCAGGCCCAAGCGACAGAATGCCCAAGCTGGGAGGACGCCTCCATAAGTCGCAGAGTCGTGTCATTGGGGTGATCAAGGGAGTCCCAAGGGTCGGTGATCCAGAGTGAGTTCACTTTCTGGGTCTCCCTGAAGGCGGGTGAGCAGACTTGAGTTTCTCCTCCAGTTGTTCGGCTATCGTTTGAAGGGAGGCGCAGCTCACTCCCCAACGTAGCTGTAAGGCTTTTAAAGATTTTTGGATTTGAATGAGGGCATTGGATCTTGCCTCCTCAAAGTCAAGATGAGCTAGAATGCTCGTGTACGAATAACCGGACTGGGCATCCCAATCCTGTTCAGAATCTTCGAGGTCATCGGCTGTCTGGAAGGCTAAACCAAAAGCATCAGCAAAACTTTGAAGCTCTAAAAACGCCGCAGCAGGAGGAGAGATTCCTTGCAGATGAGCTGGGATTAAAATGGCGCTCTCAAAGAGTGCTCCGGTCTTGAGGCGATGCATTTTTTGCAGATCCTCGAGGCCACTTTGAGGTGTTAGGAGAAACTCTAATGCCTGACCGCCGATCACTCCTTTGGGGCCGATATTGGTGAGGAGTTGGTTGAGGGCAGCCTGCCAATGCTGGGGAGGACATCCTGCGTTTAGGCTTTTCAACGTAGAGTGAATGGCTGCAGGCACTAAAGCGTCGCCCGCCAGGAGAGCGAGCGCCTCGCCGTAGACTTTGTGATTTGTCGGAAGTCCCCTTCGGTAGTCATCATCATCCATGCAGGGGAGATCATCATGAATGAGCGTAAACCCATGGATCCATTCGAGGGCGACTGCAAAAGGCAGATAATAATCTGTGGATAGCCCAAGCAGATCGGCAGTGGCCTCCATGAGTCGGGGCCTAAAACGTTTTCCAGGCGAAAGAATACTATATCGGATCGACTCTGTGAGATTCGGAGCAGTGTCACTGCCAAGGGCTTGAGCCAGGGCGCTGGAAATGGTCTTTTCCCAGTCCATCGGCTCGCTCATTCGCCCTCAGGACTCATCAGAGGGGCATAGGATGGCCCACTGAGGCCAAATCGGTAGGAGCGGTCCTCTTTTTTATAAGGAGACAAGAGCGAAGTCAGTAGCCAGGCTGCCTTGCTGAGATCCTCTGAGATTTCAAATTGGATCTTGAGGTCGATCCTTGAGGCATCCCAGGTCTTACCTAAGCCGATCTCGCCCCCAACTGTACCTCTAAGGTCATCGGGTGGAGTGCTGGGCTGGGTCGGTTGTCCGAGCCTAAAGGACTCCACCTTAATCTTCGCGTCCTGTACTGTAGCGCGAATCTCGCCTCCCCGAATCAGGAGTGATGGAAAGTCCATGGCCATGATCTTTTGAGGGGGGAGTTCAAGCGTTTCGAGTTTAAAGTTGATCAACCCAGTGGTTGACGAAAGTTCATTCAGGTCTCCCGTTGCCTGAAGCGACCCTTCGAGCGGAAATTTTCCGTTCACATGGAGTAGGATGGGGAGGAGTCCCATTCCTTGGTTTCCTAAGTCCACCTTAAAGATTCTAAGGTCCACCGAAAATTTTCCGGCTTTGAACCAGGCGCCCCCCACTAGGGCCGGATCTTGCTCGTCGTTGACAGCTAGAGAAACAGAGCCTCCCCATCGTCCGACGATTAAGTCCAAGAGAGAGGGTCTGACTTTGAGCTTAGCCCACCGGATTCTCAGGAATCCGCCCGTCAGGTCCTTACTTTTGAGTACGAGGTCCTTGAATTGAAGAGAGGGGAGAGGAAAGAGAGATAAATCTGCGTCTTGTGCCGAGATCTCTAAAGCGCCAGGTGCGTATTGAAGCTGTTGATTGAGTTGATGGATGAGGATTTGGCCCATCTGCTGTGTAGGGAGTTTGGCTAGGGTAAATATCAAGATCAGACCCAGACCAAAGCTGATCCATCCCAGATATCGAAAGACACTCTTAAATCGACCCAGGCTGGAGAACCAAGAGGGAGAGTCTGATTCAAGCTCGTGATTTTCGTTTTGAGCCGTCTCGAGATTTTCCATTTTTAGCTCGTTTTCAGAGTAAAAGAGGAGATCTGAAGAGTGATATCCAAATATCCAGATTGGTCGGTGTGAGTCTCGACGCTGAGGTTTCTCAACTTAATAGGGCGAGAACCGTTCTCCATCTGATAAATAAAGCGAACGACTTGGCTCACGTTCACCTTTTTGAGTGTGACTTGGGCCAGAGTCTCTTTGGAGCCCTCGCGACTGGAGCCCGCTTTTTCTGATGCGACTTCTAGGGTAGTCGCGGGAACGTTTGCAGTGGAGGCAATTCCGGTTAAGTAATCTTTGAGAGACTGGGTGGAGGTTCCCGAGGCGGCATTGGACGGGATTTGGCTTTTGAGTTCGCTCATCTCCTCGTTAGCTGCTTGCACCAAGCGGATTAAGTCATCTCTTTGTTGGATATCCGACTTCAGGCGATGGACCTGCCAGAGTGTGCCAAAGAAAATCCAGCCCACGAGCAGTACTCCTGTGGCTGAGCCCGCCCATTGGAGGTAAGTCTTGCTTTGGGCATCCAGCTCATCCCATTTGGCTCGAAGCTGTTGGAACCAGGCCTGGTCCTGAATCGACTCGATCAGCCGTTGTACCCGTTGAATCATGATCAGATACCCCCCCCTCGGTCGGATAAAGCTGCAGGAACCTTCCCAGACCATGTCAGGCGAACCCGTTTGGGTTTACCCGCTCCGGCGGGAATTTCCTCTATCGTGGGTTTCTCGCCACCTTTCTCAACCTCGATCAATTTTGGGATCAGAATCTTCGAAAGCTTCTCTGCTGAGGCTGGATCAGAAGCGATCAAGCTCAGCGTTACGGATGATGCCTTTTGGGGGTCGAATCCTGCATCGGGCGCAGCTCCGACTTGAAATTTCATGACATCAACCACGATCTCTTTAGGAATATTCTCGGATAAAGACTTCAAGTACCAAAGCGGACTTTTTGGGTTTGGCCCAAAAACTCGTGCGAGCTCACGATTTTTTTCCAGCTCTTTTTTAAGAGAATTTTGGAGTGATTGTGGATTAGCCATGTAGGTTCTGAGAGCGCTCTGGCTCGCTGAACCAAAAAAGGCGCTAATGGCTTTCTTGAGTTGCGCGTCTTTTTCTTCGAATTGTTTCCGGTAAATATTGGTTTGTGCCGCCATACTTACAAAGAATGTAAGACCTGCCACCGCAGCACCAATGAGAGGGGTTCGGAGGGCTTTCAAATTCAGTTCTCGACCCAGCTCAGTTTTTGAAAACTCACCTTTTCTAAAGTTGATACAAAGAGAGCGTTCGTTGCCCACCTGAGACATCGCCAGTCCCGCGGCAACAGCCATTTTTGCATCTGCTATTTCAGAAAAGCTGACTCCTGAGGGTGAGAGTAGACTGAGAGAGCGGAGTCGCTCGACTGAGATTTTTGTCGACGATTCAAGCCATTCCGGTAGGCCCGTAATCAGAGAGGCCCCACCTGAAATTAAAATGCGCTGAACAGGCTCATGGCAGATCCCCTTGCAGACTAGATCCATGTGACGGAGTTCTTTTCGCAAGTCGTCGAGGGACTCAGAGATGAGAGGAATAATTCCTTCAGGATGAGAGTCATGAAGCATCGATGGATTTCTAAGGAGATTACGCGCTTGATCCTGGGAGATGCTGAGCTTTCGAGCTAGAGCCTGAACAAGGTCCCTGCCGCCCCAAGGAATCTCCCGCCCCAGCATGGGAAACCCTCTCCAGTGGATATAAAACAGGGTCGATTTTTCGCCCATATGGGCTACCAGAAGCGGTTTTTCTTGAGCGCTAGGAGGGAGAGTGCGGTTGAGTAGCGTTCTAAAAGCCCAGGAATCCGTAGTGAGAACATCGGGATCGATCCCGGACTCCCGGATCTTCTCGAGATGAGGAATAAATATTTTTTTGAGAGTGGTGGCGACGTGAACTTGGGATTGTTGTCCTACTTGGGCAAGAATGACTGAGTCCAATGCAGCGTCTTCGATGGCAAAAGGAAGCTCATCTTCAAGCTCAAATGCAACAGCGGATTGAATCGCTTTTCTGTCTCGGGTAGGAAGCTGAAGGTTACGTGTCGTGAGTTGTGAGGCACGAAGCGCCATGACCAGACGATGGGGGGTCTGGGGCAGTCCTCGCAAGATCTCTCCGGCCACGTGGACTCCGTCTTGGCCGGGGTCAACTGGGATTTCCCGGTGATCATGGATCTCGTAGCGACCGAAAGAACTGTCGATTTCGACAAGCTTGATGTCTGTGGTGCCTACGTCTAACCCAACGATTCTCATACTATAAAAATCTCATAGATGTGATTCGCAAGCCAGCATCAGGTGGGGCGGGTTCGCCATCCGGGGTAGTGGGTGGCGCTGGAGGAACAGTCCCGGTCGCTCCCCCTGGGTTGGCGGGATTGGATTTGGGGTCCTTTAGGATCACCCATGCCTCGATGAGGCGGCTGGATTGATTGACTTCTGCTTTCACCGTGATTTTGAAGTGAGATTCATCAGTCACAATGCGGATATTTCGAGCCGAGAGGGAGTCTTTGAACTTCTGGACCTCAGTATCGCTATTTCTGAATGCCGCGACATTTCCCTGGAGGTATTTAAAGAAGTCCTCCGCGGCCTTAAAGGAGTTATCGGCCTCGGTGGAGTCTCTGAATTTAAAGAACTCCGTGACCTCTTCAGGGATCATCCCCGGCACCAAAGCTCTGAGCGTCAAATCTTTGATGGTATTTACATTGATACCAGGCGTGGCGCTGACTGTGAAATGCGGTGCAAGGACATCGAAAAGCTCATCATCGATCATTTCGACCATCCTGAGCTCAGAGAGGGCATAGAAGGGGCCACCTTTCGGCTTATAAGTCGAAGGAGCCGCTGAGCGTCTCTGATAGGTTGGTTCCACCCACTGGATCAGATTGTCGATGAGTTCATCCATTCTGAAGTCACGGTACTCGGAAGCAAATGCATCATCAGACTCCATGCGATTGGAGAGAATTTGCATGATGTAGTCCGCTAGGCTCTTTTGGGCAGCCTCTGGGCTGAAGGTCGGAGCTGGCGAAGGCGAAGTGCCAGGCGATGGAGCGGCGGTGGGTGATGGGCTGGGAGAGGGTGAGGCCTGGACTGCAAAGGGGGCAAGAAGGCTATTTAAATTGTACTTACTCGATTCGGATTCGATCAGGGCCGAGAACTTACCCTCGAAGCCTGAGTTCTTTGTGAATTCCTTGATTTGATCTTTTTCGGCTGGAGTGAGGCCGGGCACCTCAACCGGGATGGGATAAAAAAATGGGAAGCTCCAGACCTTTTCAAGAAGCCCCTTCGGTACAAGTCCCCCAGAATCAGGAGAGGACCCACTCAACCCCTTCAGTGTCTGATAGGCCTTGAGCCGGAGCAAAGAGAGCTTGATTCCGCTTTTAGCCAGGGCATGGGCTTTGACTTGATCAATGCTATTAAACGCCATTTTTGAATTCACCTGCGCAATGTAGGTGAATTCGGTGACAAGAACGGTGAGAAGACTCATGGCGGCCACCACCATGAAAAGCGCGACTCCAGAGTCTTTCTTAGAGGGTCGCTGGGACGCCATTGAGGGGTAGCTCCGGTTTAAAATGATAAAGTCCCTCAAAGCTCAGGCCTTTGGGAGCCTTTACTTCAAGTTGGACTTCGATCAGATCTGGAAAAAGATCCTGATGGTCGTTTGAGTCGCTATCCCACGTGGAAAGCCATTCTTTTTTATTTTTTGAATAATAGCGAAATTTCCACGACTTGATTCCATGAAGCAGAGGGTAGGTTTTTCGCGACTTATCTTTATCTTCATCGTACTCGAATGCATCCGTACTCACGGTCCGGACCAGCGTCTTGAGTCCCGGTTCGTATTCTTCGTCCGCCTCGTTTACGAGTTCATAGCGAACCTTCAAAAACTCAGATTCGCGGCTGTCTCGATACATCCTTAAATTTGAATTGGAGACCCAAGTTAATGTCGCTTCTTTTCCATTAAGCCGAGTGGCTCGAATTCCAAGGGGATCTCTGCGGTTGGCATAAAATTCACTGACCGTCAGGTCGGTGTCTTGGCCAGAGGCGCTTGCTGGATTTGGGCTCGCAGAGACTTCGGGGCGAATTGAGAGTGGCGAATGCGCATTCTCGATATCCTTTTGAAAGACACTCATGGAGAGACGCACGCTATTGTAGAAGTCTCCCTCGGTCGAAAGGACTTCGCGCAACTTAAAAGTCTCAGTGGTCGTCTGGTAGATCGCAAACGTAATGACGACGAGCAAGAACATCGAGATCAAGACCTCGAGAACGGTGAATCCGTGTTCTTTACTCCGTGAGCGCGAGCTCATGATTGAGGTCTACCCAGTAGGTTGTTGCGCTGACGCTGTAGGTTTTCTCAGCTTTTTTCCAGTTGACCGAGACTTCAACTTCTCGAATCGCTTTGGACAAAAATTTAGTCACAATCTTGCCGAGTTGTTCAGAGCCTTGATCCTCTCCTGATTTTCCGTCGACAGAGGAAGGAACTAGATTTGGAAACTCAACTTCTTTCACTTTTCTCGACCAGTTGTATTCTGCGTAAGGAGACTCAAATGGAGTCGTCTTCTCCTTCTGAATTTCTTCAAAGCTTTTTCCCTCTATTTCTAGCTCTGTCTGCAGTAGGGCGTTTTTTAAAAGCATCGCCTGGATATTCGTCTGTTTGGCGCGATTGGTAACATTGATCGCAGAGGACTCAATTGAGAGAATAGCTCCAAACGCGACCACCATGATGGACATTGCGATCAAAACTTCAAGGAGAGTGAATCCCTTGCGGTCAACGGCGCGCATCGAAGGCTTCCTTCTCATCTACATGTCCATCCAGGAGACGGGACTTTCCGGTGAGGGTTTCTACGACGAGCGAGATTCGATGTTCCTGTAAATCCTGGAGGTGGATCAGCGTGCGTTCTGTGATGCCACTCGGAAAGATGTGAGTGTATCCAACACCTTCGGTCAGGGGTTCTTTAGAGCTCTCTGTGAGGATGTCAGAAAACTCAACCCCTCTGGGGAGCTCCTTTTTTTTGCGCGTGATATCTTTGTCCATTTGAAAAGGGGATCGTTCGTCCGCCTTGTCCGTGAAGAGGCTAAAGCGAGCTTTGCGCTTCTTCTTTTCTAGGCTTTCTTCAGTGTCCAAAAGAGCATCCGCTGGGCCTGACTCTACCCAGAACTGACTTGCCTTGAGATCATAGGCAACTCGATAAACTTTTCCGGTGATCATCGCAGAGTTGTAGGCTTCTTTGATCGTAGAAGCGAGTTCACGAGTGGCCGAGTTGAGGGAAACCTGCAGCGCGCTTTGAATCGAAGGGAGCGAGACAAAAGTGATGAGCCCGATGAGAGCGACCACCACAAGTAATTCTATTAGGGTGAATCCCTGTCTCATCGGGTCTCTATCAAAGCTGATCGCTGCTGATGTCAGCGGCGTTGCCATCACCGCCAGCCTGGTTGTCGCCACCCAGAGAGGTGATCTTGTAGGTGGTGGCATCGGACTCATATATGAAGTCGTTGCCCCAGCCGTCCTTCGGTACCTTTCCACCTTTAATGAATCCGGCGGGATCATAGTTTTTGCATTCGCGTCCGGCAGGAGCTTTAACTAGAGCGTCAAGTCCCTGATCAGTGGAGGGGTAGAATCCGCAAACCCGATTGAAGTCGTCGAGGATCACTCCGAGTTGCTTCATCTGAATCTTGGTCGAGTCAACTTTAGCTGAGTTGAACTTTCCGATAATATTTCCACTGACGAAGGTCATGATCAGTCCAATCAAGGCGATCACGATGAGCATCTCTGTGAGAGTAAAACCCTGCTGACTCTTCAATCGTTTTTTCTTCATTTCTTTCATGTATCTGGCTCCGTTTCCTTTCATTTGATGTTGCTGATATCCAAAAGTGGCACAAAAACAGCGACAACGATAAAGCCCACAACGATTCCCATCCCGATGATCATTGCGGGCTCAATCAGTGCGGTCATTCCCTCGATGCTCGCCGTCACCTGCTCTTCATAATTCTCAGAGATATTTTTCAGCATGTCTGGGAGTTCGCCGGTTTTTTCGCCAATAGCGATCATGTGAATCACCATGGGAGGGAATTGGCCGCTTCTCTTGAGGGGATCGGCGATCGATTGGCCCTCAGTAATATTCTCCCTCGCTTTGTTGATCGCATTTGCGATTGGGATATTGTCGACTAGGTTTCTTGCGATCGACATTGCAGTAAGAATCGGAACCCCGCTCCCCAGCAACGTTCCCATCGTCCCTGCAAAACGGGTCATTGCCACCATTCGCACTAAGGGTCCGAAGACAGGAGAGCGTAGCTTAAAGGCATCCCATTTGGGTCTTCCGTTTTCCGAATTGATGTAGTTTCGAAACACGACAAGTGAGATCACAAAAGTAGCCAATAGGAGGTGCCACCAATCAATTACAAATCCACTGACCAACATCATTGCCTTAGTCATGGGCGGAATGGGTTTATTCATTGATTCAAAAACTTTAGTCAGCTTTGGAATCACGAAAGTGAAAATTGCTACCATTAAAATTGTCGCCACACCCATCATCAAAACGGGGTAGGTCATCCCACTGACCACTTTATTCCTTAAGCGCATCTGTGCTTCTTTCAAATCAGCCAATCTCAATAGAACAAGGCTCAGTGTTCCCGAGCTTTCACCTGCTTCGACCATGTTGACAAAAATAGTGTCGAAGACTTTAGGGTGAGCAGAGAGAGCCTTAGCCAGACTTAATCCCTCGTTCACATCTTGACGAACTTTTTCGAGCACAACTTTGAGCACGTCATGCTCAATCTGTTCCACGAGGGCGTTGAGGGCTTCAACGAGCGGAATGTTGGCCTTTACTAGGCTTGCCAACTGCCGGGTCATCATCGAGATCTCTTTAATACTGACGCGACCCCCAAAAAAGGGCACTGCGTTGCCCCCTCCGGGCTTAGCTGCGGACTTTTCAGTGACCTCGGTCACCATGAGGCCTTGCTTCTTGAGCTTTTGCCTAGCTGCTTTGGCGTGCTCGGCCTCGATGATCCCTTTTTGGGTCTTTCCATCGGAGCTAAAGGCTTTGTAGTCAAAGATAGGTGCCATCTTAGTACTCGGAGTGGGTGGCTCGCATAAGTTCGTCTACCGTGGTCGCGCCTGTGAGCACTTTGCGTACGCCGTCCTCACGAAGCGTGAGCATTCCCGCATCGATCGCCGCTTTTTTAATCGTATTCGCATCACTGTTTCGGATGATGAGGCTTCGCACTTGATCATCTACAATCATGAGCTCATGAATGACCGTTCTTCCTGAATATCCAGTGTGGGAACAGCTGGGGCAGCCCTCAGCCTTGAAGACGGTCGATCCTGGAGGAGTCTCCTTGAGGCCCAACTCGTGTAGCTCGTAGTCCGTAAGCACATGCGGTTGTCGGCATTTTGAGCAGACTTTACGAATGAGTCTTTGTGCAACAATTCCCAGGACGGAGCTTGCCACCAGAAACGGCTCGACTCCCATGTCAATGAGTCGTGTGGCCGCGCCCGCTGCATCGTTGGTGTGAAGTGTGGAGAGAACCAAGTGACCTGTGAGAGAGGCATTAATTGCGATTTCAGCGGTCTCTTTGTCGCGAATTTCACCCACCATGATGATATCTGGATTTTGTCTAAGAAAGGCGCGAAGAGCGCGCGCAAACGTGAGCTCGATTTTAGTATTGACCTGGATCTGGTTCACCCCGGCGATCTGATATTCGATGGGGTCTTCGACGGTCATGATATTACGTTCTGGACTGTTGAGCTTCACGAGGCAGGAAGAAAGGGTCGTCGATTTTCCACTGCCCGTAGGACCAGTGACCAGGATGATTCCGTATTTTCTAAAGATCAGTTTTTCGATCTGGCCCCGGCTTTTTTCTGAGAATCCCAATTGTTCGAGCTCCAGCACAGTACTGGCCTGCTCCAAGATACGCATGACCAGTCGCTCACCAAAATTGGTCGGCACTGTCGAGAGACGTAAGTCGACGTCTTTGCCAGCCATTTTGATCTTAATACGCCCATCTTGCGGAAGCCGTTTCTCTGCGATGTCGAGTTGGCCCATCACTTTGATACGGGAGGAGATCGCAGCGTGAGCCCGCTTGGGTTGGCGGATCTTATCTTTTAAAACACCGTCTACGCGGAACCGGACGACAAACTCTTTTTCAAACGGTTCAATGTGAATATCAGATGCCTTCTCCTTGACGGCCTGAAACAGAAGCGAGTTCACAAATTTGATGACCGGAGCGTCATCTTCGGTGGCCTCCAAGATGTCCATCGGCCCCTCGAAGTCCAGGGCGTCTTCAAATTCGTCCTCGAGCTTTTGGACCATTGAGGAGGTGCTGCGCTCATATACTCGATTAATGGCCTCCTGGATCCTCATTGAGGTACTGACTACGACGGAGACTGGCATGCCTGTGAGAACCTGAAGATCTTCTTGAATGGCTTCATTAAACGGATCGCTTACAGCGACAAGCAGGGACTCGCCCTTTTCTCCGGACTCTACAGACAAAGGAATAATCTCTTTGGTCTTTGCGTAGTTGATGGGGATTTCAGAAATCAGCTTCGTATCGATATCGTTGGGTTTCAGGTCATCTACGAACGCCAGCCCGAGCTGCATGCAGAGCGCTCGCATGAGCTCGTGAGGGAGGACCCAGTTCTTGCGGACTAGAATCTCGCCGAGCATTCTCCCTTCGGTTTTTTGAATCCCAAGCGCCTCGTCCAACTGCTGTTGAGTGAGCGAAGTGTACTTGATTAAGATTTCACCTAGCCTCTGCGGCTCCCGAGAGGGTTTCTCAGGAGGAGGGGGTGGAGCGCCCCCCGGAGTTCGGATGAGATTGGTTCTGGTTTCGCTCATTGCGACCCCGCTCCGCTTTCAGGGGCAGTCGGTGCCGGCTTCTCGGGGGATACACCGCCAGTGAAAGGGTTATCCTGACTTACTTCTTTTGCTGGCAAGCCACCGGTATCTGAGTCGATCGTTTCGGCGGTCTTGGGGCGATACGAAGTGATGGCACTAATGTTTGGAAGCCTTCGAATCATGTCATCACGATAATCGCGCATATTGTCGCGACCACCAGCCTGACGCTCGATGAAGTCCTCGCGCTCTTTAAGCTTACGATCCAGCAGCGCACGAACCTTCTCGTACTGCCTCACGATGTGTGGGGTCATGAAGATCAAGAGGTTGGTCTTTTCAGCAGTCGTTGATTTGGACCTAAAAAGCCAACCGAGCAGAGGTATGTCACCCAAAAGAGGAACCTTCGAGACAATCTCCGACTGTTTGTCGCGAATCAGGCCTCCTAAAACAACCGTATCGCTGTCGGCGACCACGACACTGGTTTGGGCATTTCGTTCGGTGGTGGCAAAGGCCAGCTGCTGAACCTGTGCCGGAAGTTCGCGATTACTGATGTCGGCAAGCTTTGTAGTGACATCCATTTTTACAAAGTTCGACATCTTATTAATCTGAGGCTTAATTTTGATAGAGAGCGAGACCGCCTCTTTAGTAACCGAAGTCGCAGTAGAGCCCTGAATTGCAGTCACCGTGGGAATGGGGATCTTCTCTGCACTTTCAAAGGTGGCTTCGGTGTTATCCAGGGTCAGGATCTGGGGGGTGGCCAGAACATTGCCGTAGTTATTGGTTTGTAGGGCTTTAATCAGACCCTGAACACTCGAGAGCTTGAAGGTTTGTCCGGCAATTGTAAAATCCTTGGTCTTTCCTTGAGCAAAACCAAGGACCAGGCCCTTTTGAGCAATCGGATTTTGTAGAAAACCAAACAGATCAGTATTCGGGGTGGAGCCGATTCCGGACACTGGGTTGATAACGTTCGTGGAAAGCTGAAACTCACGCGAGATCAGCATCTCCATAATGACAACTTCGACGTAAACCTCATCCCTGGGAATATCGAGTTTATTGATCACTCGCTGAATCGTAACGAAATCTCCCGGGCTTGCGGTGATGACGAGAGAGTTAGTGGCCTTGTCCGGCGAGACCTTGATGGCGCCTTCAAAAAGACTGGAGCTGACCGGATTAACCCCCGTCCCGCCGGCTGGGCTGGGGGCGGATCGTGCTGCGGTCTGAGAGAGGTTATTCAACGTGTTTGCGATGGATTCGGACTCGGCAAACTGAAGATAAACCACGTGGACTTTGCCGCCTCCTGTCTGTGCAGGAATCTTTTGGTCAAGTTTGGCCACCAGTTCGCGAACCTGATCTGCTCCCTTTGTATTGGCATGGACAATGAGGGTATTGGTTCTTTCGTCGGCGATGATCGTGTTGATGATGCCGCCCTCTTTGGTTCTTCGGGCAGCAAATTTCGAGCCTCCAGCAAACCCTGCAGGGCGCGCACCCCCAGCGCCGCCACCAGCGCTCGTACCCGGAATGAGAGTGTCGATCAGTTTTGAAAGCTCTCCCGCGGATGCGTACTTAACAGGAATGACCTCGATCCCTGCGTCATAACCTTCGATATCGAGGATCTCGAGCATCCGGCTGATCTTGGAGATGTTGGCCCCTGTGTCCGTCACGATCACCGTATTGGTCTGGTCGTGGGGAATAATTCTCGAGCTGGAGGGCATGAAGCTTCTGAGGACTCGAGTCACGTTTTCTGCATCGATGTACTTGAGCGGAAAAACTCGAGTGATCAGTGCATCGCTATCAGGCGCATATTCTCCCGTATAAGTTCGTAGCTGTTTATCGCGAGCGTCTCGGGCCCGAGCGATTCGGATATAATTTCCCGATGGGATCAGAGCAAAACCCGTCATATCGAGTGCAGTCAGAAAAGCCTTCCAGGCGTCAGCGACTGTAATCGGGGAGTTAGAAATGATCGTCACTCGACCTTTGACATCCTTATCGAGGATAAAGTTCTTTCCAGTAAGCTTTCCCAGGCTCTTTGCGATGTCGAGAATGTCAGCATCTGGAAAATTGAAGTCCGTCACCATCTCCTTGGCGCCTGGGCCAAGTCCGGTCTCATCTTCGATTCGGATCGGTGCGGGGGCTGAGCGTTCGATTACTCCGGTGGCAGAGGGATTGCCGCCCAGTGAGATACTGGAAGTGTTGGCCTTAGACCCAGCATTGCCCTTGGGGGTTGTCCCGCCGGCTGATCCTGCTTGAGCTTTTGTCGGGCGATTGATGGACCCAAACTCCTCTGCGTCCGTATCCTCACCAAAGTCCTCATCTTCAAAAAGACTTGAGCCTGATGGAGGAGTAGGGGGAGCTGGAGCGAAGGGATTTGAAAAGGTTTTAGATCCTCCCTCAAAACCGCTGGTTTCTCCAGCGGCCCAACCGGATGAACTAAAGAGTCCCAAAAGGAGTGCTGCTCCAATCACGGTGCAGATCCAAGCCATCCACTTTAAGGAACTCACTGGAAATTCGATTTCTTGAGATGAGGAATTCATGGATTTTTTCTCCTTAGCGGACGTCATATGCAAAAGTTTGGGTTTTTCCGTCCCGCTTGACGCAAAGATCGACATGATTGGCTGTTCTCATTTGATTGAGCAGTTCTACAGCCTTCGCAGGATCATTGACAGGCTGGCCGTCAATCCCACAGATGATGTCCTGGTCCTTAAGCCCTAGCTTTGCAAATAAGCCCTCTGGAATTACCTGAAAGAGTTTGTATCCAGCAGGTACTCCATTCTCGTAATGAGGAACTGCACGCGCTTGTTGAAGAACGGTGTTGAGGTCTGCGAACGCACGATCCAACTCAAGACGGGGAATATTGAAAGAGTTTCCTTGTCTGTCGATCGATGCAGCAGCCTTCCCTGAAGGAGAGATCGCAACCCGCGGGGCGCCGCCTTCAAACTCCTCGGGTAGTTCGACATACTCTCTGCGACCGCTTGCTGTATTAATGAAAATTACTTTTCTAGGCTCGATTTTCAAGATCTTGGCTTTACCAGGAATTTCATCCTCTAGTCTGACGGGATAGACGAGAGACGCGGATCGATCTTCGATGGTAGCGATTGATCGCAATTCGTCCTTTAGAATAATAGTGCCGATGAGATTGAAAGGGAGCGAGGTCTTTACGGGTACCCCACCTGGGTCCTGAATCCCACCGGGGGCACCACTTTCTTCTCCAGGGATTTTTCCGTCACTGTTAAAAAGATTTCGGCTCGAGGTCACCGTAAAGTCTGACAACGATAAGGCTTGCCGGGAGGAGGCGGCGGATCCCGCACTCTTTTGAGGGATCTGGGGTAATTTACCTTGGACTCCGACAACAATGAGATCCGAGACGAAGTAGGCCGATAGAACGATCGCTGCCACTGTAGAGCAGAAGTTCAATCCCTGCTTTTCGATTTGGGCTCTAGCCAGATCCGAGAGTCGAGCCAAACCTTTGACTCCGCCTAAGCGGAGCATCTCTCGAGCCCGCTCAGTTAGGGCAGTCAGTTTGCTCTTCGACTCGTTTTGAGATGGATCCATCGAGAACGAGAAAGGCAAGTCCGGTGCCAATAGAAGTGAAAATCGATTGACACCTATAGGGCTCAGCAGAGTCATTCAGGGCGCTCTCGTGGTTTGACGGAACCGAAGTGTTGCAGCGTTGACGCCTCAGTTTTTTGTGTTTTGACAAAATGTCAGAATGAACGGGTGAGCAGCACTTTGAACCGACATTTTGTCAGGGCGGGTGTTCGCTTCTTTTCAAACCCAATCGAGAGCATACTGATTGCCTAACGTGCGAGGAGCTTGCGTATGTCTCAGAATCCATCGTCTGCAAACAACTCACTGATGAAGTCTCTTTTCTTTGGAGAGATTCGAGAGGATTTGCTTTTTCCTTATCCAAAAATGCCACAGGAGACGCGAGAGACGGTTTCGATGGTGATCGACTCGATCGAAAAGTTTGCCAAGGAGCATGTCCACTCGGCCAAGTGGGATGAAGAAGGCAAAATGCCACGGGAGATCGTGAGCATGGCGGCAGAGCTGGGTTTGATGGGACTGGGAGTGCCCGAGGAGTTGGGCGGCTTAGGTTTTAAGCAGAATGCCTACGCTCGCGTTTTTCAGACTCTCTCCACAGTGGACGCATCCTTAGCGGTCACGCTTGGGGCTCATCAAAGTATCGGCTACAAAGCGGTGCTTTTGTTTGGAAGTGAGGATCAAAAAAAGAGTTGGCTCCCTAAGTTGGCTTCTGGATCGTGGGTGGCTTGTTATTGTCTAACCGAACCGGGAAGCGGCTCTGATGCAGCGTCGATTAAGACTAAAGCCACACTCTCGCCTGATGGAAAACATTATCTCATCACGGGCAATAAGCTCTGGATCACCAATGGAGGAATTGCAGACTTCATGACGGTTTTCGCCAAGACCGAAGTCAAGGATCCCAAAACAGGTGAGATGCTAGAAAAAGTGACCTGCTTCGGTGTCGAGCTCCCCGCGCAGGGAGTGACCGTGGGACCACCTGAACATAAGTTGGGTATTCGAGCCTCTTGGACCAACGCCATCCATTTTGATGGGGTAAAGGTTCCTGTCGAGAATGTGATCGGTGGCATCGGCCAAGGCTTTAAGGTAGCCATGGGAGTCCTGAATCACGGTCGAATGGGTTTAGCGGCAGGCAGTGTAGGCGCCTCCAAGAAATTGATATCTGAATCGATCACGCATTGTAACGAGCGAGTCCAATTCAAAAAGAAGATTGGCGAATTCGGGATGGTGAAAGAAAAGATCGCTCGAATGATGTCCAATAGTTACGCGGCAGAGAGCGTGGTTTTTATGACCACAAGCCTGATCGATCGGGGAGATGTCGATTACTCGATCGAGAGTGCTGCTGCAAAAGTTTTTGCCACCGAAATGCTTTGGGAAGTGGTGGATGAGACGGTCCAGATTTGGGCAGGTCTCGGCTATATGAAAGAGTACCCCTATGAGCGGGCGATGAGGGATGCTCGAATCAATCGAATTTTTGAGGGAACCAATGAGATCCTCAGAGCCTTCGTGGCGCTGTCCGGAATGCAAGGTCCAGGTCAGGAGCTCGCCGGCCTGGCTGATGCGATCAAGCATCCGTTGAAGGGTCTAGGAGTCGTCAGTGAGTTTGCTGTGCGGAATGTCCGCCAAAGGGTGTTTGGTCAGAACATCACTAGGTCTCATCCGACACTCAAAAAGCAGGCCGCAATGATCGAGGAGTTCGCCGTGGAGTTTGCCACGCAAGTGCAAGTGCTCTTGCGGCGTCATGGTCGTCAGATCCACTTAATGCAATTTGCTCAAAAGCGTCTGGCAGAGGTTGCGATCGATCTCTATGCGATGATGTGTACCCTGTCGCGGGTCACCTCGCAGATCGAGGCGCGTGGAGTAGAGGCCTGTGAGTACGAGATCGCCCTCACGGCAAATTTCTTTAGTCGAGCCAGTAAGAGGATCAAGAGTCACTTTGGTTCGATGGACAGAAACGACGATGAGCTCATGAAGTACATCGCCGAAAAAGCTTACGAACTCGGTAAGCCCCCATTTGATATCCTGACGGATCAGTAAGCGCGGGTTGCTTGGCCTGTACAAAGACTAGTCACTTGTCATGATGCGACAGGTCTCCTGCTGAGAGATTGGGCTCTCTTCAAGGGAGGTCCAGGTTCAGGCCCTCAATGAGATCAATAGCTTCTGCAGAAAAGGCTCTGTTGGCCTTTGCCTTGCTCTAGTCGTCTGCCGTGGAAGCAGGACGTCGGCAGAAGTTTTTCGGGATTTTTCAGGTGGTCCTTATAATCATCAATAATTTCAAGTGCTTAAGATTTCCTACAATCTGTGTCAGGTTTGACTCAGGGTGGAATTGGTGCTACGTTCCCGCAGTCCGTTTGTGAGGTAGTGCGAATGGCCAGTACGTTGTTCAAAGTTGGCGACAATGCAGTTTATCCGGCGCACGGCGTTACCGTCGTGAAGCGCATCGATGAGCGCGATGTCGGGGGCAAAAAGAAGAAATTTTACGTTCTCCAGGTCGTCGAAAATCAGATGACCATCATGGTGCCCACCGATAACGCGGACTCTGTAGGACTCAGGGAGATTATCTCTCCTAAAGACGTCCAGACCGTGTACAAGATCCTGAAGCAGCGCAACGTCAAGATCGACCAGACGACGTGGAATCGCCGTTATCGTGAGTACATGGAAAAGATCAAGACGGGTTCCGTTTTTGAAATCGCCGAAGTCCTCCGAAATCTGTTTCTCCTTCGCCATAGCAAGGATCTATCGTTTGGCGAGCGCAAGATGCTCGACCAGGCGAAGCAGCTTTTGGTGCGTGAAATTTCTTTGGCAAAACAAGCTCAGGAATCGGTGATTGAGCAAGAGATCCAAACGATTTTTGCTTCCTGAGCCCGTCTTAATTAGACTATCTTGAACCCTGGCCCGAAACGATTCGGGCCAGGGTTTTTTTATTTATGGCAACACCACTTTCAATTCGAGTCACAAATACCCTGACCGGCAAGAAGGAGCCTTTAGAGACGCTCGAGCCGGGCCGAATCAAGCTCTACTCGTGTGGACCCACCGTCTATAATTTTATTCACATCGGGAACCTTCGCGCGGCGATGGTGGCAGATCTATTTTTCAGGTTTTTTAGACGAGCGGGATATCAGGTGACCTTTGTTCGTAATTACACGGACGTGGATGACAAGATTATCAATCGCGCTCGGCAAGAGGGGAGCTCTTCCGAAGAGGTCGCCCGCAAGTACATTCAAGAAGTGGAGCGCGACTTCGCGATGGCGGGTTGTGTGGAGCCCACTCACAAGACCACGGTGACCACGCATATGCCCGAAATCATCGCCATGATCGAAAAGATCATCGCTGAGGGGCATGCTTATGTGGTGGACGGCGAAGTTTTCTTTTCCGTTTCGAGTTTTCCAACCTATGGAAAGCTTTCTCGCAAGAACATCGAAGAACTTGAAGTCGGGGCCCGGGTCGAGATCAATGAGCGAAAGAAAAGCGGATTGGACTTTTCGCTTTGGAAGCCTGCGAAGAGTGGCGAGCCCTTCTGGGATTCTCCGTGGGGAAAAGGGAGACCGGGTTGGCATATTGAGTGCTCGGCGATGGCTTCGAAATGGCTTGGAGATCAAATCGATGTTCATCATGGGGGCGAGGATCTGATCTTTCCTCATCATGAAAATGAAATTGCTCAGAGCGAGTGCGCTTCGGGCTGCGCCCCTTTTGTGAAGTATTGGCTGCATTCCGCTTTTCTGACGATCTCAAAAGAAAAGATGTCCAAGAGCGTGGGAAATGTTTTCTTGGCTCGTGAGTTTCTGTCTCAGTATTCGGGCGAAGTTGCTCGAGCTTTGCTGCTATCCGCTCATTATCGATCGATTCTCGATTTTGGCGAGGATTCGATTGATCAAGCGTTGACAGCGCTTCAGAGAATTTATGAGGCAAAGTTTAAGGCCTCTGAGCTTCTTAAGTTGAAGCGGGCCGTCCCTGACTTAAGGGCCGAATCGCTGTGGGGCGAGTTTGTGCAGGACTGCGAAAAGACTCGGGACTCGTTTAGCCAAGCCATGTGCAATGACTTCAATACACCCGAGGTTTTTGCTTCGCTGTTTCAGTTGATTCGTGAATTCAATCGGGTCTCGGCAGAGCCTCTGGCGGCGGCCACGCCCGCCGCAACTCTAGGAGCGCAGGCGTTTATCGATCTTCTCGAGAAGGACCTAGGAGAGATTCTCGGTCTGGGGCGTCAGGATGCTTCAAAGGCCTTGAGCGACCTATCTCGTATTCGA
>Ga0169931_10003200_pt1 | contig 26176 bp, 14 predicted proteins | sample Kivu_15m_20L_FD_129675 | JGI IMG/M metagenome (GOLD analysis project Ga0169931, IMG submission 129675) | Freshwater microbial communities from Lake Kivu, Western Province, Rwanda to study Microbial Dark Matter (Phase II) - Kivu_15m_20L... | ecosystem: Environmental > Aquatic > Freshwater > Lake...
GCCAGACCCCGGCGGAGCCAGACCCCGGCGGAGCAGACCCCGGCGGAGCAGACCCCGGCGGAGCAGACCCGCCGTGCCGGTCGGTCGGCGCCTTCGTGCCGTCCGCCTCTCGGGGAGCCGACGCCGTCGACGCCTCGAGCGTTCCAGGGCGGCCCTCGGCCATGCGCCGACCCGCGTCGCGACGCCGTCCTGCCTGCTCCGCGCGCGGCCTTTAGCCTAGCGTAAGCGGACTCGTTTTTCCACCCTCGGCCGGTTCCCCAGGGGGGCGGTTCCCAAGAGGGTCGGTTCGACGCGGGCCGCAGAGGGCGCCGCCCGCAACGCCCGGGGCCGCCCGCCGTCTTCCCGCCGTCCGGCTCGCGAAGCGGCTTGGGGCCGCCTGCCGACGACGAGCAAACGCCGCGCTCCGGGCGGCGGCGGGGGCTGTTTCCAGCCGCCTCCCCGCCGCTCCCGCCTCCCCGCCCCCCCGCCTCCCTGCCCGCGCCGCGACGCGAGTGCCGCGGGTCGGCCGAGCGGGTCGGCCTAGCGGAAAGGCCAGATCACCGGCGCGAGCAGCACGGTGACCGCCATTACGAGCAAGTTCAGCGGTCCGCCAAACCGCACGAAGTCGCTGAATTTGTAGCCGCCCGGACCGTAGATCATGAGATTCGTCTGGTACCCCATCGGGGTTGCGAAGCCGCAGCTGGCGGCCACCGTGATCGCCATCACGAAGGGCATCGGGTCGACGCCCAGGTTGGCGGCCGTTTGCCAGGCGATCGGGAAGGTGAGGACCGCTGCGGCGTTGTTGCTCATCAATTCGGTAAACAGCATCGTCACCAGGTAGATCGCGGCCAGCACCAATTGCGGCTGGTCGCCCGCCGCGGCAATCGTCGACTGGGCCACGCCGGCGGCGAGCCCCGTCTTCTCCATCGCTCGGGCGATCCCGAAGCTGGCTGCAATCAACAGCAACGACTCCCATTCGATGCTTCGCCGCGCCTCGCCCGAAGAAATGCACCGGGTACCGACGACCGCGCAGGCCGCCACGAGCGCGGCGGCCACCATCGGCGCCAGATTCAGCGCCGCGACCGCCACCATCGCGGCGAGGATCGTGCAGGCGATCCAGGCCCGTTCGTGCCGGGGAGCGGCGGCGTCGGCGACCTCGCTCACCAGATAAAAATGCCGGCTGGAACGCTGGCGGTCCAGAAAGGCCGGTCCCGCCTCGAGCAGCAGCGTATCGCCCGGCTCGACCACGATGTCGCCGATTTTCATCCGGAGGCGCTCGCCGTTGCGGGCGACGGCGATGACCACGGCGCCGTACGTCGACCGAAACCGGCCCTCGCGAATCGTGCCGCCGACCAGCGGGCACGTGTTGGACACCACGGCCTCGATCAACCGCCGCTCGCTCCGCGGGTCGTCGATCTTGAAGACCTGGTCGGTGGCGGGCCGCAACCCGCGGATCTTCTGCAGCTCGACGACCGAATCGATCACGCCGACGAACACAAGCCGGTCGCCGGCTTCGAGTCGTTCGGTCGGCTCGACCGCCACCAGCACCTGCCCGTCGCGGTCGATCTCCATGAGAAACAAGTTGTCGAGATGCCGCAGTCCGGCTTCTTCGATGGAACGCCCCACCAGCGGGCTGCCGGGCTCCACGAGCATTTCGAGGGAATATTGCCGTGGATCGTCGCTCTGGCCCATCGGCGGGCGGCGATCCTTCAGCAGCCAGCGACTCGCCCCCAGCAGGTAGCAGAATCCCACGACGAGCAGCACCGCACCCAGCGGGGTGATGTCGAACATGCCCAGCGGCGTGCCCCGCTTGTCCTCCACCAGACCGCTGACCACCACGTTGGTGCTCGTGCCGATCAGCGTGCACAGACCGCCGAGAACGACCGCGTCGTTCATCGGCATCAGCAGTTTGGAGACCGACAGGCGGTGCTTCTTGGCCCAGTCCCGGATAGCTGGCAACATCAGCGCGACGACCGGCGTGTTGTTCATGAAGGCCGAAAGAGCCGCCGGACCGACCATCGTGCGGACCTGCGCCGCCGCCAGCGACCGAGGCCGGCCCAGCGCCTTGTCGACGAGCGTCGCCAACGCGCCGGTCCGTTCGATCGCCGCGGCCACCACGAACAGGGCGGCGACCGTGATCATCCCCTCGTTGCTCATCCCCTGCAGGGCTTCCTGGGGCGTGACGACCCCCGCGGCCAGCAGCAGCACGACGGCGCCGATCATCACCATGTCGGGCGATCGCTGCACGAAGAGCAGCAGGGCCAACGTGCCGAGCACCACCACGCCGGTGAATCCGGCCTGCCAGTCGGCTCGCAAGGCGTCGAGAAGCGGAGCGTGATTCATGCGTCACTCAGGCTATCGGACAGCGGCGATCGCGCGGGAACGCGGAACGCGAATCTCTCGCACCGGACCTCCGCCGCAACAACGCACCGACCGCGTCGGCGACAGTCGGGCACGACGCGGTCGCCGGCCGGGATTCCGCGAGGCCGCGACCGTCGCTTCGCGAGCGCACGAAGCGCCGCAAGAAAACGGCCTGCTCGCGGCCAGGCCTTCCTGGGTGGCACGACGCCGCGCACGCGCGCATCCAGACGCCGACTCACGCGACGCGAGGAGAGCGACCGCAGAGGACAAATTGGCGGCACGCGACCCGATCGGGGCGCCGCCGCCGCCCCCGCGACGTGCACTGCGCTTATTTTAAGCGGCCCGACGCGCACTCACGAGAGAATTTTCGTCATTCCGGCCCCGCCTTCGCCAGCCTCGCAGGCCGTACATTCGCGTTAAACGCGCCATGCTTGCCCATTCGCCGGAGCGATTTCCCGCAGCCGTCCGCATCGAGCGTTCCACGACGCGGCCCGGCTGGTTGTTGCCGCTCCGCCGGACCGCGAGCCCCCCAACTCACGAACCCGCCACTCAAGATCCGTCGTCGAGCAGCGCGGCGCGCAGCCGTTCGCGGGCCGCGAAGTGCAGTTCCAGCACGCTCTGACGCTCCTCCGCCGTCAGCGGAACGAGCGATTCGGCGAGATTCTGGGCCTGATAGCAGACCTCCCGCGACTGCGCCTCCGACCGTCGCCAGGCGCGAAACAGGTCCGACAGCTTGCTGTCCAGGGCGTTTTCCGGAGGAGGCTCGACCGGCCTGCCCCGTTGGTCGAAGGCGCTGAAGACCACGACCGCGTACCGGTTCTCCCCTGGGTGGAACATATCGACCGCCGCCGCCTGCCAGCCGTCGCGCGTCTCGCGCCAACTCCGTTCGGCAATCCAGCCGTTGGCCGTGTAGCAGACGGTCAGATCGTGCCAGCCAAAGTAGGCCTGATCGCACGACACCGTCATCCCGCTACGGGAATTGGCGTACTTCCAGATGTTCGAAAACTGGCCCATCTGATGGCCGACTTCCCGCGTGACCTCCTCGTAACCCCGTTTTTCGAAACCCGACAGATCGGCGGGCAACGACGCGTCGGGAAACAGGGCGAGCCCCTTGCCTTGCGGCGGCGGCCCCTGATCCTCGGGCCACATCGCCGCCGCCTGGGAGGCGAGGCAGACGAGTGCGAACAGCGGAGCGACGACGCCCTGCCAAGCCCCGACTGGGGCGACCGCCCGGCGCAGCCCGGCCGGCTCGGCCTCTCTCCGCACAACGCCGCCGAACATCCGGTTCCACCACGCGACTTTGGCGGCCACGTAGGACGGCAAGCGTCCCTTGGACGAGACGGGGGCGTCGAGCAGGAAAAAGAACGCGTCGGCGCTCCACAGCAACCCCGTGGCCACCAGCAGCACCGCGTGGCCCAGCAGTTCGTGCGGCCAGCCCGTGGAAAAGTCGATCTGCACCGACTCCCACAACATGGCCACGGCCAGCACCCGCAGCAGGTTCATGATGCCGGCGACCGCGAACGCGGCGACGAACAGGGCGACCATGTGGACTAGTCCGCGGCGTTTCCAGCAGCACAAGAGCGCCGCCAAAAACAGCAGCGTGAACAGCGATTGGACGCCGCTGCAAGCCTCCTCGACCAGGAACGTCTTGGTGGGAAACTGCAGCACGTTGCCCTGCCGCACGTGCAGGTAGCTCAAATCGAGCAGCACGCGGCTCGCCAACCGCGTGGTCGCCGTCTGCAGCCACTGGATGACCGTCAGGTCATAGCCGAGCGGCAGCTTGAGCGTCAGCCAGGGGAGAATGGCGAGGTAGGCGAGCGAGCGGTTCGCCTCGCGGTCGCGGGCCGCCATCAGCACGGCGAGGGTCAACAACCCTGCGGCGACGGCCGCCGCCCACGGCGAATTGACCAGCGACGCGACCAACAGCAGCGTGGCATCCAGCGCGACCAAGGCCCGCGAAAGCCACGACCACCGCCAACCGGCCTCGGGGTCGCGTCGCAGGTACGCCAGGACTCCGCACGCGATGAGGGCGAACGGAAAAAACTGGTAGTGCTCGCGATTCCACAGCGTCACGTAATAGGCGACGACCAACGGCACATGCGCCGCGGCCAGCAACAGCAGCGACCATTCGGCCGCTTGCCGAAGTCGGGAGGACGAATCGTTGCGGGCGGGCATGGGGCCGTTGCTCCGGCTTGAGGATGCGGTGGCGAACAGGACTTCTTCCGCCGCCAGCGTAGCGCGGGCGGCCTGCGACGTGCGAGGCCCTATTGCGGCGGCTGCGTGGCAGCGGTCTTTTCCAGCTCCTCCGCCAGACGACGGTGCTGGGCCGCCAAGTCGGCCTCGCCGAGTTGGTCGTAGGCCCGTTCGAGCTTTCGGTGGTGTTCAGCGACCGCGCTCCGCATCGGCAGGATCGCCACGAGATCCCGGCAGGCTTCCTCCCACCGCGACGTCGCGGCGTAAATCTCGGCGCGCGTGGTGAGCAGGCTGGGGTGCTGGGGCAGGGCTTCGAGCGCTTCTTCCACGAGCATCAAGGCGCGCTGCAGGTCCTCTTCCGAGCCCTGCACGAGGACCGACGCGAGGTTGTTCTTCATGATCGGATCGGTCGGCTGCGCCGCCAACGCCCGCTCGAGATACCGACGCGCGCGCTGGTTGTCTCCCGCCTGCTCGGCGTAGGCCCCCAAGTATCCGTAAATCGCCGCCAAGCCTCGTCCGCCTGCCGCGAGCCGCTGAAGCAACTGCTCGGCGTCGGGCGAACTGGGCACGTCCGCGAAAGACAAGGCCGCGAGCCGGACCACGGCGGCTTCGGCCTGAGAGCCGGACGCGAGGACTTGCCGCAGCAAATCCCAGTCGGCGTCGGCGGCGTTCGCGCTGTGCTGCTGGTCGTACAGGCCGAGGCACGCGCCGGCGAAAGCGTCGCGGAACAACAGCGGCTGGGCGGCGAGTTCCGTGCCGGACCTCTCCCGATAATCCACGAGCGCGGCCAGCGCCGCCTCGAACCTCTCGCCCGCCACGAGCGCCGCCGAATGTTCGATCGCCGCGTTGAGGTCGGCGGGCTCCGCCGCCACGCGTCGTTCCGCGTCGGCGATCAAGGCGTCGGCCAGGCGCCCCGCCGCTTCGCTTTGACCCGCGTCGCGGTAGAGCTCCAGCAGCAGCCGCCGCTTCGTCGGCGAGTCGTCGTCGCTGGCCGCCAGAATCTCGGCCCCCTCCCCAGGGCGCCCCGCGGCGCCCAGAACCGCGGCGTACGCCCGTGCGCCTTCGGCCGGCAAGGCCTTGCGCTCCGCTCGCTCGGCGTACGACTTCAAGGCCGGTTCCAAAGAGTCCGCCGGAAACGCGACGTTGCTGAGGTAGAGCCGCAGCAGCAACTCGATCGCCGATGCGTTGTCGGGGTTTTCCCGCAGGGCGGAGGTCGTGAGGTTGGCGGCCAACGGCATGTTCTGCGACGACTCGCGGATCTTCAGCGCCGCCACGTCGCTGTAGTACTTCGAAAGACCCTCCCGCAAAATCCGCGACGGTTGGTTGGCCAGCCCCTCCCGCAGCAGCGCCTCGCCTTCGGAGAGCTTGCCCTCCAGTTGCAGGCATTCGGCCCAGCCGACGCGGGCCGCCGCGTCGGTCGAAAAATCGGCCAACCGCCCCTGGAACCGCGTCCGGGCGCGCTCCAGAGTCTCCGCCACAGCGGCCGGATCGCGCCCCAGTTGACGCTGCACGCGGGCGAGCAGCAGATTGATTTCGGGCATGCCGCGGGCGGCGTCCGTAAGATGCTTTTCCGCCAGCCACAGTTCGTTGCGCTCCAGATACATTTGGGCCAGCATCTCCTGCGCGGCCTGATCCTGGGGCGACTGCTTCGCCACCTGCTGGAGCTGGAAGAGCACTTCGTCCGGACTGAGCTGCACCAACGGCTTGTCGCTCTGCGCCTGACGCACCAGCCACAGGCGCGCCGGCACGTAGCCCGCCCCTTCCCGCGGCGCGAGTGCGAGCATCTGCGCCAGCCCTGCCTCCCGCGACTCATGGTCGATCATCAGCAGCGCCCGGTTGTATTTGTGGCGAGGCGCGTCGGGGGACAGTTCGGCCAGACCCTTCATCAGAATGAGCGCTTCGTCGATGCGATCCTCGTCGATCGCCAGCCGCAGCGCGCGCTCGAACTTGGGCACCGCGGCGTACGGCGAACTCGCCTGCAAACGTCGCACGTAGGCCGCCGCCGCGACGCTCGCCACGACGAACGGCAGCCCGAAGGCCAGGAATTTCACGGGCCGCGACCGCCACCAAAGCTGCCAGAACCGCACGAAGCCCTTCGGCCGCAGCAACTCCCATATACCAGGGCCCGCCTTCCGCTCACCCGCCGACAAGGCCGGACCGCGTTCCGACAGATCCGCCGACGACGCCTCGGCACGATCCTCGTCTTGCTGTCGTCGTTCGGACATGGACTGGGGACTCCGCAACTTGGATTTCGGACCGGACACCCGGTTCGTGCCTGAAGCACGAATGCTCTCGCAACCACGGGACGCGCCGCCGCAAATGATTAGCGGACGACGCGACCACCCGCTGACACCGAAGCGTGCCGAATTTCTCGGGGACGCCTCATTTTACCCGGAGGGCGCCTGCACCGTACTTGTCGGCATCGTACTTGGAGGACGCAGCCCCGAGCCCGGCACGGCAGTCCGCCCCCTCCGCGGAGCCCCTGAAAAGTCTTGGCAGCGGAGCCACGCCGCTATGCGAGCGACGCCGCCACCAGAGCCGCGCGGCCACGACCAGTCCTCAGCACAGCCGCCCCCCCGGCCGAAGGCTGCTCGATCACAACAAGCGACAAAACTGTCGCCTATTCCCCGAGCATAGTTACCCCGCCCAGCGCTGCCAAGCAGCGTGAACTCGTTAGCTGACGGCAAAGTGCGTCAGCCAGCCAGCTAGGAGCGTCTTCTGCCGTGGGTCGTCAGCCTTCCCACCCCCTCGCCCAGGGCTGCCCACCGCACCCGGAGCTGCCCTCGGGAGAATGCCCATCCGACACGATCTTGCCGGGCTGCGGCGTCGCGATTGCTCGTCCAATGGGGGCGAAGATCCCAGTTTTGCCTCGGTAGTACCCTCCGAAGGGGCCTTCTCCGACTGCCGGGGGCGACGGCGAACCGGGAACCTGCCGGACAGCCCAGCCCGATTTCTGGAAAATTTTACCGTTTCGAGAAAATTTCCCTTTGACGCAGCCGGCGATCAGGTCATAATCCCCCTCGTCGGTAGCAGCAGCCTTGTTGTGCTTTTTGAACTCACCGTTATATCCAGTGCCGAGGTGACCCATGCGTACTCTCGCGAAAACGCCCCTGAGCCTTGCCGGTGCGATTGCTCTGCTTCTTGCTCCCGCCGTGTCTCGGGCGGAGCTCGTCACTAATGGAAGCTTCGAGCTTCCCAACGCGACGACGCCGTTCGGTCCGGGAAACTCAGGCCTCTTCACCGTAGCTCCTCCAGGCATCATCCCGGGATGGACGGTCACCTCCGCACCCGGCACGGTGGACATTGTTAAGCCAGCCAGCAATTGGCTTCCCGCCTACGACGGCATCCAGGTGCTCGATCTCAACGGAACGCCCGGCCTGGGAAGCATCCAGCAGACGGTGACGACCAACCCTGGTATTTACGCGTTCAGCTTCGCCTACACTCGTAATCCGCTGAGTGCCGGTGCCGACGCCCAGTACGACATCGTGGACAGCACTCTCACTTCATTGATCGGAGGTCCGTTCGTAATCGATTCCTCGGGGTCGCCATTGCAGTGGATCACCATCAATCACACCTTCTCGACCACTGACACTCAGGCCACGCTCAGTTTCACGTCGACCTCGCCCCCCCCGGGCGTAATCAATGCGGGCATCGTCCTGGACGCCGTGAGCGTCCAGGCCGTGCCGGAGGCCTCGACTTGGGCCTTCCTCGGCGGTCTCGGAAGCGTCGCGGCTTGCTCCTGCTACCTGAAGAAGCGGCGCGTCGAGGCCACCGCTTGAACGGTCGGTCGCACCCCACGGTGAGAAGCTGCTGACAGCGAAACCAAAGAAGCGGCGGAGGTTTTACCTCCGCCGCTTTTTTTTTGTTGGTCCCCTCGTCGCGTGCCGACCTAGCACAGCACCGCCTTCGCCACCTAGTGCTTCCGCCTCGCCCCTGAACACGCGACGCTCTGCCTCGCGAATCGCCCTTCGCTGGCCCAGATCGCCGCGACGGCATGCAGGCAATGCACCGCTGCCGCCCCTCTCAGGTGCGTTTGTACTCCACGAAGCGACGCCAAGCGCCGACGCGACGGCCCTCCGCCGTGCCCTTGGGGCGCGAGGCGAATCCCAACGTGCCTAGCATCCCCTACAGCAGGCTCGCCACAGCCTTCACGCCCAAGTGGCGGCACTGCCCCGCGCTGCCGAGGATCCGCAAGCTGAGTACTCCCTGAAGGGTTGGGGACCGCGATCGACCGACGCGTCGCCTCCGAACCCAGCCGCCGCTCCTCGCATCGGCGGCAGCCCGAGGTGCACCACGATCGACGGCTCGCGCGCCGCGTAGCCGTCAACAGGGAGGTTTTTTCCCGGATCGAGGCTCCGGCTGCGGCATGAGCCCCCGGCGCCTCCCGGCGAGTCCCGACTCGACTCCGTGGCGACGCCTACCCCTCGCCGACGCCGGCCGCCCCGGGGGCCCTGCAACGACGGTGGGCTCGCCATGATCCGTTCAGACCTCCGCAGCGCAGTTGCCTGGGCACGGAAGTCGCAAGGCCCTCCCGTCGCCACTGGCGAGCGCGGCGCCAGCCTCCCCGTGAGCGTCGTGCCCGTGGCAACCCGGCGGGAAATCGCCGGGCGGCGCCGTCGCAGGATGCGATGAGTCCACGTGCGTTGTGAGAAACTCGCACGGGGCGAACCGCAGCCCGCCGTGGTCGACGCTCGCGTGCTCGGACAACGGCGGGCAGGCGTTTTTCATGAAGCAGCTCCCCCGCTCGATCAGCCGCAGCGATCCTCTGGAGCGATTCGCCTGGGAGGGCCCTCTCGATTCCAGGTGCACCGCCTCCGGAGTCGAGCAGTTCGCATGCCGGCCGACGCCATCGGCCCTCGGTCTCGACCCGCTCGCGCCCCGCTGTCGTTGGCCGACGGCGGTAGCGACCGCGAGCACCTCGGCGCTTGCGGGCCGCACGACGACCGCTGCACGCAACGAGCGATCCCTCGGAAGGCTCCGCGGCGGGAAAAATCGTTGACGGGCCTTTGTCAGGCGTGTTAGTCTGTTACTATTACGAGAACGGTTGCGCGGGCCGAACAGGCCGCTTCGGGGGAGACCTACGAGCTTCCGCCGGCGTGGTCAGTGGCCGAGCCCCTACTTTTCTCCGGCGTTCGATCGTTGTTTTTGCGGTAGCGAACAGCCTGTTTGTTTGCTTGTCGGTCGCAACTTTGCGTGTCTGTTCTTTGAGCGAGGAGGTGTCTAATGCGATTCTATGGTTTGTTTCTCGGGCTCGCCCTGTCGCTGGCAGCCACCGCGGCGCACGCCGCCACCGCCACCTGGTCGGAAGAAATGACCGCGGCCCCCGGAGCCGCCGGCTGGACGATTGCTTCCGGCGGTGGTGTGGTCGTCAACGGCAGCACCTGGATGCTCAACGGCGAGTCGAGCTTGCTCTATAATTCGGCCAATCCTGCGTCGAACCTGCTCACCTACACCTACGACTTCCGCGTGAAGCTGCTCGACCAGGTCGTCACCGGCAGCAATCCGGGCCGCTCGTGGCCGGTGGGCGTCTACATGAGCGACGCCACCAACAGCATGGGCCGCTCGCAGGCCTGGTACGGCATTGAGGATGGCGAGCCGGCGTACGTGCTCGACAAGCCCTACGCGAAATTTCCCGTCACCGTCGACAACGGCAAGGCGGGCCTGCAACTGCCGATCGGCCAGTGGAGCCTGCTGCGGGTCGTCCAGAACCAGGCCACCAACACGACCATTCTGTACCTGAACGGCACGCCGATCGGCGCCTCAGCCGCCGGCGGCCTCAACGGGCCCGACGACCCGCTGACGATCGGCGGCATCGAGGCTCCCAGCACGATCCGCGTGGAGTGGGACTACCTGCGCGTCTTCGCCGGGGCCCTGAACGGCACCGAGGCGCTCAACGCCGTTCCCGAGCCGACTGCCGGGCTGCTCGCGCTCGTCTCCGGCGCCTTGGCAATGGTGCGTCGCCGCCGTTGATCGCCTCGTCGGCGCTCGTTCGGCCGACGGCCTGACGGCATGCGTGGCTTGGGAGGGGCTGCCCGCTGGGGCAGCCCCTCGTTTTTTTGTTTGTCCACCCAGCGGCCCTCCAGGGCCTCCGCCGGGACGGACGTTGACGCATGCGATCAGACCGCCCCACAAAGCGGCGCTGCCGCCACCCGCGGTGCCGACCATCGCGAATCGCAAAGTCACCCGATTGGATCTCTTTTTCGGGGCACAGAGCATGCGCGGGTACCGTGGAATGGGATACCGTGGAGTTTCGACGCTGGTGATGGCCCTCGCCTGTTCGCTCCATGCCGTCTCCGAGGTCGGGGCCGTTTCGGCCACGTGGTCCGACGAACTCGACCTCGAGCCCAATGCCGTCCGTCCCGACGGCAATCGCTGGCGCAACTATCCGCCGGGAGGCGAGGCCGACGGCAGTCTGAACGCACTCGTCCGCCAAACCCCTCAGGGAACGTGGCGGATTGACGCTCTCGACTCCTCCCCCAAGGGAAGCGTTCCGTGGAACGGCAACGCGTCAAACAAGGGGCCGCTGCAGAACATGAGCAGCATGACCTTCCAATTCCGCTTCAAGCTGGGCTCCGACCCTGTCCTCGACCCCGACAACGTTTGGGAGCCCTTCACCGAACTCGACGGAATCGTGCCGGCATTCATCCAGGACAATTCGTTCGTGATCGAGCAGGAGACTCGCGGCACGATCAAATGGTTCTGGAGGTTCGGGTATGAAGTGCGTCCCGACTCGTCTTTTCCGCTGGAAGACACCACGCGCGGCGTGTCGATGCAGTTCCACGGCAAGACGAACGGCGACAATTTTTTCGATTACATCGTGACGCCCTGGGACTCGCTGCCGCTGCTCAACAACCAGTGGTACGTCGGACGCGTCGTCGCCGATTGGCGCGGTCCGGGGAACCCCGCTTCCACGATCAGCCTCTACTTCGGCACGGACGAGTCGTCGCTTCAGTTGATCAAACGCGAGGACGCCGACCCCAGCCAACAGTACACCGCTTCGCTCAGCAACGGCACATCCACGTACGAAGGCGATTACAATTTGGAGGTCATCAAGTCCGGGTTGAACGGAGCCGTCGAATTCGACTATTTCCGAGCCTACGCGGGAGCCTTGTCTCCGCAGACCCCGCTCGATCCGGCCGGCTCGGCGGCTCCCGGCGACTTCAACGGAGACGGCGAGGTCGACGGCTTCGACCTGCTTGCGTGGCAGCGAGGCGCCTCGCCGACGCCCCTCAGCGCGGCCGACTACGCGGCATGGCAGCAGGGCTTCGGCAAACCGGCCGGATTGGTCGCGCAGGCGAGCATTCCCGAGCCTTCAGCGGCGACCCTGGTCGCCGCCAGTCTGGCAGCCCGACTGCTCCGTCGCCGCCGCAGCGTTTGAGGGTCGCGAGAGCGCTGCCCGGCGGCCGCTCCGCGGAGGCCGCCGGGCGACGGGCCGCGCAACGAGAGCCGAGTCGCCGCTCCTTCGACGCACGAACGGACGAGCGTTCTACGCACGAACGGACGAGCGGTCGGCCTCGCCTCCGCGGCCGGACGATCGCACCTGCCGGCGGCAACCTCGACGACGCGAGACCTCTCAGGGCAGCGCCGCCTAGCCCTTCCGCAACTCCCGGAACGCCGCGTCGACGGCGGCCTGCAGCAGCGCGCCGTCGTTGGAAAACACCACGAGCTTCGCGCCTTGCCGGATAGTTCGCAAAGCCTGCGACGACTTCCCGAACCAGCATCCCGCGGGAATGTGCCGCCGCTCTCCGGCGTCGATGATCTTCTGCAGCGCGGCGATCAAGTCGGGGTGGTCGTACTCGTCCGGTATTCCCATGCTGGTCGTCAGGTCGTTCGGCCCGACGAACAGCCCATGCACGCCGGGTATGTCGCAGATCGCCTCCAGGTTGTCGACGCCCCTGACCGATTCGATCATCGGAATGAAGAGCGTGTCGACGCATTTCTTCTCCAGGACGTACCGGCGCGTCTCCTCGCTCGGCCATTTCCCCTCCGCGACGACGCGTTCCAGCGCGTCCCCCTTGAGCGGGCGATAGTTCGCCGCCGCGGCCAGGCGTTTGCACGCCTCGACGTCTTCCACGTACGGCACGACGACGCCGTCGAAGCTGTCGCAGACTTTGGCGACGTCGTCCGGCGAAGTGCGACTGTGCGTCCGTGCCAGGCAGGCGATGCCCCTGCCGGCCAGCGCATACCGCAACGGAAGAAAATCCGCGATGTCGAGCGCATTGTGCTCGGCGGTCACGATCACGAAATCGAGCAGCCCCTCCGGCAGAAAGTCGACCGTCGAGGGCGTCACCGCGTGCTGGATGATCGTTCCGTAAACAGTTTCGCCGCGTTGCAGTTTCGATTTGAGCAGGCGGCCAGGAACAGGCGCAGGCATAGTGTCTCCGCGGGAAAGCGACGCAGGCAGTCTGGGTTGAGAATAAGGCGACGACGCCTCCCTGGAAACCCCGCGACGCTTCCCGCGCACGCGACTCGACCAGGGAGGGCGGCAGCACGAACAGGTCTGTTTTGCCGCGCCGCTCCTGATTGATCCCCGCGCCGCGAAGGAACCCGCGCCGCCGCTCCTCACGGTGCAGCAAGCCGCAGGCGAACGGCGGGCGGCGGCTCATGGACGGCGCAAGGATCCCTCGATGCGGCGGGCGACGCCTTCGCACGGGGGCGAAAACCGGCCCGCCCACTTGAACGAGTCCCCGGCCGAGGGCATAACTTGGGTTGCCTGCGCGGCTCATCAGCCGCCGGTCGTCTTGCGACTCCGGCTTCTTCCTCGGTGAAAAGCGGCGGTCGGGTTCATGGACCGCGGAGTCGTCAATAGCCCCAAACGTCCCGGACGGCGCCGCAGGCTCCCCCCGCGGCATCCCGTGCGGGCGTCCCGACCCCGGGACGCGCTCGGACCGGCTCCGAGGTTCACCGATCGGCGGCCCTGATCGGCCACCTTGCCAGGGTCCCTGTTTGTGGAGGCCCGCGCACGTCTGGCCGCGCGACAGGACGGGGCAGGGGCCGTCCGGCCGGTTCTGCCGCCGAAATCCGTAGGAGAGCGCAGCGATCGCCAGCGAGGACTACTACACGCGGTTTCTGCGGTGGATCGATCTCGATTCGGCGGCCGAAAGCGAGCAGCTGGCGGCGCGCCGTGCGCAACGGACGCGCGCCTCGGCCGAACAGGGGGGCGAAACCCTGCTCGACCTGGCCATCGAGGACCACCGCCTCGGCGTCGGCGGCCGCTACTTGTTCACCCTGGTCAAACGACGCCGCGGCCTGCCTCTACCCTGGAACCGGCTGAAGGTCGGCTCCCCGGTCATCATCACGCCGCGGCAACCCGAGGGAGAACGGCCCCAAGCCGCCGTCGTCAGCGCCCGCAGCCCGCGGTCCCTGCAGGTGGCCGTCGACCACTGGCTTGTCGGCACGCTATTCGACGTCGACCTGGCCGCGGACGAAGTGACTCGCAATCGCGAGCGCGCCGCCTTGCAGGCCCTTCGCGCCGCCTCGGGCAGAGCCCGGCAATTGCGAACTCTGGTTCTCGGCGAGTGGGATCCCGAGCCCGGGGCGCTTTCCAAGCCTCGCTTCGACCGGGTCGAGCCGCTGGAAACCGACTACGGCCTGAACGACTCCCAGCGCGAGGCGATCGAATTCGCCCTGTCGGCACGCGATTACGCGCTGATCCACGGGCCCCCCGGCACGGGCAAGACGACCACGCTGGTCGCCCTGATTACCGAGGCGGTCGCCCGCGGGAGCAAGGTGCTGGCGTGTGCGCCCAGCAACACGGCCGTCGACAATCTGCTGGAACGGCTGGTCCAAGCCGGCCAGCGCGTGGTGCGCCTGGGGCATCCGGCCCGCGTCAAGCCGATCGTTCAGGAACACACCCTCGACGCCCAAGCCGATCGCCACGAGAACGCCCGGTGGATCCAGCAGCTGGAGCGCGAGGCCGAGACGCTGTACGCCAAAGCCGAACGGCAGACTCGAGGCAGGCCCGACCGCGGCGAACGCCAACAGCAACGTCGGGAGGCCCGCGAATGCAAGCAACAGGCGCGGCACTTGGAATGGCAGGCCGTCCAGGACGTGCTCCATCAGGCCGACGTCGTTTGCTCAACGACGCCGATCGACGACGCCGTGCTGGGAGACCGGCGCTTCGACTGGGTGGTCGTCGACGAAGCGTGCCAGAGCACCGAGCCCGGATGCTGGATTCCCTTGCTGCGCGGAGAACGGTTCGTACTCGCCGGCGATTACTGCCAGTTGGCGCCGACGGTGATCTCGCTCGAGGCGGCCGAGCAGGGCTACAGCCGGAGCCTGATGGAACGCCTGGCCCGACGCGACGCTTCGCACTCCCTCCGGCAACTGGTCGTCCAGTACCGGATGCACCAGCAGATCATGGACTTTTCGTCGCGCGAGTTCTACGCGGGCACGCTCGTCGCCGAATCGCGCGTCCGCGACCACCGCCTGGGCGATTTGCCGGGGGTCGTGCCGTCGCCCCTCACCGACGAGCCGCTGCGGTTCATCGACACGGCCGGCGCCGACTACGAGGAGGAACTCGAGCCTGAAGGGTCGAGTCGACGCAATCCCGGCGAAGCGCGGCTGGTGCTCCGCCTGCTCGAGCAACTGCATCAGGCGGGGGTCCGTCCCGAAGACATCGGCGTCATCGCTCCCTATGCGGCTCAAGTCCGCTGGCTGCGCCAGGAATGCCCCTTTCCGGAGGTCGAAATCGACACGGTCGACGGCTTTCAAGGCCGGGAAAAAGAGGCGGTGATCATTTCGCTGGTCCGTAGCAACCGCTCGGGAGAAATCGGCTTTCTCGGCGAAACGCGGCGGATGAACGTGGCCCTCACCCGGGCGCGCCGCAAGCTGATCGTCACGGGAGACAGCAGCACGCTGGGAGGACACCCGTTCTACCGCGATTTGCTGGAGTACTTCGCCGCGCTCCAGGCCTACGGCAGCGTCTGGGAAGAAATCGACCCATGAGCGGGCCGAAGACTTTGCCGCCTCGCCGGCCGGCCGGCCCGGTCCTGCCGGGCGGTCGGCGAGCCGTCGGAGCCTCGGGGCGTCCGCAATCCGGCGGCGGCCGCCGGGGCTGTCGGAGCCCTACGGAAACGGACGCTGGGAAACCTTCTCCGCCTCGGGAAAATCGACGGGCAGCGAATTCTCCGCGACGCTGCCGGTCGCCGCCCACTCGGCGCCGCGAACCAGCACGGCGATGAAGCCGACGCATTCCATCGAGTAGTCGGCGTGCCCCATCGGCGTGTGAAACACCCGCCCTTGGCCGTAGTCGATCGCCAGCAGCATCGGCTCGTGGCGGCCTGTGCCGCCGCGCTCGGGGCTGGCAAAGGCCGTGGCGAGAATCGTCATGTTGGCGGCGGGGCCGCGCAGGCGATCGTAGAGCTCGTCCTGGGCGTGCATCCACACCCGCGGCAGTCCGCGCGTGATCGGGTGGTCGTCGTTGCGGATCACGATCGGAAACGCGTGCTGCTCGCCGTGGCTCCCTCCGTTGCCCGGACTCGCATCGCGGACCAGCTGTTCGGCTTGATTCAGGTAGACGTAGGGCCCGGCCTGCTCGTTGCGGCCGCCCCATCCTCCCAGACCGATCATCCGGTTGTACTCCGGCCAATCGGGGAACGCATTGTTTGCGGCATGGATCGCCACGAAGCCGCCGCCGCCGGCGACGTACTGCTCGAAGTCGCGCCGGGTCGCCTCCGGCCACGGCGCGGCGCCGAAGCCTAAATTGGAGATGACGACGTCGTAGGCGGCGAAATTCGGGCGGAAGTCGGGGTCGGCTTCAGGCATCGGCAGCGCAACGCGCTCGATGCCGTCGGCCAGCGGATACTGCTCAAGCCACGACTTTCCCTGCCAGAGGTATTTCGTGCGGGCCACGTCGACTCGGAAACGGCCGGTATCCTCCAAATACCTCTTGATCATCATCGTGGTTTTAGGCCACGCCTCGTGGTTGTTCTGGCCATCCACGATCAAGGCCGAGAGCGCCGGACCGTCGGTCGCCGACGCCGCGCCTGCCGCCAGTAGCCACAGCGCCAGGGCGGCGGCCCGTCCGCGCCACGCGCCGGTCACGCCGGATCTCCGGTTGCATCGCATCGTCGGTTCCTCATCAAGCTTCTGACAACGCAGGCCAACGGGCCCGCCCCGAAACCTCGGACAATCGCGGGCCAGCGACGATCGTCGCCCCCTGGCGGCGAATCTAGCGGACCGGCGGCGCCGGGAGAAGAGAGCGGCCGGCTGTTCGCCCCTTGCCGCGGCGCACGGGCGGAACGTTCGCCCCCCGCGACGCGCTGCGTTTTGTCGTCTGGCACGGGGTTCTGCCCCCGCGCATCGCCCGGTACGATGGATGCACGGCGCCCCCTCCCGCCGGGCTTCGGCCGCTCGCGTCGCAGGAGGCTCCCCCGAGCCCCCCCCGAGCCCCCCCCGAGCCTTCCCCGAACCGCTGGAACGCGTTGATGAAGGACCATGTCACCCTGCTCTCCGTGCCGGGCCTGCGAGCCAGCGACGTGGCGCGGATGCCGCGGCTTTCCCAGCTGACGCGCAACGGCGACCGGGCCGAACTTGCCCCCACGTTTCCCGGGGTGACCTGTCCCGTGCAGGCCAACATGACCACCGGCCTGCCGCCCAGTTCGCACGGCGTGGTGGCCAACGGCTTTTACTGGCGGGATCGCGGCGAGGTCGAGATGTGGACCTCGCCGAACGACTGCATCGACCGCCCGCAGATTTGGGATCTGCTCAAGCGGTATCGCCCCGAGGCGACCTCGGCCGTTTGGTTCCCGCTCCACAGCAAAGGCTGCGGCGCCGACTATCTGTGCACGCCGGCCCCGATCCACAACCCGGACGGCTCCGAGTCGCTCTGGTGCGCCACCTCGCCCGCGTCGTTCTACGACGAGTTGATCGCGGAATTGGGCCATTTTCCGCTGCAGCACTTCTGGGGACCGCTGGCGAACGTCAAGAGCACGGCCTGGATCGTCAGTTCGGCGATTGCGGCCGCACGGAGGTTCGTGCCCCACCTGTTCTACATCTACCTGCCGCACCTGGATTACGCGGCGCAAAAGCACGGCCCCGACAGCGCCGAAGCGCTCGCCGCGGTAGCGGAGCTCGACGGGGAGATCGGCCGCCTGGTCGACGGGTTCCAGGAGGCCTACGGAGAGCGCCGGCTTCTCTGGCTGGCAGCCAGCGAGTACGTGATCACGCCCGTCGACCGCGTGATCCATCCCAACCGAGTGCTCGCCGACCTCGGACTTCTGCGGCTGACCGAGACGGATCAGGGCCGCGTGATCGACTTCCAGCGGTCGCAAGCCTGGGCCCTCGCGGATCACCAGCTGGCGCACGTCTACCTCCGCGACGTCGACGCCGCGACGGAGGGGAAAATTCGCCGCGCCTTGACTGCCGACCCGGGCGTCGCCGAGGTGTTTCGCCCCGTCGAGGCTCCGCAGTACGACCTGCATCACCCTCGCAGCGGCGAGCTCGTGGCAGTCGCCCGTCCCGACGCGTGGTTCGCCTACGCCTGGTGGACGGACGACGCGCAGGCGCCGCGCTTCGCGCGGACCGTCGACATCCACCGCAAGCCGGGCTACGATCCGGCCGAGCTGATCTTCGATCCCGCCACGCGCGGCATCTCGCTCGACGCCTCGCGTGTCCGCGGCTCGCACGGAGCGCCCGCCGTGGAACCGCCGCTCCGCGGCGTGCTGTTGTCGTCCGAACGCGGGGTGTTCGTGGAACGACCGACGGCCGACACCGACGTGGCCGACATCGTGCTCCGACAGTTCGGCATCTGACCGCCAGGCTGCCGCTCGGCGGCAAACGCCCAGGTCCGCGCGCGGCCAAGTCCCCCTGCGTTCAGGTCCCCGCGCGCCCAGGTTCCCCTGCGCCCAGGTTCCTGTGCGCTCGGGGCGCCGCCGCTGAGCCGACGGCTCCCGCAACGGCAAGAAGCGCTTGCCGAGCGCTGTGCAATCGCGTCACGTTCCCGGCCTGCCAGGCGTCGAGGACGGCTCGCCCCGACCGCCTCGTTCAACCGCTGGAGGCGCCGCCGCGTCCGGCGACGCCGCCGTCGGTCGTCTGGCAGCGGGCAGTTTCGTGACGGCGCCTGGCGCCGTCCCTGGGCCGCCGCGCGCCGTTTGCCGCCGGCTTTTGTTGCCGTGAGGCGCAGCGGCGACGGCGCCTTCGCCGCGTACGGATCAATCGGCCAGGAGTTCGTCCGGCGAGTCCCCCTGGCGCGTGCGTTCCACAAACTGAAAGTTGCGGCTTTGGGAGAAGAAGTGCTTGGGGTTGTCGTAGACCAACCGGCGAATCAGCGCTTCGGGATGCTTGCGGCGACGCATTTCAAAAATGAAATCCGGCACGGCCGTCGGCTTGGAATGCCCCCAGTCGCCCGCGGAATTCACCATCAGCCTTTCCGGTCCGTAAATCTCCACCAGATCGCACGCCCGTTCCGGCGTGCATTTGCTCACCGGATAGAGCGTCATGCCCGCCCAGAAGCCCCGCTCCAGAACCGGCTCGATCGTATGCTCCTCCACGTGGTCGACGAGCACCCGCGCAGGTCGGATCCGGCGGTCGTCGGTCAACATGTCGAGAATCATCCGCGTGCCCTGGTGCTTGTCTTCCAGGTGCGGCGTGTGGATCAGTATCTGCTGGTCGGTCCGCACCGCCAGCTCCAGATGCTCGAGAAACACGATCGCTTCATTGCGCGTGTTTTTGTTCAACCCGATCTCGCCAATGCCCAGTACGCCGGGGCGGTCGAGAAACTCCGGAATCATCGCGATCACGTCGCGGGCCAGGGCGACGTTCTCAGCCTCTTTGGCGTTGATGCACAGCCACGTGAAGTGCTGGATTCCGTAAGCCGCCGCGCGGCGCGGCTCGAAACCCGTCAGCTGCTCGAAATAGTCGCGGAAGCCAGCGGCGCTCCCCCGGTCGTAACCCGCCCAAAACGCCGGCTCGCTCACGGCCACGCACCCCATCCGCGCCAGCGTCTGGTAGTCGTCCGTCGTGCGGGACACCATGTGGATATGCGGGTCGATGTAGTCCATGAGCAGTCGCCGAAGTCGCCCAAAAAACGCCGCGGCTCGAAGCCGATCGCCGGGCGGCCTCGCCGGGCGATTTTCGGACGGCAATTTCTGAAGAAGGGTGGGACAGGCGCGCTGCCGCCGCGAATGGCGCAGCGCCCGCACGCCTCGCCCCATTATGGGCCGTAAACGGTCGCTGCTTCAACCCGCGCGTCGCCGGCCCGCGACCGGCAACCCGAGCCGTCTCGCACCGCCCGACAACCGTCCTACGCAGTGCGACTGCCGGTCTCCCCGGAAAGATCGAGGTCGGTCCGCCAACTGGGCCGGTATTCGCGACTCAACAGCAGCTGGACTTGGCGGGCCCGATCGGCACGGTCGGTCAGCAGAATCTCGAGCACCTGCCGCAACTGGTCGACGCGCCGATCTCCGTCCGCGGTCCCCGCGGCCCTGTCGAGACGATCCAGCGCGGCGGCGATTTCGAGCGCTTTGGCGCGAATCTGCGGAAATTCCTGGTCGAGCACGTCGCCCATCGAACGCCCGCCAATCAAAGGCTTGCCAACCATCGCTCTGCCGTCCCACGCCCCGGAACCGCCTCGCGGCCGCGCGCCGCCACGACGCGCCGGCGACTGGGCCGCTCTCCGCGGGGGCAGCTGCGGAAGACCCAGGATGGCGAAGCGAGGGCTCCTGGGCGGCAGGTTCGTCCCGATCGCCTCCGGTCCGTCCGGCGGCCTGCAAGGCCCTCGCCATCTTTGACGATTCTACCAGATCGGCAGGCGGGACGCGATCGCGGCCGAACGAGCCCGCCCTGGGGGGCGTGCCGCTCAGGCTCCGCGGTGACGCCGTTCTCCAACGCAACCTAGGCTTGAGGACCTCCATTTCCCGCCCAGGGTCGCCTCACGTGCCATCAGGCCTCGCGACAACGGTAAGGACGCTCGCCAAGAGCCACAACGATGCGGCCACCGCCGTCCTGGCGGCGACCCTCGATGGCGCCGACGCGCGTCTGGTCGAGGCCGCCGTGCAGGCCTTGATCGGTCGCCGCAGCAAGTCGGGGCATCTGGCCGTGCTGCGACGTTGGTCGCATCTGACGGCCGAACAGCGATCGGCCTGCGACGAGGGTCGCGGGCGTCTGGGAGCGGCGCTCCGCGACGCGCTGGTCTCGCAAGACGACGCCTTGTTCGCCGCCGGCGCGGAGCTGGCCCTGCGGTTCGGCGAATTCGAACTGGTCGCAACGCTGATCCACGTCGCCGAGGACCAGGTCAGTCCGCACGCCGTGGCCGCAGGCCGCCTGGCGCTCTCCTTGATCGACGGCCTGCGCGACGCGCTCCGCGGCGAAACGGACGGCGGGTCCGCCGGCGGCCTGCAGGCGGTGCGACGCACTCTCCAGGAGAACGCGGAGCATTCCCTGGACAGATACCGTCGCCATCAACGCAGCGAAATCGTCGAGGCCTTCCTCGCGTTGGCGCGACCGGATTGTCCGTCCCTGCACAAGCTGTTGGACTCCCCGCATCATCCCTGCTTTCCGGCCCTGGTCCGGACGCTGACCGAAAGCGGGCGCCCGTCGATTGGCGAGTTGCTCGTTGGGTTCCTGGAAGCGCCGTCGATCCCGCGCGTCGCCGCCCACGCCCTGAGCAAACGCACCGACCCCGCCTTCGTGGCCCTGCTGCTTGCCGCCCCGAACCAGGCCCACCCCCACGTCCGCCGCAATCTGAAGCAGGTCGTCGATCTGGCGTTTCTCCGCGACGTGCGGCGTTTCGTCGCCGAACACCCCGATCCATGGCAGCAGGCGGCGGCGATGCGGCTGCTGCAGGCCTCGGGGGCCAGCGTCGGCGACCGCCTCCACGTCGTCGAGGGCATGCTCGAGGTCGCCGCTCCCGCGGCACGGGCGGCCGCCATGCCCCTGCTGGGATCCGTCCCCGGCGACCGCGCGAACCACTTGATTCAGGTCGGCCTGCAGGATGTCGAACCCGCCGTGCAGGCCGCGGCCGCGAGCCTGCTGGCCACGCGTCCGTGCCCCGGCGCGCTGCCCCGGCTGGTGGAACTGCTCTCCAGTCCCTTCGAGCCTGCGGCGGCGGCCGCCCGCGCCGCCCTGGCCGACTTCAGCCTCGAAAACTATCTCCGACGGTTCGACGCGCTCGACAAGAACCTGCGCGAAAAGAGCGGCGAGCTGGTCCTCAAAGTCGATGCAGCCGCCGCAGACAAGCTCCGTGCCGAACTGGCCGACCTCGATCGGACCCGCCGCCTGCGGGCGATTCGCGCCGCCGAGGCCATGCGGGCCTTGCCGTTGATCGCCGCCGCTCTGACCGCCCGCCTGGAAGACGACGACCATCTCGTGCGGACGGCCGCCGCCAGCGGGCTGGGCGGGTGCGAAGGCGACGACGTTCGCGAAGCGCTGCTTGGGGCCCTCCACGACCGCAGCGCAGCGGTCCGTGCCGCCGCCCAGGCAAGCCTTCGCCGCGTCGACCAGTCCGCCGGGGACGAACCGCTCTCCACGTGCGCCAAGGAGCAGGGCGCCAAGGAGCAGGGCGCCAAGGAGCAGGGCGCCGAGGAGCAACGCGCCGAGGAGCAACGCGCATGACGACGTCTTGCCGCGGCCTGTTGTTGCCCGTCGCCCAGGCCGAACACTGGCAACGCATGGGCGACGCCTTTCGGCACACCCCGCCGCCCTGGCGGCTGGAGGGCTGCGCGCCGTACATGCTGGCAGCGTGCCTGGCGGGAATCGTCGGGCTGGTCTTCGCTTGGGTGCTGCGCCGCAACGACCATACCGCGCGATGCGACGATCCGGAAAAGCTTTTTCGCGAGCTCTGCCAGGCGCACGAGCTAACCGGCGAGCAACGGCTCCTGCTGCGGGAACTGGCCGCCGAGGTCTGCCCTCGCCAGCCGGCCGCGATCTTTCTCGCTCCGCAGTGCTTCGCTCCTCCGACCCTGCCGCCCTCGCTCGCCGACAACCATGCCGCGTTGCGCGAGCTTCGCGAGCAGCTTTTCGCCTGAGCCGGTCGGGCCGGTCGAGTCTTGCCCTTCGCCCGCGCCCGTGTCGCGGGCCGTCGCGGCCCGCACGCGTCAGGCGGTTGCCGCCGACTCCGATCGCGGCGGCACGGCCAGCGACGCGACCATCAGCAGCACCTGGCTCGCCGCGAAAGCGACCAGCGCCTTGGTGACGCCGTCAGTGAAGCCGTACGCGTGCAAGCCGATGCCAAGTTGGTTGACGCCAAACCACGACCACGCGGTCACCACGTTGCCAAAGACCGACAAGACGGCCAATCCCCGAGGCCCGATCATCTTGCCCCATCGGGCGTGCAGTACGATCGCGTTCCACAGGACGATCATCAGGGCTCCGTTCTCCTTGGGATCCCAGCCCCAAAACCTGCCCCAGGAGTCGTCCGCCCACAGACCGCCCAGCACGGTCCCGATGAAGCTGAACAAGATCGCAAAACAGACGGCCCCGTACGTCATCCGCGCCACCTGCCGGCTCTGCACGTCGGACAACTTGCCGAGCATCTGACCCATCACGATCCAGACGATGCCCAGTGCGCCAGCGAGAAACGTCGTCGTGTACCCCAGCGAGATGCACACGACGTGCGTGCCCAGCCAAAAATTGGTGTCGAGCACGGCCTGCATCACCCCGAACGTGTCGCCGTTCGCCTCGAACGTGAGATAGTACGCGATGAGCAACGTGGGATAGCCCACGGCTCCCGCCAGCAAATTGCCGATCCCGAGCCGGTAAATCATCTCGAAAATCAACGCGAAGAACACCACGCCCCAGCCGATGAACACCGCTGACGAATAAAGACTGGTCACCGGTGGACGGCCGGAGATGATCACCCGGCAGACGAGCGCCAGCGTGTGCAGCCCGAAGGCGAGCCAAAGCACCCAGTTCGCGGCACGGTTGAAGCCTTCGAACCAGCCGAGCCATCCCGCCGCCGCCAGCACGAACACGATGACGTACAAAGCCATGCACAGCGTGAAGGGGCTGAAATGGTTGTAATACGCCTCGAACGCCAGGCGATCGAGGGCCAAACGCTCGGCGGGCTTGCGGCTCCCTTTGGCGCCAGTCGCGGCGAGTTCGCTCTCGTGAGCCGCCTCGGCGCGCGCCCGTTCGTCGACCAGCTTGCGGTATTCCGCCAGCGAGGCGTTGAAGCTCGGGACGTCGCCCTGGCCGTAGTCGACCAGCATCTTGCGGAACAGCCGCACGCCGTCGTCGACGTTGTTCTTGCCGCCGCTGCGCACCAGCTCAAGCAGTGCGTCGCGCTCGGCTTCCATGGTCGTTTTCCACGCTCCTTGCGGGTCCGCCGGCACGATCGGCCGCGGGGCCATGCGGTTCAGCGCCGCGATCCGCTGGTCGACGCGGCGAAGGCTCGCCTGCAGTTCCTCGGGCGAGCCGCCGCTGAAGTCCGGCGTTCCGAACGCGTCGAGCAGGACCAAAGTCCGTTGCACCTTTTCGGCAAGTTCGAGCCATTTGTGCTGCACCAGGGTCAGCGGCGACTTGCCCTCGGCCTGCACCTGCTGTGCAAGCCGGACCTGCTTGTCGTACTCGACGGCGTTCTTCCCCAACTCGTTGAAGCTGTACCGGAAGCCCTTCCGCGGCTCGAGGCCCAACGCCTGCAGCACCTCCAGATTCTCGATGCGGAACGCCCGGTGGTCACGCCAAGCCGGAGCCTGGGACACCGCGTCCAAAAACCAGCGAATCGCCGGCTGCCGGACGCCCATCGCGTCCTCGAAGGTCTGCTGGCCGGAAATCAACCGCAGCGTGTTGCGGGCCAGCGTGTCGAGCGGCTGGGTTCGCCCGCCGTAGGCCGCCGGCAACTGCCCGAACTCCAGCAGCTGGGCGTCGTTCGGCTTGTCGTGCGGGGGCGCCGCCTTCCGCGCCACGTAGGCCCCGCAGATCGCCGCCACGAGCGCCGGCCCCCAGACCGCCGCCACACGCCAGTCGCGCAGCAGCGACGGCGAACCGACCGCCGCGCCGGCGCCGCCGCCGGTTGCCTTCGCCGCCCGCTGCGACTCTTCCTCGCGGCGGCGTACGAATCGCCAAATCGCCGCGCCGAAGTGCACCGACATGCCAGTCGCCACGATCATGCATGCGACGTAGGGGGCCATCCAGCCCTGGTTGGTGACCACCTGCAGCTCCGAGTAGTCGGGACGCTGCGGATCGAAGCTCGACTGGTACAGCGTGTCGCCCGCGTAGCGGAGCGGGTTGTTCATCCAGATCCGCTGCGTGCTGTCGACGTTCCGGTCGGGATCCTGCAGCCGAACCACCGACTCGAAGTTTTTCGGCGTGTCGGTGCCCACGTAATCTTCCTTGGTGAAGTCCACCAAAGTCAGCTCGTACGGCTTGTGGACGCGGCGAAAACGCAGCGCCAGCTCGAACGGCTGGCCGCCGATCGACAGCGTCTCCGGCGAGAGCGCCGGTGACAGCAGAAAGACGCCCAGCGACTCTCCCTCGGAACCGCCGAACGCCTCGACGTAGGCCGCGGGTACGTCGACCCGCTGCTCGGCGTCGACGCCGGTCGAAACGGGCGTCGAGTCGGCGATCCGCAACTTCCCCAACCCCGCGTTGGCGGGACTCGACTCGCCGGGCTGCCGGAGGCGGACCTCCGCGTTCGGGAAATAGTCGACGACGCGCAGCTCGATCGGCATCAAATCGCTCCGGAGCCGGTTCGCCCCTTTTGCCCGCTCGAGCAACTCCGCCGGAGCCTGGACCGTCTTGTCGACCTTGGCGTCCGATTTGTCGATCAGCGCCAGCTCGCAGTAGCGTATGTCTTCGGCGAAGGCGACCGTCTCCCCTTCGACGAAGCGGACCCGCGATTCGACCGCAAATTCGCCGGTATACAGCTCGCTGAACATCAGCAGAGCCACTCCGCCGTGCAGCAGCACGACGCCGTCGCGCTTGCCGAATACGAGCCGGCAGCCCAGCCACAGCACCGCGCTGGCCCCCGTCGCCTTGACGAGCTGCCACAGAATCCGCAGCCCCGAGTCGTCGAGCCGCAGTTCCGGGTTGACCAACAGCGCCGCCGCGAGCACAGCCGTGACGGCCGTTCCGGCTGCGCCCAGCCGCCACGCCCAGCGCTGCGACCCCTGAGCAAGGCGGCGATACGACAGCGTTAATCCGTAGGCCATGGTCAGTGCCAAACCGGCCGTCGTCGCTCGCAGGGCGTTCCATAAGCCGTCGGCGAACCGGGGCGAGAACTCGCTCTCGATCCGTTCTCCCAAGCCGCTGCGGATCACGCCCCAGGTGATCGCCATGCCGGCGGCGACGAGCAGGCTGCCCATCGCTAGTCGGCGGCCGCGGGCCACGGCTTGAAAACGCAACGCGTGCGCCGCCAGAAGATTGATCGCCAGCGCCGCGCCGAGCAGTTTCCCCCCGACGAACGGCAGGGCAGGGGAGGGCGACCTCGCCGCTGCGTCGCCCGTCAGGAACCAACGCAGCTCGACCGGCGAAGTCCACGAGCGAAAACAACGATCGACGACGTAATTGATATCGTAGGTGCGCTGCGCCAAAGTTCCCACGAACACCAGCACGAGCGACAGGCCGAACAGCGCAACGGTCAGCCGCAAGGAAGCCAGCGGAGCCAGCAGCGCTCCCAGCTTGGCCCGCCCCGCGGTCGCCGCACGCGAGGCATCCGCGGCGTTGGCGTACAACCGTCCCAGATCAGTCGTGGCCATCAAATCCC
>Ga0169931_10003203_pt1 | contig 26155 bp, 20 predicted proteins | sample Kivu_15m_20L_FD_129675 | JGI IMG/M metagenome (GOLD analysis project Ga0169931, IMG submission 129675) | Freshwater microbial communities from Lake Kivu, Western Province, Rwanda to study Microbial Dark Matter (Phase II) - Kivu_15m_20L... | ecosystem: Environmental > Aquatic > Freshwater > Lake...
AGCAAACGAATTGGAAAGTTTGAAGAAGCCAATGAAGGAACAATATTCCTTGATGAGATTGGTGAAATGGATGTGCATATGCAAACCAAATTACTTCGGGTTCTTCAGGAAAGTAAAATAACCCGGCTTGGTTCGAACAAGGAAATCCCATTGAATGTGCGTGTTATTGCTGCAACAAATAAAAATCTTGCTCAGCGGGTTAAAGATGGAAAAATGCGCGAAGACTTATATTACAGATTGCAAGGGTTTTTAATTCATCTTCCACCACTGCGCGAGCGAGGGAACGACTTATTACTGCTTGCCAAAAGTATGTTGAAACAATTCTGCGATGCCAACAGAATCCCTGAAAAATCTTTTTCTTCGGACGCACTCAAAGCCATGATGAAACATCCCTGGAGCGGTAACGTTCGGGAACTTAAAGCCTTTGTTGAACGCGCTGTACTGATATCTGATGAGAGCATTATTCATGAGGAAGACTTAATTTTCTCGCAGGATATTTAATTATTGATTTGATGTGTTAGAAAAGCCGGCGAATGCCGGCTTTTTTATTCCAGATAACGGTCTAAAGTCTCAAAATTGATAGCCATTTCGAGATAATTATGAGTAAAGCTGCAATATTTTTTGCCGAAATATTTTTCAAGCACAGGTTCGAAAGTTTCATCGCAATTATTCACATGTATCGACACAAAATGAAACAGGCTTAAAGATGACATGAATTTCTTACTATCTGAACGACCAAAAATGTCTATGGCCGATTTGTCTTCAATACTCAATAATTCTGAGAGCATTTTCTTCATGTTGCCCATCAGGTATTCATTCTTCAGAAATTCACATGCTAATGCATAAGATAAAGAATAAAACTTCGACAAATCACTTTTACCCAAATACTCCACTTGCGGGAATATGAACCACATCCAATGACCTTTCTTTCTTCCAAAAACTCTTATTTCATCCAGGGCAAGTTCAAATTCCCTTTCCTGAGCAAAAATAAATCGCTCCAAAGAGAATCTCCAATTGGGATTGTTTCTCCAATTTTCGAATGTAAGTCGCATTGCCTGGTCATCGGACAAGAAACCACGTCCGTTCCAATACTGATTAACAAAATACGTGAGGCTATTTTTCTTATGAATATCGGCTCCATAAAGTGTTGTATTTACATATCGGCTTTCAGCAGTCTTAATCGTATAAACATCAGATTTATTCCTTTGAACATAACATAAAACATCCCGCCAGATGAAGTTATCAGTGTAATAGCGGCGAACAGAACAGATGCGAATGACCTTAAACTCTTTGATATCAGCGGGCAAAGCCTCAAATTCGAGCACAAAAACAGCTTTCTCTTTAGCTTCATATTGCGACATCACCAATTCAGGATAACTCCTTAAACATGTATAGAATTTCTTATGATTATCTGCTGAAATCAGCAAAGTTGTAGTCAAAACCTTCTTTCCATCTCTCATCTCCATATCTATCCATCCCTCGAGGCAAATAATTAAGTTTTTATTTTTCTTTCCTATCCGGTGTGGAATCATCTCCCTAACCTCATGACCAATATTTCCGCCAAAAGCATCAAAGAGATTGAAGTTATCATCCGTAGATTCAGTAGGTAACACTTGCTTGTTTTCCATATATATTTGATTATTATTGAGTTACACAATTATTCATGCTTTTTCATTCTTGGGAACGAAAAAAATGTCCCCCTATAAAATGTGTGCGCGTCCGCGCGTATGCGCGTTCGCGTGCGAGAGCAATTATTGAGCAGTGCTTATACCCGAGAAAGAAAAAGGAAGCATGTATGCAATAATTACAATTGAAGCAACAGTCCGGGATTATTTACATGGCTGATTTACCTATCTTTGCCCGCAATTTTTCCAAAAACTATGGCTTTAAAGTGTGGTATCGTAGGGCTTCCAAATGTTGGTAAATCGACCCTTTTCAATTGTTTGAGTAATGCAAAAGCACAGGCGGCAAATTTTCCTTTTTGCACGATTGAACCCAATGTTGGTGTCATTACAGTACCTGATGAGCGCTTAACCGAACTCAGTAAACTGGTTAATCCTGAGAAAATAGTTCCTACAACCGTAGAAATTGTTGATATAGCCGGTCTGGTCAAAGGTGCATCGAAAGGAGAAGGTTTGGGAAATCAGTTTCTGGGAAATATTCGTGAGTGTGATGCCATTTTGCATGTGCTTCGTTGTTTTGATGACCCCAATGTGGTGCACGTTGACGGAAATGTTAATCCGGTGCGCGACAAGGAAGTGATTGATATGGAGCTTCAATTAAAGGACCTGGACACCATTGAAAAGAGAATTCAAAAGGTAGAAAAACAGGCCCGTGCCGGAGATAAAGATGCAAAAAGAGCCTTTGAACTATTTACACGTTATAAGGAAACGCTTCTACAAGGGAAATCGGCCCGCAGTATCGTTTTGGATAAACCCGATGATATAGAAATAGCGAGTGATCTTTTTTTACTTACAAACAAGCCGGTGCTTTATGTATGTAATGTTGATGAGGCATCCGCTAACAGCGGAAATGCTCATGTAGAGGCTGTTAAAGCTGCTGTTGCAGAAGAAAATGCTGAAATATTAATCATTACAGCAGCCATGGAGGCTGAAATTGCACAGCTTGAAACGTATGAAGACAAAGTTGCATTTTTAAGCGAAATCGGTTTAAGTGAACCGGGCGTGAATAAACTTATTAAGTCGGCCTACAAGCTGCTCAAGCTGGAAACCTACTTTACAGCCGGGGTCAAAGAAGTACGGGCATGGACGATTACCAGCGGGATGAAAGCTCCACAGGCGGCAGGAGTGATTCACTCCGATTTTGAAAAGGGTTTTATTCGCGCGGAAGTAATTAAATACAATGATTTTATTAAATACGGATCAGAATCGGCTTGCCGCGAAGCCGGGAAATTATCTGTTGAAGGAAAAGAGTACGTTACTCAGGACGGTGATGTGATGCACTTCAGATTTAATGTCTGATTGATTACTCACAATTTCGAGCGTAAAAATATTGCTTTGAATTCATTTCAAGTGCAACGAGAAAGCCCAGCTCGCCGTGGTCAGCATAAACACAACCACCATCAAGATTAATTATCGGATTTTGATTGTAAATGATTTTATCAATCGGCTCCGGCGTGTGTCCATGAATTAGTTTACGCGATTTTAACCAACGATCAGAGGAAGGCATTTTTCTGATCCATCGCATTGCATGGGTATCATCCAATGGATTGGAGATGTCAAAATTCAATCCTGCATGCACGAAAATGAAATTATCAACTTCGAAGTAATTCACTGAACTGTCTATTAACTCAACATATTCGTCAGGAATATCCATGATTGAATCGGTTTTGAATGAATCCAGAACAGCAGTACCACCAACATTGCACCAATAAGTGTTTGCCTGATTCGATGTAAAGGCATTCATCATAATTTCCTCATGATTGCCACGAAGTAAAATCACCTTGATTTCTTTTTTTTTCAAAAAGAATATTTCATCAAGAACCCCTTTCGTGTCAGGGCCGCGGTCAACAATATCTCCTAATAAAACTATAGTATCCCCGGCTTCAATACGAAGTATATTCCAAAATAAATGCTTCATGGTGGCTGCACAACCGTGTACATCGCCAATGGCAAAAAGTCTGCTTTGCAACACTTAATTAATTCACATTTTGTTTTATGACAAAACGCAGAGGCATTATTTTAGTATCCTGAAGTAAAATTAATTGATAAATTCCCGGAGCAATTCCATTTAAATCAATAACATGATTGTTTGTTTGACCACGCATAACAAGCTTACCGTCTGTGGCGAATATGTTGTAAGCGAAACTGTTTGAAACATTTCCGATTTGAATAAACCCTTCGGCAGGATTGGGATAAATGAATGGAGCGGTATTTAATATTAAATCCTGCGATGAAATATTTGAATCGTAATTGAAGGTTACAGAATTTGAAGAACACCCATTGGAATTAAATACTTCTACGGTATAATTTCCTGATTGTTGGGGTGAAAATTCCTGAAAAACAGCTCCGTTGATTGGATTACCGTTTAAATACCATTGATAACCGTTACCATTGCTGGCAACAAGTAAATCTTGCGATTGCAAGGATATATCAGGTTGAGGTGGATTTGGATACACTTGAACTGTGAAGTCGATGGCAGATGAACATCCCTGAGCGTTGGTACCGGTTAAGGTATAAACTGTGGTTTGAGAAGGATTTGCAGTAATTCCCGGACCTGCTGAATTTGAAATTGCCACAACTGGTGACCATGAATAATTTTGAGCACCGGAGGCGGATACAGAAACCGGATTTCCCTGGCAGGTTGCAGGAGGATTGATTGAAACTCCTAATGAAGGTGCTGCAACAACCTGAATAAATCCGGTTTTAACCTCAGTATCTTGTCCAAACTGGTTAGAAGATGTTAAACTTACCTCGTAAACACCAGGTTGGTTGTAAAGAATGCTTGGATTTATTGCCTGAGAAACGGATGGTTGCCCCCCCGGAAAATTCCATGAATAAGCGGTAGCAGCGTTACCGCTTAAATTAGAGAATTGAACAGTAGAGCCCTGGCAAACTACCTGGCTTCCGGCAACCGAAAAATTAGCTGTAGCGGGCGCTCCGGCAAGACTTCCGCTTATATTGATGTTGTCGAGGTAGAGATTGTTGCCGTAATTATTGTATCCTTCAAATTTAATTCTCACGCCTGAATTACCGGCAAATGGAGTCAAGTCGATTGTTATACATTCTGAACCAATGGGACCTGAACACCAGTCGTCCGGCGAAGCCGGAACAAATGCAGTTGTAGAAATTGATTGAGTTGCAAACGATCCTGTTCCATTTTCTCCACCTACGAAAATTCGATGTGGAAATGTTGCTCCGCAATCGGTTGACAAGCTAACGATAAGTGAATCGGAAACACCCGCCTGATAACGGCGATAGGCATGTTCGAAACTGATTTCAATATCGGTGTAAATGGCAAAATTAAAACTTGGTGTAATAAGTGCGTCGCGTTGACCGGTTGAAGCATATGTAAAAAACGGAATTCGTGCCGACCGGGTACCCGGGCTTGCACCCTGAGTTGTAACGATTTCCCAGGTTTCAGCATTGTCCGTATTAATAAGCGTCCAACCATTGGTTGACAAACTATTACTTTCGAATGTTTCAATGAATGGAAGATTTGCCCCTTCGGGCGAAATCACCTGGAAATTCAATGTTTGACAATTATTCAGTGAATAAATGTCAGGTTGATTTGAATTCATGGTTGAAGAACATATTTGCAGAACGTGGCTGCCAATACCTGCATTTATTGAGGGTAGAGTCACATTTGCGCTTTGCTGGGAAGGTAAACTGCCTGTCCAGGTAAATGATCCGGCATTTGCTCCGTCCAAAGTGATGTTAATCAGCAATGACGTAAGTGTTGTTTGCCCTGTATTACGTATCGTAACAGAAGGTTGGAAACTGGTTTCACAAGTTGATGCTGAAGGAAAAAGTATTTGAGAAACACCGGCATCAAAAACGAGTGCATTCGCATTAGCACATTCCAGGGCTGCCTGGGCATTGATACGCCCTGCTCCTAACTGTCCAATAAAATTGGGATTTGCATTGTTAATATTGACTGCCGAAGCCTGCAAACAATCAAGCACTTCATTTGGTGTTAAAAGCGGGTTTGCTGATAACATTAAGCCACACAATCCCGCTACAAGCGGGGATGCCATAGACGTGCCACTTTTAAGTTCATAAGCATTGTTTGGAATTGTGGAACGTATAGAAGAACCGGGAGCTGAAATATCGATCCAGCTGCCAAAGTTAGAAAATGAAGACTTGGCGTCTGAACTGCTCGTGCTTGCGACTGAAATTACATTATTAAATCCGGCAGGAAAAAAAACAGTATTCACATCATCATTTCCTGCTGCAGCCACCAAAACAATGCCTGAATTGAATCCCAGATTCATAATATTTTGGCCTGTAGTTCCGCCAACATCACTACCCCAAGACATATTTATTACATCCGCACCATTTTCGATCGCCCAAACACAACCTTCATAACCATCGGTTATAAATTCAACTTCATTAGTAGCTTTTACAGGAAGAATGGAAATGCCCCAACCAATGGAAGCAATGCCTGTTCCGTTGTTTGTTTCGGCTCCAATAATTCCAGCCACATGAGTACCGTGATCAAATGCCGTGGATGGAGGATTCGGATTGTTATTGTTTGAAGAAACATCGCGTCCCGGAAGACAGACATCGTTTAAATCGGGATGCGTTGTTTGCACAGCATCATCCACCACAGCAACTACTACATTTGAATTGCCTATAGAAATATCCCAGGCTGCCTGAGCGTTGATTCTGTAAAGTCCCCACTGTCCGCTATTTCCTGTATTATTTGCTCCAAGGTCATTTGGTGTTAAGCTTTTACGGTGCAAAGGCACAGGCTCAGCATATTGTACCTGAGGCATCCTGTTTAATTCATCGAGCAAGCTCGAGATTTCTTCAGCATCAGTGAAATAGATTCTCAAAGTTCGGCGAAGCCCGTCATCCTTTGAAAAATAGAAGGAAGACCTTACTTTTTCAATTCCAAATTGAACTGCTAAATCTTTAATAAATGGCAATTCCTCTATGCTTACCTGGTCGCTGTTTGGATTAGATTTGAATTGATAGTTATCAGACAATTTCATGTAAATCTGACCATCAAAAAAGGAGGATGAAACGCGCTGTGAAAATGCGTTGATAGTTGCAAGCAGCGAAAAACAAAATACGATTAAAAATCTCATTGATAAAATCTATTGTGAATATTCAAAAATAGCCGTTATTATTTAGGAAATAAAATCCATTGTTTCTAATTCTTACATCTGAGTTTTCAAACTGTAAGTTTGAGAGCAAAGCGCAAGAACTTCATTTACAATCGCATTCCCTTTGTCTGTATTGTACCATTTCTGGAGAATTTCCTGAATTTCCTCCTTTGATCTTTGCTCCGTTCTGAGTTTCATGAATAATTGCTGAAGTTCATTTGGCCGCGGCCCCCAATGACCGATCAAGTCACCTGAAATTTCATCAAAAACCGCCAACACCGGAATTGATTTGCCACCATTTGTCAGAAAATGCTCCATCCAAACAGGATTCTCATCGCGAAGGATAATGTTCAAATGGATTTGACTTGCTGCTTCAGCTAATTTCATAATCACGGGAACAGAATGTGCTGCATCGCCACACCAAGGTTCGGTGATGAGATACCAAATATGCTCCTGGCAAATGCTCAGCTGCTTTGAATGGACTTCGCTTACCTGAAAGGATTTGATCACCCGGCTACTTCGTTTGTAATTCATTAACAGGTAATTCAAAAAATTATCGGGATAAGGACTTGATTGTCCGGGTTGTAGATGCGCCAGCTCCTGTTGAAAGTGTTGGTATTCCACAGAATCAAAGATCCTTAATGGTGCAGGAAAATCGTTTAAATTATTCATAGCTATGAATAACAAAGCTTTAGTCGCCTTGTTCTCTAATTTAGTGAATAAATTTACGCGCATCTGCAAAGCGAAGTACTCATTAACATTTATTTTTGCTTTATGGCAGAAAAGGCAGACAACAACTATTCGGAAGACTCCATTAAATCTCTTGACTGGAAAGAGCACATCAGATTGCGTCCGGGAATGTATATCGGGAAGCTAGGTGATGGTAGTTCCCTGGACGATGGTGTTTACGTATTACTTAAAGAAGTAATTGATAATTGTATCGATGAATTTGTGATGGGTTATGGTAAACGCATTGATATTACCATCAAGGATCGTGTTGTAAAGGTTAGAGATTATGGTCGTGGAATTCCATTGGGAAAGGTGGTTGATGTAGTCTCAAAAATCAATACAGGCGCCAAGTATGATTCAGTAGCCTTTAAAAAATCAGTTGGACTAAACGGGGTGGGTACCAAGGCTGTGAATGCCTTGAGTTCACACTTCAAGGTTCAATCTGTGCGAGAAAGCAAAATTAAAAAAGCAACGTTTGAAAGAGGTGTTTTGCTTGAAGAATCGGCCATTGAGGATACTACCGATAGTCGTGGTACCATGATTCAGTTTTATGCTGATGAGCAGATATTTGGCAATTTCAAATTCATCAACGAATACGTTGAGAAAATGCTTTGGAATTATGCCTACCTAAACACAGGCTTAAGTATTCATTTCAATGGAAATGTTTATAAATCAGAGCGAGGTCTTTTCGATTTGCTAGAACAGAATCTGAGCGGAGAGCCCCTCTACCCGATTATCCACCTGAAAGGTGAAGACATTGAAATTGCTCTGACGCATGGCGCTCAATACAGCGAGGAATATTATTCGTTTGTGAATGGGCAGCATACAACCCAGGGAGGGACGCATCAAGCTTCTTTAAGGGAGGCAGTGGTTAAAACCATTCGGGAGTTTTATAAAAAGGACTTTGATGCCAATGATATTCGCCAAAGTATTATTGCAGCCATTAGTATAAAAGTAATTGAGCCTGTATTTGAAAGTCAAACCAAAACTAAGCTGGGAAGCCAGAATCTCGGCCCCGAAGGTCCGGCTATTCGAACCTTTGTGATTGATTTTTTAAAAACGGCTTTAGACAACTATTTGCACAAGCATCCTGAGGTAGCTGAAGTTTTATTGCATAAAATACTTCAAAGCGAAAAGGAAAGAAAAGAGCTTTCCGGAATCAGGAAACTGGCCCGCGAAAGAGCCAAGCGGGTTAGTTTACACAATAAGAAATTACGTGATTGTCGGGTTCATTATAATTCGAATCATGCCGACAGACTGAACACTACCTTATTTATTACAGAAGGTGACTCGGCTTCTGGTTCAATTACCAAAAGCCGCGATGTAAATACACAGGGAGTTTTTTCATTAAAAGGAAAACCCCTGAACTGCTATGGATTGACGAAGAAAATTGTTTACGAAAATGAAGAATTTAATTTATTGCAAAGCGCATTAAATATTGAAGACGGACTGGATAATTTACGTTACAATAACATTGTAATTGCCACCGATGCCGACGTGGATGGGATGCATATCCGTTTGCTGATGATTACATTTTTTCTTCAGTTTTTTCCTGATGTTGTAAAAAACGGACATTTATATATCCTTCAAACGCCTCTGTTTCGCGTTAGAAATAAAAAGGATACTTATTATTGTTATTCTGAAGAGGAACGCCGCCAGGCAATTCAGAAGGTTGGAAAGAATCCCGAAATTACACGATTCAAAGGTTTGGGCGAAATATCGCCCGATGAATTTAAACACTTCATTGGTAAGGACATCCGACTCGAACCGGTGATGTTTAAAAGAGAAGAAAACCTGCCTCAATTACTCGAATTTTACATGGGAAAAAACACACCAGAAAGGCAGTTATTTATAATTGACCACCTAAAGGTGGAAAAAGACCTGGTGGAAGAATTAGAAAAAGAAGTCGTTGCCTGATTTAGCTTTCAGCCGCTTTTAATTTCTGTTTTTGGTTTATAAACCAAAGAATCGTTTTAATCAGTGTATTATTTTTTAAGCACTTATACCTTGATTTGGTGCCAAGGCAGATTGCCTATTGTTTAAATAAATGAAGTTGGGCCATCGTTAACTTAGTAAACACGATGTAAAAAAAGAGGCAAGTTCGAGAAACAGGATTTCAATCATATAAGTCGAAAAGCTGCGAACCAATATTTCAGAGATCATTTCTGCCGCTTAGAAAGACCAAGTCCTGATTGTCTTACTTCCACCAAATAAATTCGCTACTCGCTAAACTTCAATCTAATTTGAATGAGCATATAGTCTATAAAAACGCCACCAATCAAAACAACAGAGCCGATCAAAAGTGTTTTCATCAATAATTGTGGAAACAGCCATCCTGCAATGATACCGCCAAGAAAAAAAGTAAATATAATGGTTAGTCTCAATTTGATGGAAGCAATTAGCGAATGCTTTTGTTCGGCCGACTTATAAAAAAACAACTGTGACAATTCAATGCCCAAATCAGTAAACAAACCTGTTAGATGAGTTGTCCGCACTACTGCATTTGAAATAGTTGTTACCATTGAATTTTGCATTCCCATGGCAAAAAGTAATACACCTGCGGTAAAATTAGGATTTGTAAGTAAAATCGTGTAATCAACAAAAGCAATTCCTGTCAAAATTAAAGCTTCGATAAGCACCGGAATAACGAAAATGAATTTATCGGTAATTCGGTTCATTATTTCAATCATTACATTGGAGAAAAATGCGCCAAGCAAAAACATAAAAATAAAAATCAGGTAGATCAGCGCTTGGCTATATTCTGCATTTAGCCCTTCTTCCACCATAAATGCAAAGTGTCCGGTAACATTTGTTGTTAAGTTATGCACCGAAAGTAAACCTGAAACATTTACGATACCCGCAACAAAGGCAAGCAAGGATGCTATTGCCAGATTTTGCTGAGAATTTCGGCTTTTGCCTTTGTAAATAAACATGATCTGTTTAAGGTTAAAATAATCTTAATATATGTTAGCCCAAAGCTAAGGCCAATATTCTTGCAATACTATGTTTTATTAATAAATGTCCAATCAATCTACATCATTTTTTAGTTCGAATTTAAACTTAATTCGTTTGCAAGGTTTGTGACGATAAAAAAATCAGAAGTATCCAGCATATAATCATGCCCTCATTTCAATTCAAAGTTCAATTTTAGAGAAAATGAGGTTTTGCATGAGTTTTGCTCATTTTACTTTATCGGGCAATTATAAAATTGAAATTTTCATCATTTTCTTACCTAACATTCAAATTCTATAAAACACCTTTATTTCTGATATTCTGGATGTTATGCATTAATTGCATTTTTCAAATTGAATTTTCTTACATCTGAAAGAAACGTTGTATTTACATGCGCTAAATAGGCAACAGTAATTCAAAACATCTCGTTGAGGAATCCAAAAATTAATAGTCCATGGAGAACTTCAACTTTCCAACACGTATTAAATCACATTTGAAAGGCCTGGCTGTGGCAGCCGGATTTTTTCTTTCATGTACCAATTCAAACGCACAGGTTGTCGAGCAATCGTTCAAAGTAGCACCTCCATCGCAGGCGCAGGAATTGTCGCGCGATTCAGTTAATAATTTTCTGTCATTTTCACCTGTTTATGTAGAAGGCAAAACTTATCTGCGTTGGCTGGTTGAGAACGACCGAAAGGACGGCGTTTTTATCGTTGAAAGATCCTCAGATGGAGATGATTTCGAAGCTCTTGGATTTAAAGATCGTGTAGGAACTTCCAAAGATGTCAATCTATTTTATTCATACACCGATGAAGCTCCTCCGGCGGGCTTTGCGCATTACCGTGTTATGCAGGTTGGCAATGATAATACGTTCAACTATTCAGCTGTGGTTCGTGTAAAAACGAGCGCAGCGGTTAATTCAACGGGGAGCGCTTCAGCACCTGTTCCGGAAGAAGAAAAGAAATAATTACTGTTCGATCTGATATTGCATGAGACTACGTCTACGCACCAAAAACCGTCTGAGTTACCGCCTGAAAAGACGCCTTCGAACAGTTGCTTTTGCAGCAACGATGGGCTGTCTTGCCGGAGGCATCACTTACCTTTATTCATTTATTGGACAAGTGAGTGAAAGCCGAGCGGCTGAAAAAGATGCACTGCTGCATCCAAACGCAGGTATTCTGGAAGGATATTCCGGCAGGAAAAAAATCAATATAAATATTGAGAAACTCCCTCAGGCAGAAACCCTTGAAGACTTCCCAATGCTAATCAGCCTTCGGCTGGATGAACTTAAGCGCATTGAGGATGGCGGAATGGTTTCGGGACGTGACGGAGAAGACATTGTATTTACCCAAGAGGATGGATTGACAATTATTCCATTTCAGATTGAACGATTCGAACCTGCCACAGGTAAATTATTAGCTTGGGTTCGCTTCGATTCTTTGTCTCAGAACAAGCATTCAGCTTGGATGTATTATGGAAAGAGTGATGCTCTTGCTTATTCAAATAACAAAACATTCGATAAGCCATTCGAAGCCGTGTGGCACATGAACCGGGGAATTCAGTCTGATGCAACAAAACCGCTTGCCGGAGAATACCGGGGAATTAAAGATGAAGAAGGAAGATTTGCTGCGGCTAAGGAATTTTTTGCCTATGATGGATCGCATGCGAAATTTGAATTAAAAAATGAATTAAGCATCGATGGCGAATTAACGGTTTCTGCATGGGTAAAAACTGAAGCCAAATCATGGGATCAAACCCTTGTTTCAACCGCTTCGCGGGATGGTGGATTTAGTTTGTATATAGATGCTGCAGGAAAACCGGTATTTGGAATTACCGATAAACAAGGTCGCTTTATAAGTACAGCAAAATACGAAACTTCCAATGCCCTTGAAGATAATAAATGGTGTCAAATAACGGCGGTTTATTCAAATGCGGCAGATTCCATTATTGTCTATTTAAATGGAAAAAGAAACAGCGCTATTTACACAAATCTTGAATTGGCTCCCGGTAAAGATTTATTTATTGGTTCTATGACTTCTGGCAACAAAGGTTTCTTTAACGGACTAATTGATGAACTTCGAATTGCTTCCAGGGCATGTTCACCTGCATTTATTGAAACGCAGTGGCTATCTGAATCAGATCCCGAAAGCTTTTTTAAAATTGATGGACAGGAGGTGTTCAGCGCTTCTCCAAGGCTCTCTGAAATAATAAATCTTGAGTCAGAAGTTATTGATGAACATGTTACTGTTAGATGGCAATCGTCGAAAGAAAGAAATCTTGATTATTACACACTTGAACGGGCTATTCCCGGTGGTAAATTTACCGAGGTTGCAAGAACTCTGGGCAAAGGCGATGCAGATGAAAATGAATCTTATTTTATTATTGACCCTGCGCCACTTTTTGGCACAGCAGAATATCGAGTAAGAAGTACTTCATTCAAAGGCGAAAGTCAAATTAGCGAGTCGCGTACCGTTTACGTTCAGGCGCCTTTAGCTAATTTAGGAATTAACAGAATTGAGCCTAACCCATTTAAAGAAGGTTTTGAAGTAGCGTTCAAAGCTGCCATAGACGATGAAGTAGCTGTAAAACTGACTTCCATAAGCGGAAATGTTGTTTATGTAAACAATTTGAAACCTAGCACAGCCACTGAAACTATTTTTCAATTCCGGTCGCCGGAAAATCTTAAACCAGGCATTTATTTTCTGAGTTTACAACAAGCTTCTGAACAGCGAACTGTAAAACTTATCAAACAATTGTAAATAAAATCGATAAGCTGAGAAAAGCAAGTCATTCTTACATGCTTTTTTCACTTATAAATAAGTTAAATTAAATCATAAATCAATAAAGACAAGGATTTCCGACATTTCTCAAAAATCTTCAGATAAATTTTCTTACATGTGTCATGTAAGACGATTACTCAGACAAGCAAAAGAAAACTCAGAAAATACCTTTGACGTATTCAATCACAATTAAAAACCAAAAAACATGAAACTGATTTACAAAATATTTTTTTTGAGCCTTGTAGCTTCTTTTACAAGTTTAGCAGATGTTCATGCACAGCAAGTTTCTAATTCCAGTGCTGCATTGCTAAACAGAAGTGATTTAAAGCAAGATACTGCCAATACTTTTATTTCATTTTCTCCGGTTTATTTGGATGGAAAAACCTACGTAAGGTGGCTGGTTAAAAACGATAAAAAAGACGGTGTATTCATTGTGGAGCGCTCAGAAGAAGGCTCAGAATTTGAAGCACTTGGCTTTAGAGACAGGGTTGGTACACAGTTACTAGTCAATCTGTTCTACTCATATGTTGATGAAGAGCCGCTTCCCGGAGCAAGTTATTACAGAGTCATGCAGGTAGGTGCAGATAATACCTACAGATATAGCTCAGTAGTAAAGGTTGTTGCTCCGGCTTCGCCGGGACAGTCAGGATCAGCGATTGAGACTGACCTTGAAAAAAAATAATGAATAAAAAGAAGACGATAAAATAAAAATCATAAAAGCCACACAACTATGAAAAAAAGGTCTACTCGTTTGGTACCAAAAACCAAAGCAAAAGTTTCTGTTAGAACCAATATGCGTTTCGTGATGGCTGCAGGAGCTTTGGCTCTCGGAGTTTTCTCGGTTGCTTTAATTTACAACACAGTTGGAACTTCCAAAGATTCCATCGCAAATAATCGATGGAATGGAATGGAAACACTTGCTGAATATAAATTCAGAAAAAAAATTAGTATTAATCCGGAGCAAATTAGTTCGGACGAAAGCTTACAACGTTTTCCAATTATGGTCGTTATTAAAGATGCAGATTTAAAATCTGCATCACATGGCGGAAAGGTTATAAGTGAATCCGGTGCTGATATTCGTTTCACGAAAGACGATGGTGTGAGCCTTCTGAATTATGAGATTGAAACATACAATCCCGCAACAGGTGAATTACTTGCCTGGGTTGAAATTGATTCTGTCTCAAAAACAAAAACTCCTTCACTCTTTTTGTATTTCAGCAATCAGTTTGCTGCAAACGAAAGCAGTTCTGCTGCCTGGAACAAAACTTACAAGGCTGTATGGCACTTAAAAGGTGCATTAAGTAGCAAAATTCCGCACGCAAATCAATTTGCTTCTTCCGAAACACTTGAAGGAGACAAGGAAGTTTACATTGCTTCAGAAAAGAATTCAAGCCAGTTCCCTTGTCTGAATACTCCGGAAGATGTTGATATTACGGGCGACATTACATTGTCAGCCTGGATTTATCTAAGTGGTAAAAAAGAGCAAACCATTATTTCAAACCAAAGTGGCTTCAATGGTGGATACCGTCTGTCGGTAAGTAAAGATCGCAAACTGGAATTTGACATTAGAAATGAAAATGCAGTTGCGGCTCAAATCAACGGAAAAGAAACAGGTATTGAGCTTGAAAAGGAAAAATGGTACTATGTAACTGCTGTATATTCTGACGAGTCTGACACCATGATGACCTTCGTAAATGGAAAATTCGATCGTGGTTTAAAAACAGAAATCAGTCTGGCTGGAAGCACTGAACCTCTGCAGATTGGTCGTGAACCCTCTAAGAAAATCTATTATTTCGATGGACTTCTTGACGAGGTCAGAATAAGCAATATTACAAGAAGTACAGGATGGATTGCAACTGAATATGCAAATCAGTTGAACCCTTCCACGTTCATGAATATTGGCCCTTCAGAAGAAATCCAGCAACAAATTTCAATGACACTTCTCACTTTTGAAGGAGAGGCTCAGGAAGGAACTGTTCAATTAAAGTGGTTAACTGCAGGCGAAAAAGAAAACGAGCTATTTACCATCGAGCGTTCAAGTGACGGTGTTAATTTCGCTGAAATTGGAACCAAACCAGGCGCTGGCAATAGCAATGAAATGTTAAGCTACAATTTCCGCGATTTGAAACCTGAAATTGGAACAAATTACTATCGGATAAAATTAACCAATAGCTCAGGAATGAATGAATATTCTATGATTACCCCTGTGTTTGTTGAACCCGCCGGTGTTGCTGTAATTACAATTTCTTCACCACAACCCAACCCATTTACAAAAAACTTTGAGGTAGAATATACATTACCTAAAGACGGACCTGCATTACTTAAATTGATGAGTATTTCCGGTGATGTTGTTTTAAAAGAAGAAATCAACGGACAAAAGGGTGCTCCACTAAGATTTAAGTATATGGATGAAGAAGGATTAAAACCAGGTGTTTATTTTCTGAGCGTGGCTCAGGAAGAAGAAAAGAAAATGGTTAAACTCATTAAAAGAATTTAAAATAAAACCTAACCTCAACTGGAAACCCCGAATGACTAATAATCATCGGGGTTTTGTTTTATAAAATAGCAGCCCGAAAAAAAAATTTATAAATATGTAAAATACAATCAATACACAGATGGTCCTTATATTAATACATATCACTTCATGCCTCTAAATATTTATAAATAGCGTCTTTCTAAAAGATCTCTGTTTAAGAAATAACAACTAAAACGACTCATTGGAATTGATATTTAAATGCAGGACTATTTCTTACAATAAAATAAAGGCAGATTAATACATTCAATTTTATGCTTCTCAACAAAATGGGCATTTCCGCATAAAAGAATAGGTCGCTCTGGATATTTCCTTACACATGTGCAACACAGGCAGGCTATTGCCGGAGGCATAGAAACAGCGCACATATCTTTACGTATCAATCAAAACGATGAAAGACACCTACTCTAACCTTAAGATTAAAACTAATTTTATGAAAACGCAGCAGAATAAATTTCTACATGTTCGCGGTTTGAGAAACCTGGTGATGTGTGCATTTGGGATAATGACTTTTAACCAGGTCGAAGCCCAATCAAAAGTGGGGTCTGGACTTGTTGGCTCAGCACAATTGGTCAAGGAAAATGAAACGCCCATTGTATCGTTTTCGCCCGTTTACACCAGCGGAAAAACTTTTGTCAGGTGGCTTGTTCAAAACGATGAAAAAGACGGCATGTTTATCGTCGAAAGATCAGCTGACGGCGTTGATTTTGAAGCTTTAGGCTTTAAGGACCGGGTAGGCTCCCCTTTATGTGTGAATTTGTTTTATTCATATATCGATGAAGAACCATTAAATGGACAAACATATTATCGTATCATGTCGGTGGGAACCGATCAAACATATTCATACAGTGATGTTGTTAGAGTGAGAACAGATCCGGCTGCCGTGAATCCGGCAACCAACAGTGCTTCCACCGAAACCAGTGAATAGTATTTTAATCAACATGCAGGATAGCAGCTGCGCGCCTGCATGTTGTTTTCTGCTTCGTAATTGCCTATGAAACCAAGATTACAGCTAAAACCGAAAAACAAGGTAAGAGTAAGTGCAAAAATCCGCCTAGCGTATGTTGGGGCGGCATTTGCGGTTGTTGTTGCCTGCGCATTTCTAGTGTACTACAATTTTGGAACATCAGAGGATTCCCTAGCAGGCGAACAAGCCGGACTAACAGGTTTTTCGCATCGGAATAAAATTTTTATATCCAAAGATTTAATTCGTGGAAATGATACATTATTCAATTTCCCCATTTTAATGACTCTTAAAAACGAAGAACTAAAACATATTTCAGCCGGAGGGCTGGTAATAAATAAAAAGGGCTTTGACATCAGGGTGACAAAAAATGATGGATACTCGATTTTATCTACCCAAATTGATTCATACTCTCCCGAAAGTGGATTGCTGAAAATCTGGGTACTTTTAGACACTTTATGTGGCTCTCATGAAAATGATTTGATGCTCTACTATGGTAATCCAACCATACAAACGGAATTGCCTCCTCTTGTATGGAGTAATAATTACCAAGCTGTTTGGCATTTTAATGGTGATGCAAAAGCTGCAAATACAAGAAAAATCAATACCAGCCAAAGTGGAATTTTAAAAGCAAAAGGTAAGTTTGCAGATGCATTCGAATTTGATGCCGCCAGAAAAGATTATATTTCGGTGGATTATCAGAAAAGTCTCGATTTGACAAGTGATTTTACAATATCAGCATGGATCTTTCTTAAAGATTCAGACCGCAAACAAACCATCCTTGGCAATCATGGAGATTCTCAAGCAGGTTATTCATTATTCATTAACAGCGAGAATAAACTTAGTGCCGGTTTTTACAACACTTCAGGTAAATTTATTACCCTAAAACAAGATGGAGGTGAGACCCTGGAAAAGGAACGCTGGTATCATGTTTGTGCCGTTTATTCAAAATCAGATCAATCGCTCACTACTTATATTGATGGCATTTCAGACAAAACCTTCAGTACCATCGATGCTCCAGCTTCGAGCGCAGCAACTTTGCAAATAGGACGCATTCAGTTTGAAAATGACAGTTATTTTTCTGGTATCATTGATGAACTTAGGATTTCATCTGTGGCAAGAACGCAAAATTGGCTTGCTACAGCATTTTACAATGAATCATTGAGCCAGCAACTGTTCTCAACAGGCTCTTCTGAAACCTTAAACTTGAGTAAGGAAACCATTTCAGCCAACAAAGAAGCATTCAGAAATACATCAGATACCGAATTAAAACAGTCAGAAACTGAAAATGCTTTAAGCAAAGAAAAAGCCAGTAATCAATCAACTCCTGTCGCGGTAAGTACTGGAAAGGAAGTCCTTCAGGCCAGGCTCCAAAACATAAAGCGCGTCGCACTTGAAAATAAGTAAATTCAGGTAAAAAACGCTGCCTATACGAATTAAATTCCTGCTTGAATCGAAAAATTGATTCCACAAAACTAAACCGATTATTCAATTTTTCGGCTTATGTTTACCCGTCGTTTAATTAACGACAGCCATGCAAACTGTTCATATGCCTTTATTATTTGCTTTTGAAGCTATACTGGTATTTCAACTGGTGTATATTCTTTTTCAATATTTGTTCCTTAGGCGGCAGGAATACGCATGGTACGCTGCATACATTTCGGGTATTTTACTTTATACTTCCATAATGTATGAGCAGGTTCCGCTAAGAAATCAATTGGATAAAGTACTCCCTATTCTTAGCTATATTTTCTACTACCGCTTCGCAGCTACTTTTCTTGATTTAGAGAAAACCACCCCAGGTATATTCAAAAGAATCTTGCAGCTGGAGAAATTAATGATTGTTTATATAATTTCAGATTTTATCTGGAAGTACTTAGGACAGTCTGCATTTTACGGAGAACTGGTTTTTCAAGCGGTGGCATCATTTCTTTTTGTATGCACTGTCACATTGATTGTCCTCTTTTTGAAAAGTAAGCCCTCATTTGCATATTTCATAGTATCAGGAGCAATTATAATTACTGCAGGAAGTGTCGCCTCCATGTTATCTATAATACTTAAAAATAAAGGTTATCCCATAAACTATGATCCATTGTTGTTCAATAATGCAGCAGTAAGTATAGAACTTTTGGTTTTTACCACCGGATTGGCCTACAAAACAAGACTCATTGAAATTGAAAAATCCAAACTTAGTAGTTCGTATGCTAAAGAACTGGAAAACAACCTACAACTGGCTAATGAACTAAGTCGTGTTAAAGGTAAAATTGCTGAGGAAATCCACCAGGATCTAGGAGAAGGAATAAGTAATATTTCAGTTTATACAGGCATTGCTGAAAAACAAGCCAAAGAAGAAAACCTTTTGCTGAGAGAAACCTTAGGAAAAATAAAGCGAATCTCTTCTGAAATGCACAATAGTCTGCAGGATCTTTCCTGGACTCTCAATTATAAGAATTCCGAGCAAAGCCGGTTGATAGAAAAATTCAGGCAAATGGAACGAGAAGAATTGATTCCTGCCAATTATAAACTGGATATACACTGTCAAGATTTCGAGGAAACGAAGCAACTTCCTTTAGGATTCAGCCGACAGGCTATCCATGCGCTTCGCATGGCAATTCGCTTAACGCTGCAGCAGGGTCTGGATCACCCCAAACTGATACTGCACAAAAACGGGATAACTATCATACTTAAAAAGCCAGAAAATCTTCAGAATGATTTGAATAGCCTTTATGGAAACTCATTTTTAAACTGGACAGAAGATGACAACATTGTAAAGACAGAAATCCGACTCACTACTTTTAGTGATTGAATCCTATATCGAAAACCATCAACTTTGCATCATGGTGAATATTGTAATTTATGATGATAATTTCAACAGGCGAGAAAGCCTCAAGATACTTTTGGAATCTGTGGAAGATTTCAATGTAACAGGACAGTTTACCAATTGCAATGAAGTTCAAGCAGATATGAATCAGCTACATCCTCAAATTGTGCTGATGGACATTCAGATGCCCGAAACAGATGGTATTCAAGGTGTTAAAATAATCAATGAGTACTTTCCTGACATCAAGGTGATTATGCAAACAGTATTTGAAGACGATGACAAAATATTTGATGCCATCCGCTTTGGAGCTTGCGGATACATTTTAAAAAAAGCGGCACCTGAAAAAATAATTGATGCAATTCGTGAAGCTATGTTGGGCGGTTCACCAATGACTCCAAGCATTGCCACAAAAGTCCTGGGCTATTTCAGAAAGCAGGAAACCCAAAGACCTGAATTATACGGACTTTCAGAAAGAGAAAAGGAAATTCTACAACAACTTGTGGATGGAAAAAGCTATAAAATGGTTGCGGAACAACTGAACATCAGTTACCATACTGTCAACTCTCATGTAAAGAAAATTTATGAAAAACTTCAGGTTCACTCTGTAGGAGAAGCTGTGAGTAAAGCGATACAGCAAAGAATAATATGAGTAGGCAGCTTAGAATTTTATCAGGAATTCTTTCAATATTCATATTGATTCTGCAGTCTTGTGGGAACAAAAAAGAGGATGATAAGCAAGTATTTAAAGACACGATAAGTCACTCAGCTTTACCGATTCTCAAAAATGCTGCTGTTTTAATGGACAGTGCCAAACTAAATGAAGCATCAGCATTGATTAGAAATACAATTACAACCCAGGAGCAATCTTTAAATTTAACAGATAAATACTATTTGTACTCTTTCGAAGCAGAAATCCTTTACTACTCTGCTTTATCAGAACCCGGAATTAATAGTTCGCTGAAAGCCAGAGAGATTGCACGTAAAATCAAAAACAAGACATTTGAAGGAAGTTCAGAAAATTTTCTTGGTTTATTTTATCTGAATAAAAAAAAATATGAAATAGCTAATCAGCATTTTCGGGTTGCTTTAAGTTTACTTCCTGAGCAGAATGATATTCAATGGCTGTCGCGTCGCTTTCATGTATTTGGTAATCTTGGAGAATCTTACCTTGGATTAGGTCAGGCTGATTCAGCAGCCTGGTTTGCAAGAAAATCTCTTGAGATTTGCACTTATGAAGGAAATAGCAGAGGTATGGCACTGGCTTGTTGGAATATCGCCGAAGCTTTCCTGCTCAAGGAAAATGAGGACAGTGCCACATTCTACATTCAAAAAGGCCTTGATTTATGTAAAAATCACCAGGAATTAACTGATGTAAAACTTTTTCTCCTATCGGCGGCATTAAAATTAAAAGGGAATTTGGAAATTAATCCATTGAAAATTGGATTAGAAACTTCAAATCATCCTTATGCCTCCAATTTCTCACGCCAAGAGTTTCTTAAAACTGCAATTCTTTATTACGAAAAAAATGGAAACTTTCAGAATGCCTATCAGCTGCAAAAAGAATTAAACATTCAAAGAAATGACCTTCAGATAAGTGAAGACAGCCTTAGGCTTAACTTGCTTGAAAACTACTATATCAATGAAAACAAGCTACGTGCTGAAAAAGAAAACAGAATTCGAACTGATCTTGAAATCAAATCAGGACGATATGTCATTGTGGCTCTTATTTCCTTATCGACTGCCCTTCTCTCAATCATTTTTGCATTCAGATTCAGGCAAAAGCAAAAAAGTAGAATCAGGGAAATAGAATTTAAGAAAGAAAAAGAAGAAATGAGAATGGCGCGTGAATCCGGTGAATATAAATCAAAGTTAGATGCTATTGAAGCGGAAAGGAATCGAATTGCACGAGAACTTCACGATGATATTGGCTCTGCCATGTCAAGTCTCAATATTTTTTCAGGACTTGCATTGGACAACTTCCATACAAATCCAGAAAAATCTATGCAGTTGCTTCAAAAAATAAATATTCAGGCAAATCAGATTTCTGAAAATTTATCAGACTTAATTTGGGCTGTGTACACAAAAAATGACACGTACGGCCACTTGATTCAACGAATGAAAAACTTTTGTTTTGAAATCCTTGGAGCGAAAGGCATTGACCCTACTTTTAATTTCTCCTCCGAACTCCAACATATTACAGCGGAGCTTGAAATACGAAAAAATCTTTTACTTCTCTTTAAAGAAGCCGTGAACAACATTGCGAAACACAGCCAGGCAACGAGAGCCGAATTTTCATTCACAAGAGAAAACAGCAACATTATTCTAACAATTTCAGATAATGGTATTGGATTTATCCCGAACCAGCAGCAGGATGGAAATGGAACAACTACCATGAAAGCCAGAAGCCGAGCTATGAACGGATCTGTTAAACTCGAGTCCAGACCCGGAAAAGGAACACTAATAATTTTGAAATTTAAAGACCCTAATATTTCTGCTTAATCAAGCAACGTCAATTCCAGGCTTATTAAATATGATTTGAAGAATTGTAAATTACTCAAATCAATAAGTTAAACGGATTGATATGTGCTAGTTTTAGAGGGGTGCGTTCTATGTAGACTTGCAGAATTTAAAGCAAAATTCAGCCTCAGCTTCATGAATTAACAAGGTGTAATTTTTATCAATAAATTGCTTTGTAATTTTAAAAAGTATTTAAACATGCATGCTGCCCAATATTTGAAGCGATTTTTTGAATCACAATCCGGAAGTTTCTCCCGCAAAACTTATTCAAAGGGTGATATACTGCTTCATCAGGGTGAAATTGAAAAGAAAATTTACATCATTCAATCAGGAGCCGTAAGAGCCGTTTACAGAAATGAGAATGAGGAATTCACGATTAGATTCGGATACAAGAATTCCGTCATAACCTCACTCAGCTCATTTCTTCGTAAGGAGCCATCATCATTTTCAATTGAAGTTATCAGGAAGTCAGATATTATTCAGCTTTCCGGTTCCTCATTTCAAAAAGCAACAGAATCAAATCCGGAATTTAAAAATTTCTATCAGCTCATTCTTGAAGAATTGATCACTCAGCAAATGGAACGTGAAATAGATTTGCTGACAAGTTCACCTTTACACCGTTATCGCAGGGTAATTCTAAGAAGTCCGGCTTTGTTTAATGAAATACCGGCGAAATATATTGCCTCATATCTGCGAATGAGTCCGGAAACTTTGAGTAGACTCCGAAAAATTGATTTGAATCAAGTTTCAGAATAATAATCCTCTGCATTTTTGCCTTATGAAAAAAATCCATCAGGCACAATTGATTATAGAATTAAAAGCGATTTGTCTAGACAGCAGGCAAAAGGCAGAGCATTGGAAAACCCTCTCTGAATCCAGGTTAAACACAAGCCCGGGTAATGGAAAATGGAGTGCTGCACAATGTATCGAACACTTAAATCGATACTTTGATTTTTATTTACCTGAAATCCACAAAGTAATATCAAATTCAGGAAAAGAGTCTTTAGTAAGTGAATACAAGCCGGGCATATTAGGTGATTATTTTGCAAATTCTATGAAATTGAATGAAAATAAACCCGGAAAAATGAAAACTCTTAAATCTAAAAATCCCGCAATGGATCTTGATATAAGAAATGGGAATTTAGATGAATTCCTGAAATCGTTAAACACACTTTCAAACATGCTCGACAAAGCTTCTGGAATTAACCTGGGTGCTCATAAAACAGCAATTTCAATTTCTTCACTTATAAAACTTAAATTCGGTGATACACTTCGTTTTGTTGTATATCATATTGAAAGACATATTAAACAGGCAGAAAATGCAATAGTAGCTAGCTAAATATCGCCTATCCACTAAAGAATTAAATTTTCATTAAAAATTAATAAATTGGATATCACCTGCTGCATCTCAACGATGACTTATCAAGGCTTTAGCATTGAATCCCACGCGGTTTGGACCCTCTCCAGGCAAGCAGTAAGGAGAGCCGGCCGCTTTGAACAAGTTGGAATCAACCATGTTAAGTAAATTCACTATCATTACCAAAAATACTTAACATGAATACCTTTCAATCCGGAAAATTCGGTAATCCGAACATTCCCAACAAATTCAGCCTTATTTTCGTAATTGCCGGAGCGGTTATACTTTTAATCTTCTTAGCCAAGTCGTCTGTAACCATTGACGCGGGACAAAGCGGTGTTTTATTTAAAACATTTGGAAACGGCGTTGAAACAGACCGTACATATGGTGAAGGCTTTCACATCATTGCCCCATGGAATAAAATGGTTAAATACGAAGTGCGGCAACAGGAAAAACTGGAACGCATGGCCGTTCTTTCTTCTAACGGATTGGAAATTTCTCTGGAAGTTTCCATGTGGTTCCAGCCACAGCTGGATAAATTGCCCTTACTTCATCAGCAAAAAGGAGTTGACTATGCAGAACGCGTTGTTGCGCCTGCAATACGCTCAGCTGTAAGAAGTGTAATCGGAAGATATACGCCTGAAGAAATCTATTCTTCTAAGCGGGATGTCATTCAGGAAGAAATTCAAATTGAAACAAAAAAAATACTTGATGATCAATTTGTTCAACTAAACGAATGCCTTGTTAGAGACATTACATTGCCACCAACGATCAAAATGGCTATCGAGAACAAATTAAAACAGGAACAGGAAAGCCTTGAGTATGAATTTAAATTACAGAAAGCTCAAAAAGAAGCCGAACGTCAAAAAATTGATGCTGAAGGTAAAGCAGGAGCCAACAGGATTTTAAATGAGTCGCTTACCGATAAAATCCTGAAAGAAAAAGGAATCAATGCCACCCTTGAATTGGCTAGGTCAAATAATGCAAAAGTAGTTGTGATTGGCGATAAGGATGGATTACCCCTGATTTTGGGAAATCAATAAACATCGTGTAAAACTAGTGGATAATCCGTTTTGCAAATGCTTGTGAGGAGCTTTGTTTTGTCTGTAATTTGCCAGCATGGCAACAATCAACGAACTCAAACGCATCGCCTCTCAGGTGAGAAGAGATATTGTAAGACAAGTTCATGCGGTTAATTCGGGTCACCCCGGTGGTTCGCTCGGATGTACAGAATTTTTTACAGCACTTTACTTTCATGTATTAAATCACAAACCGGAATCATTCACTATGAATGGGAAACATGAAGACCTGTTTTTCCTTTCAAACGGGCACATTTCTCCTGTCTGGTATTCGGTTTTGGCGCGAAGCGGTTATTTCCCCACAAGCGAACTTAAAACATTCAGGAAACTAAACTCCCGACTTCAGGGACACCCTACCACACACGAAGGTCTTCCGGGCATCAGAATGGCTTCGGGGTCGCTTGGGCAAGGGCTTTCCGTAGCTATTGGCGCTGCTGTTTCGAAAAAGCTTAACCATGATAACTGCCTGGTATACAGTCTACACGGAGATGGAGAATTGCAGGAAGGTCAAATTTGGGAGGCAGCCATGTACGCCGCTGCTAACAAAATTGATAATCTCATATCAACAGTTGACGTAAACGGTCAGCAAATTGATGGAAGCACCAATGAGGTATTGAGTTTGGGCGACTTACACGCTAAATTCTCAGCCTTCGGCTGGATGGTTTTGCAATGCGATGGAAATGACTTTGAGAGCCTCCTACCCTGTCTTGAGAAGGCTAAAACACATACTGGTCAGGGTAAACCAATAGTCATTCTAATGAAAACTGAAATGGGAATGGGTGTAGACTTCATGATGGGATCGCACAAATGGCACGGCGTTGCCCCTAATGATGCTCAACTTGAACAAGCCCTTGGGCAGCTGGAAGAAACCATGGGGGATTACTGATACACGCGAAATACCTGAAAAGATGCGTTATTCGGCAATGGGCAAATATTTAAAAGCAATAAATGATTCCGGAAACAGAAGATTTTTTATTGCCGCTGCATTGTTGTTTTTATCGGCTATCAGGTTATCAGCGGGCTTGCCGCCCGACAAAATGACCCGAATATTAATTATTTTCGACTGTTCCAACAGCATGTACGGAATATGGGAAAGTGATTCCAAATTCAATATCGCGAGGAAACTCGTTAGCCAAATGGTTGACAGCCTGGGCCGGGAAAATAATGTGCAACTGGCGCTGCGATGCTATGGTCATCAAAAACCATATCCTCCACAAGATTGCGATGATACCAAACTGGAAGTTTCCTTTGGGAGCGATAATGCCTGGTTAATTAAATCGAAATTAAATAAATTAAATCCTTCAGGCACGACTCCCATAGCTCGAACACTCGAAGCGTGTGCAAAAGATTTTCCCGACAAAAACGCAAGAAATATCGTTCTTCTAATTACGGATGGCAAAGAAGAATGCGGGGGAGATCCATGCGCTGTATCAGCCGCTTTGCAAAGCAAAGGAATAGTTTTACGTCCCTTTATTGTTGGTGTTGGAAAATTAGACCCGGATATTACGGCTTCATTTAATTGCATCGGAAATTATTACGATGCTTCTTCTGAAACGTCATTTAAACAAGTTTTAAAAGTCATCATTACGCAAGTAATGAATACCACAACTTGTCAGATTAATTTATTGGATGC
>Ga0169931_10003204_pt1 | contig 26142 bp, 25 predicted proteins | sample Kivu_15m_20L_FD_129675 | JGI IMG/M metagenome (GOLD analysis project Ga0169931, IMG submission 129675) | Freshwater microbial communities from Lake Kivu, Western Province, Rwanda to study Microbial Dark Matter (Phase II) - Kivu_15m_20L... | ecosystem: Environmental > Aquatic > Freshwater > Lake...
CATTGACCAGCGTGCCGTTGGTGCTGCCCAGGTCTTCCACGAACCAATTGTCGCCGTTGCGGAAGAACCGCGCATGCTTCGTGCTCACAAACGGGTCATCGGCCAGCGTGACATCGCAGTCCGCGCTGCGGCCCACAGACACTTCGTCATCTAGCGACAACGTGCTTCCCCGCATAGCGGGGGGTTCCACCATCAGCAGCTTCGACGGTGTGGCGAGAGCCGCCTTCTTCCCCGAACGAGGCGCCGATTGCTTCTTCAGACGACCCGCAGTCAAGCCCGGTGCCGACGGCACGCGAACTTCGGTCCACACCGCCCACAACACACGGGCAAAGAACAAATAAAGAAGGCCAAGTAGGGCGACCTTCAAGGTGTTCAGCAACTGGTCGCTCACGCCGGCCTACCCGTGCGTGTCATGACACCTCGAAGCGCGCCGATGTACCGCCGAACATCAGCGCATCACCGTTCTTCAACTTTTGCTCACCGCTGATCTTCACGCCATTCAGCATTGTCCCGTTGGTGCTGCCCACATCACTGAGGAACCACTCGATACGCGCACCCTCGCCCCGCGAGCGAATCTCGGCATGCCGCCGGCTTACATTCGTGTCGTTCAACGGCACCGACGACTCGGCCGAACGGCCAATCGACAGCACCCCAGGCTTCACCGCCACCTTCGTGCCATCGCCCAGCACCAAAACGGCCCTTTTCTCCGGCGCAGGTGGAGCCGCTGCAGGGGCCGGAACTCGCGGAATAGAAGGTGTCGCCACCGTCGGCGGCATCACCGGCGCCACAGGCACCGACGGCGCAGGTGTCGGAATGCTGGTTGCAGGCGTCGCAGCGGGCGCAGGGGAGACGCTTTGAATACCGGCCGCAGGAGGCGCCTCGGGCGAACGTTGCACGGAGTGCGGTGAGCCTGAGGCAGCCTCCGAGAGGCCGGCGTCAAGGCGTTGGCCCGCCTTCACCGCGGCCTGCACTTCGAACTTCCCCGGCTTCAAGCTGGAATCGGTGGTAAGCGTTACGACGACATCGCCGACAAGTGAAAATCCTTCGTCCTTGGCGTATTGCTTCGCTGCATCGGTGAGCTCGGAAATCAGCGCCTTTTCCAAATCGCCGAACGCGGCGCGATCGGTTTCGTGCAACTCGACAACAAAAACGTTTGGCGAGGTGACTTTGCCATCTGCTCCCGTTGTTCGCCCGGCGTCGATGGCACGAACCAATTTCCTACCGATCTGAATCGGGCGGACGGACGACCTCGAGACCCTTCTGAACACACCTCCACGATACGTTCCACGCCCCCGAGAAGTCGTTCATTAGGTCCGAAGAACGTTGGTCAGTCTTTTGGGACTGAGCGTCGTCGTGCTTTGGCGGCGTCACGAAGAGTCATGGGTTGCCAATAGGGGCGATCGGATTCGACACTCAATGAGCGCGGCTTTTGAGGCCGGTACGGATCGACTGCAAAAGCTTCGGCCCACTTGGCTCGAAATGCCTTCGGTGCGCGAAAACGGCGCGGGGCAAAATCATCGTTGTTGGTGAATTCAAAAAAGCGTGCCAGCGGATTGGCAACCGTCCGTTGGCCAAGGGCACGAGCGCGTAGGCAGAAATCAATGACTGTCCAGGGATGACCGAGGGTTTCATCGAACCCGCCAAGTTGTCGGAAGAGGGCTCGCTTAACCGCTAGACATTGCCAATCAGCAGCTGACACCTCGAAGACGGTCTGCAGAATCGCGCGTTGGCCCATGTCATCGATACCAATTCGAAAGTTGGCTCGCTCGACAAACGACCCTGACAGGTGATATCCGATGTGCTCGAGACAACTGTTGGCCGTATAGGTCGCCCCTGTGACGATCCCGATCGTGGGGTCTGCCAAGGGCTGGATTATCTCCAAGGCCCACTCAGGATCCAGCGGTTCAAGAGCAGGGCTTGTGAAAATCACGATTTCACTGAGCGTCGATTCAATCTCAGCATTGAACGCTCGCGCAAGGTTCAATTGTCCATCCACCGTGTGGACTTCAAGAACGAGTCCGGGCGCCGAAGACAACTGGCGCACGGTTTCGTGTCGATGGTCTCGGGTCGTTCCCCAGACCGAAGTTGGCTCGACGGCCGACGGGACATATAGGGCGACGGTTGTGTCGGAAGGCATTCGTTTCGAGATCCGATACGTCCCGGGATGAGTTGTACTTTGGTCGATAACCCCTGATTGCCTGACGCGGTCGAGGTGCGCTTCGATTGCCCTAAGGCCCGATTCATACGCATAGGGCTTGGCCGTGGCGGCACTTGAAACCGACGTCTTCGCCATCCTCCAGTGATAGAGGACGGTCGGGACATGTCCAACCTTGCGGGCTCGCTCGACGATCCTGAAGACAAGGTCGTAATCCTGAGCTCCATCGAAACCCGGGCGGAAGCCACCTACATCCATCGCCAATGATCGACGGAAAGTTGAGAGATGACATACGTACATCTGATGACGAAATCGCTCGGGTGACCAATCGGGTTTGTGAAACGCGTCAACAAACTCACCGTCAGCTGTGATGAGTCCTTCGTCCGTATAGACGTAGTCGAGTTCGCTATCGGTGTTCAGCACGCCATTGACTTTTTCGAGCGCGTCAGGTTCAAGAACGTCATCGTGGTCAAGAAGCATCACGAAATCACCTCGCGAATGCGCCAGGCCGTCGTTTGATGCGCCGACTATTCCGGCGTTGGTTTCCCGAGTGAGCACACGCACCCGATCATCAAGTTCTGAAGCCTTCTTCAACGTGCGCGGCACGTGCCGGATCGAGGATGCATCGTCGATCAGAATCAGCTCCCAATCTGTGAAGCTTTGTCCGATTACCGAAGAAATGCACTCTTCCAGATGTTTTCGATCGGTGTTGTACACCGGCGTAATGACGGAAAAGCGCGGGTTGGGCACGGACTTACCGACCTCGAGCGATCCGCTCTTTTACGCCCAAACCCACGTGATACGGAAACAAAATTGTGCGGCCAATCCTCCACGTCCAAGATGAATGGACACGGTTGAGTCGCCGTCTCAATTTCGCATTTTCCTGTTCCAGCTTGCGTACACGTATACGTAGTTGGGCGGCTTCCGCTGCCTGGGCGATTCCAAATTCCCGCAATCCCTGAGGGTTCTCGGGACCCATTTCGCTACTCATGGTGTGTAGGGGTCGTGGCGGAAATGCCGCCCCCAACGACGAGAGATGAACTCAAAGTCTTCCGGTTTGACCTTCGGGTCGCGTGTTGCGGATTCAAAGTGTGTGAACCGAATCGCGGGGTTAAAAATCAATGACTTGCCCGTTCCAAGAATCTTGAAGCCCAAGTCGACATCGTTGTAGCTCTCGGGCAGTAGCTCACACATCCCACCGACCTCCAGGAAGAGGTCTCGTCTCACAGCGAAACATGCCCCTGACAGGCCGCCAACTTGGCGTTCGGTTCCCACCAGAGGTCGATTAGCAGGGTCAGTCGGATCCAAGCCTGCACCAAAGATGTGTGGGGCCGGAGAGTTCTTGTGACCAGCACACTGCACCAGTCCTTCAGGTGTCAGCAAGAGTCCACCAACTGCTCCGACATCACCTCGTGAGAGTGTCTGACGAATTGCCATTGGCCAATTCGGATCAAGACAGATCATGTCGTCGTTGAGAAAGAACAAGATGTCGGAAGATGAGGTAAGTGCGCCAAGATTGCACTTCTTCGAGAAGTTGAAAGGTTCCGTGTAAGGCCGAACGATCGTTTTCGCGCAACTGACCAGTTCGTCATGAACAGACGACGGCGCGTGGTCATCGACAACGATAATTGTGTGGATTCCTTCCTCGTTGCCCAAACTTTCGATCAAATCCAGCACCATCGCGCGCCCGTTTGATTTGCCCGGCGCCAGAGCTCCAGCTGTCGGGATGATGACGCTGACAGATCCACCGGATGCGATCACTCAAGTCTTCCAATCTTGGAACTGCCAAAACCCCGAAAGATGCTTCGAAGAGATCGAACCGGGAAGAGAATGCCCCTGCCGACCTTCCAAGTCCACGACGCTCGCAGCGCGTCGAGCTCGAGTTCAAGCCGCCTCATTGACTCTTCCGCCTCCTCGAGAAGCCTGCGACAGCCATCCTGTTCCGCTGATCGGGACTGCAGCTCCGCAATTTCGGCCTTGAGACCGACGACTTCATCCCGCAATCTCAGGAGTTCAGCAACGTCCGACACAATGCAGATACTAGAACCGCGGCGACTCAGCACTCTTCCGGTGGGTTGGTGTTACGCGGCACCCCATGTAGCGTTTCGTTGCTTACTCGGGCGAGTGGCGAAATGGCAGACGCGCTGGCTTCAGGTGCCAGTGTTCGTAAGGACGTGGGGGTTCAAGTCCCCCCTCGCCCACGTTGGTCGATCTCACCTGCGCTGCGTGTCAGCGCAGACTTTTGAGGGGCTTGCGGCTTGCCACTGAGGCAGTCGACTAAATAGCGATCAGACATGACGGCGAAGACATGTATTTCGTGCTCGCAACGTCATCATGGTGGGCGGACAGGGGCGTCGAGCCTTGAGCGAAATCGCCAGGGTAGGTGATGCAAATGCGCGACTGACTCCGCTTGTGCTTGGGGAGTCTGAAGCAAGCTGCACGGAGAAACACGACGCTCATTAGTTCGATTGTTCAACCAGTTTGTAACCAAACGCTCGATGAGGACCACGTAACATATGGTCAATGGGAATCTTCAAAAGAAGTCAAATTTCATAGTGACTTTGGTGGGCTTTGGACCGATCGTCGTGACGCTTCAACCGAGCTGGCTCGACGAGTGGCTCGCGGCGAGATAGATGACTATATGGAGTATCTGCTGATCCAGTGGATCGCGAACGGATACGTCATTCTTGAGGGAGCTGTTAGTGCAGACGCTTGTCTCGCCTTGAACGATGAACTCGCTGAAATCTTTCAGAACGGCAGTGAATCGGCCCGTTACCAAGAACCAACTGCGCCGCCTGGGGTTGCGATGCCTGTACCCCGCGAATTGCCGGCCGAACGGATGCGACTGGTCGATCTTTACGGGTGCTCACAATTGGCTGCCGAGGTTCTCATGGCGCCTCCTATCACCCAATTCATGAAGACAATCTTTGAGGATTCCCCTCTGTGTTTTCAAGGATTGACCTTTGAAAAAGGTTCTGGTCAAGGTCTTCACCAAGATACGGCCTACGTCGTCGTAGATCGACCTCTCGAACTTGCGGCGTCGTGGGTTGCACTTGAAGACATTCAAGAGGGCAGCGGGGAGTTGATGTATGTCAACGGGTCACATCGCCTGCCGGACTGGAAATTCGGCGGTCCACGGCGATCAAGCACACACTGAATGGTCTCAGTGGCTCATTCGGAAATCCGAGGAACTGGGGCTGGAAAAGAGAATCTTCCGACCCAAGCGGGGCGATGTTTTGATCTGGTCTGCGGACTTGGTCCACGGGGGTTCTCCAGTTGCAGATCATTCTCTCAGCCGCCGCAGCATCGTCGGGCACTACTGCCCCGTCAGTCGAACCCCGCACTACTTCTCCTACTTACCCGAACGCACAAAACAGCGGTTCGGAGACGGTCACTATTCGTCTGCCTACTATGAATTGTCGTCAGTGAAGCACTTCGCTGAAGGGCAATAAGAATCGCATGCCGCCGATTGGCCTAGTAGGGGATTGGGCGTCCGATAGAGCGGACCTTGATTCCGTAGGGAATGAACCTTGCTGGGTCGAGGAGGTACCGCCCATCGATGACAACTCGTCCCCGCATTAGCTCAGCAAGTAAGTCAGGCTGTATTGCGGCGAATTCCGGCCATTCGGTCAGAATCGCTACGACGTCCGCACCGTCCAACGCTTCGTTCATGGAGTCGACGCGTTTCGCGTATGTCGGCATATCGGTTCTTGCCAGAGGGTCGTAGCACGCGAGTTCTGGAGCAGCTCCTTCTAGCTTCTTGATGATTTGCATTGCGGGAGAATCGCGCACGTCATCGGTTCCAGCTTTGAATGTCAGGCCAAGGACACACAACTTCCTTGCGCCGACCTCGAGGGTCGTATCAGCAATTAGACGAACCAACCTTTCGATTTGTTGATTGTTTGAGCTCACGGCTTGTTCAACGATCGGTAACGGAGATTCGATTCGGTCGGCAAGTGTCAACAAAGCCTGGGTGTCCTTCGGGAAGCAGGAGCCCCCCCAGCCGGGCCCAGGGTTCAGAAATGGACCGCCGATGCGTGGATCAAAAGAGAGTCCTCGCATGACCTCAAGAACATTTGCGCCGGCTGCGTCACAGAATCGAGCGGCTTCATTCACGAATGAAATCTTTGTAGCAAGAAAAGCGTTAGCAAAGTACTTGATCGATTCGGCAGATACTGGATCTGTAACGACAATTGGAGATCGAGTTCCGAGGTAGAGAGACGCGACTCGTTCACCCGCAACTGGGTCGTCTGAGCCCACGACGATTCGATCAGGATTGAGAAAGTCTCGGACCGCACTACCTTCTCGAAGAAATTCAGGATTGGAAACAACTGATACCGATGAGTCGTTCACGAGTTCGGCAACCATGCGCGCAGAATTCACCGGAACCGTCGACTTGTTTACGATTACGGAACCCGCTCGAACCCGCCCTTGCAGTTGAAGCACGACCTCATGGATCGCGGACAAATCGGCCATACCGTCGGCACCGGCGGGAGTCGGTAGACATAGGAATATGAATTCAGCTTCTGCGCAAGCCTCAACCAGATCAGTCGTGAAGTGCAGTTGACCGCTAGCGAGACCGTCCCTTACAAGATCTGCCAGACCGTCTTCATAGATCGGTATCTGGCCCTCAAGCAGAGAAATGACTTTGGCAACGTCAATGTCAACACAAGTAACGCGATGCCCGAGTGACGAAAAGCAAGCGCCTGTGGTGAGTCCGACATAGCCCGTTCCAACGACAGCAATTGAATGGCTCAAGTTCAGGTCTCAACTCTCAGGAATAACTGCAACTTACTGATTGGTTCCTTTAGTCTAGATGGCAACAAACGTAAGGAAATGATTCGATGCCCCAACGAATTCTTGTAACTGGAGCGGCCGGATTCATCGGAAGCCACCTCTGCAAACACCTCTTGAGAGATTCGAGTGTCGAGATCTCAGGAATCGACAATCTCCGATCGGGTGATTGGTCGCGCACCCCCGAAATAGTGAAGCGGGTCGAAAGAGACATCAACGAGTTCTCAGAGGCTGATTGGCGGCACATCTTGGAAGGGGTTGAGGTCGTCTATCACCTCGCTGCGGAGAAGTACAACTCATCCAAATCCACTCCAGAGCGACTTCTCGCAACCAACGTTCTCGCGACCGAGCGGCTTGCACGGGCAGCGGCCAAGGCCGAAGTCAAACGGTTCGTTTTCACATCCTCGCTCTATGCGTATGGCTCGCTCGGACCAGAGACGATGACAGAGAGCAACCTTCCAGAGCCAATCACTCTCTACGGAGCTTCGAAGGTGATGGGCGAGCACATTCTCAGGTCTGTTGACCGAGAGTTAGGCCTTAGCTGGAATGTGGCTCGACTCTTCTTCATTTACGGTCCACGCCAGCATGCTGAGGGTGGCTACAAGTCAGTGATCATTACGAACTTTGAGCGACTGCTCCGGGGTGAACCAGCAGTTGTGTTCGGCGATGGGCAACAGTCGCTGGACTACGTGTACGTGGACGACTGCGTAGAAGCTTTGTCCCTCTTGGGAAGCTCTGATCAAAGTCGAAAACTGGTCAATATCGCGTCCGGCAAGGCCAATTCAGTCAACGATCTAACAGAAGAAATGACGTCAATAGCTGAACAGTCTGGGAAATGGACGATCGGTCCGGCTGACTGGACCGCGGGTTCTCGGCGCGTTGGAGATCCTTCCTTGTTCGAAAGGCTTTTCGACTGGCGGGCATCAACACCCATACAAGAGGGTTTGAGAAACGTTCATCGATGGATGAGTGAAGAATCGAGATGACTTCTCCGTACTTGAGCCTCGTTGCACCGTGTCTGAATGAAGAGAAGAACGTAGTTGAACTCTGTGAGAGATTTCTTTCGGTTGCGCATGCAAAGAAGATCTCGGTTGAGATCGTGTTTGTCGATGATGGAAGCACTGACAACACCTGGATGATTCTTGGCAAACTCCAAGACCAGTATGGAGATGAAGTTCGACTGGTGCGTCATTCAACAAACAGAGGTATCCCCCAAGGCTGGATAAGCGGGGTGGAAGGCTCCACTGGGGAGGTCGTATGCCTCATTGATTCTGATCTTCAAAATCCACCAGAAGCAGTATTTGATCTGTTGGCTGCTTATGACCCGATACGGGTTGACGTCGTTCGTGGAGTGCGCAGACCCTCAGCCAAACAGCCAAAGTCAAGACTTTTCTTCTCTCGCAGCCTCAATTTCTTGCTCAACGGCATCTTTGGAATGAATTCTGAAGACAATAAGTCCGGATTTGTACTTGCCAATCGCGACACGATGATGCAACTCGTTCATCACCAAGGTCACTACAACCACTACCAAACGTTCATTGGTGTTGCAGCTCACACGAAGTTAATGCGAGTAGAGGAAGTACCCACACTGTTTCACGATCGCCGAGCTGGAGTCTCTTTCCTATCGGGACGGAGTATGAGGGTCATTCGCGAGGTCTACCAAGACATTCCGAATGCCTGCAAAGAATTTGGTTGGAGATTCGGTCGGAAGGACGACAAATGAAATATCGAGGCCTGAGGCGACTGCGATTCGAGACTTATTTCGCAACAATGCCTCTTCACGCGTGGACGATCACCGGACGTGGGACGCGAAAGAAGTACTTTGATCTCAAAGAGACCGAAACTCTTAGTCGTGCAGACCTCGACTCACTTCAGTTGGATCGCCTGCAACGTATTGTTCTTCACGCCTACGAAACCAGTGACTTTTATCGAGAACACTTTGATGCTGCGGGAGTAACTCCGTCGTCAATCACAACACTCGAAGACCTTCAGAGGCTTCCATTTCTGAGCAAAGATGATGTTCGATTGAACATCGATAGCGGCCTACTTTCCCGGTCGATCGATCGCAGCGAGATGTTGAAGATTACGACGAGCGGATCGACCGGACGCCCGTTCACGATCTTTGCTGATCGCGAACAACTTGAAGTCAGATTTGCTGCAACGCTCCGTGCGCTTGAGTGGACAGGTTGGCGCTTCGGTGATCGTCAAGCGCGGCTCTGGCATCAAACACTCGGTATGTCTCGATCTCAAGTGTTTCGTGAAAAATTCGATGCCTTTCTACTGAAGCGACTATTTGTTCCCGCATTTGAAATCAATCCAAAGAATATTGAGGAGTTTGTTGGACGAATTGCAAGGCACAAACCAGTTCTTGTCGATGGGTACGCAGAATCCTTGAATTTTCTCGCAACGTATGTCAGAAACGGTCGAAGCCCCGGTTTCTCACCTCTGGCAATCATGTCGTCAGCACAAGCGCTCCCCGATAACACCCGGGCCGTGATCGAGTCCGGCTTCCAAACAAAAGTCTTCGACAAGTACGGAAGTCGTGAGTTTTCGGGAATTGCGTACGAATGCACGGCACATAGTGGACATCACGTAGTTGACGAGTGTTACATCGTCGAGCTCTTGGTCGATGGTCGTCCTGCGCTTCCTGGAGAAGTGGGGGAGATTGTGATCACGGATCTTTTCAACCGTGCGACTCCGATGATTCGTTATCGAATCGGGGACCTTGCGGTTGCAATGGACGACACTAAGCCTTGTGCGTGTGGTCGTGCGCATCATCGCATCGGCGACATCGAGGGTCGGACACAGGCGATTGTCCATTGTGCCGATGGCACGTGGTTGCCCGGCACGTTCTTCGCTCATTTCTTCAAAGATCATGAGGAAGTCATCCGTTTCTTCCAGATCGAGCAACATGAAAAGGGTGCCTTCACCATCCGAATTGTTCGAAACGATGGATTCTCCAATCAAAGGTTGACAGATATTCTCACGGGCTTGGGTAAGTACATTGGTGAAACGCAAGTCGAAGTGAACTTTGTTGATGAAATCCCTTTGGTGCGAACTGGAAAGAGAAGTCCAGTGGTCTCCTTCGTTAGCGAGGACTTCCAAGACCTGTCTGTATCAAAGCAAGTTCGGAAGCAGGACTAGTACATGCGCGCATTGGTGACCGGTGCTGCCGGTTTCATCGGAAGTTCCATCGTCGACCGCTTGTTGCAAGAGGGCGTCGATGTAGTCGGGGTTGATTCGTACACGTCCTACTACTCACGAGAAACCAAGGTCGAAAACGTTCTATCCGCAAGGAATTACTCCAATTTCAAGATCGTCGAGATTGATCTCAGTACCGACCCATTACATGACCTCTTTGAAGGGGTGACCCATGTCTTCCATCAGGCTGGCCAACCAGGGGTGCGAAATTCATGGGGAAACGAATTTAACGACTACGTTCAGTGGAACATCATCGCAACACAGCGGCTCCTTGAGTTTGCGCGCCACCAGTCAGACCTTCAGGCGTTTGTCGCTGCTTCAAGTTCCTCCATCTACGGTTCAACAAATATTTCACCCACATCTGAAGACGTTGTTCCTGAACCAATCAGTCCGTATGGAGTAACAAAACTTGCGGCGGAGAAGTTGTGCACTTTATACGGCTCGGAATATGGCGTCCCTACAGCGTCATTGCGATATTTCACTGTCTTTGGACCGCGACAACGACCCGACATGGCCTTTCAACGAGTAATTGAATCAGCTCTGCTACATTCGGAATTCGTATTGAACGGCACGGGTGATCAGGTTCGAGATTTCACGTATGTTGATGATGTTGTCACGGCAAATATCCTGACAGCACGACGTCTCTCAGAGCAGAAGAAAGCTCTACCAGTGATGAACATAGGCGGCGGCAATTCGGTTTCTCTACGTGAAGTTCTTGAGTTCATCGAGACAAGCGTCGGACGAAAAATCAACCTCGTTCAGACTTCTCGTGCCTTGGGCGATCCGATGAGAACTTCAGCTGAATGTCTAGTTGCCGAGAGAGAAATCGGTTGGAGACCTAGAACCGAACTATTTGACGGAATACTGCGACAGATCGAATGGAACTTGGGCAGGAGATAGCACATGAGTCATGACGCGCTTGGAAGTTCTGACTACGACTCTCAATGGGACCGCCTTGGGGACTTCATTCAACACAATCCAGGAGCCCGCCACCGTCGGCGCATGATCGGACGGATTTTGAGTAACTTGCCTGAACGGCCCGAGCGAATAATCGACTTGGGGTGTGGTCCCGGCTTCACAATTTCGGCTGTCTCTGTCAGTTGCCCGCTTGCGGAATTAGTAGGAATAGATTTCTCAACGTCTGCAATCAGAGAGGCAAGGAATCGCATGCCTCAGCACACGTGGATTGTTGCTGACGCAACGTCCACGACCGATCTTGAACCTGCGGATGTAGTCATTTGCACTGAAGTTATCGAACATGTTGACGACCCCCATAGATTCGCAGCGCAACTTCTCAACTTTTGTCGTGAAGATGGTCATCTGATCTTGACGACGCAGTCAGGCCATGTACATGCCACGGAGCGCGCAGTCGGTCACTTGAGGCATTTTTCGAAAAGTGACTTGCGTGAGATATTGGAAAACGCCGGGTGGAACGTAATTGAAGTCAGAAGTTGGGGCTGGCCTGGCTATTGGCTCCTCAAGAAGATCGCAAATGTCAACCCCACAAGCACTATGGACAAACTCGGAAACGGGTCCTATTCACCTCTAGCTAAGGCAATCAACAAACTCGCATATGTTCTTACTCGAGTCTTCAGTCTGCACAACTCGCCGCTGGGAACCCAGCTTGTTGTTGTAGCTCTGCGTTCTTGAGGTGGATCAACCGCGCCTTGCAAGAGTCAGGGCATTGATGGTTCCGAGGGAACCAAGAGAAATGGGAGTGTTGACAATTAGGCGATTGTTGGTGGTCAGGTAGGTTGCACTCGTGGTGAGGAGTGGCACATCACCGATAATCAAATCTGGCGTCATGGCTATCCCGTCTACAAATGTTCGCGAGCCGAGACACGGGAAAACAGGCTTGTAGTAGGGGTCGATCACTGAGCGAAGGCGCCGATCATTGATCGATGAGATCGTCATCTTGGGCAAAATCCAAACATTGTCGATTTGTCCAGTCTCGGAACGCGCCTTAACCGTTAACTTCATTGAAGACTCGATGACCTCGGGTATTTCAATAGTTTTGACCTGAGTCTCCGAGCCGACCATTTCTACGGATGCGATCAATGTGGGCCCTATGGTCGTCCCACCGAGACGTTCTCCGAAGACGTCAATAACGGTGGTCGTTCCAAAACCGGAGCGACCTTCAAGACCAACGTATGACCCCGTGTCGCTCTTCTGAGCAATAAACATGCCGTCGGATGGGCCGGATGGAGCCAGCGCCCGATTTCCCCAATCGGCCAAAGTTGCGCTTGAAGCAAGTCCGCATTGCGAACGATTGGGAAGAATTGATTGAAGGTTCATTCGAGCAATTGAAGGGCTTGACGAAAGAGTCTGCGCGACCAGAAGCCAAGTAAACGATGCACTTGCGACGGCGAGGCTCGCCACGACAAGACGTCGTGTATACCGTGACTGTTGTGCGGCCTTGGCAACAGACAATGCAAGGACAACGACAAGTACTGCGACAAAATAGGGGCTGCCGGCGATGCTTCGAATGTTGCGTGCAATTCCTCCTCCGACTGAAGGCCAGAAGAAGCCCCATGACTCTGGGGAACGTTGCGTGACGAACAGTGAAACGATGAAAAGCAGAGGCGTGAGGGCTGAACGGATCTGCTTCTCAATTTCGAGTCTTGTGGCGACTGAGATTGCTGCCGCGAGAACCAAGTAGCCGGACAAAGATCCAAAATGCCACGGCCATTTTGTTGGGGTAATCAACAATCCAATTACGCCGACGCAGAGAGCGACATGACTCGCATCCAAGCGCCCAATTCGAGCCGCTGCAAGTCCGCCAAGTAGCAACGTAATCCCTAGAAGGACAACAAAAAGCCGCCGCAGCGTGCCGTCATACGGAAAGCCGCTGAAGACTGTTGAGTACCGGTACGGCTCTGAGACCCAGGATGATTTTGGCACTGCTGCAGAAAAGAGTTTCCCGTTCCGAAGCCAACTACCGAGATCGATCGAGTAGAAGATCGAAAAGATGGCCGTAACAATCATCGTTCCAACCAACATGAACAATCGAGTCAAATTACGGCGATTCAGCCGCGACCGGCAGATTGTCCACAACGTCAGAGCCAACGGTGCAGCGACGACGAATCCGCTTGTGTGTATCCCCAACCCGATTCCGATTGCCAATCCAGCAACCATCATCGACCAAGTGCGTGGCGTGTCGTCACGAGATTGAGCAGGGTCGAGGCGATCAAAAACAATCAGACTCAAAACGGCGATGAACGGCTCAGGTCGCAGGGTCATTAGCCAGGCTGCGGAACACGTCAGCAATATGACTGCGGTGAAAAGTGGAATGATTCCGTCCCAAAGCTGTCGTACGCGCAGGAGCTTTTTAGTGAGGACCCAAATGATGAGGATGCATGCGGCGGGAACTAGACGAAAGATGACGAGCTGTTCGGAAACCACGGCAAGACTTCGATAGAGGAGATATTGGAAAAAGCCAATGGGCACTTGTGCGTCCCAAGTTTGAAAGATCGTGTAGAACTGATCCCAGCGGGAGAGTGTTGCGGTCTGCCAAACCCATCCATCATCAAGAAAGAGCGGTCCAGCGATCGTCAACAACATCGTTCCGACAACAACCAAAGCATCGGTTGCACCCGGTCGGAAATTTGAGAAAGCGCGACGGGGGATTCGAGTATCGATATTGGCGAAGAGTGAAGCAAGTACCAGAAATAAAGCCGTCGCAAGCAGCGCCTGCCGCAATCCCGCACTTTGTGTGGCCTCAGTCAGATACCTCACTTCGAACGAAGCGCCGAAACCTTGATTCAACATAGTGGAGCTAGATCGAATGAAGGCGACAGTTGGAGGCGCCTCAAGATGAACTTCGAAAGATTTCCCCGTTTGATTGCTGACCAAAAGCTGACCCTCAAATAGTCGGGCCTCAAGGCCGCAAAAAACGAGGGCATCCTCCGGAATACTGAGAACCTGTTGGTAGCCGACGAAGAATTTGTATTGACCGTCGCTGACCGAGAATGTCAGCGGCCTGCCTGCCCCCTCAATTCGTCCAGTGTCAAAGATCGCCCCGTCTGGGCGATTTATTGAGGCGCTGTCCTCGCAGTTCATTCGAGCGAGGAAGAACGTTGGAACATGTCGTGCGAGTGTGAGTTCCAAGCGGGGTTCAGATTGTTTCGACGACCAAGCGACCCGCTTTTCGGGCGTAGATGTCGGCCAAATAAGGGCCACAATCGAAAGGGCAATTGCAATCCAGACAAGTCGAACTGCACGCGAGCCGTACTGTCTCATTTCTTCAAGATGGCAACATGTTGTGTCTGAGGGAGCCATCCTAGATCTGGATAAACGTGACTCTCGAATGAGCCGAATTTGGACGGAACAAGGTCGTAGTAACCCTTTTCAGACCGGATGTATTCACCGCGATCCATGTTGATAAGAAAACGTTCGAGTCGGGATTTTCCTGGAATGCGAACAGGATCAATTGTGAGAATATAACCGTTATCACTCAGTACGTCGAGACAATCACTAAGGAGTTGGCTTGCTTTGTCATCGTCAAGATGATGAAGAACCCCCGAGAGCAGGACCACTTCAAACGTTTCACCCAGCAGTGTGCGTATTGTTGATACATCACCCAAGATCACGCGGTCATTCGCTCGCAAGTGTCTTCTAACGTACTCGACGTAATGCTCTTCCATGTCTACGCCTGTCCAACGCACGGGACCAAGGAGATCTCGATCAGGAGCGGGTCCACATCCCACATCAAGGAGGTTTGACTGCGGGGCTACGTTCAAATGGCGTCTCAAAATTGCAGCCTTGATGGAGCGACCGCCAAGAAGCTTCATGTGTGTTCTATAAGCAAACGGACTCGCGAGGACACGCCTAATTAACATTGATCTTTCTCAATCTCTTTTTCCACTTTGGACGGCCTGATGATTTCCATCAGCCGCCATGACAGATTGCATTAATGAACTTGACGTGCGACGAATTATCGCCGAACTGGGCTCTGACGTTGATCCCAGCATCGGCCTTTTCGGCACAGGTGCCAAACTGACAATACGTCGCGTATCGAGCCCTCGGGGGATTGCACGGATTCAGGCGCGTGTTCTCCGAAGCGCACTATAGTTTTCAAATAGCGCAAAATCGCCCTACGTGCACTGAGGCTCTGCTTCGGATCGTTGAACTTTTCGCGGTCGCCTACGGGGTCTTTGTTGTTCACTTTGTATGCCTGTCACTACTCGAGACAGTTCCGTTTGTGGTGAGACTTTCAACCGGTCTTGCTGTAGGAGCGGCGGTCTTCAGACTTGCTTTGACTCTCTTCCGCCGTCACTCCCGTGACCTACTCCTACTCTTTTCTGGCTATGGGCTGGCGGTTGGAGTAAGCCTGATGCAGTGGTCCCGGAAGTCCGATCCTGACCTATTCCACGCTGTGGCAGTACGATATTGGAACTCGGTCGACAATAAAATCCCGGGCTTTATGGCTCGTGCCCTTATGACTGGTAAGGATCTTGAGCCGTTCCTTTTTGCAGACTGGAAGTCAAGCGATCGGCCCCCCCTCGTGTCGGGCTTTCTACTTGCCCTAGGGTCGAAGGTCAACGATCAGTTCATTGAGTTTCTTGTCCTCGTCTTCGTCTCGAGTCTATTAATCATCATTGTGCGATTGGTTGTTGAACTTCATGGGATGGATTCGAACTGGGCCGCCGCGGTAGCAGTTTGCGTGTTTTGCGCCCCGGGCATCTTTACCAACGTCCTTTATACGTGGCCCAAAGTGCCTAGTGCTTCACTTGTACTCATAGCTTGCGCTCTTGCAATAAAATCGCCCAACTTTCCGCGCTGGAGGGAGTACAGCGGCATAGCAATCGCACTTTCATTTCTTTCTCACGGATCAAGCCTTTTTGCGCTCGTGCCGTTGTGCATTCTGATCGCAAAGCGACGTGGCATAACTAACTTGATTCGAATCCTCGGATGTGCGTTCACCACCTACATCCCTTGGCTCTTATATCAACGCTTCTTCGATCCCCCGGGAAATCGGCTGCTTTACTGGCACCTGGCCGGGTACACATCAATTCCCGAAAACACTGGAGTCGCATCGGCAATCGCGACCGCGTACTCTTCCGCGAATTTCCGCGAAATTATTGGCTGGAAAGTTGACAACTTTGTCAATCTCTTCGCTAATAACTTCAAGAACGATGCCACCGCAGGCTACGACGGCTTGATTAACAATATTACTGGATGGACGCAGACGACGCTTCTTGGATCGATTGGGCTCGGCGTGATGCTCCTGCCAGTCTTCCTGTCGGCACGCATGAGGCAACAATCGCGACCGCATCTTCCGAGCCTGTGGCTGGCGACTTCATCAGTCGTCTGTTTGTGCATTTTTGAAATCGGGAACAGTCACTTGGCCATTGCGACCTTGCACATTTCCAGTTTGGCCACGACGGCTTGGTTTCTAGTGTTCCTTCTCGAGACCCTTGCTGAACAACGTCGACCCGTAGTTCAAGTTACGTTGATGGTTGGCATGCTTGCCTGGGCAGTGATAGCGATTGGTGTCCTGCATCCGAGCGGTGCAGCTGCAGGCTGGGCCAAGTACGAGTTCCAATGGGATTTTGGGCTGCTTGCTCTACTGAGTGCGATCGTCATGGGGCGATGCTTTCTTCCTCAGGTCAAGTTAACCGCAGTGAACTGAACACTTCGCGTGACCCGTCAGTCGAATACGATGTGGACGTGCCTTGTGAAATCGTTGTTGTAGGCGGCTGCGGCCATGTTGGACTTCCACTCGCCGTTGCCTTAGCAGATCGGGGACGCAAAGTTGTCTCCTATGACATCAACCCAGTCGCTATCGAACTAGTGAACTCAGGAGTGATGCCGTTTGGTGAACCGGGTGCCAGCGAAGTGCTTAGACGCGTAGTTCGCGCCGGAGCGTTTCGCGCGTCAGATGACCCATCAACAATCGAAGAGGCTCAAGTTGTAATCGTAGTTATTGGTACACCAGTCGACGAACACTTGAATCCTGATGCGGAAGCAGTTCCGCGTGCAGTCTCGGAACTGCTTCCGCATTTACGTTCTGGCCAACTTTTAGTTCTTCGCAGCACCGTCTATCCCGGAGTTACGAAACTTGTCCAGCAGCGCCTTATGGAGGCCGCGACAGGAATTGAAGTCGCCTTCTGTCCCGAGCGAATCGCTGAAGGAAAAGCGTTCACAGAACTCTTTGAGTTGCCACAAATTGTCTCGGGGTATTCCGAAGGGGCCGTTGCCCGAGCGACTGCGCTTTTTAAGACTCTTACGGCGGATGTGGTGGTCACCACGCCGGAAGAAGCTGAGTTGGCAAAGTTGTTTACAAATACGTGGCGGTACATCAAATTTGCTGCTGCTAATCAATTCTACACCATAGCGAACGATTTTGGCGTGGACTTTGAGCGAGTCCGACATGCCATCACCCACAATTATCCGCGAGCTAAGGACATGCCTGGGGCCGGATTTGCGGCTGGACCGTGTCTGTTCAAAGACACGATGCAGCTTGCGGCGTTCAACAACAACAACTTCACTCTCGGACATGCGAGCATGATGGTCAACGAAGGTCTGCCTCTCTACGTTGTTTCCCGAATGGAGCGTCGCTTCGACCTCAGCAAGATGACCGTCGGAATCTTGGGGATGTCATTCAAGGCTGAGAATGACGACACGAGGTCAAGTCTTTCGTACAAGTTGAAGCGAATTCTTCGCTTCAAGGCACGAGAAGTCGTGTGTACAGACGAGTACGTCACTACAGATCCGAGCTTGGTTTCATTGGAAGAGACACTTTCAAGGGCCGATGTGTTGGTTGTTGGAACCCCACACAATCGCTATTCGTCAATCGTGACGGACAAGCCCGTCTTCGACGTTTGGAACATACGCGGCGAAGGCGTGTTGATGTGACCCCTAGGGTTTCAATTGTCATCCCCGTCTACAACGAAGGCTCGGGTGTTGTGCCTGTGATTCGCCGAATCGCCGAATCGGTTTCACTTACATCTGAGATCCTTGTGGTGTACGACATGCCTGAGGACACAACTGTTCCCTTCATCAATGAACTGGTTGCTGAAATTCCAAATTTGCGACCGGTGCTCAACGAAATTGGTCGTGGTCCTGCCTTTGCAATACGTGCCGGAATCGACTCATCTCAATCCCCCGTCGTGGTGGTGACAATGGCCGACGGTTGTGATGACCCGCAGCAGATCGACGCCCTTACCCGGCTTGTCGAACGCGGCGTTGTTGTTGCGGCAGCGAGCCGATACGCAAGAAGCGGCCAGCAGGTTGGAGGCCCGTTTTTTAAGGGTTTTCTGTCTCGCTTGGCCGGGCTGTCGCTCTATTACGGCGCACGTGTCGGCACGCGCGACGCTACGAACTCGTTTAAAGCGTATTCGGCAAACTTTGTCCGCCAGGTCGGTATCGAAAGCGACCGAGGCTTCGAAATTGGAATTGAACTCGTGGCGAAAGCCCGTCGCTATCGACAGCCCGTAGCGGAATTGCCGACGATTTGGCTTGACCGGACGTTTGGTGAGTCGAACTTCAAGCTCGCATCGTGGCTTCCGCGCTATCTGAAGTGGTACTTCTTCGCGTTTGGGCCCAGAAAGGCACTACCCTCTTCTTGATTTTGAAAGTCGAGGGTGTCAGTGGCAAAAGTTCTCTTAACCGGATCCCAGGGATTCATCGGTGGCTACGTAGTCGAAGAACTTCTGGCGCGAGGCCATGAAGTAATTGGTGTCGATAACTTTTCCAAGTACGGGAAAGTCACCAAGAGTTACGACTCAAACCCTCGCTACCGGCTTGTCGAAGGCGATGCAAGCGACGCTGGGCTGATGAGCGAGTTGCTGCTCGACTGCGACCATTTAATAGCTGGTGCTGCTCTGATCGGAGGAATCAGCTATTTCCACGCTTATGCATATGACCTTCTCGCCACGAACGAAAGAATCATGGCTGCGACATGTGATGCTGCCATCAAGGCTCATCGTCAAGGACGGCTGCAAAAGGTCACCTATCTCAGCTCGTCGATGGTCTTCGAGAGCACTACTCATTGGCCGAGCGTCGAAGGCGACGAGCGCAAGGTGCCACCGCCGCTCTCGTCGTACGGATTCCAAAAACTCGCGGTTGAGTACTTCGCGAAAGCAGCTTGGGACCAATACAAAGTTCCGTACACGATCGTGCGCCCGTTCAACTGTGTTGGAGTTGGCGAAGGCCGCGCTTTGGGCGAAGTTGAAATTCTGTCTGGCAATGTTCAGCTGGCGATGAGTCACGTGGTGCCGGATCTTGTCCAGAAAATTCTGAAAGGTCAGGATCCCCTTCACATTCTCGGCGAGGGTAATCAGGTTCGTCACTATACGTACGGCGGCGATTTGGCGAAGGGAATCGTGACGTGCATGGAACACCCAGCCGCATTGAACGAAGACTTCAATATCTCGACGGCAGAGTCCACCACCGTGGTTGAGTTGGCGCAGATCATTTGGCGCAAGATCAAAGGCCGCGAGGTTCCCTTTCGGTATGTATCGGACCCCGCGTATGAGTACGACGTTCAGAAGCGTGTTCCGTCGATTGATAAAGCACGTGAAGTATTAGGCTTCGAGTGTTCAACGACCCTTGACGAGATGCTTGACGAGGTCATCCCGTGGATCCAAATGGCTTTGGACGAAGGTCGGATTTAAGAGGCCGATCGGACTATCACCGTGGGATTCCGTCGAAGGCGACACCTGGCATTGTTGAGCGCGAAAGTTGCCACAATCGAAACAGAGATGTCCGAGACGCGCCGTGCGGTTGATGCGATTCGTAGAAATATCGAAAGAATTGATTCGCTAGTACGTGAACTCCACGCTGATGCTTGGAACGTCAATGCATTACGGGCCGAGGCAATTCAAAATGTCGTCATTGCAGAAGCCAACGGGATTCAGCGACTTGTCGGGCAATTGAACGACGATTCGGCATACGCGGCAAAGTTTCGCCATGAGTCTGCGATCTCAATAGCGAGCCAAAATCACGCCAGTCTTGCTGCGTTGGCGAGCCAAGATCACGCGAGTCTTGTTGCGCTAGTGAGCCAAAACCACGCAGACATGTGGGATGCGGACGAACGGCGTGCTCTCAGCCTCGCTGATGTTGTCGTGCTGTCAATGACGCCCCGCATCGAAGCAATGAAGCAGGATTTGCTCGCGCTTGTCGGTGAAAAGGCGGTTGAGGTTTTTCGTGAGCAGTCGAATGGGCAGTGAGTCCGGCGACCCTTTCCGACCGTGGATAGAGGGTCGTCCACGGACGGCAGCGATTGAGGATCGCCTGAAGTGGTTCCGTGCGCACCACGAAGGTGCGGCCACTGAAATACTCGAATTCATCGGTGGGGCAGGCCTGTCAATTGACGCACGGCGGGTCCTTGATATCGGATGTGGTGATGGTGCTATCGATCTGGGCCTGTGTAAAAAAGCTCGACCAGCTCGACTTTTGGGTTTGGACTTGGTTCAGACGGACATTGATGATCTGAAAACCCTTGCCGAAGCTGCAGGATGCGGTGAGTGGCCACGGAATCTTGAGTTCGGCGTCTGTTCGCCGACGCTCATTCCTTTGCCGGACAGTTCGATGGATGTGGTTGTCAGTTGGTCGGTTTTTGAACACGTATCAAGCCCGGTCGAGGTGCTGTCGGAACTGCGACGCGTGATTCGACCGGGCGGATTCATGTTCCTGCAAATCTGGCCTCTGTATCGGTCTCAGCACGGAAGTCATCTGTGGTTCTGGTATCCAAACGGGTGGGAGCATCAGTTGCGGGCACCTGCTGAGCTCATCGATGAGGTGAAAAAGAGCGATAGCCAATCAAGTGATGTCGTCGATGAAATGTTGACTGACTTCACGACCTTGAATCGTTTGACTATTGACGACCTGCAGCGCGCCCTCGGTGCTGCTGGATTTCGGATCAGGAGACTTGCGCTTCAAACCGACGTGATTGAAATTCCACGAAGTTTGACCCACGTTTCGGTGTCAGATCTTGCAACCTCAGGAGTGAAGCTCATTGCAATCCCCGAGTGACGCACGGGTCAACGCAAGATTGTGGTGGCTCATTGCCGGGTTAATTGTGAGCCTGTCGTGTTGGCGCATTCTTCATCTCGGTCGCGGCACGACGTTCTTCTTTGACGAGTGGAACTTCTTGCTCACTAGAAGCGAAGTCTCGATTGCCAATACTCTGAACGGACACAACGGGCATTTGAGTGCGATTCCGGTATCGATTTATCAGGTGCTTGTCCGAATCGTTGGTGCAGGGACATACCTGCCGTATCGGACCCTCGTAGCGATGCTCCATTGTGCAATTGCCCTTGTCGTTGGACTGTTGGTCAGACGATCGGCCGGCGGTGCCATCTCTCTGGCGAGTGTTGCGGTGGTCGGCTTTATGGGGGCGGGGTGGCAGAACTGGCTCTGGGGTTTTCAGATCGGAATGGAACTCAGCGTCCTCTTTGGCCTTTTTGCTGTGCTGCTGGCTGGCCGAGATTCGACCACAACGAACCAAAATCTGGTCGGGTCGTGCGTCGCGGTGTCAGTCCTCTCATCTGGGGTGGGTATTCCCGTTCTTCTTGGCCTTGGGGTTTCTGCCGTAGTTCGTCGCAAACGAATCGAGTTGACATGGTTGATCGCCATCGTCGGCCTATACGGTATTTGGAGCGTCAACTACGGCCAGTCCCAGGCGCAATCCGACAACATCGGTCGCATACCAACCTACGTCGCTGAATCGGCCGCAGCTGCCTTTGGTGGAATTGGGGGATGGAGTGTTGCCATTGGCGGGATCTTTGCCGGTGCTGCACTTTTGTTTGTCGCGCAAAACGTTCTTGACAACGAAAGGCGATCACGAGACGTGACCGTACTTTCAATCATCTGTTTTGCGGGCTGGGTCTTGTCGGGTCTTTCGAGGGCACATTTAGGAGAACCAGGTGCATCACGCTACGTACACGTAGGGATTAGTTGGGTCGTCCCTATCATCGGGATTCTGCTCGGAACATCGTGGTGTCGAAGCCGCGTACGAAGCGGGATCGTGATCGTCGTGAGCGCAATTGCTGTCTGGGGATCTTGGGACCTCGCAACACACGCTGGTCGAGAATTTCGTGAACGCTCGTTGGTTGTACGGGCGGAAATCTCAGCGATGGGCCAAATTGATTCGCCGGTTCGATTCGATTACCAGCCTGATCCCGCTCGGGCTCCACAGATCAATTACGGCGACTTCAGTGCATTTGGTTTGAAGTACCGAACCCCAGGCCTTGACCCGAAGACCTTTGGCCAATTACCAGAATTTGTTCGCCAAGAGATTGATCGAGTGTTTCTGACAGGACCCGATGTCAAACTCGAACCCGCTGATCAACCGGCGGGCTGGGCATGCCGCACTGTTTCGGCAAATTACGAGGAGATCGCAAGGCCCGGCAGCGCTCGGTGGTTTCAGGGTGTTCATAGTCTCGAAATTAGGCGATTCTCCGTGTCCAGCACGTCGGTGGTTCCGGATATTCCCGGCAGCCCCTCGAAGCTTGAGCTTGGCTCTGATCGAAACGGGCGAGGCTGGAGGTTGAAATACGTGTCTGCGGCACCAATAGCCCTTTGTGCCACCGACTAGAGCCACTTCGCGGGACGTCATCGCACCGTAGAATTGACGGGTGGCACCACAACTCTTCACAAGTGTCAAAGCTGCGCGTATAGCGATTGAGGATCGTGGTTCGCCCGTAGTTGTAGTACCGGTTTACAACGGCTACGACGACGTCGTTCGGTGTCTTGAAAGTTTGTTCGTTCACACTCCCGAAGATGCTGACATTTTAGTCGTCGACGACGTCGGCGCTGACCGAAGGATCTTCGACCTCCTCAGCGGCTACCTCAATCGCCCGGGGCCTCGAGTTTCAATTCTGCAACGGAGTGAAAACGGCGGTTTCATTGGAGCGTGCAACTCAGCGTTCGATGCTGCGGGCAGCCGTGACGTGATCCTCGTCAACAGCGATGTAGTTGTGGCCGCGGAGTGGTACACACGTCTGACGGCTGCCGCACAGAGCTCAAACGTGATTGCTACTGCGAGCGCGTTGACAAATCACGGCACCATCCTGTCGGTACCCGTTCGAAATCACGCATCTCCGATGGTCCCCGGCAACCTCACGGTTGAGGAAGTATCGGACCGAATCGCGAAGCGTTCGCTGCGACTCAGGCCGAGTATTCCAACGGCGGTAGGTCATTGCACATATGTCAAGCGTGCCGCTCTGAATCGAGTTGGCAAGTTCGACGTCATTTTCGGTCGCGGCTACGGTGAGGAGGTTGACTTTTCCCAACGAGCGGTTCGGGCAGGCTTTCGGCACGTATGTGCAGACGATGTCTTTGTCTACCATAGGGGAGGTGGGTCGTTTGGGGACGAACGCGGTGAACTCCAACAGAAGAACGAGAAAATACTTGCCGCCCGTTACCCGTATTATCCGACAGCCGGCCGAGTTGCGGCCGACGACGTCACGTCGTCCTTAGCTTTGGCATTGCGCAACGCAAGTATCGCAATCAACGGCCTGACGATTGCCATTGATGGAAGTTGTCTTGGACCCGACTACATGGGAACGCAACATGTAGTTGTAGAGACCGTACGGAGTCTCGCCGCCAAAATGTCGGTCAGTCAGATTCATGTCTACGTACCGCCAAGTATCAGCGATGAGACTCGCTCAAAGATCGAAGGTCTGTCGTCTGTCACAATCCATTCAGTCAATGAACACGTGGCCGTAAAAGCTGACGTCGCGTATCGTCCCTATCAATTGACGAATCCCGACGAATTGAATCGCCTTCGCTCGTGGGGCCAATGGACCGCGGTCAATCAACTCGATGTGATCGCGTTCCACAATCCCGCGTACTTTCCAAGTGCCCACGAGTGGATTCGATACCGAGAAATGACTCGATTGATTCTTCATTCGGTGGACGGAGTCGCTTTCATCAGTGATCACGCCCGTCGGGAAGTGAATGCCGAACTCCTTGTTGGTGGCAATGCGGCACAAAAGACGATTTTTTGCGGCTCCGACTTCGGGGACGCTGCGCACAGTATGCGACCGAAGCAGCTGGTGAACGACGCTTCTTTTGTCTTTGCTTTGGGCGCGTCCTATCTTCACAAGGGTCGTAGTTTTTCAATGCGGGTATTGCAAGGCTTGATCGATCGCGGCTGGGACGGATGCCTCGTCCTGGCCGGACCCACACCGCCAAACGGCAACTCACTCGGTGAAGAAGCAGAGTTGATTCTTCGCGACCCTCGTTTGAAGGATCGAGTGACCGTCCTTGGCTCGATCACAGACGCAGAAAAGCGTTGGCTATTCGAAAACACACGCCTGTTTCTCTACCCCTCGGTTGTGGAGGGATTCGGTTTCATGCCGTTTGAAGCAGCTCATCATGGGGTGGCGTCAATCTGTTCGCGAGGCGGAAGCCTGGACGAAGTCTTACCCGTTGATTTGCCGTGCATCCCAGACTTCGATGTTGATGCCGCTGTTGATCTGGCGTGGCGTGTGCTCCAGGACGATGCGTTGGGTGAACAGATGGTGCACACGGTGCGATCCGGCGGTGCACAATTCACGTGGGAACGAACGACGGATCTACTTCTTGAACTCATCCAAGAGATGACAACGCGCAGACCGTCAATTTCTCTCTCGGTGGTAGGCGAGCGACTCAATGCCCTTGATCTTCATGTACGTGAAGTGAGAGCGGCAGACAGTAGCCCAGGGGCTCCGTCTCTGGGTCAGCGTCATCCGATGGTCAAGCGAGTTTTCTCCCCAGAGGGTTCGCGGCGTCAACGAGCAGCCCGACGGCTCATCAACAAATTGCGGCGAGCCCGTGCGAGGTTGCGCTGATGAGGCTCAAGAGTCGACTACGACTGGCTCGCGATTCTCGCGGACTCATCTTGAATCTCACATTGAGAGAACTGCGGACGAAGTATCGGCGTTCATTCCTTGGCTGGACTTGGTCGCTTCTGAATCCGCTTGCGACTGTGGCCCTGTATTCCTTTGTGTTTGGAGAGTTGTTTGGATCGGTCGCCCCCACCGGCAGTCCGTCCGGATTGACCCAGTTCTCCTTCTATCTGTTGTGTGGGGTGATCCCGTGGAACTTCTTCTCCACGGTGACGAACATGTCAACCGGTGCAATTCTGGGGAATGCGGGTTTGGTGAGAAAAGTCGCATTCCCGCGGCAGGCGTTGGTGATATCTCAGGTTCTGTTCATGGTGGTTCAGTCATCCATCGAATTTGGACTGGTGGCTGTGATCTTGTTGGTCGCCGGTAGCCCCCTGATTCCCTGGTTACCCATGGTTGTTTTCTTGCTGGTCCTGTTGGCGATTTTCGCAGCCGGAATCGCCATGGCGATCAGTGTCCTCACGGTGTATTTTCGCGACTTGCCGTACCTGTGGACCATCGTCATTCAGGTTTGGTTCTTTTTGACTCCGATCGTTTACAGCTTCGACTCGGTAAGTGAACGATTGAATGCCCCCGCGAGGACGATCATTTCTTGGAATCCAATGACCGGATTCATTCACTCATTCCGCCGCTGTCTATTCGACGGGACCCACCCGGACTTCTTGGTCGTTGGCGGCCTGGCGCTTTGTTCGGCCGCGAGTTTGGCTTTGGGCTCGGTCGTTTTCGTTCGCTTCAACAGACGACTGGCCGAAGAAGCCTAAGTTTGACGCGCACCATCAAGATTCCACACGGAATCGATGGTGACGATGCCTTCGTCGAAGTTTGATCCCGAGGTGACGTCAAAACGAACGCGCTTGTCCCACCAGTCGTAGACGCGCCCCTCACTGTTGTCGGTGATGATCGCCGTGATGTCGTAGGACCCTTCGAGCAGCGGAACACTTGGAATATCGATCACCACAGTTCCACTTTCCTTGAGCCTGTGAACAAACTCGCGGCGACGTTTGGAATTTGCGGCCCACACCTCGGTTCCATGGAGCGATGTGAATCGGAGACTGAACACTGTTTCCTGCAGATTTCGGTTTGCCACGTAGTCGATTTCGATTCGCATCGACTCAGAAGTTGTGAATGCCCGCGTGTTCTGACCATCTTCGTTGA
>Ga0169931_10003205_pt1 | contig 26140 bp, 19 predicted proteins | sample Kivu_15m_20L_FD_129675 | JGI IMG/M metagenome (GOLD analysis project Ga0169931, IMG submission 129675) | Freshwater microbial communities from Lake Kivu, Western Province, Rwanda to study Microbial Dark Matter (Phase II) - Kivu_15m_20L... | ecosystem: Environmental > Aquatic > Freshwater > Lake...
ACCAGCGGCGTTTCGGCGGACGAGAAATTCAGCCTCATGGACATGGTCATGCAGGCCGTGCGCGAGAACAAGGTGACCGTGCTGTTCGTCGAGCACGACATGGAGATCGTCGGCCGCTACACCCACCGCGTGCTCGCCTTCTACGAAGGCCGCATCATCGCCGACGGCGAGCCCGCGAAGGTGCTCGACGATGTCGAGGTCCGGCGCTACGTCATCGGCGAACACGTGCCCGCCGCATCCACGGAGGCCGCCCATGCTTGAGGTCCGCAAGCTCGATGTTTCCATCGGCGCCGTCAGCATCCTGCGCGGCGTGAACATGTCGGTCGGCGAGCGCCAGTTCGTCGGTCTCATCGGCCGCAACGGCGCCGGCAAGACCACCCTGATGCGCGCCATCATGGGCATCCTGCCGGCGCGCGCCGGCGGCATCGAATACCTCGGCAAGCCGCTGGAGCGTGTGCCCACCCACATCCGCGCCCGCGACGGCATCGGCTACATGCCGGAGGACCGGCGCCTGGTGCCCACCCTGACGGTGGAGGAGAACGTCCTCGTGCCCGCCTGGGCCGGCAACCGCGCCGATGCCCGTGAGCGTCTGGCCCGCGTCTACCGCATGATCCCCGAGGTCGAGACCTTCCGCGCCCGCAAGGGCCTGCAGCTCTCCGGCGGCCAGCAGAAGCTGGTGGCCCTGGCCCGGGCGCTCATGTCCGGCACCCGCCTGCTGCTGCTCGACGAGCCCTTCGAGGGGGTCGCACCGGTGCTGGCGCGCCGTCTGGCCGAGGTCATCGCCGGGCTCACGGCCGAGGGGTTTTCCATCATCCTGAGCGAGTCCGACCTGTCCCACTCGGCCGACATGCTGGACCGCGTCTACCGCATCGACCGCGGCGCCGTGTCGACGGCCTGATCCCGGCCGTTGCTGCGGCTGACGGTGCGGCCGGGCGTGTACACTTTCCCCGATTCCGCCTGCGCATGCCGCCGCCGTGGTGCCCTGCCACGGCGCCGGCCCGGGCCGCCGAGCCACCGTTGACCACGCACCGCCTTCGAGAGCCATGAGCCACGCCAAGACGACCCAAGGTTTCGCCACCCGATCGATCCACGCCGGCCAGGAGCCCGATGCCACCGGCTCGGTGATGCAGCCGATCTACGCCACCTCCACGTTCCGTCAGCCCTCGCCTGGCGAGCACACCGGCTTCGAGTACGGCCGCACCCAGAACCCCACCCGCATGGCCTTCGAGCGCTGTATCGCCGATCTCGAGAGCGGTGCCGCGGCCTGGGGCTTCGCTTCAGGTCTGGCGGCCATGGGCACCGTGCTCGAGCTGCTGGAGGCGGGTAGCCACCTGGTGGCCGTGGACGACATGTACGGCGGCAGCTGGCGCCTGTTCGAGCGCGTGCGCGGTCGCTCCATGGGGCTGAAGGTGTCCTACTGCAATCCCGACGAGCCCGGGTCCCTCGAAAATGCCATCCGGCCAGAGACCCGCATGATCTGGGTCGAGACGCCGTCCAACCCGCTGCTCAAGGTCACCGACCTGCGCGCCGTCGCCGCCGTCGCGCGCGAGCGCAACATCCTCACCGTCTGCGACAACACCTTCGCCTCGCCGCACGTCCAGCGTCCGCTCGAGCTCGGCTTCGACATCGTGCTGCACTCGGTCACCAAGTACATCAACGGTCACTCCGACGCCATCGGCGGTGTCGTCGTGGTGGGCGACAACGACGCGCTGAAGGAGCGTTTTTCCTTCATGCAGAACGCCATCGGCGCCATCATGGACCCGTTCACCAGCTTCCTCGTGCTGCGCGGGCTCAAGACCCTGCCGCTGCGCATGGAGCGTCACTGCGCCAACGCGCTCGAACTGGCCCACTGGCTCGACGCCCACCCCAAGACCGCCCAGGTGCTCTATCCCGGTCTGCCCAAGCATCCCCAGCACGCCCTGGCGAGCACCCAGATGCAGGGCTACGGCGGCATGATCTCGGCCTACCTGCGCACCGACCTCGCCGGGACCAAACGTTTCCTGGAGCGCTGCGAGCTGTTCACCCTGGCCGAGTCCCTGGGCGGCGTGGAGAGCCTCATCGGCCATCCCGGCCTCATGAGCCACGCCTCCCTGCCGGCCGAGCGGCGGGCTCAGCTGGGGCTGGGCGACAATCTGGTGCGGCTGTCGGTCGGCATCGAGGACTGCGAGGATCTCAAGCGCGACCTCGCCGCCGCCCTGGACGCCATCTGAGGGGGCTGTGCCCATGCCGCGCTGGCTGTCCGCCCGCCTGATCCTGGCGCTCATCTTCGCCGGCTGCGCCGGGCTGCTGGGTTTCGCCCTCTATCTTCAGCACGCGCTCGACCTCGAGCCGTGTCCGATGTGCATCCTGCAGCGCTACGGCTTCGCGGCTGCAGGCGTGCTTGCCGGGCTTGGGGCACTGCACGGTCCCGGTCCCGTGGGCCAGCGCATCTACGCCGCCCTGGTCGGCGTGGCGGCCCTTGCCGGCGGGGGGGTGGCGGCGCGCCACACCTGGCTGGAGCACAACCCGCCGCGCATCGCCGACTGCGGCCCCGACCTCGAATTCATGGTCGGCTCCTTCCCGCTGGCCGAGGCCCTGCCCATGATCTTCCGCGGCTCGGGCGACTGCTCCAAGGTGGCCTGGCGCTGGCTCGGCCTGTCGATTGCCGAGTGGTCGCTGGTGGCCTTCTCCGGCATCCTCGTCACGGCGGTGCTGATCATCCTCACCGCCCGGTCGACCCGCCGCTGGTTCTGATACTCCCGCCACCGGGGCCGGTACCCCCGGCCATCGGGGCGCTCAATGTCGGCGCCCCGCCTCCGTTAACGAGACTGTGATGAATCCGCGACAGCATGACGCTGTCGTCCTCCCCACGGCCTCCCCATGCACGCCACCGCCGCGCCCCCGCGCTCTTCCGGGGAGCCCCCACGCCCGATAGCCAAGGCGCTCGGCCTGCTAGCGGCTGCGCTCCTGGTGTTCGCACCGCTGCTCGGCCTGAAGGCCTGGGAGTCGGTCCGGCGCGACCGGCTCGCCGACTTCCACAATGTCGCCGGCCTCGCCGCCCGCTCCGCGGACCTGGCCCTGCAGCGCGTCGAGCACGGGCTCTCCACCCTGGCCGCACAACTGCCGGCCGAGGTCTCGAACGCACCTGGGTCGGACACGGCACGGCGTCTGGCCGAACACCGCGCCCGCCTGCCCGGACTCGTGGCCCTCGATCTGCTGCGCGGCGATGGGGTTCTTCTGGCATCCGATGCCGCAGACGACGCCCCGCCCCTGCCGCAGCGCAGGGACCATGGCCCCGCCTCCGCCGGCCGGGCGGCCTTTCCCGCCGCCGGTCTGCAGCCGGGGCGCCCCTTCCGGTGGCAGGCGGCGCAGGCCATGGTGCTGCCAGTCGCGGTGTCCGTGGCGTCACCCGTCGGCGAAAGGCCGGGCGCATTCCTGCTGGCCCTGGTGGACCTGCGGCGGCTGGAGGCCCTCTGGGGCCACCCGCAACTGCCCGCCGGTGCCATCCTTGGGCTGGTCACCGACCGCGGCGAGGCCATGCCTGCGGTACCGGCGGGCCAGCCCCTGGCCGATGTCCTCAGCGTGGCACTGGCGGAACGTGTCATGCGGCGCGCTGCCGCCGTCGACACCTTCGATGCCGGTGGGCTGCTGCAGCCGGAGCCGCGCACCGTCGTCCTGGAGCGCCTGCCGGGTTACGGCCTCGTCGCTTTCGTCGCCGTGCCGCAGCGCGCGCTCTGGCTGTCCTGGTTCGAGCGGGTCAGGTTGCCGTTCGCACTGCTCGCCCTCGCCATCTCCGGTCTGGTGCTCGCCGCCGTCTGGGCCCGCCGGCAGCAGCAGGCGCGCGAGTCCGAGCGCGACTTCTCCGACGGCCTGTTGCGCGAGCAGGCGTCGCAGATGCGGCGGCAGGCCGCCCTCCTGGCCCAGACCCAGCGCGCCGCCCGCATCGGCGGCTGGGAGCTCGACGTCGCCGCCGGTTCCCTCTACTGGACCGACGAGACCTACCGCATCCACGGCCTCGAACCCGGCGGCTTCACGCCGGATCTGGAATCGACCCTGCAGTTCGTCTCGCCCGATGACCGGGAAAACCTGCGCGCCGCCATCGAGCGCGCCGCCCACGAGCCGCAGCACTGGGGTCTGGAGGTGGAGCTCCTGGCCGCCGGCGGCCGTCGCATCTGGGTCGAGGTCACCGGGGTCTCGGAGGCGGGGCCCGGCGGTCCCCCGGCCAAGGTCTCCGGCTCCTACCAGGACATCACCGAGCGGCGTCATGCCGAGGACGAGATCCGCCGGCTGGCCCACTACGACGAACTCACCGGTCTTGCCAACCGCAACCTCTTCACCCACCACCTCGGGCGGGCCATGGTGCGGGCGCAGCGGCACCGCAGCCATCTGGCGGTGATCTTCATCGACCTCGACCGTTTCAAGAACATCAACGACACCCTCGGCCACGACGCCGGCGACCAGCTGCTGCAGCGCATCGGGCAGCGGCTCGCGCGCAGCATGCGCGCCTCCGATCTGGTCGCCCGACTGGGCGGGGACGAGTTCGTGGTGCTGGTCGACGATCTCGAGGACCCCGCCCTTGTCGCCGACATCGCCGCCAAGCTGCTGCGCCTCATCGAGCAGCCGGTGCAGATTCACGGGCGTGAGCTGGCCGTCACGGCGAGCATCGGCATCGCCACCTATCCCGCCGACGGCCAGGATCTGCAGTCCCTGCTCAAGCACGCCGACATCGCCATGTACCGGGCCAAGGACGAGGGCCGCAACCGCTTTGCCCGCTATTCGCCGGACATCGAGACCACGCATCCGGACCGGCTCGCGCTGGAGGCCCGCCTCAAGAAAGCCGTCGTCGAGGGCGGCCAGTTCCTGCTGCATTACCAGCCCAAGATGTCGGTCGGCGACGGACGCATCGTCGGCGCCGAGGCGCTGGTGCGCTGGCTCGGGCCCGACGGCCGCATTCTCCCGCCGGACGCCTTCATTCCCCTGGCCGAGGAGACCGGGCTCATCGCCGCCATCGGCGAGTGGGTGCTGCGCACCGCCTGCCGGCATGCGGCCGGCTGGGCAGCGATGGGCCTGCCGCCTGTCAGCGTTGCGGTGAACCTGTCGCCGCGGCAGTTCCACAGTGCCGATTTCCTGCCCGGGGTGCGGCGTATCCTCGCCGAGACCGGCGTCGACCCCTCGCGGGTCGAACTCGAGCTTACCGAGAGCGCCGTCATGCACGATGTGGAGCACGTGGCCCTGCTCCTGACCGAGCTCAAGGGTATGGGCCTGCGCATCGCCGTTGACGACTTCGGCACCGGCTACTCCTCGCTCGGCTACCTCAAGCGGCTGCCCCTCGATGCCCTCAAGGTGGACCGGTCCTTCATTCGCGATGTCCCCGGCGACCAGGACGATGTCGCCATCACCCGTGCCGTCGTGGCCATGGCCCACAGCCTGCGCCTCACCGTCGTGGGCGAGGGTGTCGAGACCGAGGAGCAGCTCGCCTTTCTGCGCCAGATCGGCTGCGACGAGATGCAGGGCTTTCTGTTCAGCCGCCCGGTGGACGTGGCCGAGTTCGAGGCCATGCTGCGACGGGGCGCACGCCTGGTGCCGCAGGAGCACCGAGACGCCGCCTGAGCAGCCGAAGGACCCGCGGCGCGGTTGTCAGGTACCGGCTTCCAGCGCGTCCAGCACCATCGCCGCCACGCTGAACCCGGTCTGGTCCAGTATCTCGCGCATGCAGGTCGGGCTGGTGACGTTCACCTCGGTGAGATGCGAGCCGATGATGTCCAGCCCGACGATCAGCAGTCCGTGGGCCTTCAGGTCCGGCCCCAGGGTCTCGGCGATCTCGCGGTCCCGGGCCGACAGCGGCTGGGCCACACCGCGGCCGCCGGCGGCCAGATTGCCGCGCGACTCGCCTTCCCTGGGGATGCGGGCCAGGGCGTAGGGTGCCGGCTGGCCATTGATCACCAGCACGCGCTTGTCGCCCTCGCGGATCTCCGGCAGGTAGCGCTGCGCCATCGCCGTCCGGGTGCCGAACTGCGTGAGGGTCTCGATCACCACCCCGAGGTTCGGATCCTGGCGCGACAGGCGGAACACCGAACTGCCGCCCATGCCGTCCAGCGGCTTGAGGACGATCTCTCCCTGCTCGGTCAGGAAGGCGCGGATTTCCGCCTCCGAGCGCGTCACCAGGGTCGGTGCCGTGAATCCGGGGTAGCGCGCGATGGCGAGCTTCTCGTTGAAGTCGCGCAGCGACTGCGGCCGGTTGTGCACCCGCGCGCCACCGCGTTCCGCCAGCTCCAGCAGGTAGGTGGCGTACACGTACTCCATGTCGAAGGGCGGGTCCTTGCGCATCAGCACGGCGTCGAAGCGGGCCAGTTCGCCGGCGCTGGTGGCACCGGTGCGCACCCAGTCGGTGTCGTCGTCCGACACGGTCAGCGCCACCGTATGTGCCTCCACGCGGCCGTCGCGCCATGCCATGTCGCCCTGCTCGAAGACCGACACCCGGTGACCGCGACGCGCCGCCTCGCGCATCATCGCGACCGTGCTGTCCTTGTAGGCCTTCAGGCTTGCCAGTGGATCTATGAGGAATGCGATGTCCATGCGTCAGGGGGCTCCCGTGATCGCGGGGTCGGTGCGTTCGATCTCCAGCGAGGCCGCCAGCAGTGCCAGCCGCGCCACCACGCCGTAGGCGTAGAAGCGGTTGGGCACGTCGTCGGGTGCACCCTCGAAGTCCGGCGACTGGCAGGTGGTCTCGAACGCCAGCGGCACGAAGTGCATGCCCGGCGCGTTGAGGTTCTCCTCCGGCCCGCGGTCCGTGTGCACGCGGTAGAAACCGCCCACCACGAAGTGGTCGATCATGTAGACCACCGGCTCGGCCACGGCGTCGTTCACGCTCTCGAAGGTGGGCACGCCTTCCTGCACGATCACGTGGTTCACGCGCAGCCCCTCCTTGACCACGGCCATCTTGTTGCGCTGCTTGCGGTTCAGGCCGACCACCTCTTCGGCGCTCTTCACGCTCATGACGCCCATGCCGTAGGTCCCGGCGTCGGCCTTCACGATCACGAACGGGTCCTGCTCGATGCCGTACTCCTGATACTTGCGCCGCGTACGCGCCAGGATCTCGTCCACCCGGCTGGCGAGGCAGTCCTCGCCCTGGCGTTCCTGGAAGTCGATCTCGCCGCACACCCCGAAGTACGGGTTGATCAGCCACGGGTCGATGCCCACCAGCTGCGAGAACTCCGCCGCCACCTCGTCGTAGGCCGCGAAATGGTTCGACTTCAGGCGCGTGGCCCAGCCGGCGTGCATGGGCGGCAGCACCGGCTGGTCGATGTCGCGCAGGATCTCCGGAATGCCCGCCGACAGATCGTTGTTCAGCAGGATCGTGCAGGGGTCGAAATCGGCCAGCCCGACGCGACGACCCTGGCGCACCACCGGCTCCAGCGTGAGCCGCGCGCCGTTGGGCAGCTCCAGCGTGGTCACCTGGGTGATCTCCGGGTTGAGGCTGCCCACCCGGACGCGCATGCCGGCCTGACGCAGGATCGACTGCAGCGCCACCACGTTCTGCAGGTAGAAGGTGTTGCGGGTGTGGTTCTCGGGGATCAGCAGCACGCCGCGCGCGTCCGGGCAGACCTTTTCCCAGGCCACCATGGCCGCCTGCACGCACAGCGGCATGAACTCCGGCGCGAGGTTGTTGAAACCACCCGGGAACAGGTTCATGTCCACCGGGGCCAGCTTGAAGCCGGCGTTGCGCAGGTCCACCGACCCGTAGAACGGCGCGGCGTGCTCGAGCCACTTGGTACGCAACCAGTGCTCGATCATCGGCTGGGCCTCGAGCAGCTGTCGCTCGAGGGACAGCAGCGGGCCGGTCAGGGCGGTGGTCAGATGCGGTACGGTCATCGGTGCTCGCTCTTCATCTTTGCGGATGGATGTTCGGTGGATGGAACCAGGGCCGGCCCCGGTGCTCGCATCGATTATAGCGGCGCCCCCTTCCACGCCCCGGAAGGGTGCCGATCCAACGAAAAAGGGCGCCCCGAGGGGCGCCCTTGCGGTTGGGGAGGGGCGGCGGCTGCCGCCGCGTCCTCAATAGTGGTAGGCGCTTTCGCCGTGTTCCGTCACATCCAGACCCTCGCGCTCGCGGTCCTCGCTCACGCGCAGGCCCACCAGCATGTCGACGATCTTGTAGGCGATGAAGGAGACCACGCCCGACCAGATCAGGGTCACCACCACGCCGATGGCCTGGGTGGTCAGCTGATCACCGATCGAGTACTCGGGGCTGGCCGCGTTGGCGACGTAATCCCAGATGCCGGTGCCGCCGAGGCTGGGGGAGGCGAAGATGCCGGTACCCAGGGCGCCGACGATGCCGCCCAGGCCGTGTACGCCGAACACATCCAGGGCGTCGTCCGCGCCGAGCATGCGCTTCAGACCCGTCACGCCCCAGAGGCAGACAGCGCCGGACACCAGGCCGAGCACGATGGCGCCCATCGGGCCGACGAAGCCGCAGGCCGGTGTGATCGCCACCAGACCCGCCACTGCGCCCGAGGCCGCACCCAGCATCGAGGGCTTGCCCTTGATGATCCACTCCAGAAAGATCCACGACAGGGTCGCAGCGGCCGCGGCCAGGAAGGTGGTCACGAAGGCCAGGGCCGCCGTGCCGTTCGCTTCCAGGTTGGAGCCCACGTTGAAGCCGAACCAGCCCACCCACAGCAGCGAGGCACCGACCATGGTGAGCGTCAGGCTGTGCGGCGTCAGCGCCTCGCGGCCGTAGCCGATGCGCCTGCCCACGACGTAGGCACCCACCAGACCGGCCACACCGGCGTTGATGTGCACCACCGTGCCGCCCGCGAAGTCCAGGGCGCCCTTGGCCCACAGCCAGCCGGCATTGGCCGCAACCTGTGCCGCGGAGGCCTCGTCCGTGATCGCGTCGGGGCCGTCCCAGTACCACACCATGTGCGCCATCGGCAGGTAGGCGAAGGTGAACCAGATCACCATGAAGATCAGCACCGCGCTGAACTTCATGCGTTCGGCAAAGGCGCCGATGATCAGGGCGGGTGTGATGGCGGCGAAAGTCATCTGGAAGACGATGAAGCTGTATTCCGGAATCGCCACCCCCTTCGAGAAGGTCCCACCGAGAGAGTCCGGCGTCACTCCGCTCAGGAAGGCCTTGGACAACCCGCCGAAGAACGGATTGCCGCCGGTGAAGGCCACGCTGTAGCCGTACACCGCCCACAGCACCGCCATCAGCGAGAACACGACCATCACCTGCATCAGGATGGACAGCATGTTCTTCGACCGCACCAGGCCGCCGTAGAACAGGGCCAGGCCCGGGATGGTCATGAGGATCACCAGCACCGTGGCCACGTACAGAAAGGTCACGTCACCCTTGTCCACCGTGGGCGCCGGGGCTGCCGCAGCCTCTGTGGCTGGTGCGGCTTCGGTGGCTGCGACGGGTTCGGCCGGTGTGTCATCGGCGATGCCCACGCCCGCCAGGCCGAAGGCCGCGGCGGCGACGAGCATGGTCAGGAACTTCTTCATCGTTGTCTCCCTGCGATCGGTCAAAGAGCTTCGGAGCCGGTCTCGCCCGTACGGATGCGGATGGCCTGTTCGAGATCGAAGACGAAGATCTTCCCGTCCCCGATCTTTCCGGTGTTGGCGGACTTCTCGATGGCCTCGACGACCTGATCGAGCATTTCGGTCCTGATCGCCGCCTCGATCTTCACCTTCGGCAGGAAATCCACCACGTACTCGGCACCGCGATACAGCTCGGTGTGTCCTTTCTGCCGGCCAAAGCCCTTGACCTCGGTGACCGTGATGCCCTGCACGCCGATGGCCGACAGCGCTTCGCGCACCTCGTCCAGCTTGAATGGCTTGATGATGGCTGTGACCAGTTTCATGACTCGGTTTTCCTTCGATGGGGGTAGGTGGGGGCAGGCTGCCTGACGCAGCATGTGACCGCGGCCGGCCGTGCACGCGCGCGCGGTCCGGCCGCGGTCAGGCGAGGGGTGCGACCGGAGATGCCTGGACGCCAACGCGCCGTGCGCGGGGCGGGATCAGGCTGGAATGCGGTGTCGGCATTCGGTCGCATGGCGGTGCAGTTCGTCTCGGAAGTGGGTCCATCGGACGGCGTGGGAAGCGCGGGGCGCGGTCCCTGCCGTCGAAAGGACAGGGTGGCAAATCATGTGCCAGCAATTTTTTCAAGTAAAATCAGGTGCTTGATTCTGTTTTTTCGATTGGTCGGCGCCCCTTCGCACCGCACGGGTGCGTTTCGTCGGCGTGCTTGCACCATTATGGGGCGTTTCGGTTCGGGTGATTCCCGGGCGCGACGATGCCCGGCTGAAGGAGGCGGGCGGGCCCGGCTTGCTACACTTCAGGCATTGCATGCATTCGAGGAGATCCGCCGTGACCAGACCGCCCCTGCTCGACGAACTGGGCGCCCGCCTGCGCAATCTGGCGGAGCAGACCCCCCTGGCCGACCTCGACCGCAACGCCCGCGCGGTGCTGGCCTCCACCCTGTCGCGCCTCGATCTGGTCACGCGCGAGGAATTCGACGCCCAGGCGCGGGTTCTGGCGCACACCCGCGAGAAGCTCGAGGCCCTCGAGGCCAGGGTGCAGGCGCTGGAGGAGGCCAGGCGGGCGGAATCCGGGCCCGACGCCGACTGACCCGGCAGCGCCGCGATCCCGGGCGGACATGGGCCTCGCCGTACTGCGCAGTCGTTCGCTCTCGGGCATGGACGCGCCCGAGGTCACGGTCGAGGTCCACCTCGCCAACGGCCTGCCCGCCTTCACCATCGTCGGTCTGCCCGAGGCCGAGGTGAAGGAGGCCAAGGACCGCGTTCGGGCCGCGCTGCAGACCTCCCGCTTCGAGTTTCCTTCCCGCCGCATCACCGTCAACCTCGCCCCCGCCGACCTGCCCAAGGAGAGCGGGCGCTTCGACCTGCCGATCGCCCTGGGCATCCTCATCGCCTCCGGCCAGCTGCCCGCCGGGCCGGCCGGACGCCTGGAGTTCGCCGGTGAGCTCGCCCTCACGGGTGAGTTGCGCCCCATCCGCGGCGCCCTGGCGATGGCCCACCGCGTCCACGCCAGCGGACGCGGCTTCGTCCTGCCGTCCCAGAGTGCCGCCGAGGCAGCCCTGGTGTCCGGTGCCGAGGTATACGGCGCGGGTTCTTTGCTGGAAGTGTGCGCACACATGGCAGGGCAGTCGCCATTGCGGCCCTGGGCCAGCGCCCCCGCCGTGGCCGAACCGGTCTACCCCGACATGGCCGAGGTCAGGGGCCAGTCCACGGTCAAGCGGGCCCTCGAAGTGGCCGCGGCTGGCGGGCACAGCGTGCTGCTGGTCGGCCCCCCGGGCACGGGCAAGACCATGCTGGCCGAGCGCTTCGCCGGCATCCTCCCGCCCATGACGGTCGGCGAGGCGCTCGAATCCGCGGCCGTGCAGTCCCTCGCCAGCGGCGGCTTCGACCTGCGCCAGTGGCGGCGGCGCCCCTTCCGCTCGCCTCATCACACTGCCTCGGCCGTGGCTCTGGTGGGCGGCGGCAGCCTGCCCCGGCCCGGCGAGGTGTCGCTTGCCATGAACGGCGTGCTCTTCCTCGACGAGCTGCCCGAGTTCGACCGCCACGTGCTCGAAGTCCTGCGCGAGCCGCTCGAATCCGGCCGCATCACCGTGTCGCGCGCGGCCCGTCAGGCCGAGTTCCCCGCCCGGTTCCAGCTCGTGGCCGCCATGAACCCCTGTCCCTGCGGCTACCTCGGCCACTTCAGCGGCCGCTGCCGCTGCACCCCCGACCAGGTCCAGCGCTACCGCAGCCGCATCTCCGGCCCGCTGCTCGACCGCATCGACATCCAGATCGAGGTGCCCTCGCTGTCGCCGGACGAGCTGTCCGGTCGCCAGGCCGCGCCGGAGGACAGCGAACGCATCGCCGCCCGCGTCGCCGGTGCCCGCGAGCGCGCCCTCGCGCGCCAGGGCGGCCCCAATGCCCTGCTCGATCCCCCCGGCCTGGACGCCTACTGTACCGCCGACGCCGCCGGCGAGGCCTTGCTGCGTCAGGCCATCGATCGCCTGGCCCTGTCCGCCCGCGCCTTCCACCGGGTGCGCAAGGTGGCCCGCAGCATCGCCGACCTGGCCGGCAGCGACGGCATCCGCAGCGCCCACGTCGCCGAGGCCATCCAGTACCGGCGCCTCGGGCTCGAGTGACCCGCCGCCGCGCCTGCGGTCGCGCCCTCACCCCGTCCGGAGAGGGTGCCGTTCGCCGCGGGCCATCGTCACCGCGCTCCCGGCGCGCGAACCATTTGTGGAAGGGCGTTTCATATTGACACCGCCGACCACCGCCGGTAGTTTTCTTCGCATTGCGCCGATTTGAGCAGCAGCTTGCGGGCGCGTTACAAATTCCGCTAAAGCGCGCGCCAAACCCGGCCGCTTCATAGCGGACGGGTTTTTTATTTTTTGCTTCAGGGCCTCTTCTCTTGCAGCCAGACCGTACCAGACTCCTTCGCGAGCTCCTCGGCGAGCGCATCCTCGTGCTCGACGGCGCCATGGGCACCATGATCCAGGGCCACCGTCTCGGGCGCGAGCACTACCACGGCGAGCGGTTCCACGACCACTGCTGCGAGCAGACCGGCAACAATGACCTGCTCACCCTCACCCAGCCGGGTGTGATCGCGGGCATCCACGGCGCCTACCTCGAGGCCGGCGCCGACATCGTCGAGACCAACACCTTCAATTCCACGCGCATCGCCATGGCCGACTACGGCATGGAGTCGCACGTGCACGAGCTCAATCGCGCCGCCGCCAGCATGGCGCGCGAACTGGCCAACGACTGGTCGCGCCGCACCCCCGGCCGGCCGCGCTTCGTCGCCGGGGTGCTGGGGCCCACCAACCGCACCGCCTCCATCTCGCCCGACGTCGCCGATCCGGGCGCGCGCAACGTCAGCTTCGACGAACTGGTCGCGGCCTACATCGAGGCGCTGGATGGGCTGGCCGAGGGCGGGGCCGACATGCTGCTGGTGGAGACGGTGTTCGACACCCTCAACTGCAAGGCCGCGCTGTTCGCCATCGACGAATACTTCGAGCGCAGTGGGCGCCACCTGCCGGTGTGGGTGTCCGGCACCATCACCGATCTCTCGGGCCGCACCTTGTCGGGCCAGACCACCGAGGCCTTCTGGAACGCCATCCGCCACGGCCACCTGTTCGCCGTCGGCCTCAACTGCGCCCTGGGCGCCAAGGACCTGCGCGCCTACATCGCCGAGCTCGCGCGGCTGGCGGATGTGTTCGTCAGCATCCATCCCAACGCCGGCCTGCCCAACGCCTTCGGCGAGTACGACGAGACCCCCGACTACACCTCGGGCATCCTGCGCGAGTTCGCCGAGTCGGGCTTCATCAACATCGCCGGTGGCTGCTGCGGCACCACACCCGACCACATCCGTGCCATCGCCGTGGCTGTCGAGGGCGTCACGCCGCGCCGCCCGGCCACGCCGGAGCGCCAGCTGCGCCTGTCCGGCCTCGAGCCGCTCAACGTCGGCGACCACGCGCTGTTCGTCAACGTCGGCGAGCGCACCAACGTCACCGGTTCGCGCGCCTTCGCCCGCATGATCCTCGACGGCCGCTTCGGCGAGGCCCTGGCGGTCGGCCGCCAGCAGGTCGACAACGGCGCGCAGATCGTCGACGTCAACATGGACGAGGCCATGCTGGACTCGCGCCAGGCCATGGTCACCTTCCTCAACCTCGTGGCCTCCGAGCCCGACATCGCGCGCGTGCCGCTGATGATCGACTCGTCCAAGTGGGAGGTCATCGAGGCCGGCCTCAAGTGCATCCAGGGCAAGGGCATCGTCAACTCCATCAGCCTCAAGGAGGGCGAGGCCGAGTTCCTGCGCCAGGCGCGGCTGGTGCGCCGCTACGGCGCCGCCGCCATCGTCATGGCCTTCGACGAGCAGGGCCAGGCGGATACCCTGGCGCGCCGCATCGAGATCTGCACCCGGGCCTACCACCTGCTGGTCAAGGAGGTCGGCTTCCCGCCCGAGGACATCATCTTCGACCCGAACATCTTCGCGGTCGCCACCGGCATCGAGGAGCACGCGCGCTACGGCATCGACTTCATCGAGGCCACGCGCCACATCCGCCAGGCGCTGCCGCACGCCAAGGTGAGCGGCGGCGTGTCGAACATCTCGTTCTCCTTCCGTGGCAACGACGGCGTGCGCGAGGCCATCCACACCGCATTCCTGTACCACGCCGTCAAGGCCGGCATGACCATGGGCATCGTCAATGCCGGCCAGCTGGGCGTCTACGAGGAGATCCCCGCCGACCTGCGCGAGCGCGTCGAGGACGTCCTGTTCGACCGTCGCCCCGATGCCACCGAACGGCTCGTGTCCTTCGCCGAGAGCTACAAGGCGGCGGGCAAGGCCCAGGTCGAGGACCTGTCCTGGCGCGAGGGCAGCGTGGAGGCGCGGCTGCAGCACGCGCTGGTGCGCGGCATCAATCAGTACGTGGTGCAGGACACCGAGGAGGCGCGGCTCAAGTTCGCCCGGCCCATCCAGGTGATCGAAGGGCCTCTGATGGATGGCATGAACGTCGTCGGCGACCTGTTCGGCGCCGGCAAGATGTTCCTGCCCCAGGTGGTCAAGTCCGCCCGCGTCATGAAGGAGGCCGTGGCCCACCTCGTGCCCTTCATCGAGGCCGAGAAGGCGAAGTCCGGCGATGCCGGCCGCGCCAAGGGCCGCATCGTGCTCGCCACCGTCAAGGGCGACGTGCACGACATCGGCAAGAACATCGTCGCCGTCGTGCTCCAGTGCAACAACTTCGAGGTGGTGAACCTCGGCGTCATGGTGCCGGCGCAGAAGATCCTCGACACCGCGCGCGAGGTCGGCGCCGACATCATCGGCCTGTCCGGCCTCATCACCCCCTCGCTCGAGGAGATGGCCAACGTCGCCCGCGAGATGGAACGCCAGGGCTTCGACATCCCCCTGCTCATCGGCGGCGCCACCACCTCGCGCGTGCACACCGCGGTCAAGATCGAGCCGCACTACCACGGCCCCACCATCTGGGTGCCGGATGCCTCACGCAGCGTCGGCGTGTGCACCTCGCTGCTGTCCGACGAGCAGCGCACCGACTACGTTGCCCGGGTCAAGGCCGAGGCCGAGAAGACCCGCGCCCAGCACAAGGGCAAGAAGGGGCAGGGGCCGCATCACCGCATCGCCGCCGCGCGCACACACGGCCAGCCCACCGACTGGAGCGTCTACCGGCCGCCGGCGCCGGTCCTCCCGGGCGTGCACGTGCTCGCCGAGTACCCGCTCGCCGAGCTCGCCGCCTTCATCGACTGGACGCCGTTCTTCCAGACCTGGGAGCTGGCGGGGCGGTATCCCGCCATCCTCGACGACGCCATCGTCGGCGAGGCCGCGCGCAACCTGTTCGCCGACGCCCAGGCCATGCTGCGCCGGATCATCGACGAGAAGTGGCTCACCGCCAACGGCATCGTCGGGCTGTTCCCGGCGGCGCGCGTGCGGGGCGACGACGTCGAGCTCTATACCGACGAGTCGCGCGGCGAGGTCGCCGCCACCTTCCACTTCCTGCGCCAGCAGATGGTCAAGCCCGACGACCGCTTCAACCACAGCCTGGCCGACTACATCGCCCCCCGCGACGCCGGCGTGCCCGACTGGATGGGCGCCTTCGCCGTCACCGCCGGGGGCGGCATCGACGAGCGCGTCGCCGAGTACGAGGCGCGCCACGACGACTACAACGCCATCATGCTCAAGGCCCTGGCCGACCGCCTCGCCGAGGCCTTCGCCGAGCGCCTGCACCAGCGCGTGCGTCGCGAGTTCTGGGGGTACGCCGCCGGCGAGGAGCTCTCCGTCGAGGCGCTCATCGACGAGCACTACCGCGGCATCCGGCCGGCGCCGGGCTACCCGGCCTGTCCGGACCACAGCGAGAAGACCACGCTGTTCAAGCTGCTCGACGTGCCCGCCAGGACCGGCATCCAGCTCACCGAGGGCTTCGCCATGCTGCCCGCGGCCGCGGTGAGCGGCTTCTACTTCTCCCACCCCGAGTCGCGCTACTTCGCCACCGGCCGCATCGACCGCGACCAGGTCGAGGACTACGCCGCCCGCAAGGGCGTCACCGTGGCCCAGGCCGAGCGCTGGCTCGCGCCGGTACTGTCCTACGATCCGGCCTGACGGGCGGCGACGCACCGCGTGCGCGTCGCCCGGCATCGCGTGTGCGGCCCGTGTTGCCGCTGCGGCCTCGAACGACCGCGCCGGCATGACGTCTCAGGTGTCGTGAACCCGCCCGAGCGCCGTTCGTGAACCTCACCGCCGCCCTGCTGCCGCCCGGCTGGATGCTGGCCGTCCACACGCTGGTGGCGGCGCTCGCCCTGTGGCTGCTGCGCATCGCGCCCTGGCGCCGGCTCGTCGAGCCCACCACGAGCCAGATCTTTCCCGCTGCGGTTGTTCTCCTGCTCGCGCTGTGGAGCATCCGCCCGCCGCCGCTGGGCGGCATCGAGATCCACTTCCTCGGTGCCACCGTGCTCACGCTCATGTTCGGCGCCCGGCTCGCGGTGATCGCGCTGTCGCTCGTGCTGCTCGGCACCGCCGCCCTCGGGCGCCTCGATCCGGCGGCCCTGTCCCTGCACCTGCTGGTGCTGGCCTTCCTGCCCGTGGCAGCGTCCCGCGCCGTGCTCTGGGCCGCCGAGCGCTGGCTGCCGCGCAACATCTTCGTCTACCTGTTCATCCCGGCCTTCCTCGGTGCTGCCCTGACCCTCGCCCTCACCGGCGCGGTCAGCCTCGGCCTCATCGGCACCCTGGCCGACGCCGCCCGGGCCGACATGGCCTGGCAGTCGCTGCCGTTCTGCCTGCTGCTGGCCTTCGGCGAGGCCACCCTGAGCGGCATGGTCCTGACCCTGATGGTGGTCTACCGGCCCGACTGGGTCGGAACCTTCGACGACAGCCGCTATCTACGCAAGCGATGACGCGGGTCCCCGACACTGACGTACGGGCATCGCGCGGCCGTATCTGTCGGGAGAATCGGATGATCACCAGCAAGCGGGCTCGCGCCGCCCGCGCAGTGGCGTCGTGTCTGGCGCTGGCGGCCATGGCCCTGCCGGCGCAGGCGGCCGAGCGCACCCACCGCTACATCATCACCGTCGCGCCCGACCTCGGCTCGCTGCAGGCCGAGGCCTGCTTCGCCGGCCGCGCGCCCGAGATCCTCGTTGTCGAGTCGCTCGATGCCCCCGGCGCCTTCGCCGCAGGCCGGGTCACCCGTCCGGCGGGCCGGGCCCTGACCCCCAACGGCACCGAGCTCAAGCTGCGCGACCTGCCCGAGGACGCCTGCATCGAGTACCGCGTCAGCTTCACCGGCAACCCGACGCGGCACGACTTCTCCGGCAACAGCACCCGCAAGGTCGGGCGCGACCTCTTCACCGAGGTGGGCCTGTGGTTCTGGCGTCCGCCCCGGCTCGGCGAGGACGAGGAGGTCGAAATCTCCTTCCGCATGGCCGAAGGCTTCTCGGTGTCGGCCCCGTGGCGGCCGCTGCCCGCGCGCGATGGTCTGCCCACCTACCGCGTCGGTCGCGGCGCCTACGACCGGCCGGCCGCCGTGGCCTTCGGCCAGTTCCGCGAGCGCCCGGTCGAGGTGCCCGGCGCCACCCTGCGCATGGCGGTGCTGGACGGCAACCCGCGCGCCGACATGGAAGCCATGAACGCCTGGATCGAGGACGCCGCGCGCTCTGTGGCCGCGGTCTACGGCCGCTTTCCGGTGCCCAGCCCGCAGATCCTGGTGATGCCCGGCGCCCGCGCCTCCGAGCCCGCACCCTGGGCCTATGTGCTGCGCGGCGGGCAGGCGGCCGCCCACTTCTTCGTCAACCAGCGCCGCCCGCTGTCCGAGTACGTCGACGACTGGACCGCCCCGCACGAGCTCTCCCATCTGTTCCTGCCCTACATCAACTCCAGCGACGCCTGGCTGTCCGAGGGCCTGGCTTCGTACTACCAGAACGTCACCCGCGCGCGCAGCGGCGCCATCACGCCTGCCGAGGCCTGGCAGCGCATGCACACCGGTTTCAAGCGCGGGCGCGACTGGGGGGTCGAGGAGGGCCAGAGCCTGGCCCAGGCCACCGAGCGCATGTTCCGTGACGGCGGCTACATGCGTGTCTACTGGCACGGCGCCGCCATCCTCCTCATGGCCGACGTCGCCCTGCGCGAGCGCTCGGGCAACGCCCAGTCGCTCGACACCGTGCTCGAGGCCTTCGGCCGCTGCTGCCTCGACCCCGACGTCGAGTGGACCGCGCGCAAGGTGTTCACGAAGTTCGACGAACTCGCCGGCGGCAGTGTCTTCCTGCCGCTGCTCGAGCGCGAGGTCCGCTCCAGCACCTTTGCCGACCTCGGCCCGCTCTACGACAGGCTCGGCCTCGAGGCCCTGGGCGGCAAGCTCGGGCTGCGCTCCAGCGCACCCGGCATCGCCATCCGCGAAGCCATCATGGCGCCCGGCTCCTACCAGACGCCGGCCGCGCTGCTGACCGGTCGCCGCTGATCCCGGCCCGGCGTCGGGCATCTGGCGCTGGGGGGATTTCTGCGGACGCCAGGTCGTGCCGCCCGCGGCCCGGGCGGCTCCGCGCGTCGTACCCCCGCTCCGTCGACGCGAAGGCGCGAGCCTCCGTGACCTTCCCAAGTATCATCAAGCCCTCGGCGGACTGCCCGCCGCGATCAGGCCCGCGCCGGGCCAACGCCCATGCCGCCCATCGCCAAGACCCTGCTGCTGCTCACCGCGTCGAACGTTTTCATGACCTTCGCGTGGTACGCGCACCTGAAGAACATGGCGCACAAGCCCTGGTTCATCGCGGCCTTCGCCTCCTGGGGCATCGCGCTGTTCGAATACCTGCTGCAGGTGCCGGCCAACCGCATCGGCTACGGCTCGCTCACCCTGCCGCAGCTCAAGATCGTGCAGGAAGTCATCTCCCTGTCGGTGTTCGTGCCCTTCGTGCTGTTCTACATGCACCAGCCGCTCAAGTGGGACTACCTCTGGGCCGGCCTGTGCATCCTGGGTGCCGTCTACTTCATCTTCCGGAACTGACATGACAGATCCCGTCTTCATGCCCGCCGTCACCCTGGCCGGCCACATCGCGCGCCGCGACATCTCCTGCGTCGAGGTGCTGCGCGCCCACATCGACCAGATCGAGCGCGTCGACCCCAGGGTCAACGCCATGGTCACCCGGACCTACGAGGACGCCGAGCGGGTCGCCACCGACCTCGACGCCCGGCTCGCGCGGGGCGAGTCGCCCGGCCCGCTGGCCGGCCTGCCCGTCGCCCACAAGGACCTCGCCATCACCAGGGGCGTGCGCACCACCTTCGGCTCGCCGCTGTTCCGCGACTTCGTGCCCGACACGGACGCCCTCATCGTCGAGCGCCTCAAGGCTGCCGGCGCCGTCACCGTGGGCAAGACCAACACCCCCGAGTTCGGCGCCGGTTCCCAGACCTTCAACACCGTCTTCGGCGCCACCCTCAACCCCTGGGACACCACCCGCACCTGCGGCGGCTCCAGCGGGGGCGCGGCCGTGGCCCTCGCCACCGGCATGGTGCCCCTGGCCGACGGCTCGGACTTCGGCGGCTCGCTGCGCAACCCGGCCAGCTTCTGTAACGTCGTCGGCCTGAGGCCCTCGCCCGGCCGGGTGCCCAACTGGCCATCGCAGAGCGCGTGGTTCCCGCTCACCGTCGTCGGCCCCATGGCGCGCTCGGTGGTCGACCTCGCCCTCATGCTGTCGGCCATCGCCGGCCCCGACCCGCGCTCGCCCATCGCCATCGACCAGCCCGGCGCAGGCTTTGCCGCGCCGCTGGATCGCGACTTCCGCGGCGCCCGCATCGCCTGGAGCCGCACCCTCGGCGGCCTGCCGGTCGACCCCGAGGTCACCCGGGTGCTCGAGGCCAGCCTGTCGGCCTTCGGCGACATCGGCTGCAGCGTCGAGGCGGCCGATCCCGACCTGCACGATGCCGACCAGATCTTCGAGACCCTGCGCGCCTGGCACTTCGAGGCGGTGCACGGCGAACTGCTCGCCACCCAGCGCCGCAACCTCAAGCAGACCGTCATCTGGAACATCGAGGAGGGCATGAAGCTCTCCGGCCGCGACGTCGGCCGGGCCGAGCGCCGTCGCACCGAGCTGTTCCACCGCATGCGCGCCTTCTTCGATCGCTACGACTTCCTGGTGTGTCCGGTGGTGCAGGTGCTGCCCTTCGACGTGAAGACCGAATACCCGATGGAGGTCGACGGACACCCCCTGGGGTCCTACATCGAGTGGATGAAGTCCTGCTACATGATCTCCGCCACCACGCTGCCGGCCCTGTCCGTGCCGGCCGGCTTCAGCAGCGGCGGCCTGCCCGTGGGGCTGCAGATCGTCGGCCGCCACCAGGACGACTTCGGCGTGCTGCAACTCGGCCACGCCTTCGAGCAGGCCACCGGCTGGGGCGCCCGCCGCCCGCCGGTATGCGCCGCCTGAGGACCTGCTTCGGTATCATGCGCGACCGGTACGGCTGGCTGGTTCGACCCCGCCGTGCGACGAACACCACCACATCCACCCTGGAACCACGACGAGTCATGAGCAAGGCCACCCGATCCCTCTCCTGCATCGCCCTCGCGCTGACCGCCTGCTTCCTCGGGGTTGCCCCCGCGGTGCAGGCACAGACCCCCGGCCAGGACGCCGCCCAGGCGCCAGCGCCGGGCGACAAGCCGCCGCAGAAGCGCCCCCGCCGCACCGATCGCATCTTCGCCCGCGACATCGAAGGCATCTGGATCAACACCCGCTACCTCGATGTGCTGCGCGCAACGCGCATGCCGCTGGAGGCGTCGAAGAAGGTCGCCCCTCTCGTCATCAGGGTGCAGAAGGAGGGCTACAGCTACCCGCTGGTGCGCACCGACTTCGACCGCGCCGTCCTGCTGCGCATCATCGACATCCAGCCCGAGGACAAGCCGGGCGCCTTCCGCGTGGTGCTGGCCGCCGACGACATGAATCCGGTCAGCGCCAGCGAGACCACCAACATCTCCTTCCGCGGCCAGAAGAACGAGCAGGGGCGCTTCGAGCGGCTCGCCGTCGCCGAGCCCACCTTCGGCAAGCGCAAGTTCCAGGACTTCGTGCGCGTCGAGGAGGGCCTGGCGCCTCTCGTCAACGGCATTGTCATCGCCGGCAGCTATGCTGACGACAAGGGGGCCGAGTACGGCTTCTCCCGCAACGGCGAGGCCACGGTGCCGGGCGGCCGTTTCCGCTACGACGTGCGGCTGTCGCCCAAGGGCGCCAACTGCAGCATCATCGAAGAGGCGCAGGACGAGGCCGCGGGCCCGCGGCCGCGCTTCGGTTTCCGCTGGAAGGGGCCGGCGCTCGAGCTCTACGAGGTCGACGCGAAGAAGCCCGACAACCTGCGCTGCGGCGCCAGGCCCGTGGTGGTGCTGACGCGCAAGGCTGGCGAGGACGCGAAGTAACGCCGCCCGGCGCCGCGCGCCGGGTGGTGGATCATCCAACGCAAGGGGGAGGGGAACGTGGGCAAGCGTGGAATGCAGGGCTGTGCCGGAGTCGCACTGGCCGGCATGTTGTGCGCGGCACCCGTCCAGGCCTGTGAGCCGGCCCGGGTGGTGGAGGAGATCGCCACGGCGGACGCCAATCGCTACGCCGCCCTCGTCGCCGGCGATCTCGCCGCCGTGGCGCGCTATCTCGGCGACGACCTGAGCTACACCCACTCATCCGCCGTGGTCGACACCAAGGAGGCCTACCTGGACGCACTGCGTTCCGGCAAGGTGGTCTACCGTCAGGTCGAGCGCAGCGACGTGAAGATCACGCCCTATGGGTGTGTCGGCGTCATGACCGGCCGCGGCGACTTCAAGGTCACCCTCGACGGCAAGGACATCGACGTGCCGCTGCGCTTCACCAACGTCTGGGTCATGCGCGACGGCGGCTGGCAGATGGTCGCCTGGGAGGCCACCCGCATCCCCGCGAAGTGACCGCCACCCGGCGCGCGGGCCAGGCCCGCCGCGCAGGGTGAGTACCCCGCACTGCGCCAGCCCGCCACCGCACGGTATGGCGCCGGCGGCTTGTCTGCCGGCCGCGGCCGAGGCCTGAATTCGCAAGGCGTCGCCGCGGGGCACCGCCTACAATAACCGGGCTGTCCGGCCCGACTGGCCAGCTGTCCAGACTCCCGTCCACCTCGTCCGTCGCGGCCCCATGTCCAAAGTCGAAGAAGCCAAACCGAAGGAAAGCGTCCAGGAGAGCCTGCAACAGGTGCTCGCCCTGCTTTCCCGGCAGCGCATCGTCGAACAGCTCGTGCACAAGCAGGACATGCGTCGTCACGAGCTGGTGGAGTCTCTGGTCCACAAGCAGAACCTCGCCGAGCTGCAGAACAAGCTCGACCACCTGCACCCGGCCGACGTCGCCTACATCCTCGAGGGCCTGCCGCTCGAGGATCGCCTCACCGTCTGGCACCTGGTCAAGGCCGACCGCGACGGCGAGATCCTGCTCGAGGTCTCCGACGCCGTCCGCGAAACCCTCATCGCGGACATGGAGCCCGAGGAGCTGGTCGCCGCCGCCGAGCAGCTCGACGCCGACGAACTCGCCGACCTCGTTCCCGACCTCCCCGAGGATGTGGTCGAGGACGTGTTCCAGTCCCTGTCCACCGAGGAGCGCGAGCAGCTGCGCGCCGCCATGTCCTACCGCGAGGACTCGGTCGGTGCACTCATGGACTTCGAGATGGTGACCATCCGCGAGGACGTCACCCTGGAGGTGGTGCTGCGCTACCTGCGGCGCCTGGACGAGCTGCCCGACCACACCGACCAGCTGTTCGTGGTCGACAGGCGCGAGATCCTCAAGGGCATCCTGTCGCTGGGCAAGATCCTCATCAACGATCCCGACAAGCTCGTGGCCGAGGTCATGGTGGACGAGGACATCCGCTTCGAGCCGGGCCAGGGCGCGCACGAGGCGGCCCAGGCCTTCGAGCGCTACGACCTGGTGTCGGCGCCCGTGGTCGACGAGCGCGGCAAGCTTGTCGGCCGCGTCACGGTCGCGTCGGTCATGGACTACATCCGCGAGGAGAGCGACAACGAGATGCTCAACCTCGGCGGTCTGCGCGAGGAGGAGGATATCTTCGCCTCGGTGTGGAAGTCCGCCAAGAACCGCTGGACCTGGCTGGCCGTCAACCTGGTCACCGCCTTCATCGCCTCGCGCGTCATCGGCATCTTCGAGGGCAGCATCGAGAAGCTGGTGGCCCTGGCTGCGCTCATGCCCATCGTCGCCGGCATCGGCGGCAACTCGGGCAACCAGACCATCACCATGATCGTGCGCTCCATGGCCCTGGGGCAGATCCACCGCGCCAACGCCAAGGCCCTGCTGCAGAAGGAGCTCGCCATCGGTCTGCTCAACGGCGTGGTCTGGGGCAGCATCTTCGGCATCTTCGCCATGCTGCTCTACCACAGCGTCTCGCTGGGGGTGGTGATGATGGGCGCCATGACGCTGAACCTGCTCGTGGCCGCCCTGTTCGGCGTCTTCATCCCGATGATCATGCACCGCCTCGGGCGCGACCCCGCGGTCGGCTCCAGCGTGCTCATCACCGCCATCACCGACAGCGGCGGCTTCTTCATCTTCCTGGGGCTGGCGACGATCTTCCTGCTGTGAGGGGCGGGCACGCTGGTTGCCTGCCTATGCCACGCGGGGTCGCCTGAGCCCTGCTGCCGGGCCTGCACCCGGCACCTGTCGACTGCAGGCAAGCTCTGCCAGACCTCAGAGGCTGGCCATTCTTCGGGTGCCCGGACCGCGTGCTGTTCACGACACTGATCTTTGCCCTCGGCTTCCTGCCAGTCGTGTTCGCCGGTTTCTTCCTTCTGGCGCGCTGGCACGCCACGGCTGCGGCCGCCTGGTTGTTCGCCGCCTCGGTGTTCTTCTACGGCTACTGGATGCCGGAATACGTCTTCCTGCTGCTGTTCTCCATCGCGGTGAACTTCGGCTGCGGTCGCGCCATCGTGGCGGCGCGCGGCGGCGACGCGGCGCAGGGTAGCCGCAAGGCACAGCGCTGGATGACGCTCGGCATCGTTTTCAATCTGGCGCTGCTCGGCTACTACAAGTACTCCAACTTCTTCGTCGGCACGCTGGAGGGGCTGGCAGGCATCGGGCTGGGGCTGCCCCAGGTCATCCTGCCCATCGGCATCTCCTTCTTCACCTTCACCCAGATCGCCTTCCTGGTGGACGCCTGCACCCGCGGCGTTTCCGAGGTCCGTCCGGTGCACTACGGCTTGTTCGTCACCTACTTCCCGCACCTTGTGGCGGGGCCGGTGCTGCATCACGCGCAGATGATGCCCCAGTTCGCGGATGCATCCACCTACCGCGTATCGGCGCCCAACGTTGCGGCCGGTCTGGCGGTCTTCATCATCGGGCTGTTCAAGAAGATCGTGGTCGCCGATGGCGTCAGTGCCTATGCGGACACGGTTTTCGCGGCGGCGGATGCTGGCCGATCCATCGCCCCGGTCGACGCCTGGATCGGGGCGCTCGCGTACACCTTCCAGCTCTACTTCGACTTCTCCGGCTACTCCGACATGGCGGTGGGCCTTTCGCTGATGTTCAACATCCGCCTGCCCTACAACTTCGATTCACCCTACAAGGCGACCAGCATTTCCGACTTCTGGCGGCGCTGGCACATGACCCTGTCGGCTTTCCTTCGCGACTACCTCTACGTCCCGCTGGGAGGCAACCGGCGCGGTGAGGCGCGACGCTACCTCAACCTCATGGCCACCATGCTGCTGGGGGGGCTGTGGCATGGGGCGAGCTGGACCTTCGTCTTCTGGGGTGGCCTGCACGGCCTCTACCTCGCGCTCAATCATGGCTACCGGGCGCTGGTCGCAGACCGGGCGGCAGCCTGGGCGGGCCACCGCGCCTATCGTGTCGCGTGCTGGGTGATGACTTTCGTGGCCGTCGTCGTGGCCTGGGTCTTCTTCCGGGCCGAAACATTTGCCGGTGCGCGGGAGGTGCTCATCGGGATGAGTGGCTCCGGGCCCGCGGCGGACATGTCGCCCGACAGTGGGGACTCTCTCCTGTTCGCCAATGCCGGCCTGTCGTGGTCGGCGGGTCTGCTGCACCTGGCGGTGTTGGCGCTGGTGGCCGTGAGCCTGCCGAACTCCAACCGCATCGGCGAGGCACTGCAGCGGCGACTTCACGGTGACACACGCCGGGCGCCAGTGGTTCTCGGCGTCTGTCTGGTCATGGGTCTGCTGCTTCTGGTGGTGAACGACACTCGCGAAGCCGTGAGCCCCTTCATCTACTTCAACTTCTGACCATGGCCCGGTTCCTCATGCGCATGATCGCGGGGGCCCTGGGCGGCGTCATCCTGCTCGAACTCGTGTTCCGGATCCTGCCGACCGGCACATACACGGATACCGGTTATCACGTCGATCCCCGCATCGTCACCTATCGGCCGCATCACAGCTTCACCGCCTCCAGTGGCTGGAACTTCCAGAACGCGCACCGGCACCGCAGCAACAACCTCGGCTTCATCGCGACGCGGGATTTCGTCGCCGACTCCGAGGCGGTCGCCCTCATCGGCGACAGTTTCGTCGACGCCTCGATGCTCGCCCCGGCTGAGCGTCTCGATGCTGCGCTCGAGAGCACGCTGGCCGGGCGGGCTGTCCTGGCCCTCGGGGGCCCGGGCTCCAATCTGCTGGATTACGCGGAGCGGGTGCGCTTTGCCTCCGAGCGGCTGGGCGTTCGCGACTTCGTCATCATTCTGGAATCCGGGGACCTCAGGCAGGCTTACTGCGGGTCCGGCAATGTCCACGCAGCCTGCATCGACCCCGCTTCGGGCGAGGCACGCACCGAACTCCAGCCCGCGCCCTCCCGGGCGAAGCGCATTCTCAGACACTCGGCCGTGCTGCAATACCTGCTCGGGCACCTGCGGGCAGATCCCATGGGCCTCGTCCGGGCGCGTGACCTCTGCCTGGAAGCCCGCCAGGACCGCGAGCGCGCCGTCACCCGGACGTCAGTTCACGGAGGCCGAAGCCCAGCGCGTGCTGGATCTGTTCTTCCAGGGAATCCGGCCGATCCCGATCCGGCGTCTGATCATGGTGTTCGATGCGGATCGGCCAGCCATCAACAAGGGCGCCGCACGGACCGATGGCCTGCAGATGTTCGTCATGGCCCGGGCAAGGAAGGCGGGCGCCACCGTCGTCGACCTGGACCCCGGGTTCAGGGCGTTCGTGTCG
>Ga0169931_10003206_pt1 | contig 26132 bp, 20 predicted proteins | sample Kivu_15m_20L_FD_129675 | JGI IMG/M metagenome (GOLD analysis project Ga0169931, IMG submission 129675) | Freshwater microbial communities from Lake Kivu, Western Province, Rwanda to study Microbial Dark Matter (Phase II) - Kivu_15m_20L... | ecosystem: Environmental > Aquatic > Freshwater > Lake...
CCTGCAAGGTCGCCAGAATATGCATCGCCAGTGATTGGGCTGCACCACCTGAGCCAATGAAGACGAAATCGTTGTAGCTCTGGAGGTTTCGACCCAGCAGTTCAATGCCAGCTGCGAATCCCTCGCCATCGGTCGAGTGTCCTGTCCAAACGCTCGCACCGCGTACAAGTGTGTTCACTGGTTTTCCGCTTGGGTCGCCTGGGTGGGAACCTGCGGTTTGCGGTGAACCGATGAGACTCCCGACGACGCCCTTCCAGGGTTGCGTGATGTTCAGACCGACCGCATTTACTGCTCGAAGCATCTCCAGCAGTGACGGAATCGCAGCGGCGTTGTCCCGCGCGATGTCGAACGGGATGTAGACCTGGTTCAGTCCGAAGTGGGCAATGGCCGTGTTGTGAATGACCGGTGAGAGTGAGTAGCCGATGTCGCTACCGAGCAAACCAAGTACGCGAGTGGCGCCATTGATACTGCTCAAGTTTTGCAAATGTGCGGACGTCATGCCTGATTTAGTACGCGACGACTGGTGTTGAGATCCCCGAGCCAATTCAGGAGGCGTTGGCGTGTATCACCAGCGACCTCACCGAACATGATGTCAGCGAGGAGACTCTCTGGATTGCCACCGAGAGACTTCGCGGCCCTGACCGATCCTTCGAGCGCAACATGGTCATGGCTTAACTGCGATTCGCCGCTTCCGGGGAAGCCCGGAAGGGAATCGAGGTGCAGACAAATTCTCTGACCCTTGATGACCTTGCATTGGATGACGATCTGCGCTCCCTTGAGACTGATTGAGCGCAGGAATGCGTTGTGATCGGTCGTCTTCTGCGGGTCGGCTGGTGGCGTTGCACCGGGTTTGGTTGGGACCGGTCCTACTGCCAGTCGGAGTCCGAGGAAGAGGTTTTGCGCACTCGGACCTAAAGCCAATTTGGCAAGGACGCCACCACGTGACGAACCGGACGACCAAATGCCAACCATGATTACAGCAGCAAGTACGATGGCAAGGATCACCCACGAGAGCCCGGACATCTCGCCGGAACCACTGGCGGCGGTCATGCCGATTTCAATCGGGGCCGTCTCCGAATTGGCAAGAGCGGTCGCGACGAAGGGAAAAAGACTTGGCAAGGCTTATCGCTCCGTAAGGCTTCCGGTTTCACCGTGGCTAAGCACCGTGCCCAATGCCTTGGAGGCCTTGGTGGACAACGGTTTGACAAACGTCACAACCAGCCGTGAATAGCAGAATCAGGTTCAGCGGACTACGAAAGCTTCGCGTTCATCCATTAACTCAGCTATTTAGCCCTCTCGTCTGGTCCGTATAAGCATAGCACGTGTACCGTGCAGATTTGTGTTACCGGGCTCTCTCAGGGGTTTGAGGCGCGTGTCGCAGCAGGAATCCAAAGTATCTGCACAGTCCGGTGAGACTCGTGGAACCGCGCTCATGATTGGCAACTTTGATGGTTGTCACCTCGGTCACCAGCGACTGGCTGCGGCGACCATAGCGCTTGGCCGCGAGCTCGGCTTGACGACCCTTGCACTGACCTTTCGACCGCGTCCCGATCTGTTCTTCAGCGGTCGCCATGACGACCCCGGCTCGCGACTCCTCACCGCGCCTCAGCAACTCAGAGCGTTTGCTGAACTTGGCATCGATGTCTGCGTTGCGAAAAAATTCGATAAAGAATTCAGTCAGTTAACCCACGAGGAGTTCCATGATCGCGTTCTGCGGCAGGAACTTCAGGCCGCCGCGATCATCGTCGGTGCTGATTTTCGGTTCGGGGCTGGACGAAGCGGCGATGCAACCTGGCTGAAGGACCGCGCCGCGCGTGACGGACTGCGCTGCACGATCGTACCTCCGATCGTTTCTGCGGGATCTGTTGTGAGTTCCAGTCGGATCAGGACGCTTCTCCGTGATTCGGGAGATGTGCGCGGAGTCGCAGAACTGCTTGGTCGACCCTGGCTTCTGGAGGGCAGGGTTGTTTCGGGTCGGAAGTTGGGCCGCACGATTGGGTTTCCGACGATTAATCTCAGTGACGTTCAGCAGCTCGTTCCGCGATCGGGGGTCTACGCCGCCGTGGCCGTGATTTCGGGCGGGCGTTTCGGGCTTCGCGATGCTCTCGTCATGGGGCTTCCCGACGGTACGGTTGGTGCCGCGGTATCGATCGGAACGAATCCTACGGTGGATGCTTCGTCCAGCATCAAGATCGAAGCGCATCTGCTCGAGAGCTTCGGCCCCGACGAACTTTACGGGCTAAACGTCGGCATCTACTTGCTAGATCGGGTCCGCGACGAAATGCGATTTTCGGAGGTCGACGAGTTGCGCAGGCAGATAGCTGCCGATGTCACGGCGGTTCAGGGTCTCTGTAACGTGAGCAGATCCACCTGACGTCTCCCTACTGAGCAGGTTTGGCGTTCTTCGATACTTCAACGATCGTGGTTGGATCACTGCTGCGCACGATCACCCGCACTTCAGGATCTCCGGTGACGGTTGAAACATAGGCGATTGTGGCGGTTGCAGGATCTGCCGACTTCGCCCAGATCGCGTCGACAACACTGAAATCGAGGATCGCCGGAGTCACTCCATCCGCAGCCAACGGGCCGCACGGACTTGCAACAAGCTGCCACGGTCCGACAACCGTGTCGGCCTTCAGGAAAAGTCGGGAGCTGGTTCCCCCAGCCGTTGTGGCGACGTCGACCAGAGTTGTTCGGGTCGACGCAGGTTCTTCGACTTTGCAACGCACACTTTCCTTGCCGAGAACAAGCAGTCGGTCGCCGTTTGCCGACAGGGATGCGCGTCGAATGTCCAGCATGGGTGGAGTTGCAAGTGAGACGTCGGTCCCCGTCGCGTCGAACAATGCTGGTTCGGACCTGACAACGTACTGCCTTGCTGCATCGACATTCTCGCCAACTTCACCAATGAGACGGCTACCCAACGGACGCACGCTGCGAACCGCGGTGACGCGCGTCGCAGAAGTCTCGAGTTGGGGTGTCGCATCCGCCGGGACGAAACCCGACACGAGTGCCAGCGCTTGTGCCTGAGGTGCGGCTTCCCAGGTTGCGAAATCACGAATCGACCAATCGAGGACTCCGCTATTGCGACGTGCGGTCGCGAGACGCCAGCCGCTCGAAACTGGAATCCAGGCAAGGCCGTCAACGACTTCAGTCTCGCTGCCGATAGGTTGAGTTTCGGCTGTTGAACCCGCCCCAATCCTTCCAACGACAATCCTGCCACCCGAACGTGGGTTGCTTCGACGAATGAACGCGTAGAGCTGGGAGTCAGGACTGAAAGCGAGGTTGCCCTCGATCTCTGCATCGGTCGTGAGCTGGACAGTTGCTCCACCAGCAAACGGGACGAGGAACAAGTCACGGGAGCTTGCTTTGGTGCCGAGGATCAGGATCCATTCGCCGCTTGGCGACAGCAAGGCGTCAGTCTCACTCGTGATGGCGTCGTCCGCCGTCACGCGAGCCGCTGCGGCATCCGCAACATCGAGATCAAACTTCATGGCACGCATTGCGATGTTCGATCGACCCGACAAGAAAGTCAGTCGGCGACCGGAGTCAGAGAGAACCGGTCGCACGTCCTGGTAGCGCAACTCAGCGCTTGGAACCGACTCGCCGTTGCGTTGCGATGGAACCGGGGTTGCGGACTTGCGCTTGGTATCCCCGCAGCCGGTCAAGGCGAGCAGGATCGCGGCAACGGTGGATGTAAGTCGAATCAACGGCGCGTAGGTCTTGGAACGGGTCATTCGGGTTCGCCTGTTTGTGATAAAGCCAATCAATCTCGTTTCAATCCAGTGATAGTTTACAGAGACGTGATTATAAACAACAATCTCCTCCAGATTCGTCACGAAGTGCAATCAGGATCGGGGTTTGGTCCATCATGTCACCCATGACATCCAGCTCGACGCTGCCGGCCGGTAGCGACACCATTGCCGCGATCGACATCGGCACGAACTCGATTCATCTCGTCGTCGCGAGAATGGACGATTCCGGGCACATGAAGATTCTCGACATGGACAAGGTGGCCGTTCGTCTTGGCGAAGCGATCGCGCCACACGGTGCGATTCAGCGGGATGGGATCCAGCGGACCGTTGAAACCCTGACGCACATGCAGGAGATCGCGTCGGCCTACGATTGCCGCGTGCGGGCTGTGGCGACACATGCGACTCGCGAGGCCACGAACTATCACGAGCTGCTGGATGCTGTGCTGGATCGCACGGGGATTCGCGTCGAAGTCATCGATGGAATCGAGGAGGCGCGGCTGGTCTTCCTTGGCATGCGACAAGGTCTGCATCTGGATGGACACGCTTGTCTCGGGGTCGACATCGGTGGCGGCTCGACTGAGATCATCATCGCGCGTGGCGACGAGGTCCGTTTTGTGACGTCGCTCAAGCTCGGTGCGGTGACGCTTTCGCACAAGCACTGTGGTGCCAAAGGACCATCCCCCAAGGACATCAAGGCTCTGTATTCGGATATCAGGCAGCGCCTGGCGCCGCTCTTCAAGGAAGCCAAGCACCTGAAGTTTTCCCGAGCCATTGCCTCATCCGGGACCGCAAAGGCGATTGCGACGATCAACCAGGCAACTGGACGCGCTCGAGATGTGGCGGACGCGAATGGTTTTCCTATCGCCGCAGCCTCGCTTGAGAAGGTCAGCGAGCGGCTTGAAATACTGCGCGCGCCCTCACGCATTCGCGAAGTAATGGGAATCGAGTCGGCTCGAGCGGACATCATTCTGGCCGGTGCCGCGATTCTGCGCTGCATCACCGATGCATTCGGCGTCGATGAGTGGATCACCTCGTCCTATGGTCTCCGCGAAGGACTGGTCGTGGATACCTGGCGTCGCTCGGTGCCCGAGCGAGTCAGTCACGCTCCCAACGTGCGGCTGCGCAGCGTCAACGAGTTTGCACGTCGAGTTGGCATCGATGAAGAACACGCATCGGCAGTCGTTCGAATCGCAGAAAGCCTGTTTGATCAGGTTGCTGAGCGCATTCTGGGTGAGCGCAGTCGCATGGATTTGCCCCTGCTTCGCGAGCTCCTTGGCGTAGCGGCGCGTCTGCACGAGGCCGGGAAGTTCGTCAGCATTCCTGGTTATCACAAGCATACATTCTATCTGATCAGCAATTCCCGCCTGATGGGATTCACTCAGGACGAACGGCAATTCGTGGCATGGGTTGCACGTCACCATCGCAAGGCGCAGCCATTGCTCACGAATCCAGACTTTGCGGAGATGACTCGCGGAGATTTCGAGCGCATTCGTCTCCTCGCTGGCATTCTGCGACTTGCGGTCGGCCTCAATCGTACGCGGCAATCGCGCGTGAAGAGCATCCGAGTGCGATTTTATTCGCGTCGCGTCAACATCACGGTGACTCCACGGGGTTCGCGAAGTTTGGACGTCGAGATGCACAAGGCTGGCAAGGAGCGCACCAATCTCGAACGTATATTTGGTCAACCGGTGGTGTTGTCGGCACCCGGGTTTCGAGAGGATGGCTCGGGCAGGCGACGCAAGCGTCGGCGCGTGAGCAGTCGTCTGCCTCGCCGAAACAGTGCGTCACGATCGAAGCGTTCAGTCCCAAAGACGCGCAAACGCACCGGAAAAAAGTCGCATGCTGGCACGAAATCAACGCGCCGCGGAAAGAAGCCGCAATCGCGGCGCTGATCCCAGGATTGGGTTTGCCGAGTTGATGTGGTAGCTCATGCACATGGTTCGAAATTCAACCACATCAGGCGCTGCCGGGCGATCAGCGCGTCCTCCGAAGCAGCCGCAATCGCCGGGCAGCTGGCGTGAGTTCACGGATTCCCTGGGTTCGATCTCGAAGTTGACTGATCCGACGGCGATGCCGCGGCTTGTCGTCGCCTTCGGACCTTCCGACTGGCTTCTCATCAAGGTGGCACAGGTTGTCCAGAATCTCTGGCGGAGATCTTCTGCTTCCGGATCAATATCCGAGTCGTCCCAGGATGAAACGGCATTGATCGCAGTTGAAGCGGCGGAGCTCGACCGGGATGACTTCTCGGCACTTTGGGAACAATCCGGATTGTTCGATCCGGCCAGTTGCGCGCTGATCAGTCGGGCCGAGCGTTGCGCAGACCTCGGTAAGTTTCTTGGCGCGATCCCATCTCCTGCTGCGATGCGTTCGCATCTTGTGATTCTGCTGGGCAAGGATCGTTTGCCTGCGGAACTTGGTCGGCAGTGCGAGCGACTCGGCGCCCACGTGATTCATTGTGTTGAGCCACCGACTCCCGAGCTGCCCCGATTTGTCGCGGGACTGGCGAGACGTTACGGGCTCAATGCCACCTCTGAAGCTTTGCAAATGATCGTGGATGCCATCGGCAATGATCCGGCGATGCTCGATAACGAGGTGCGCCGGCTCGCCCTGTATTGGGGAGATTCATCCTCGGCGCTGTGCGCCCGCACGATTGCTCCGTTGCTCACGGTGGTGCGTGACGAAGATCGGTTTCGCCTCGACGATCTGCTCCTTGCGCGCGATTACGCGAACGCCCATCTCCTGCTTGAGCGGCTCCTTGACCGTGGTGAGTCCGCGCTGGCGCTGATTGGCATGCTTGCCCGCCACGTTCGACTGGCACTGCGAATTCAGGAAGAAATCACGGATTCTGCCAGAACTCCGGTCGGCGCCGCCGGTTCGTATTCAGCCAGCCTCAGACTTCCGAGCTTTGTCCTGCGCAAGTATACTCAGTACGCTGGCCGGATGGATCGCGGGCAACTCCTTGCGGCGCTTGAGCGATGTCAGGAGGCTGACATAAGGATCAAATCCTCCCGAGTTCCAGAAACCTTGCTGCTGGCCAGCGTGATTGACGCCCTCACGTCGCCCAATTGAACGTTTCTTCGGCTATAATCGAGCCATCTCATCTGAAGAACGCTCTGTCGGAGAAATGACCATGAAATCGGGCCATCGATCGATTTTCTACATCTACGACGTCTTTCGTACGGCTCTGCTTGCCGCCTCGGGATTCCTGGTTTGTTTTCATTCAGCGGCAGCCGAACCGGTCCCCCAGAAACGACAATCCGCAATACTCCCGGCCGCGGAACTCACCATGACCGGTTATCAGACCGCGCAGTTTGAGCTCGATCTGCCGATCAAGACCATGGCGATCGACTCTTCGGGAGTTGCGTGGCTCGCAGGTCGGACATCGGTCTGGCGATGGGATGCGGCGGGGAATTCGCTGCAACGGATCGGTCTTATGGGTGCTGTCGGAGAGGCGCATGCCAAAAAAAATAACGTTGATCATGGACTCCAGATTCTTGGCAATGACGGGGTGAGTCTCTTTGCCGCGACCGGAGATCGACTGTTTCAGATCCAGGGTGAGCCACGGCGTGTCTTGCTTTACGCGGCTGAACTGCCAACGGGACATCGACGCTCGCTTGGATTTGTTGGTCAAGGCGACTCGTTCTGGTGGCTGACAGCCGGCGGCGTGTTCCGGTTTGATCGCTACGGCAAGCGGCTCGTACGCGCGCCCCGGGCACTGAAGCTTCTCGAGTCAGACGCAGCAGCACTCGATCCAGCATCGATGCGTCTATGGGTCGCTCGGGGTGCAAAACTCGTCTCGCTGGACATGAGCTCGACTGATGGAAAAGCCACTGAGATCGTAAATACCTCGAGTCCGATTCTCGGCGTGCAGTTCGTGAACGGTGAATTGTTCGCCTGGACGGCGCGAGCATTCATGCGCTTTGACGCGACGGGCCGTCGCAAGCAAACGATTCCAGTCGAAGGAAATCGGGCATTGCACAGTATTGTGCTGTCCCCGAGCCTGCACTCGTTCTTGTTTCGCGATGGTCTTCTCGAAATGTTTGATCTGCAGCGACAAACGACGAGTCGATACCACCTCGCGAACGTTGCATCGGTCGACTCGGGATCCACTGCCGCTCGGGCGAAAGCTCGTGCAGGCCTTGCTGGATTGGCGATTGGCGGCGAGGGTCTCATCGGACTCGTTGCCAATGGTCGACCGCGGCTATTTCGACTGCCGCGCGAAAATTCGGAAAAAAAGCATTAATTACGGATATTTAATTCGATCCTAGGCACGCCTGAGTGCGCCGGGTTGGTTGCCGTTCGGGAAGTGGACTAAAATGGAATCATCATCAGCGGTTGATGAGAGTTTCAATGCTACCGATCTGTTCGCCGGCTGGCCGCCGGCGTTCGAGTTGGGGGACATTTGGCCGAATTCCCCGATCACCGCAGAGCTCAACCGAAGCGGACAAGAGTCGGATCGTTTCTGGTATCGACGTCGCTGTCTGGAGTCGCGCTGCTCACCGCATTCGCAACTGGATCCTGTACGTCTACCGATGAGCCGCCAGGACTTGAGTTGTCTCCGGCGCCAACGCGGCTGACGGGTCCCCGTGCACCGCGTGAGATTCTTGCTGATCTTGATCGCGTTGTCGGAGACTCGACGAAACTCTCGGACATGACGCGGGATGTGCAGGCGATGCTATCGGCCCGGATCGCGGAGTCGGATGGTCGCGTTGCTGACGCCATCAAAGAATGGCACGTGGCTCTCGGCACCGCCGAGGGGCGTTTTGGCAAGGCTGCTTTTGACGGATGGGTCCGTGCCTACACGAAGCAGCTTGCCAAGAAGACGGATTCCGCGGTCCTCGCGAGACTGCTTCTCGCTGAGACTCGAGGCGGCAATTACAGTCCATGGATGCAGGCTTCCAAGCTCACGACGGAGCTATCGCTTGCACAAACCCTCGAAGAGATCGTTCCGGAATGGATCGACGTGACGCAGGCAGGCGTCAAGTCGACGACCATTCCAGTTCCTCCGGCAAAGCCGGGAATTCCGGCAGACGATCCGGTTCTCGCTGAAACCGCAAAACGCTTTTGCCCAGTTGTCGCGCGCACCGCGGCTCCGTTGCCGGCCGATGCCCTGTCTGGATGGACCGCATGGGTCAAATCGCTGCCTGAGGACGTGCAGCCGTATTGGCAGGCGATCGTGACCGAATGCTCAGGCGATGCCAACAGCGCCGTTGCCGCGCTTCGTCCCGTCCACGCTCAGTTTATGCGGAAGCGCGCTCATCCCGGCCTGGCACTTGAGTCGATTGCGCGAATCATTCGCATTCGTCGAGCGGCCGGTGAACGTGAAACTGTTGCCGATGACTATTCTCTGCTGATGAAGACATGGCAGGAACAGACACCGACCCCGCGAGATCTTGGTGTAGATGCTCCGCGATTTGCGACACGTCGCGTCGATGAAACTCTTTGGGCGGCTCGGTATCGCATGCTGGTTGGAGACGTCGATGGTGCGCGGACGTTTGCTCAGCAAAGTCTCGACCTCATCGCGTCGTCGTGGTCTTCGGTCGGATCGATTCCGGCGAGCGTCCGCGATGAACTCTCGGCGCTGCGTGCCGAGGGTTATCACTTCCTCGCTTATCGAGTTGGCGTAGAAACTGGAAACCTCGAAAGTGCGATCGCGCTGAACACACTCGCGTTGCAGACATCTGGCTTGAATCAGGAATGGCGGGATCGCCTCAATTGGTTTGCCGGCTACTATGAGTTTCTCGCGGGCAACTTCGAGTCCGCTCGTCGCAAGTGGGAAGCGATGATCGTTGAATCACCCGATGAGACTCTCCGGGCAACGCTCTACTTCTGGCTGTCGCAAACCTACGCGAAACTCGGACAGAACGCCGAAAGCGAGTTCTATCAGCGGGCGCTCGTCGATGACTACCCACTCAGCTACTACTCGGTCGTAGCCGTCGGCGAAGTCGGCGGTGATGGATCGGCGTGGTCGAAGCGCTTTCGAGATTTTCCGGCACTCGTCGCAAGTCTGAGCAACAAGCGCGACTATAAACTCGATGCTCTTCGGCGCGGCGGTCGACTCTCGCGGCTTCTTGCTCGTGCTGAGTTGCTCGTTGCGGCAGACGCCGAGAATTGGGCGCGCATGGCCGTCACGGAACTCGACGAAGGCATGCAACGGGGCCCGTCGATGGAATCATCGCCGAGTGCTTACGTTTATCTGTCCCGATTGCACTATGTGGCTGGAAACTTCAATCAGGCGATCGCACTGACCACCCAGTTATCCCTGACCGTATCCCAGTTCTGGACGAATTGGCCGGAACAGCTCCTGGTCACCTTTCCGCGACCGTTTGTTGATGCCTACGCCAGGGTGTCAGCAGACACGGGAGTTTCCGCTGAGCTGATGCTGGCAATCTCTCGCCAGGAAAGTGGCTTTCGCGGTGATGCGCAAAGTCCAGCAAATGCGATTGGTGTGATGCAACTGATCCGACGGACGGCGCTGAGCCTGACCCCCAATTCTGAGGGATTGTCCGAACGGGAGATTGAACGGCGTCTCCTGGACCCATCGACCAATATTTCGCTGGGCGGGCAGTATCTCAAGGAGCTCTCGACTCGGTTCAATGGATTCCTTCCGGCCGTGTTTGCTGGCTATAACGCCGGCGAGCATGCCGTCGCTACTTGGGTCGCGGGGCGCAAGGGTGGTTCTTCGGTGAATTTCGTCGAACTGATCCCCTACGGCGAAACGAAGGGCTACGTGCGCAATGTCTGGCGAAACCTTCGCGTGTATGAATTCATCAGGCAGTCTAGTGCGGACATGCCGCAGGTCAGTCGAGCAAACTCGTGGTGGCCAGTTGCCATGCCGATCGACGCGCGAAGTGTCGTGCTTCGGCCGGGTCCGGTTGCGGCGGCAGCGGCCGAGTCGGGGATTCCGGTTGGTGGTTGACCCACTGCACGCGACGGATTCGTTTGATTAATTTTTGAGCACTTGCCCAGCCCGGAAGCCGGGCACAAAATAATTGTTCCCCAAGATCCTTGCCCCCGATCCGTCGGTTTGGCCTTCTGACCGGCGTCCCTGCCGTGCTAACGTACAGTCAGTAATTATGTATGTTCTGGTGACGGCGCGAACTCTGGCGCCGATATCGTCCGTTTGCAGCCGTTCGAGCCTGAATGGGAGGTTTTCTTGGCCAAGCAACAAACACCTGTCTCCGCTGAAGATCAGCGTCGTGAAGCCGTCGGTTGGCTGAGCATGATCGCTGTCATGTTTCTCTTCCCCGCGTTGTTTTTCCTCTGCGTGTTCTTTCCGATCTGGATTGGATTGACGCCCCGCTGGTGACCGTACAGGCCTGCCGGCCGGCAGCCTGTCTCCTTTACCGCTTGTACTTTTCGTGAAATGTTGCGACGACATGCGCTAATTATGTGATGCGGCGTGTCGTCGCCTTTTTTGTGAAGCAATGGCGGTGTTTGGATGCAACTGAACGAGGTTCAAACAACCGAGGTCCGCAGTTTTGGTCGACTGATCAATTACGCGAGTGTGTTGTGTTTCTTCATCATGGCACTCGGTGCGACGGTTCGGGCCAACGATGCCGGTCTCGCCTGCCCGGATTGGCCGCTCTGCTACAACCGCGTCATTCCGATTTTTGATCTTGGAATCTTTCTGGAATGGTTTCACCGCGTCGTTGCCGGCGGTCTGACGATCCTGCTGCTTGTCGCGAGCTGGCGCATCATCCGCTCCACAACACTTCGACGCGAGTTTGGATCACCAATTGTTGCCGCCATGGTCCTTCTTGGCGTGCAGATCGTTTTGGGTGGGCTGACGGTCCTTCATCTCCTCGAGCCGAAGATCGTCGCGGCCCATCTCGTTAACGCTCTATTGTTCTTCTCAGTACTGCTGTGGATGGCGATGCGGGCACGTGCCATCGTGAGCCCAAACGTCGCCAGACAGTCTGTTCGAGCGACTCCTGCGTTTCGTTGGACCCTGACTGGATTGCTAGGTCTGCTTTTCGCTCAATTGGTGGTCGGCGGAATGGTCAGCACGAATCAGGCTGGGCTTGCTTGTCCGGACTTTCCGAAGTGCCACGGCATGTGGCTTCCACCGGTTTCGTTTCACATTACACTTCAGGTGCTACACCGCTACCTCGGTTACGCCGTCGCGCTTGGTGCGGTTGCCGTGTGGATGCTCGCGACGACCTCGCACCTTGGTCGTTTGCCGCGGCTTGCGACCCGGTTACTTCCTGCTCTCGTGCTGGCGCAGATCGCATTGGGTATCGTGAACGTCATCTGGCTGCTGCCGGAGTGGGCATCAGTCGCCCATCTTGCTAATGCTGTTCTGATTTTTGCATTGTTGCTCCTTGCAGTGCTTGATGTATGGATTGCTGCAGGATTCAATTCAGCAGAATCGTTGGCAAGATCTGGACGAGCTTCGGCTTCTGATTCCGTTTCTTCGTTGGCCGTGTCGGGAAAAGCCGCAGACGGTCTGTCGCATTAGTCTTCGCCGCGCGCTTGAAGCGCCTCGAATTGGAGCGGATTGAGCACAACAAACATTATTCGTGATGCCCGACTTGGACCCGCCGCGGGTCTCGACGCGCCTCGATCTTCAGAATCTTCTGTGGATCGTGTGAACGCAGCAGGATGGCGCGACTACTACCAACTCACAAAGCCGACGATTTCGATGCTGGTCGTCGTCACCGTTGTTCCGAGCCTGCTGCTCGCCGCGGGAACTGCTTGGCCAGACGCGCTCGTTTCGGCTGTTGCTCTCATCGGCACGTGGCTCGCGGCGGCTTCGGCTGCCGTGTTCAACCAGCTCATCGATTCCGATATCGACTCCGAGATGATGCGGACGCGAGCCCGCCCGCTCCCGTCGGGACGAATTTCTGCACCGATTGCCGCGGCCCTCGGCGCTCTGCTGGGAATCGCGAGTTTTGTTTTGCTCTATTCGCTCACAACGCCGCTGGCGGCTTGGGTGGCTCTGGCAGCGAACGCGTTTTACGTGTTGGTCTATACGGCCTGGCTCAAGCGCCGAACGGTCCAGAATATTGTGATCGGAGGCGCTGCCGGCGCTGTCGGACCATTGATCGGATGGGCAGCGGTCACTGGTGACCTGGCGTGGCCGGCGTGGGTTTTGTTCGCAATCATTTGTCTGTGGACGCCGCCGCATTTTTGGGCGCTGGCGCTGAAGTACGTAAAGGACTATGCCGCGGCCGGAGTTCCGATGATGCCGGTCGTTCGTGGTGAAGAATCCACCCGTTGGCAGATGTTCGTCTACACGTTGACCCTCATTCCTGCCGTCGCGAGCCTGACGGTATTCGGTGTCGCTGGTTGGACATATTTCGTGCTCGCGATGGGCATGACGATTTGGTTCGCCGTGCTCGCCTGGCGGCTTTACCGCTCACATGCAAGCACCTCGGCAATGCCCTTGTTTCACTATTCATGCTTCTACTTGTTTGGCGTCTTTGGAGCGCTGACGATGGACCAGCTCATGTTGCTGGTTCTTGGGTGGTCATGATGAGTTGCCCAGCGACCTATTCACGTTGGCTTGCGATTCTGGCGATCCTCGCAGGCCTGCAAAGTGTCACGCAACCGCTCGTGGCCAATGCGACTTCGGCGGTTGCATCGGGGCGTTCCAGTGCTCTCGCTGAGCAAAGTGCAAGCTACGTCGCTGCCCGCAAGGAAATCATCATTCGTTATGGCGCAACGACGGAACGATCCATCAAGGTGTCTGTCAGACCGCTGAAACTCGCGGCGAAGGTCCGCCCCGGCGAAAAGACTGTCGGCGTGTTCCGTTTTTCGAATTTGTCCGACAGCCCGGTGACCTTTCGCGCGCGGAGCGTCGTAACGCCGGCGCAAGCCGCAGAACTCGTAAAGCGCCACGCGTCATTTTGCGATGCCGACATCACGATGCCGGCGCGCGGTCAACCGGGCGCCACAATGGATAGGGAAGTTGAGTTTACGGTCGATTCCGCGCTGTCGCCCGCAATCGATACGATTGCGCTGCACTGGATGATCGAAGGAGGGGCTCGTGATCAAGCGTCCCACTGATTCGTCAACAAAGTCATCGCGTGCATCGAAATCTGCAGACGGAAGTCTCATCTCGCCCAGCGGACGCACCTTGCATCTCATAACCCGAGAGTCGCGCGAGGCGGTTCTTGGACCTGGCGTTGGGATCCAAAGCCGGCACCGATTCTGGCTGTACGCTGGATTTTCCGCGTTAATCGTTCTCATTGTTGCGCTTGGTAGACTCTTCGCTCTCAAGCGCTAGCTGGGCTCAACGTTGGTAGATGTTGCCGTAACCTCATCGACCTTTTGTCGCACGCCAGACTTGCGCGCATTTGCGATTCGCATTTTGCACGGAAATACCGTTCGATTTGCTGACGGAGATTTGCCCGGAAGTTCTCTCGCAGAATTTCTGGCCAACGCCGATGCAGCAATTGTTGGGCGCGAAGTAATAACCGCCGATCTCCTGGCGCGCTGTCCAAAGCTCAAGGTGATCTCGAAGTACGGTGTCGGACTCGACAACCTTGATCTCAGTGCGTGTGACGCTGCCGGGGTTGCGGTTTTGTCTGCTCCCGGTGTGAACGCACGAGCGGTCGCCGAGCATGCCTTGGGCTTTGCCATATCGCTCTTTCGGAATCTGACGGCCAATGATCGACTTTTGCAGGCCGGAGTCTGGCGCAAAGACGGCGGACGCCAGTTGTTTGGATCAAACGTCGGACTCATTGGCTTTGGCGCGACCGCGGTTGAGTTTGCCCGATTGCTCCGGCCATTCGAGGTGGACCTTCAGGTGGTGGACATTCGTGATCGCGCGTCAGCGGCAGCGTCCTTTGGGGGCCGGCAGGCAGACCTCGATACGGTACTGACCAGCGTGGACCTTCTGTCCCTCCATGTCCCCCTGACCGAGGCGACCAGAAATCTCCTGAACCGGGAGCGCTTCGCCCGTATGAAACCGGGCAGTTTTCTCATCAATACGAGCCGTGGTGAGGTCGTTGATCCCGCAGCCCTAAGAGAAGTCCTGCAATCTGGCCACCTTGCGGGAGCGGCACTTGACGTATTCTTGAGTGAACCAATCAATGATAGTTTGCTGACCAGTCTGCCGTCCTTTGTCGGGACGCCCCACACGGCCGGAAACGCCCGTGAGGCGGTGGCGGCAATGGGTCAGGCAGCTGTCGGAAACTTAAGAACATTCTTGGACGCGTCAGCGTCCGCGACTTGAATTGCTGCGCAGATTTCATTAGAAACGCGCCGCCTGCCGATAAGGCAGTTCGGGAGAGAGATAAAGTCATGATTGATCGCATCAAGGAAGTCATCGAGAAGGACATCAACCCCCAACTGGATCTGCATGCGGGCGGCTGCGAGTTGATGGACGTGGACGATGGAGTCGTCACGATTCGCCTTTATGGTGGATGTTCCGGTTGTCCCTCCTCGCACATCACGCTCTTCAACGGCATCGTTCCAATTCTCAAAGAGAAGATTCCGGAAATCAGGGACGTCGTTCTCGGCTGACGCAACTCAGCCGTAGCCGCATCCGCGGTCCAACTTGGGATTGCCGAGACCGCTGCCGTCATTTGTTCGTCCTCCGCCTCAAGATCCTCCGCAGTGCACCGATCGAACCTTCAGGTGAAATTGAACCTGGAGGTGCTCTGTGGGCATTTTTTGCCGATCTTTGCCGGGATTCTGCGATCGCCTCGCGATCTTTCTTCTGGTGACTGGTCTCTCGGCGACCGCAATTGCGCAGACATCATCCCGCGGCCCTGGCAAAGGTCCCGCGCCAGGTCATGGCTACGGTCGAGCCACATTTCCGATGCCGCAGAAAGCGCGAGTCCCAAAGGGTGCCCCAGCGAAGATTGCCGTTCCCGGCAATTCGATTCCGACGTCACCCGAAAAGTATGTTTGGCGGGTTACGAATGCGTCGCGAGGAAGCACGATTTCGACCGGCGGCGTTCCGGTCGTTGGCTCGGATGGGGGACTTGTGGGTTCACTTCCGTCCGGCAGCGAGGTCAAGATCGAGTACGTCCGAACGTCTGGCCAGAAACTCTTTTACGGCATTCCATGGCGCGGTGATGGCCCTGCTGCGAGCTTTGCAGAGGACAAAGCTTCGGCGCCGGTGAAGATGGTTTGGATCGATGGTAACTTCATCGAAAACGCCGGACGACGCTGAAAACAGCCCCGATTTGCGCAAAGCCACCAGTCCCGCCCTGTCTCAACCTTGCTGGAATGGCCCCAAATCCAGCAAAACAGGCGCCCATCCCTGGAACTGGCAATTTCCTGGTCAGTTTCTTGTCGGTGGGGCGGTCGCAACGATCGAAAAACAATAGCAAAATAGTTTGGTCACCGTATTGCATGTAAGACCTTGAATCGTCAGGCTTTTGGTTTCAGGCAAGTTGCGAGAGGGCAATCCATGATCCGGAAATCCAAATCACTCGGCGTCGCGTTGGCTGCAGGTTTGCTTTCTTTGGCCTGCAACACGACTGATTTCAATCGCACGGACAAGGTTGAGAAGCCCATTCCGCCCCCGGTTCCGGAGGATCACGTCCTGACGTCGATGGGAATGGACGAGAAAATTTCAGGTGGACTGAAGACCATCCAGACGATCGACAAGGTCGATATGGTTTTCCAGGCTGCGGACACGCGCGTGCTGGATGAAGACGTCACGACAACAAAGCAGGGTCTGGATCTGATGTTCGTGCTCGACACGACAGTGAGCATGGTCGACGAAATGGATGCCGTGAAGAACGGAATCAATCAGATCGCAGATTCGCTCAAGTCTTCTGGCATCGACTTCAAGGTCGGGATGGTCGGCTTCGTGGATAGCTTTGCCGCAACCCGTGCTCGTACCTTCAAGCTCTCGAGCGACGTGGCGGCCTTTCGATCATTCATCACGCGCATTCAGCCAGAGGGCAACGAGGACTTTCCGGAAAGCTCGCTGTTTGCTGCGCGTGAAGCGGTAAAGATGCTAGGTGATGCCGCAACGGCTCGTCCCGATGCAATGAAGGTGATCGTATTGATTGCCGACGTCGTTGGACACAACGGTTCCACGCTTGCGGGCGGGAAGCCGACGCGGGATTGCTCCACTGCTGGCCTGGTATCGGAAATCAACGCGTTTGCAACTGGTTTGCCCGGCGGGCAGGACAACTTTCGCTTCTTCTACACTGTGCCGGATCCGTCCGTACTCGTGAACAACACCGAGAATGCCGGCGCTTTCAAGAATTGTGCTGGCAACGATGATCCTGCAGGTTTTACCGCGAAAAAACAGATGGAAGAGATCTGGGACCGGATTCTTCCAAATGTGGAACGGGCTCGCCGAGGGGGCGCACTCGTTGACGCCAACGGTCGGATACTGTGGCCGCTCACGCAAACCAACCTCGTCTCGACTCTTGCTCCTCTCCTGCGCACGAATACTGCGCGAGCTGATATCTCGGGCAGCTGTCTTGCGACCAAAGCACAACTCTACGAAGGCAATCGCGTGATTCACGATTGGTCGCCGGCGCAATTGGCCGACGTAAACGCTTCGTTCGCCAGTGGCAACAACGAGATTCGTCTTCCGGACGTTCTCAAGGACTCTCGTACGGAACGCGCGCGTCGCCTCGATCTGCGAGTTGATCGATGCTGCGTAACAGCGGCCGACATTGCGGCGGGAAATTTTTCTGTTTGTCGACGGACCTACACTCAAGTCATCAATTACGAGATCACGGTGACGAAACCAAGAACGCCGCCAGGTCAATGATTGTTGCGAGGAGACTCCGATGTTGAATAGAGGAATGTTCGTCGTTGCATCTGGATTCCTCCTCTTTGGTTCGGGATTGGTTGGCTGCGCCCATAAGTCCGAACCTGCTGCCGCAAGTGCCCCGGCGAGTGCGGATGTAGAGACCGGCGAGTCGCAACCAAAACCCGCAGAAGAGCTGTCGGCTGATGAGCCGGTAACTGCCAGCGTGACCCCGTCGAGTTCCGTTTCAGCTCAGGCAGCGAGCGCCAGTCGCGTCGCAAATGAGTTTGTGAATGTGCGCAAGGGTCCCGGCATGCGCTTCGAAATTGCCCGTGTTCTCCGTCGAGGAGCAACCGTGACGGTGCTTTCTTCTGACGCGGTTTGGTCCCGGATTGGTGACGGCGAGTTTGTTGCTACGAAATTTCTCACGCCACCCTAATGGCCAGCCTGAAAAATCGACTTAACCTGTTGTTTTAAATAATAAAACTTGTTCTGCCTCGGACCCATTCCTCACGTTTCGGCAGCAAATTCCGATTGAGAAACAAGGGTTTGGGGAGGTCACTCGTGTCGCAGTCCGCTGCACAGCTTATATTGCCTGCTGGGTTTGACAGGTTTTCTGTCGACCGACTGGTCGACAATTCCACCACCGATTTCGATCTCTATCTCCAAATCAATCAACACTTCATTCTCTACGGTGGCTCGGGTTACCGGTGGAATCGTGACGAACTCACGCTGCTGCTCCGTAACGGCTACAACCATTTCTACGTGACCGTGGCCGATCTTGCCAAAGCTCGCATGTACGAGCAGATGAGTCGCCTGCCGCAGATCGAGAAGAATCTCGCTCCGCCCGAGCGCATCAAGCGAATCGAAGATGTTGGTCAACACTTTACGCGCTGTCTTTACGACGGAGAGATCACGCCGGCCTGCGTGTCTGCAGCGGAACAAATTGCGCAGGCGATGGTCGACTGTATTGTTGAAGATCGCACCTGTGTGAAGAGTCTCACCGGACTTTCAGACCATGATGCCTACACGTATTACCATAGCGTACGCGTGTCTTCTTTCGCCGTGGCGTTGGCTGCGCAAATGGGCATGACGTCGACAACCGACTTGAAGCAGATCGCGATTGGCGGGTTGTTCCACGACATCGGCAAGAAAAACGTACCTCTCGAATTGATCAACAAATCTGGTCCGCTGACAGACTCCGAGTGGGCGCTGATGCGCGCTCATCCCCAGAGTGGGCTCTTGCTCGTCAAGGACTCGCTCTTGTCGATGGTTTCTCGTGAGATCGTCGTTCACCATCATGAACGTTTGAACGGCACCGGTTATCCGGATGGTCTGAGCAAGGGCAGCCTACTGCCAGAGGTGCAGATCGCGACGGTGGCAGACATCTTCGATGCGCTGACCTCGTCGCGCAATTACCAGAGACGCCGGACGCGGTATGAGGCCCTCGACTTCATGAAGCACAAGTTGCTTGGGTCAGAGATCTCGCTCGACGTCTTCAAGGCCCTCATTCAGTGCCTCGCCACCTGATCCAGTTCAGTTAGATGTCCAACCTTGAGGCCGGGACTACCTGGCCAAGTTTCTGGCACATTTCGTTTACTATCGACGCGCCAGAACCTACACTTTTCCGCATGATCCAACTTGGTCTTTTGCGTTCCGTACGACATAGGTCGTCTGTCGTAGTCGGGTTGCTGTCATTTGCTATGGCCGCTCCTGAGTTGCGCGCCGAGTGGCTCCATTATGGAGCGTGCGAACTTGAGGTGGATCCGGTTGTTGCGTCGGCAGGCCAAGCTTTTACAACGTGTATTCGTGCGCGGACAAGCGCCGAGATGGCCGTCGGCATCAATGAACCAAAGGATAACCAATGGGTCATGGCGGCTCGCGCCAACGCCACGCTGAACCTCGGCCCCTATGCCGCGGTGTTCGTTGAGGGTCACGCGGTTCGTCAGAGGTTCTTCGACGGAGAGTCTCTGGATAAAACGGACCGCAGACTGGATGCGTTGGCGCTTCAGCTTGGCAATCCCGCGCTGCATCGCGTTCGTCTGGTCGGTGGGGTTGTTCGTCAGCCCTTTGGGATCGATTCCAGCTACCTGATGGAGTTCTTTCGCGCGATGGAAGGACGTGGCTGGTGGCGATCGCCGGATTTTGGTGCGGTCGTGACGCTGGATAACATGAGCAGCTCGTCCATCGATGTGGGCATTGGACGCAATCGATCTCGTCGTTCGTCTGAATCGGAACCGATGACGGACGACTCTCGCGACCATCTCCGTGCTTACGCCTTTCGACTCATGCACGACATCGCCCCGCTTGATGGATCGCGTCTGGTTGCTTCGGCGCTCACGCAGTCGGATGGACAGCGCCGCTTCGGACTAGGGTTCATCAACGCAAATGCAAAGGGTGATGAGACGCATCTTGAGTGGTTGCGGGTTATGGCGACGCCGGATGGAAGACAAAGCGATTTCGAGCAAATCGTCCGGATTGCGTATCGAAGCGAGTTTCGCGCCAACAATCGCATGGTGGCACACTACGATGACGAGCGTCTTCGCTACCGGCTTGGTGTCATTGGGGTCGACTTCGCGGCACGAAATTGGTTCTTGATCCGGACTGCCGTTGCCTATCGAAAGTCCGAGAGTCCGGAGATCAGCACCAGGTGGTTCCTGGTCACTGGTCTGGAGGCAGGTCTATGACGCGACTTTCTGCATGGCTGATGATGATGCTGTCGGTCGCTGCTGGTACAGCGTTGGCCAAACCGGAGAACTCGTCGCGGGAATCGATCGAAGTGAAGTTTGATCGCGATGACTCCAAAAGTGAGATCAGTGATTCAAGCTCGATCCCCCAGATTGATCTGATTTTCAGGAATCCAGCACTCGTATCCGGCATAACCAGCGGCGCTGATGCCATCAATCGGTCGATTGAGTCGCTCATGGAGAGTTTGTTCTACGGCCTTCTCGACAACGAGATTCGATGGCCGCTGACCCCCCATTCTCAAATGGCCGCTGGATTGAGTCGGAACGTCTTTTCGGCGGCACTCGGTGCCTACGTTGTCGTCGATCGCATGGATTTCGGACCACGCTACAGTCGTGAACTTTGGCGCGTTCAAAAGCTGCCAGTCGTGCTCGGTGCCGATGGAACTGTGGACCTGCTGGATATCTATCTTCGCACCGACGGGATGCGCGTTGCCGAACAGGCAGATATTTCGTTCTGGCGGGTCGCGCTGAATAACTGGTTCGGAATCTTGCCGCTGCTGTCGGCAGTGCTTCCTCCGTCTTTCAATACGAACGAGCTCTATGATCCGGTGCGACAGATTGAAACGCCTTTTGTATTTCCACTGTCCATGGATTCATTTGCGGCCATGCCAGTGGGTTCGATTCGGAGCTACGGCGTATCCGGCGGGGTCAATATTGGAATTGACCTCGGCGCATTTGCTGATCAGGAGTTTCGCAGGGTTCTTGATCGCGCTGAGGAGCTCGGTCACGGCTCGCCCTATAGTGTTTTCCGTCAAGGTCAGCACCGCATCAACGTTCTGAAGCGCAGCTCATCAAAGGCATGGGTGGGATTGTCCCGGGTGGCAAGAACCGGCCACTCGATTTCCCCTGTCGTGGGAAAATCACTTCTCGTTTTCAAGAACGTGCTTCCGCTTTGGCCGGGCATGAGCGTCGCTCTGTGGCCCATCGACGTGAAGCTGGAGCAAGCGTGGTCTGATCGCTTCGATCAGCTTTACGAATACGATCTGGAAAAGAAGGACGCTCAGGAGGCTTATCTCGCGGCAGTGAAGGGGGATTTTGCCCCATCATGGGCAGCTCACCTGCGTCGCACCGAGCAGAAGTCTCCGACCGGCGTTGAGTTTCATTTCACTCGACAGGAACACCAGCAGGAAGACATCGGCAACAACACGCGAAACTTTGCAATTGAGCGCCAGAGCAGAAAGCAGACAAGGACCTCTTCGGAGGTTGAGATCACCGACCAGGCCGGTATGTTTCACGTTCTGGAAGCCAAGCAGGACACTGAAGATCAGGGCTGGGACGTCCTCGTCGGATCCGAGGAGACGAAGTTTCGCGACGAGGTCGAACTCAAGGTCGTGAAAGTGGAAAGGGACGAGTCGGCACCGTCTGAAACTGAGACGGAATCTGTCGAGTCGCCGTATGTCTTTGCGATCGATCGGAATCCAATCCAGATGACGACCACTCTGGACATTCAGGACCGATACACAACGACGACCGAGCTTCAGAGTTATCTCGAGCTATTGAAATTCTTCACGGATCTGAATCTGGATGAAGACCTGCCGAAGTTTGACCTGCGCGATTCGGATCGGGAGTCTGCACGGCGACGACGCGTTTGGTTTGATTCGAGTATCCGACCACCGATGAATATTCACGTCACGCCAACGTGGCTCGGCAGATTCAGCGCTCAGGCATCGGTGTCCTTTCCAACCGGCTTTCTCGATGAGGTCGCGTCGGCACCGCTTGACCGACGCTGGCGCGCCTTCGCCGCCGCGTGGGGTGTGGATCCGGAGGATTGGGCGAGCGAAGCGTCACGGCGATCTTTGGGCAACGAATCACGCTGGCTCGGCGCCTTCCTGATGTATCCCTTCCGATTGCTGAACCTTCGTTTTGCAACAGCAGATGCGATTCGGGAGGCAACGCGAAGTGTTGAGGCGCTGGAAGAACTCGATCGCGCAACGACCCCAATCGGCAAGCGCGATGCCTTCCATAATCTGTTCGATACGGATTATCCCGCGTTCCTGACCCGTGCACTGTTGCTGCTCCGCGGTGCAAACGATTTGCCGCGCCGCGTAAGTCTGTCCGCTCAGGCTCGAGGGTCTGCCCCGCCGCAGGCCAAGTCGCGATTCAATTCCCTCAGCGGGCGCAAGTGGTCATCCGACGTTCCATTCCCCCCGCCGGCACGCTATCGGATCGCGCAGGAAAAACTCGGTGCATTCGTGCCCGGATCCGTAAGGGAATTGGGGCGCAAGCCGATCATCACCAAGATGAGCGTCGCGACACGACGTTTGCCGCTTGGCGCGATTCCCGATGAATCTGAAGCAACACCCCAGGATATGGCACGGCGTCACGTGTTTCTCCGGCTGGAAGTTCGCAACATGGATCTTCTGGCGAAGGGGCGCATTTACGTTCGCTTCGAACAAAGTGGAAAGATCCAGTTCGGAAAACTTGAGCTCGCTGAGAAGGTGATTGAGGTCGCCCCTGATCCCCTTGACGAGAAGGGACCCGCCGGGCTCGAGCGACTCGTCTACGAGCTCTATCTGACGGGTCCGACCTCGGGACTCCGGAATTTCATATTCGACCAGGCCATCGACATCGGCGGTGAGTTTCAGGTCGCGGTTGCGGCCAGTCGGGACGGAACGATCTGGAGCGACGAGAAAAGCGTGCGATTCCGGTATGACAAGGGGCGTCTCGGTAGGCCCGAATGAGGCCCGGCATGGCTGACCCCGGGAAGATTTGGAGCTAACCGGAAACAGCCCGTTGACACGGCTATTCGGGTCGGTAGACTGGCGCGGCTTCAGTCATTCTGGCGATATGGTGGGTGTGGCGAAGTGGTTAACGCATCGGATTGTGATTCCGACATACGTGGGTTCGATCCCCATCACCCACCCCAGTCCCTTTCTGCCAGTCGTCTCCAGAGTTTGCCGACATAACCCGGATCAAGAACGAGAGCGTTTCTCGCGCATGAGATCGACCGTCGCGGTCGGTCAGTTCAGATCCTTCGGATTCGTTGATTTCTCCGAAGAGCGCTTTTCCTTTTGTTTCTGTGCCGAGTAGAAGACGTTTCTTCCCGCCTTGATGGCCGTAACTTCACTCTCGTCTGAGAGCTTCTTCAGAATTCGCTTCGTTGTCGCCGATGAAATACTGAGTCGGTTGCTGAGTTGCATGCTGGACATCGGTGCATCCGCGATCAGTCGAAGAATTTCAGCCTCTGGCTTAGTTCCAGCCTCGCGGTGCGACGATACGGTGATCGCCTCATGAAACAGCGAAACCACATTGTCGCTGTGCAAGATAATTGGCGCGATCGTCCACGGGAACAGGTCCCGAAGTCGCATGATCGCGTTGCGAATCTTTTGCTCCCATCCCTGAGAATTGATGCTTTGCTTCCACACCTCCGTCTGAACTTCCGCTGTTTGCGCGGAGAAGCTGCTGCGCCGCAAAAGGTAATGCAGGAGATCGGCCAGTGCAGGGTGACGCTCGAGACTGACCGGATAATGCATGCCGACGCGAAAGAGTCTGGCATCGACCGCCTCCAGCGTGGGCGCGAAGTGCGTCCGCGCGAATCGCGCAAACATTTCGACCTGCCAGCCGTTCAACAATCGCGGTGATCTCCCCTCGATCGTCGCGAGACAAACGGAGACGTTGAACTGATCAACAAAGCTGATCCTCGGACTCTTGGCCGCCACGCGGAGAAGCTTGGTGCAGTCCTCAAAGCGACCTTCCTGATAGGCACGGGCCGCACCAATGATCTGCACGTGAGCCTTGAGCGGCGTTTCGCCGATTCTGGCGACGGCGACTTCAAACTCGTTGGCTACGCTTTCAACTTTCTTGACGCGTCTTGCCCGCAGCAAGCATTGAATGATTCCGAGGAGTCCGAGCGCTTCGTGTTGCCGATCCCCGTGCCTTCGAGCGCGAAGGAGGCAATCCTCGAATTCGTGTTTGGCCTCGTCAAGCCGATCCTGGTTGATGAGCAGCATGCCTTCTGAAACCACATGCCCAAGCCACGGGTAGTGATCCTTGCGCAGATGCTCATCGATTGAGGCCTTGATCGGACAACTGGTTGCGCCGAGGAGCGCTGACTGGACGCTGTAACGATTCAGCGCCGATAGTTCTTCGAGATTGTGGATGCCGCGCTCAGAGAGTGGGGCAGTCGCATCATGTAGGAGCTTCTGACTAGCTTCAATCTGACCATCTTCCCAGTTCAGCTCGGCATCGAGACAAATGTATCGCGTCTTCAAGTGCTCGGATTCGTCGAGTGCTGCCAGGTCGATCGTTTGGCGACCGAAATTTTTCGCGAGTTGATAGCGTCCCTGGGCGAGGTAGGCGTACGACAGCATCGAGAGAATGTGCAGCCGCCGAAAACTCTTGTCGGCGGCTGGCAGATAATCTAGCGCGCGGCGGAAATGGTCGCGTGCGCCTGCGAAGTTGCCGTGCTGGTACGCGTCGAGTCCGTAAAACGATTCGCAATGTGAAATCGGACCAGGAAGGTCATGCGTCTCCGCGATTCGCCGACATTGCTCGACGAAGGCGAACGCCTGCTCCTGTCGTTTGCCGCCAGAGTTGTGATAGCAGGCGGCGGTGTTGAAAAGTGCTTTTGCCGCACCTTCCCAATCGCTGAGTCCCAACATCAGATTGGCGGCTTCGTGAAAGAACTCCCCGGCTGCGCTGTATCTGCCAAGAAAGAACTGCAGGCGTCCGATCTGCATCACGAAGTCGGCGCGATCCCCAGCGGCCAGCTGCGGGTCACGAACCGCCGGTGCCATTTGATTCAGCAGACGAAGCGCGCGCGTGTGCTTGCCTTCTTCCGCGTGGCTGTTGCAGATGAGCATTTCCAGCTGCAGTTTTTCTTTCGGCGTCAGTCCAGCGAGACGAAGGGCGCGATTGGCAAGTTCACGAGCAGCGGCCGGATGCCCGGTTTCGAGCTGCAGCCTTGTCGCCGGAATCGCGATCGCAGTTGAGGGGATCTTCCGGACTGTCTCGACGATCTCGCGGCCGAGCTCGTGATTCCAGCTGGAGAGGCAACCCTGAATCAGCTGTCCCCAGATCGTTGGCGAATACTGCAGGCTTTGCTCGTCGGATTGCAGAAGGCGAAAGATCTCCGCGATTGGACGACTCTGCCCAGCACTGGCGATGGTCTCGCCAAACTCTGCAAACAAAGCCTCCCAAGCCTGCTTGGTGTGGCATTCACGTGCGCCGCGAATGATTGCGTCCATCCGATCCAATGTTCTTCCCTCGTTGCAAAACGAATAGCAGAGGGGCTCAAAAATGTTCACCTGCCAGTTTGGGATGCTCGCTGGGTTTTGGTGGGGATGGCTGAGTTCGTTTTGCCGCTCGGTTTGCTGAGCCGCATTTTGTACTGATTCTGCACAGATAAGTTGGTAACCACCCGAAAGTATTGGAAATAAAAACAGAGCTGTTGCCGTGAATGGCCGCGCAACCGCAGTCAACGGCACAAGTATTTGTTTTTAAAGAAATTTGTCGAATTTTTCACAAAGTACTCGTGACTTCCGCGGCCGGATACCTAGAATCTGAAAACGAGAATCAAGGAATTGCGTAAAACAGTTTTTTTTTGGATCCGTCCAGATGCGTTCAGCGTTGAAAACGCCGGACACGGATTGGCGGGATTGGAGCAATGGCAATGGATGCTGTCGCGAGAATCAAGTCATGGTCAGCAGGGTTGCTGAGCGTGTCGCTTGCCAGATTGCGTCTTCACGGACGTGTGTGGCTTGTCGCTGGCGTTCTTCCAGCGCTCGGTTTCTTCGGTTCGACTCCGCCGTTGCATAGCGACCCGACCGCCGCGTCCATCGAGTTGCGCAGTTCTGTCATGTGGCAACCGCGCGCTTCGGGCGGAGCGTTCGTCTATCCGTCTGGAATTCCCGCGGTGCTGCGCCATCAGTCGACCGACCGAATCCTGCGTATTGAGCAGTACTACTCATCGGAAATCGCCAGCAGGTCGCTTGTGCCGCGGATGCGCGGAACCTGGGCTGA
>Ga0169931_10003207_pt1 | contig 26127 bp, 16 predicted proteins | sample Kivu_15m_20L_FD_129675 | JGI IMG/M metagenome (GOLD analysis project Ga0169931, IMG submission 129675) | Freshwater microbial communities from Lake Kivu, Western Province, Rwanda to study Microbial Dark Matter (Phase II) - Kivu_15m_20L... | ecosystem: Environmental > Aquatic > Freshwater > Lake...
CAGGTACTGTGGTCCCTGGGGCAGGGTTACCAGCGGGAGGCTGTATTTCTGCATCCGTGGTCACTTCGGCAGCAGGGTTGGGATTTGCAGGTGGTGGTTGAGCAGGTGGTGTTTGAGTTGCAGGTGGCGCATCAGCCGGTGGTGCATCAGCCGGTGGTGCATCAGCCGGTGGTGTCTGGGGAGGCTGAGCGTCTGGCGGAGCCGCTGGAGGTTGAGATTCAGCGGGGGCTGTGGGGGGGGGACTTGGATCTTGATAGGAGACAAAACGGGCTTGTCGTCGAGACAGCGAGCGGCTGTTGGTATCGGAACTTTTCTCAGTTGCTGGGCTGCCCTCTTTTGAGACTTGGAACGTTACCAGTTGAGGGCCACCTTCTTTGGAGAAGCCGGCGACCAGTCGCGATTTGAGTTCTTCTTCTTGCGAAATAGAGGTATCCAGTCGGTAGACGGTTCCATCGGGCGACTTGGGGGTCTGGATCAAGGAGAGCGAGGTGCTGATCGGATTGTTCGATTCGTCCTTGTCAAAAATTTCGCGTGTCAAATTGCGGATGGTATCGACGCTGGACGGTTCTTTGATTTGGAAGACAACGCTGGTGCCGCCGCGGAGGTCGACATCAAGAATGTCTGTCCCGCGAAACGCAACTGCGACCAATCCGATGACGATCAATAAAACCGAAAGGGAGATGCACGCTTTACGGGCTCCCATGAAATCGATATCTCGGTTTCCGAGGAAAGCTTTTTTGGCCCAACCGATCGCATCACCCATACCGAGGCTGAGTATGTTGAAGCGTTCGGAAATATCAAACAGGAGATGGGCGACATAGACCGCAGAGAACATGCTGCACAAGATACCGATACCCAGGGTCACGGCAAAACCTCGTACTTGGTCGGTGCCTACGGCGTAGAGAACACCCGCGGTGATCAGGGTAGTCAAGTTGGAGTCGACGATGGTCATGAAGGCTCGATCAAAACCGTTTCGAACGGCGGAGCGTTTGTTGGCACCCTTAGCGAGTTCTTCGCGGATTCGCTCAAACACCAGCACGTTGGCGTCGACCGCCATACCTACCGAGAGAACAAGTCCTGCCAAGCCGGGCAAGCTCAAGGGTTGTCGGATGGCAATCATCACCGCGAAAGCAAGTGCCGTGTTTAGCAGCAGCGCGATGCAAGCGATGATGCCGGAGAAGCGATAATAGCCAAGTACCATGACAAAGGTCGCCACCAAAGCGGCGATCGATGCGAAGAAACCTTTACTGATGGTGTCATCGCCCAGCATCGAACCGATCTGGTTTTGGCTGATGGGTTCTTTACCAAGAACGGCAGGCAGTCGACCCGACTTGAGAACGCTCGACATAAAATCGACTTCTTCACGGGTGAAGCGACCTTCGATGATACCGCTATTGCTGATGGGGCTATTGAGCGAGGGTGCGGACAGTACTCGACCATCCATGATGATCGCCATGCGTCGTTTAAAGCCACCGTCCGGTTGATTGGTTGCGGTGAGCGACAAAAGTTTTTGTGCCCCGGAGACATTCATGTTGAACGAGACAGCGGGGGAACCTGCTTTGTCGACCGTACTGAAGGCTCGCGAAAGATCTTCACCGTTGACTTCTGGAAAAACTTGCCCCGCTTTTTCAAGCGCGATGAGAACATCGACATCTTCGATCGCTTGAGAAACCAACCAGCGTTCCACGGCGTAATCACCTTCGAGATTTGGAAACTCGAGGATACGACCAGTTCTCGAGTCGCGAGAGATATCGGCAAGAACATTTTCGCGGAGCGGGCGAACGCCAGCGGCATTAGCTTCTTCGCGACCTACCGTGTACCAGCGGCCGATGAGTCTGCCATCGGACGAGCGAACGTCGCGCGACACACGTACGTTTTGATTCTCGGAGGTCGACTGAGCTCTGGCGGCTTGGATGATGTCTGCATGGTCGCGTGAGTTGGCCACGATGCGGAACTGCAGGGTCCCAGAGCTGGAGACAAGTCGTTTGATTTCATCGATTTCGAATTGATCGACATTAGGAACTACGATTTCAATTTGCTTTGAGCCGTATGCGCGAATGGATAGTTCTTTCTGACCACCTGGATTGAGACGTTCGGAGAGTGCGGGAACGACGTCTGCGGAGGACACGGTGATTCGACTGGAGTTAGCCATAGCCTCATCGGGATTGATGGACTGAGCGAGTTCGGATTCATCGATTTCATACAGCAGGATAGTACCGCCGCTGATATCGACCCCTTTCCTCAAGCTGCCAAAGCTTAGGACGAGCGCACATGCGATGACAACACCGAGAGTGATGCCCAGTTTGGTCGCATGCTTGGGCATGGCTAATGTCTTGCTGAGAATCGATCCCAGGAAGATGGGGAGGAAAAAGATCAGAATCAATGCGCCAAAGAAAAGAAGCAGCGAATTTACGCCACTGTTTGAGCCGGTTGCCGGGGCTGCATCGGTGGCTGATTGTGCTTGTGCGATCAACAGTATTACAGAATTCATAGCAGATATCATGGAGTTTTCCGGTGGCTCCTGCGATTCCTAAGTTTAGGAAGCGAAATTATGTTGGATGTGTATAGGTTTCAAAAGCGTGGGCTTTTGAAAAAATATTGATGTTACGTATTGGTAGTTTCGGTGATCACCCGAGCGATCGCCTCGCGGTTTACAGTCATTTTTGAGTTCGTGGAGTCATCGATGCGAATGGTAACTGTGGGTGAGTCGCTGCTCGCATTGACGATAACGCCGTGAATACCCCCTACGGTTACGACGTGATCGTTTTTCTTCAGTCCAGCCAGCGACTCGGCCAACTTCTTTTGTTGTTCGCGAGATTGGCGTTGCTGAGGCAGGATGACCATGACCCAGAGGAGCAACATGGCGATGAGCAAAAAGTTGAAAGGGTTGGTCAATACCGAGCCCCAGCCGCCATCGGCCGCTCCACCCTCGGCAGCCCCTTCAGCCGGCTGTTGCGCCAATATCAAGACGTTCGTGATGATGACAAAAAAACTCATACCGATCTATCTTTCTTGCGAACATTGTTCGCGGCCAAGGGCCAATAACTTTACTGCACTAATCCAGTTCTTCATCGGATGCGGCCCACTTGACCTCAAGCTCCTTCTCAAGTTCACCGTACCAAGAGGAAAACATTTCTTGAGCATCGTTAAACGCTAAAGTACGTGCTGAGCCTTGAATGGTATCTGTCGAGAATCTTTTCTCTAATTCAGCAGCCTCGGGCAAGAATTCTACGACGCGATAGACATAAAAAATGGTTCGCGGGCCGTTGGGAGCCACGCCGCTCTGGCCTGCAGTTGTAGCGAAAACTTTCTGCATGAATTCAGGTCCCGCGGTGTCAACCCCTTCGACTTCACTGAGGAATGGACTGAATTGATTTGCGCCAGTCATCCAGGTAAAAAGAGTAGGCTTGACGACCAATGGCAGTTGTTCTTCTTTAACAACGCTCTTCCAAACGTCGTCGCCAGTTCCAGCAGCGAGTTTTTTGGCGAGTTCTGCAGCGTCCGCTTCGGCCAGTTTTTCTGCTTTTTGCTTTTTCCAAGCAGCGACGACTTCGTCTCGAACTTCAGCCAGTTCTGGAATATAGGGCTTTTTCGTCTCGAGCTTCCAGACGAGAAACTCGCTGATTTTGCCAGCTGTAAAATCGAAATCCGAAGTGCGGAATGGTTGGAACAAGCCCAAGTCATCAGTAAAGACTCGTTCGGCAAAAGTTTCTCCCGAAGTTGAGCGGCTTCTTCCCAGCGGGGATCGAATCAGAGCGGCAATATCGACCATACCGGTTTGGCTGTAAGGCAAACCAGCTGCCTCGGCGAGTTTCTTGATATCTGGGCGAGTCGGTTCTTTGGCAACGGATGCGTCCATTTCCATCGCGACTTTGTAGGATCCGTACTCTGTGAAGTATTGCAACATGGGCTTTTGGATGGAGGCCACAGCGGCTTCCATTTTTTCGCGAGCGATCGGGAGTACCATCGACCGACTGATTTCATCTTTTACTTCTTCGAATGGGATAATTTCCTCAGCTGGAGCGGCTGGGGGCTGTGGGGTCGAAGGAGATGTTGTTGGTGGCGTTGCCGTGGGAGCATCTAGGCCTGGAGGCGCTTCAACAGGAGGTGGCTGGGTGCCTGGAGGCTCAGCGGCGGGAGGCTCAGCGGCGGGAGGCTCAGCGGCGGGAGGCTCGGTTGCAGGTGGCGTCTGCGCGGGCGCTGGATTCGCGGGCGCTGGTGTCTCTGCTGCGGGCGTTTGTGCGGCAGGGGTTGTTTCCTGAAAAGACACAAACCTAACAGTATTTCCTGGATCGGAATCTGCTGCACCCGAACTTAACTGGGCTTGACTTCCATCCCCTTCTTTCTTGGGTTCGCCTGCTGGGGGTTCAGTTGGCTTTTCAGCCGGGGTAGCTGGAGTTTCAGCGGGAGCGGCTGGTGGGGTGGTTTCAGCGGGAGGTGGCGTTGTGGGCGTCTCAGCTGGGGCTGGTGGCGTTTCAGTTGGTGGTGTGGCAGTTGGTGGTGTTTCAGCTGGTGGTGTTTCAGTTGGTGGTGTTTCAGTTGGTGGTGTTTCAGCTGGTGGTGTGGCAGCGGCAGGGGGCGATGCGGCGGGTCGGCGATACTGGCCGAGGCTGACGCGGCGGTCGTACTCGGCTCGCACTTGGTCGGGGGCAAGTTTGGCGACTTCGGCTACGATGTAAGGTTCGGAAGTAATCTCGATGACATCGAGATTGGTTTGGTAACGTTTGCGGAAACCGGGCTCCGCGGAGGTTGGGCTTGAGAATTGTTCTTTGTATTTCTCGTATAGTTCTGTGATCTCTGCCTCGCTGGGCTGTTCGGCAATCTTTGGCAAATAGTCCGACACCAATATAGGAAAGCCTTCGAGGCGGACTTGTCGATTGAGTCGTTCGAAATACTGCCAAGCTTGACCTGGCGACATGATCGGGCGGCCGCTGGCGTTCATGCCTGCCAGGGCGGTCGATTCCATCACTTGGGCCGCCAGTTCGAGTTTAAGAGTTTGGTAGAGTCGGAAATCGGTCAGTTCACCCCCAGACACTTTGTCCATGATCTCGTCCAATTCTTTGCGGCTGAGTTTGCCGTTGACGAAATCGATAATAAAAGTGTCGATGGCAATGTCGTCGAAGACGATGCCCAGCTGTTTGGCTTTCTCGTTCAGAATGTGGGTTCGAGCGACGGCCAGTTCGCTGACAAAACCGCTGATGCCGAGGGACTGTATTTGGTTGTTTTGGAAGTCGTAGCGAAAACCGGGGACGTTGGGCATTCCGCCACGTTTGATGACTTCGTTGGCGAGTTGTGCTAGAAAATTGACCGTTTGACCTTTGGATTGGACCATGCGAACAAGGTCATAGCGGCGCAGTTGCCCCCCTCTCCAGCTGACGATCACGGGCCCTTGGGTCGCAGCGTTGTTGGCGTCTCCCATGTACATTTGCATTGAGGGGACAACGATAAACGAGAAGATAGCCACCAAAACCAGAATGGCCAAAACCTCGCGTTGCCTGCGACGATAGAAATCAAAGCTCATCCGGCGATATCCTTACAGGGAATCCTTTACGGGGGTTCGCGAGACCGTACCCTTAAACGAAGTTAGTCGATTTGTTTTGAGGGTAAAGGGGCCGATTGTAAGGTGCAATCCGTGGAAAGCAACGTCATTGTGAGCAATTCCAGGGTCTCAGCGCGGGTAATTTTCAAGGATATTGCCAGTTCTCGGTCTTGGGGATGCTAATCCGATCGGTTTTCGTAGACAGCTAGTTTCCCAAGTTTGCTATCTCCTCTGACTTGCGGATAGCTGAGGGGCCGTCTGAAAACCCCGAAAACCGTGGCGAACGCGAACGAGCTAATTGTTTTTGGATGATGTCTAACGCTGTTGTATCGGGGGGGCTGTGGGCGAGCCGAGCTTGTCCGGGCGGAGGGCTGGGGAACTTTTGGGAAAATCGAAAGAAAACCGCGGGGTCAGGGCGTACTTAATACAAGCGTAGTATTTAAGAGGTGCTATTTTTGGCGGTTTTTTTGTATTTTGCGGGAAACGATCGAGTTCGGGGGGGGTGGTTTGCGGCGTACGTGATGTGGACTAAGCTCGCGGGCCCGGTAGACTGGAAGAAAACGATCAGAAATTTGAAAATTTGTTGACGTGTATATAAAATTACTGTAAATTTGAACCATTTGATTTTGGTGCGGATCAATGCCATTTTTCCATGGGTTACCAAAACAATGTGGTAGATGTTGAAGGATGGAGTACTGGCGGGTCGCCAGATGGCCCGAAATAGGGCGGGGAGAGCCAGCGAGGCACTGTTTTCCCCATTGGTTGCAGCCTAAATCGTTACAGCCTAACTAATGGCAACTTAACTGAATAATTGCCCGGCTTTGGAAGCTACGGACTGACTTTAAACGTTGGATGATGAAGTGAACGCACATGACTGATTCTCAAAAGAAATCTTTGGTGATTGTCGAATCCCCTGCCAAAGCTCGCACGATTTCCAAGTTCTTGGGTAAGAACTTTCAGGTAGAGGCCAGTATCGGCCATATTCGCGATTTGCCTCAAGGGGCGAAGGAGATCCCAGAAAAATTCCGTCGCGAGCCATGGGCCTACCTCGGGGTAAATGTAAGCGAACAATTTGAGCCGATCTATATTGTTCCTCCCGATAAAAAGAAGCAGGTTTCCAAGCTCAAAGATGCTCTGAAGAATGCGAAAGATCTTTATCTGGCGACGGACGAAGACCGCGAGGGGGAGGCGATCTCGTGGCACTTGCGCGAGGTGCTCAATCCGAAAGTTCCTGTGAAACGTTTGGTGTTTCATGAGATCACACGTGAAGCGATTACCAACGCGTTAGAAAACACGCGACAGATCGACGAGGGTTTGGTCAAAGCGCAGGAGACGCGCCGCATTGTCGATCGGCTCTATGGATTTGACGTAAGTCAGTTGTTGTGGAAAAAAGTTGGTCCGAAGTTATCTGCGGGTCGTGTGCAGAGCGTTGCGGTGCGTTTGATCGTGCAGCGCGAACGGGAGCGGATGGAGTTTCGATCGGGGACGTATTTTGATTTGCTGGGAACCTTTCGGACGCTGCGGGACCAAAAGTTTCAAGCGGTGTTGGTGAGCGTTGACGGGAAACGGGTACCGAGCGGAAAAGATTTCGATGGCAAGACGGGCAAATTGAAAGATGGTTCGCTGCTGTTGTTGGATCAAGCGGCCGCTGAAGCTTTAGCGGCTCGCTTGCGCAAGGCTTCCTTCAAGGTGGTTTCTGTTGAGCAAAAACCGTTCAGCGAAAAACCGAAGGCTCCATTCACCACCAGTACGTTGCAGCAGGAAGCGAACCGAAAGCTCGGCTTCACAGCGCGACGGACGATGCAGATTGCGCAAAGTTTGTATGAAAATGGTTACATTACTTACATGCGTACCGACTCGACGTCGCTGGCGAAAGTGGCGGTCGATGCTGCTCGCGATTTGGTTCGTTCGCAATATGGACCCGACTTTTTGCATCCTTCGGAGCGTTCTTACTCGACCAAAGTCAAGAATGCACAGGAGGCTCACGAAGCGATTCGTCCAGCGGGGCATCCTTTTCAGCTTCCAGAAAAATTGCGTGGCGAATTGGATTACGATCAGTTCCGGCTTTTCGATATGATTTGGAAACGGACGATTGCCAGTCAGATGGCCGACGCGCAGAAGAAACGAGTGACAGTAACTCTTGAAGCCGATGGGGCTCTCTTTCAGGCTTCGGGAACCTCGATTGAGTTCGAAGGTTTTCTGCGGGCCTATGTCGAAGGGAGCGATGATCCGGAGGCCGAATTGGCACAAGCGGAAACGTTGCTGCCGGAGGTAAAGCCGACAGAAGCGATCGGTTGCGAGGGGCTGGAGGCTAAGTCGCATACGACTCAGCCACCGGCACGATACACAGAAGCCTCGCTGACTCGCGCGTTGGAAGAGATGGGAATCGGTCGGCCCAGTACGTATGCGTCGATCATCGACACGATTCAACAGCGAGATTATGTATTTAAACGTGGTACAGCGCTGGTGCCGAGTTGGACGGCTTTCACGGTGGTCCGTTTGCTGGAGGAACATTTCGGCTCGCTGGTCGACTATGAGTTCACTGCGCAGATGGAAGATTACCTCGACGCGATCAGTCGCAACGAAAAAGGGGATAAAGATTATTTGCAAGGTTTTTACTTTGGAGATCATCCTGGCCTGAAGAGGCTGCTGGAGGATAAGGTCCAGGAGATTGATCCGAGGGCTTCCAGCCGTTTTTCGCTCGGTTTTCCGAGCGACGGAGACCATCGAGAAGAAATCGTGGTGCGTGTGGGGCGTTATGGACCATTCTTAGAACAAGGGGAACGCAAAGCAAGTTTGCCCGAGGGAATGCCGCCGGAAGAAGTGACATTGGAAAAGGCAATTCAGTTGCTCTCGCAGGCCAAAGTTGAAGAAGTGCCTTTGGGCTATGATCCGGAAAGCGGCAAGCCGGTCTATATCAAAAATGGGCGTTTCGGCCCCTATGTGCAATTGGGCAGCACTGACGAGGAAGAGAAGCCAAAGAACGCTTCGTTGCTCAAGGGTATGGCTGCCGATCAAGTGAGTCTTGCCCAAGCATTGGCTCTGCTATCGTTGCCCCGCAGTCTGGGCCCGCATCCTGAGTCGGGTGAAGATGTCGTCGCCAGCAATGGGCGCTACGGTCCGTACGTGAAGTGCGGAGTTGAAACTCGTTCGTTGCCTGCCGATGTTTCTCCGATCGATGTCAGCTTGGATCAAGCGTTGGCTTTACTGGCGACTCCCAAAACACGCGGTGGCCGTGGTGCGGCGACTCCGAAAGCGCCGCTGAAGGAATTGGGTGCGTCGCCTGTTACCGGAGAAGCGGTTAAGTTGTTGGATGGACGCTACGGTCCGTATGTTACCGATGGAGCGACCAACGCATCGCTACCCAAGGGAATGGAAGCCGATAGCTTGTCGCTAGAAAAGGCGCTGGAGTTGTTAGCGGAACGCGCGGCGATCGCGCCGGCGGGACGAGGTAAACGAGGCAAGGGAGCGACCAAGAAAGCTGCCAAACCCGCGGCTGAGAAATCGGCAAAAGCCCCCAAAAAGAAAGCGACCAAGAAAAAAACATAGGGCTGCCGGCGGAGCAAAGACAGAGTCCAACAGCAGCGTTAGAACTCAGCGATGCTCGCGATATTTTTACTATCGCGATCACCTGAGCTTCTGAAAACGTGAGCTTCTGAAAATAGATCGCTCGTCCGATTCGAAACCTCATGCGCTGGAGTCGCCGGATTGTTTTTTTCGATTCCGGTTTTTTCTTTGGGGGCGACGCATTATGGAGCCGGGTAGTAACGTTGGCGATTTTTTTTTCTGTGGCACTTGGTTCATGTGCTTGAGTCGTTTGGTTCAATCTCACGATTTACTTGCACGGTTTACTCGCACGGTTTACTCGCGCGATTTTCATCGCAGCGTTTCTTAAAATGCATCATCTTGCGGGTAACTTCTAGTAACAGCTAAGTCAAGTGCTACCCCTTGGCTTTCGGTGAAATGCTATCAAAGAAAATGAATTGGAAAATCATGGAGTGGCGATACTTGACCGTGCCTAGTTCCAGGGGCTAGATTCATGGCGCATCGAGGATCTACCAGCGTTGAGCGAAGTGGTAAACCATTTCTTCACTTTTGCATGGAAGTCAGTTTATGTCCGCACCACGCTCTGCAGTCGCCGTACTGGATTTGGCATCGATCAGCATCGCTTCTGGCGAGCCGATGACAGCGCTTTGCTTTCGCAGGTTTGGCAGGCATCCGTTGCTCGAATGGTCGCTGCGTCGACTGAGCGAAGCCGCTTTGCTGGACCATATTGCGATTGTGGGGCCGAGAGAGTTTGAAAGCGACGTGATGCGTTGTAGTTTGCAGGGGGCGGTTTGGATTCCGTGCGATTCGAGTTGTGCGGTAGAGCGGAGTATGTTGGTGGCGGAGAGGTTGGTCGCAAAGTGGTTGATCTACACCAGTCCCAAATGTCCGTTTGTGGATGAGATCTTGTTGGACCGCATGATCGGAACGGGATGGAAGCATCCTGATTCGGATTATGTCGGTTATTTTTCGCCGACCAATCCGGGGTTCTCACTGTCGTCGTTGGGTTTGGTGGGTGAGATGTGTCATCGTCGAGCGCTTGAGAAGCTTGCGAGCTTCGTGGCTGGGCCGTCGGACAATCGCACCGTACCGATCCGTATTCGCAACGGTGCGGATGTTTTCAATTGCCGGTTGCTGCCACTGCCCACGGCGCTGGACCATCAAGATCTACGATTTTCACTTGAATCGGCGGCCGACTGGGAGCACATCGATGCGTTGTTGGAGCTCAGCGACGATGATGCGGACTATCGGCGTTTGGCCGAGTATTCACTGGAAATGGGTAGGACGGATCTTCCCGATGCTACGGAGAGTACACCTCTGAGCCCGCCCCACTGGAATGCCAACGTTTCGATAAAAGCTCGTTAATCGTTAAATTTTACCTAAACTCCGCTCTGCTTGGTCGCCGATAGAACGAAGACAAAACGGTTTTGGATGTTCAAATTTTGGTGTATTCCAGACTTTGGTGCATTCCAGACTTTGATGATTCGTTTCGGTGGATGTTGCTGCAGGGAAGCGGAAATGATTTTACCATCGATTTTCAGTGGACAGAGACAGCGTCTGTTCCCCATCTTTCCAGCGGTTTTGGGTTTGGGTCTCGCAGTTCTGACGACCGGTTGCTCGCTTGGTCCGGAGCCCATCAACGAATATCCAGCGTTTGGCGGCATCTTTCAGAGGATGGATCAGAGCGAAGGTCGAGTCGGATCGATTTTCAGCGATCCCAATTTGATCGGTAGCGCTGAGGTGGTTGTGGGCGAATCGATTGTCGAGTCGGAGCCTGAGCAAGTGGCCACGATCAGCGACGAAGAGACGATTGAAGCGATCTTGGAGGTCGATGCGGATGGCGAGGAGTCCTTTTGGGGCGGGCGTCCACAACCGACATCGGAGCGGATCGAACAAGACGCTGAGATCATCTTTGAAGAGCAGATCGATTGACGATCTTGCGGGAGCGATCGGCGGTACAACAGCTCTTGTTCGGCTAAATTCGGGCGATGGATTGGTGGGGCTCTGCACTCTATGGAATCCTGGGCTTGAAGCCTGGGCCAACTTCTTGGGCCAACCTCTTGGGCCAGCCTCTTGGGCCAGCCTCTTGGGCCAGCCTCTTGGGCCAGCCTCTTGGGACTGATTCTGCCTACTTTGTTTTATCGGCTCCATTTTTCTTGCTGGGCAGTGAGGTACAATACCAGAGGGTGAGCGGTTGCTCCGCAGGAATCCCTTTGATCTTTCTAAATTGACAGCGATCCGATCGATAACCGTCTCGAGGCGATGGAGAAAAACCTGTGATACAAGAATTGGGATCGATGATGGGTAGTCATAGCGAGGCTGGACGGCGTCAAACGGCTAATTTATCGATTGGCCAGTACCTGATACGCCGTTTGCAGGATTACGGTATCGGTCATGTCTTCGGAATTCCAGGCGATTACATCCTCTCGTTTTATGGGATGTTGGAAAAAAGCCCGATCGAAGTGGTGGGGGCGACGCGCGAAGATTGCGCGGGTTTCGCAGCGGACGCTTATGCTCGTATCAATGGCATGGGGGCGGTCTGTGTCACCTATTGCGTTGGTGGACTGAGTGTTTGCAACAGTATAGCGGGGGCGTTTGCGGAAAAATCGCCTGTGGTCGTTATCACGGGTTCACCGGGGCTGAATGAACGCATCAATAACCCGCTGCTGCACCATAAGGTTCGCGAGTTTCGCACGCAGTTGGAAGTCTTCGAAAAAATCTGTATTGCGGCGACCGAATTGATTGATCCGCTGACTGCATTTAGCGAGATCGATCGGGTGTTGGATGCTTGTGACCGCTTCAAGCGGCCGGTTTACATCGAGATCCCTCGGGATATGGTCCATGCGATTCCTCCGGTAGCGCATGCGTTTCGACCTCCTGCAACAAGAGTCAATGTCGAAGCGATGGAGGAGGCGGTGAAAGAGGCGCATGAGCGACTCAAAAGCGCCAAGAAGCCAGTGGTCATTGCGGGTATCGAAGTGCATCGCTTCGGTTTGCAGGATCTGGTGGTCAAGTTGGTCGAACAATCGAATATTCCCGTAGCGGCCACGTTGCTGGGAAAGAGTGTGATCAATGAAAAGCATCCTCTTTACATTGGCCTTTACGAAGGAGCGATGGGGCGGTCGGAAGTAACCCAATTCGTGGAGGAGAGCGACTGTGTGCTGCTGCTGGGTACTTTCATGACCGATTTGAACTTGGGGATTTACACCGCCAAGTTGGATGTCCAGCGCTGCATCTATGTCACCAGCGAACAGTTGCAAGTCTCGCATCATCACTATCAGAACGTACCTTTGGAAACGTTCCTGCATAAATTGATCGCTGCTGGTCCAACCCCTTCGGCTCGATCCATTCCGAGCGTTTTGCATCCGCGGGCCCCAGAGGAATTCGTGCTCGATCATGACGCACCGATACGGATCAGCCGAATCATTCATCGGCTCAATCAAGCTCTGGATGAGCAGACGGTGGTGATTGCCGATATCGGCGACTCGCTCTTTGCGGCGACCGAATTGATGGTGCACAACAAAACCGACTTTATCAGTCCAGCCTACTATACGTCGATGGGGTTCAGTGTGCCGGCATCGGTCGGAGCATGTGTGGCCCGTCCGAACGCACGCATTTTGGTCATCGCAGGCGATGGGGCGTTTCAGATGACCGGTCAAGAACTATCGACCATTGTGCGGCGAGGATTTTCGCCGATCGTCCTTGTGCTGGACAATCATGGTTATGGCACCGAAAGATTCTTGCACGCTGGGGAATGGGAATACAACGAGATTCATGCCTGGAATTATCATCTATTACCGGCCGTTTATGGTGGTGGAAAAGGTTATCTGATCCATACCGAAGGTGAGTTCGAGTCGGCGTTAGAGCAAGCCTGGAATGACCGTTCGCAGATGCATATTCTCCATGTAAAAATCTCGGATAAAGATGGCAGCGAAACCTTGATGCGCATGGCCGAGCGATTGGGACAGCGGGTCGAACGGGGCGACACCAGTTCGAAATAATCGCTAGGAATCCGGCGGCAGACTATTGCGCCGAGCGAACGGACTTGCCGGATGGTTTTGTGGATTGTTTTGTGGTGAGCCGTACGATTTTTTTACCGGCGCTGACGAGTATTTGAGGGAGTTTTAACTCGGTTGCCCGTAGCGGGCCAGCACGCGATCGACGATGCGCGGGAAAAAACGTCCAGCCCACACGAGGCCCTTCCCGCCGGCGCTCAAAATGATATCGCGCGAATTGCGTTGCAGAGCCAATCGTGCCGCTTTGGCAACTTTTTCTGGCGGCATACTTCCCAGGTTCTTGTTCTGCACAGTGGCTGGAGTGTCGATCAAACGATCGAAGAACTCGCTTCGCGTCGTACTGGGACTGAGCATAATCACATCGATGCCCTGCGGTTGCAGTTCGCAGCGGAGAGCTTCGCCCCAACCGCGCAGCGCGAATTTGGCTGCGCAATATTCGCTTTTACCGGGGACAGCACGATGGCCGAGCACCGAGCCGATCAGCAGGATTGCCGGTTTGCGACCGCGCTGCAGCAGCGGCAGGGTTAAACGCGATAGTTCGACCGGCGCAAAGAAGTCGATCTCCATGACTTCGCGCAGTCGTTCGGGTGTGGCGTCGCCAAATCGGCCCACCGCTCCGGCACCGGCGTTGTTGATGAGAATATCCAAACCGTTCCAGCAGCGAGTTACCTCTTCAAGCAACTGTTGGCGGGTATCGGGCGAAGTCAAATCGCCCGCCAGAATTTGCAAGCGACCGGAGTCGCCCGCAGATTTTTCTGCGACCACCCGGGCAAGCTCTTCCAATCGCTCGCGACGCCGAGCGGTCGCCAAAACAACGGCACCGGATCGAATCAATTCCATCGCTAGATGCCAACCGATGCCACTGGAGGCTCCCGTTAACAGGACTCGCATATCCTTCAGTGGCCGATACATTTCCGATTGACCTTTTTTTGTCCGTTGGTGCTTAGGCCACTTCTTCGCGATGGATCGTCAAGGGATCGACCTTGGCAGCTGAGGATTCGAGGTTGGCTTCCAAATACTCGACATCGCTGGCGGGAACATGAAGTTTGCCCAGATGACGTTTTGGAATCCGTACTTCAACGCTGACATGATCTTCTTGATAATCTTTATGCAGCACCTCGCCTACCTGTGTCAGCCAGGCGACCGTTTTACCATCGGCCAACGGTAAGCGGACGCGAATTCGTTCGAATTCGCGGCTGAGAGCATGGCTCACCTTGTCGGCCAGTTCGGGAAAACCTTCTCGGCTCTGTGCGCTGATGCGGATCGCATTGGGATAACGCTGTTGGACCAACAGGCAGCGATCATCGGCGCCTGGTTGATCGATTTTGTTCAAAACCAGCAGCGTATCCTTTTCTTCGATACCCAGTTCTTTCAGTACCGCGTACACCGCTGAAATTTGCTGTAGCACCGCAGGGTTGCTAGCATCGGCGATATGCAGAAGGAGATCGGCTTCACGCGCTTCCTCGAGCGTAGCGCGGAAGCTGGCAATTAAATGGTGGGGCAAATCGCGGATAAAACCAACCGTGTCGCTGAGCAACACGGGGCCCCAGCCGGGCAATTGCCAGCGGCGGGTGCGGGTATCCAGAGTGGCGAACAGCTTATCGGCGGCTTCGACATTGGCATCCGTCAGCGCGTTCATCAATGTGCTTTTGCCAGCATTGGTGTAACCGACCAGCGATACGGTCATGCGATCGCGTCGAGCGGCCACTTCGCGTTGTCGGCGTTGTTCGACTTTTTTCAGTTCTTCTTTGAGTTCATGGATTCGCTTGACTGCCAAGCGTCGGTCGACTTCCAATTGCTTTTCACCTGGCCCGCGCATGCCAACGCCCATGGTTTGACGGGAGAGGTGAGTCCACAAGCGTTTGAGCCGGGGAAGTGAATATTCCAGCTGGGCCAGTTCGACGGCTAAGCGTGATTCGTAGGTCCGCGCATTGTGGGCGAAAATGTCGAGGATCAGTTGCGTGCGATCGATGACTTTGGTTTCGATTTCTTTTTCGATATTGCGAGATTGGGCCGGTGAGAGATCGTTGTCAAAGACGACGATATCCGCTCGGTGCAACTTGACCAGTTGTTTCAATTCATCGACCTTACCTTTGCCGATGTAGGTTCGCTGATCGGGGCTGATGCGTCGCTGGATAATTCCCGCGACAACTTCCGTACCAGCGGTCTCGGCCAAGCCGGTCAGTTCATCTAAAGGATTCGGAAGCTCGGAGTCTGCGGTGTCTAGAACGCGGGCAACGATGCAAACTTCCTTGTCTGAATGGGTCTCACCTGAGTGGGTCGCACGGTTCTGAGAGTGCACGATAAAAAATTTCTCCGAGTGATTGTGGATGCCGCCGAGGCGGCGAGGTACTGAAATCAGCAGCTATTTAGACTGGACCGAAGTTGCTAGCGACCGGTTCAATCAAATTATACGCTTTTAAATCGCAAGAAAAGTAGTTGGACTTAGGGGGGAGCAGTGGAAATGGGGGATCATTTTTTTGGTAAAGTGTAATGATTAATCAAGATTTGCGGGTTGAGGGGTCGATAACGAGTTCTGTCGAGGCAAACGAGTTGGATTTTCGGATCCGGCTCGGCTGCTGAGACAGGGGGGTTTTAAAAACTAGATCTGTGGTCAATTCCACCTTGCATGCGTGCGGCTGCCTCGTAGGCTAGCCTTAGCACCCGTATGGAATTGGCGACTGTCCGGTTGGGCGGGACCCTCGATTTATGCGTCAAACTCTCTTTAAATTTGCGGCTTATCTCCAACTGGGAGCCGTAGCCCTGACCGGTTGTGCACCGACGCAGCCGTATTTTCTGCGTGAGAGAGCGGATCTGGTGCATTATCTTGAGACGGCTCAAGAAATCGAGTATCCGGATCTGGAGAGCAATCCGCTGGCGGAAGCTCGCGATTCTTACAAGCCCTTTTCACTGCGCAACCTCGAGTATGGCGAGATTGTGGACTTAACGTTGGAAGAGTGTGTCCAGCTGGCGCTTGAGAACTCGAAAATTTTGCGAACTTCATCGGGTAATCAACAGCAGATCAATGGACAGTCTGCATTGGTGCTCAGCGGTGCTGAAGGTCAGGTGAGCAGTGTGTATGACGCGGCGATTGCGGCGAGTCAGTCGGGTGGACAGCCGCTGAACATTGACGCCAACGGCAATCGGCTAGCTCCTCGTGGAGCGGTTCGCAGCAATCAAGTTGGCGGTGTGGAAGATGCACTTGCGGAATTCGATTCGCAGTTCTCTTCCGCCTTCGGATACAACACGACCGATCGGCCGCGAAACGTGGGGCCAGGCAACCCCTTCAACCCGCAATTATTTCAGGGCATCGATAGCAGTTTGCAATTCGCTCTGTCGAAGCGAACGGCCGAAGGCACGATCGTCACGGGCCGCAGCAACACGACCTATTCGTTCAACAATATTCCCACGCCCGGTTTGGGGCGTGAAGTTCCCTCCGATTATTTCACCAGCATGGAAGTTCAGGTACAGCATCCTTTGATGCGTGGTCGCGGAGCTTTGGTGAATCGTATTCCGGTGATGTTGGCGCGTATCAACGAAGATTTAGCCTTGCATGAATTCGAAGGCCGCGTCCGAAACTTGGTTCGCGATGTCGAGAACGCTTACTGGGATTTGTATACCGCTTATCGCGCGGTGGAAGCGGCCCGCTTGGGGCATGAGAGCGCCAATGCGTTGTGGCGGGTAGCGAAGTCGAAATTGGACGTCGGAGAGGGAGCTCCCGAACTGGAAGCTCAGTCGCGATCACAAGTCTATTTGTTCCAAGGTCAGCTTGAACGAGCCTTTAGTGGATCGAACGTGGTCGGCAATGATCCAGGTGGATTGTTGGGACGTGAGCGCGATCTTCGATATTTGATCGGCTGGGCTCCTACCGACAATCGCCTCATTCGCCCGATCGATGAACCGACGACCGCTCGCCTGGCCTTTGGCTGGGAAGAAGTCAAAGAAGAAGGTTTGCTGCGCAGCGTCGAACTTCGCCAGCAAAAGTGGCAGATCAAACAGCGCGAACTCGAATTGATTTCAGCCAAAAATAACCTGCTGCCCGAAGTCAACGCCACCGGTATTTATCGCTGGGTGGGAGCGGGTGATACGTTAGCGAAAAGCAGCGGTACGGGGCTCGATTTTCCGTCACAAGGTTCCAATGCGATCGAAAGTTTGCTCGATGGTAACTATCAAGAAGTTGGGGCACGACTTGAATTCACGCCTCCTGCTTTGGGTGCACGCCGACAATTCACCGCTCTACAAAATGCGAAGTTAGGACTGGTTCGCAGCACAGCGATGCTGGAAGAGAAAGAAGTCGCTTTGGTTAAGGAACTGAGCGAAGCGATGTCGAGACTTGAATCTCATCATGTGCAAGCGGAAACATTCCTGGGACAATGGCAAGCCAGTGAACGCGAAGTCAGCGTTTGGGAAAACAAGTTGGAAATCGACAGCGAACGAGCCGAAGTGGTTCTCGATAATCTTTTGCGAGCTCAGCAGCGTCGAGCGGATGCTCAGTTGAGTTATTACCGAGCCATCAGCGAATACAATAAGTCGATCGCCTATGTTCATTATTTGAAGGGCTCATCTCTCGAATACAACAACGTCATGTTGGAGGAAGGGCCATGGCCTCACAAGGCGATGTGGGATGCACTGGAGCGAGCCCGTGAGCGAGCCGCTGGGACCTATTACGATTACGGTGTGACTCGACCGGGTGTGATCAGCCAGGGTAAAGCGGTTGAGCAGATGGGTAACCTGGGAACAGGTCCAGCACCGAAACAGTCTAAGACGCAAGCGGGGACCAGCGACAGTGTGGACCCAGTGATCCAAGAGGGAGTGATCCAAGAGGGAGTGATACCCGATTCGGCTGCACCTGATACGGGGCTGGAAGAGAATCAAGAACCGGCTGGTGACGAGCCAGTCACGACGCGCCGATCGGACGAGCGTTCGTTGTTGGGGAGCGATGGTAGATCGGCAGGTTCATTCCGACCTCGAGAATCGAAGCCGATCGGATCTGGAGTTCGCTAAAATCACCATTCAGACCACTCCGCTGGAGTGTGTCTGAGTCACAAGACAGCTTGATGCTGTGAACGAGGGCAGGGGGAAAACTGGAACGGGTGGGAGCCAATGGTGCTTCCGCCCGTTTTGGTATTTTAGGCCTAAGTTTTTCTACTACTCCTTTTGAGGGTGTTGGCTGGGGAGTTGGCTGGCAGATTTCGCGGCGAAGAATCGCCCAAAAAAGGTGAGCGAGCGGAGTGATTTTCTTCGATTTTTCGCTCTGGCCCCCCTACCCTGTTTTTAGCCAAATTCATCCCTTTTTCATCATTCGCGGTCGGCAAGAATCTCGGTTAGGATGGCCCAAAAAGGGTCGGATGCGGGAATCGAGAGGAACTGCGGAGGGTGCTTTTTGGTATCATGGCGTGTTTGGGGAGTGAGGTTTGGAATTTTCAGGAATGCAAGGTTTTTCAGGAAAGCAAGGGCAATCGCGGATGGCCGACTATCGCTTTGTGTCGCTGGACGGGATCGACGGTGGGGGCAAGAGCACTCAAATCGCTTGGCTGGCGCAGTGGCTGACCGAACAGGGGCGCGAGGTGCTGACAGTGCGCGATCCGGGGAGTACCAAGTTGGGTGAAGCGGTTCGTGAGATCTTGCTGCATCGGCAGGAGATTCCTTTGGCCGGGCGTGCGGAAATGTTGCTTTATATGGCCTGTCGAGCGCAGATGGTGGAAGAGGTGATTCGGCCAGCTTTGGCAGCGGGGAAAACGGTCTTGTCGGATCGATATCTGCTGGCCAACGTCGTGTACCAAGGTTGTGGCGGAGGCTTGGAAGTCGAGGATCTGTGGCGAGTGGGTGAAGTGGCCACTGGGGGCCTGCTTCCGGACTTGACGATCGTTCTCGATTTGCCTGTGCAGGTGGCGTTGGCACGAGTGGGCGAGAAGATGGATCGCTTGGAAAGTCGCGGACAAGATTATTTCCAGCGAGTGAGGGAGGGATTTTTGCAGCAGTTACCTCGCGGTGGCCGGGCGACGGAAGTGATTTCGGCAGAGGGGAGTCCGGAGGAAGTTCGCCGCAGAATACGTGAGGTCTTCCAGTGAGTGTGACTCGCAAGAAGAAAACGGTATCGGCCGAGCCTGAAGTGATTGACAGCTTGCCCGATTCATGGGATGGACTGTTGGGTCATGAGCGACCCAAGAAGTGGTTGGCCAGTGCGCTCAAGCAGGGACGATTGGCGAGTACTTTTTTATTCGTGGGTAAAGATGGGATCGGCAAACGAACGATGGCGAAGCTGTTAGCTAAGTCGTTATTCTGCAAAAACGCCAATCATGCATCACTCGATTTTTGTGGTCGGTGCGAAGCTTGTGTTCAAGTGGATGCGAGCACGCATCCCGACTTGATTGAGATCAGAAAACCGGCAGATCGGGCAACGATTCCCGTGGAGCTTTTGATCGGTCCTGCGGAGGCGCGGATGCGCGAGGGCCTATGCCATGATATTCGGCTAAAGGCTTTTTATGGTGGCAGAAAAGTTGCCATCTTGGACGATGCCGATACGCTGCAGGAGGAAGGGGCGAATTGTTTGCTGAAGACCTTGGAGGAGCCTCCGCCGGGTTCGGTGCTCCTATTGATCGGAACCAGTGAGCAGAAGCAATTGCCCACCATTCGCTCACGTTGTCAGATTGTCCGCTTTCGAGAATTGTCGAACGATCAGATTCATGCCGTTTTGAATCGGATTTTGCCAAACGTATCGCCAGAGGAAGTGGGCGAATTGGCTTGTTGTGCTGATGGCAGCATTTCGCAAGCGCTGTTGCTCAAAGATCCGGCGCTGCGAGAATTTCGGCGGCAATTGTTCGATCGATTGGCAAAACGTCCGCTCGACTTTGTGGAGTTGGCCAAGGCGGTCGGTGGATTGGCCGACGCAGCGGGGAAAGATATTGGGGCGTTGAAACGGGAACGGATGAAAATTGTTTTTGAATTCGGCGAGCAGTTTTATCGACAGCTTTTGGTGGCGTTGGAAGGGAAACGACTGGGAGCGGATGAACTGTTGCATGCGAAAGCGGAGGCGGCTGCCCGCGATTATCGCGGTGGCCGGTATGGAGCCTTGGCGTGTTGGCAGCGGTGTCAAACAGCGGCGGAGGACGTCGATCGCTTTATCAATCAGTCGACGCTGATCGAAGCTTGGGCGGCCGATCTTGCAAAATACTCTAACGCTTAATGCGAAACTGGACTTTGCAGTGACACATTGGGCTTGGCCGTTTCTCGATCGGCGGGCTTCGATTGCGTTTGGGAATCGATCGGCTTGATTCGCCACAATAATTCGCGAACGCTGCTATACGCAATGATTCCGACCACAGCCCCGATGATATCGGCGATGAGATCCTTCCAATCGGCTGTTCGTCCAACGGGTATCTGAGTCAATTCATCCAGGGCGCCGTAGAAGATGGCTGCCAAGGCGGCTAAGCGGACGTTACGAAATCGATCGGTGATTTTGGTGGGAATCGCCCAAGCCAAAAGAAAACTGAGACCCGCGAATGCGAGGACATGTAAAATCTTGTCATCGTTGGCGCCCGTCATGTGCGGAAGTCGCACCCGAGGAAGATGCGTTCCGGTAAAAAGAGCGAGCCAATACGCGATCAAGCAAAGGCTGGCGATGCGAATGCCGTTGATGGTGGTGCTTATCATTACGAATTCGATTCCTGCCTGGCCTAAACGACTCGAGCTAACCGTTTGCGGATGCCGCCGACAAAAAAGTGATTTTTATGGCTTCGGTTTACAGATTGGCCAGTCGCGTGGGGAGACGAAAAAGCGTAGTTTATGATCTAAGGGAGCAATTTTTTTCGTATCATCCCCCTTTTCGTTTTCGGTAGATTGCTTGCAAGGACATCCGAATATGCCAAATGATCCAACGATTTTTAGGATCCTGAGACCAAAATCGATCTTTTACCGTGGGTTTCAGGGAAACCGCGTTTTAATGGGCACCTTCTTGGGGGTGTTTGTCTGGATGTTCTTGCAAGGTAGCAGTTGGGCTCAGACGGAAAAAAAGGATCCTTGGAAGCCGCTGTTTGCCAAAGAACTGAAGGAGAAATGGAACAATACCAATTTCGGCGGCGAAGGAAAAATCCAGTGGAAAGAGAACGAAGTCGAAATGGATTTCGGATTTCCTTTGACCGGATTGACCTTTACGGGAGATTTTCCTAGGGAGGGCTTCGAAATCGAACTGGAAGCCAATCGCTTGGATGGCAGCGATTTTCTATGTGGATTAACTTTTCCAGTAGGTAAAGGACACTGTTCCTACATCGGTGGAGGCTGGGGAGGTACTTTGGTTGGATTGTCGTGCATCGATTACAACGATGCGGCCAATAACTCGACGACACAATTTTTCGATTTCGAAAACAAAAAATGGTACAAATTCCGCGTGCGCGTCGATGCGCTGCACATCACTTGCTGGATCGATGACAAAGAGATCGTCAAACAGGAACGCGAAGGGCATGAATTTGAGGTTCGGTCCGAGGTCAATGCAAGTCGTCCCGTTGGCTTTGCCGCCTATCAATCTCGAGTCGCTGTTCGCAATTTGCGATATCGGATGTTAGAGGCAAACGAAGCGGCTGGAAAAAAACCTTAGTTTGCAGCTCTCTCAACCAGAGAAGGATGTTGGATTGCACGAATACTACATGCGGCAAGCGCTGCTCTTGGCTCAACAGGCCGCACTGGAAGATGAAGTTCCCGTGGGAGCCATCATTTTGCATGGGGAACGCGTAATTGCAGGTGCCTACAATCAGCGCGAACAGTTGAAGGATCCGACGGCTCATGCTGAGATGATCGCTTTGACACAGGCGGCGGCTGAACTGGGAAGCTGGCGACTGGAGAATTGCACTTTGTATGTAACGCTGGAACCGTGCCCGATGTGTGCCGGCGCTATACTGCAAGCTCGAATTCCGCGGGTGATTTATGGCGCAACGGATCCCAAAGCGGGCTCTGTCGATACGCTTTATCAGCTACTGCGCGATCCCCGTTTGAACCATCGAGCCGAAACGGTGGGAGGAGTGATGGCGCAGCAGTGTGGCAGCCTGTTGACCGAGTTCTTTGAAGCCAAACGCCGCCAAGGCAAGAAAGGCTAGCCGTTATCGTCGAACGCGGCGTTTCGTCTGCGTTGAATTGAGAAGACTGCGTGAAGTATACCGGTCAGGTTGGTCTTGACGGTAGTCGCGCTGCTCTTCTATAAGCCATCCTGTGCTATCGATACTCCCCAAAATTTGGGTGATTTTCGATTTCTGAAGCAACCAATCCGCGACAAAAAGTAGCCTCTTTTGGCTATTTTGCCTTGCTTCCAGCTTTAGGGTGAGCCTAAGTCGCAATTTAATCAGGATTGGCGTGGAGTGAGCATTTTTTCGACAAGGTTTACCTAAACCGACTCAACTTGATTTCGCGGACGATCCGATACTACCTGCACGACCGGACTTTTGCGCGAGCACCGTATGCCAACGCTCGCTGGCGGTGCGGACAAACAAATCCTGTGCTAGAGTGGAAGTGAACTATGTCGGTGCTATGCAAACTCTCGCGTCTCTTTTTCGCAGCTGCCCTGTTTATTTCAGGACAGGTAACCTTCGGGCAAACGTACCATCCGTTTGCTGAGCCTTTGGAGTTCGATCCCGATTGGCAGTTCTTTGCTCCGATAGAACTGCAGGATGTCGAGGAATTGACTCCGAAGAAACGCGCGTCATACGGCTGGTTCGGCACGTATGACCGTGCAAATATTTGGGTCTCTCGTTCCGATTCGGAAGCCAGCGATAATTCGGGTGACTTCACTTGGGGTAATCGCTTCGATTTCGGGTTTATGACCGAGCAGGATTCGGGTTGGTCGTTTACCGCTTGGCATATCGACGGTCCGAACGTCTACGACAACATTTACCAAGAGCGAATCAATCGCTTCAACGAAGATGATGATCGTATCAACGATCCCGATGCTGATGAAGTATTCCCTCGCAGCGATCGAAACGACCCGACCTACAACGAACGTGTTTACATCATCCAAGATAGTTTGAACGTTGCGAATTACACGAGTTTCGAAGCCAACAAAACATGGCGTATGGAACCGTATCGTTATGGTGGAATTCTCGAACCGCTGGTCGGCTTACGCTATGCCAAGTTTAAAGATATGTCCTTGAATGACTCCTATTTCCGCAGCGATGCCGATGGAGATCCAGACGAATTGGAGCGGGAAACTTTGATCAGCAACTTCAATTTGGTAGATAACCAAATGTTGCTTGGCCAACTAGGCTTCCGATACTTCAAGTACTACAAACGCTGGATGCTATCAACCGAGTTCCGAGCTTTTGCAGGTGAGAACTTCCAGAATCGTAATTATCGTCTCCGCCAATACAGCACCACATACGACGGTGTCGGGACTGGTTCGGAAGTGACCTTCGTCGATAACACGACCGGTTCTTTCACTCTCGCTCAGAACAACAACGAGTTTGTCTGGGGCTTCGATGTGCGAGCCGACGCCGCCTATCAGGTGACCCGCTCAGTTTCGTTGCGAGCGGGTTGGTCCTTCACCGACTTCGCCCGAGGCATTTGGCGAGGTGCTAACCCCGGCTTCGGAAACACAAACCTAAATGATCAGAGCGTGATCCTCTCGGGTGTGACCTTCGGTGTGACCTTGAACCGCTAGATCGATTGCTCAAAAAGTTGATTCACTCGGAAACTCTGCAGCATCAGTAAAATGCTGCGGAGTTTTTTCGTTGTGCAAGTATTCTACGGTTGCTTGCTTGTCGCAGTTCCTTGGCAAGTGGTTTACGGCAACTCTGTGCTGCGAAGCCAATAATCCGGACTAGGCAGCACTGTCCCGTTTTGATAACAGACCGATTAGTTCGTTTTCCGGGCAAGTTACGCCGCAAGCACTCAGGAAATGCTAGCAATGATGACATTGATGAGAAGCCGCCGCTGGGGTAAGCGATTCGCTGGCGATGGTTGGAAAGAGCGGGGTTGGAAAGAGCATGGTTGGAAAGAGCATGGTTGGAAAGAGCATGGTTGGAGGGGAGGATCTTTCGCAGGTTGTTTCGCGGCGATTGCTGGAATTGTTTCCCTGTGTTCGGGGTGCATGGATGGACCGTTTTATGCGATGAACTCAGCGATGCCATGGACACAGCGGGCGTGGCGGCAAGATGAGGAATATGGGGCGACCTTCACGACCCGGGTGGCCGAATTCGAAACATTGAAGGCTCAAATACCTTCGATGCCGCAAGACGAAAAAGAGAGATGGGCCAATATCTTGGGCGAGATGATGGATACGGAAACCAGTCCAGAACTTCGTCGTCTAAGTGTGGAATGTCTAGCAATGATCGCAAGTCCAATTGCCGATGAAGGACTTACCAAAGCATCGGAGGATAAGGTCGACAAAGTGCGAATCACAGCTTGTAAGGCTTGGCTGGCACGCAATTCGGACACCTCCAAAAAGATGCTGACGCAAATCGCAGTATCCGATCAAAGTCCCAGTGTACGCATTGCCGCATTAGAAGCTCTCGGGGAGACGGCTGGCGGAGTGGCGAAGGAGGCATTTGAGATGGCTCTTGAAGATGATGATCCTGCCATTCAATTTCAAGCAGCTCAATCGCTGAAGCAAATTACGGGTGAGGATTTCGGTGGTGATATAGAGGCTTGGCAGAACTATTTGGCCAACAGTCCTGGTTTTCCCGAAGAGCCTAAAGTTGCAGATCAGACATGGTTTGGTTTGCCCACAATAGTTCGATAAACAGTGCCAGCTAGACAGTGCCAGCTAGACAGTGCCAGCTAGACAGTGCCAGCGGAACAGTGCCATATAGTTCTGCTTGCAGGTAGGAATTGGTACAAAAGTTCCGTTAAGCCGAGTCGATCAAAAACGTTGCATTAAAAAACTTTGCATTTATAGAGAAGCAAATGCACTTGGAAACAGTCAGCACCTGGATGAAACTGCTTGGGAATGCGCCGATGGGCTTGCTTCGATTGGCGGCATTGCAGATAGGGTTGTTTGGCCTATATCAGATCCGTGAAGAGGCGGGTTTCGCGCAAGAGAAAGTCGCGCAAGAGAAAGTGCTGCCAACTCATGTCGCGATGCCTGATTCGGGTGAACCACCGGCTCCTGGGCGCACAATTGCGGAGTCCATTGCAGAGACAAGTCAGGTTGTAGCAGAGAGCGACAAGGCCAAAATGCGGGGTACGGCGAGCGATCAAGTTGCTGGAACTCAGCAACCGCTGACGCCTTATTCAACGCCTAGTCACCTGCGATTTCGAAAAGCTCCGCTTCGTAATTTGGACAAGTTATTAAAGCCTAATCCCCCCTCCGCGGAGTTTGAATCGGCAGTTGCGAATGCGGAATTGAACGCTGAGGCGGGTGACGAGAAAGCGGTTCGTGCGGCGGGGGTGGATGATAAGGAAACTTGGCAAGTCGAATTGCAAAATCCGCTGCGCAAGGGGGCAAGCGGTGCGAAAGATACCGCTGCATCGAAAGTTGCCAAACCGATTCCGAAAGCGGAGATCGAGGTAAATACGGAACCGAGAGAGACTTCGTCCCCGAGGTTGACCGACCCGGGTGAGCCTTGGAGCGATATCGAGTTGGTCGTGCCCTCAGAAAAGAAAGGGGTTGAGGAGTCTGAAGATCAGGATGCCGTATTGCATTTAGATGATGCGAAGAAGAAGGCGGCTCCTCTTCCACCGGGCACAAAAAAATCTGCTGGGCCGTTATCGAATCGCAAGAAAGGATTTGATCCAGAAGACAATGATCAACCTTTGAAGTTGGGTCCGATGGAGGAGCCTGATGTGGCCGCCGGTGATATGCCCGAGTCTGAATCAGATTCCGCGGAACCTAAGGCCAGTGAATTGCTTGAATTGATTCAGCGCAGTTCGCCGAGAGCTTTACCGAAGAGTGCGGCGAGCGAAGCGACCGAATCGCTTGATTCCAGTTCGCCAAAAGAGTTGGTCATGGATTTGGAAGCAGCGGAGATTGAGACTGGGGATAAGCCTAAGGTACCGCCGGCGGACCGGTCGAACCAAAGTGGATCGAACCAAAGTGGATCGAAC
>Ga0169931_10003208_pt1 | contig 26118 bp, 21 predicted proteins | sample Kivu_15m_20L_FD_129675 | JGI IMG/M metagenome (GOLD analysis project Ga0169931, IMG submission 129675) | Freshwater microbial communities from Lake Kivu, Western Province, Rwanda to study Microbial Dark Matter (Phase II) - Kivu_15m_20L... | ecosystem: Environmental > Aquatic > Freshwater > Lake...
ATAACTTTGCTCCATCGACTCCACCTGCTAGTGAAAGCTCATCATTCTCTGCTTCCTTATCAAGTACCACATATATAGATGTCATGAATAGCAGTCAGTATGGGAGCTATTTAACGAATGGTGATGGAATGAGTTTATATGTTAACGTCAAAGATGGACAAGGGGTCATAACTTGTTACGGTGAATGTGCTAAACGATTTATTCCAGCTTCTATAAGATTAGGGGAGAGCATCAGCATTAATGAGAAACTTGACGACAATTTAGTAGCAAGCTATAAAAGAAATGATGGAATTAGTCAATTGGCATACAATCAATATCCCTTGTATGTTTATTCTGGAGATAAAGATCCTGGTGATACCAATGGTAATGGTTTAGAAGAAACCTGGTACTTAATAAACCCTAAAGGAAACCCAATAAAAAGCACCCCCGATTCAGAGCAAGAATCTGCCTCATCAGGGGCCTCAGCTGATGAATTATCTCCAACAGGACAAGAATCTAAGAGGGGCATGAGTATTTCTGGATGGACGTCAATGTTGGTAGTTCCAGACATATTTTTATGTTATTTTACTATTATTACAAGAGACAGCGATTTCGCAAGCGGCTTTGGAGAGTCAGAAAAAAAATCTAAGGATTTAATCGGGGTTCTTAGAAAATTAAATACTGATAATAATTCGGATATGACAAAGGTTAGTTTAGTCGACAAAAAAGTATTTTTTAAAGATCTTGTTATCCTGACTAATACTTATTTAACAACCACAACAAACTCAGATTTAGTAGAAAAAATTGCACTTATTGTTCAAAGATTGAATCAGAGAAATTATAATATTGCTTTTACTACTGAATACACTATAAGTGAAAAATTACTAAAAGAAGTTAAAACATACCTTTACGAAATGTCTGTCAAAACTGCTATGGAAAATGCTGTAGAAATCATGAATAAAATTAAATATAGGGTGGATAAGCAAAAATCTGTAAGATCAATTATAGTTGACTCATCGGTCTTGCAAAGTTATTATCCTCTTTATTTCAAAGACACTTCTTCTTTTTATCTTCTAAGTCCAAAAAGAAATGTGAATGTTTTGACTATAAAGTCAACAATAGATTTTAATATCAAAAAATTATAATTTTAATTAATTTATGAAGAAAGTAATTGTTTTAAAAAATCAAATTCTACTAATATTATTTTTTTCAATTTTTTACAACAATTAAAATAAATAACGATTCATTCAGAAAAATATTGCTGTCGTTATTATTAGTTATTCTATATATTTGTAGCAAAATAAAAAGTTAGGTATATAAGCTAAATAAAAAAGAAAAGATATAATGTACTACAAACCATCAATAATATTACCATTTTTAATAATATATGAGATTATGTGCTCAGCTTCTACACAGATTCCCACGTCTTTGGATAATTTACCATCTGATTTAGGGATAAACGATAATCCTGCATCGGACGATAATCTTTCAGAACCAGAACCAATCCCAACAACTCCTTCTAGACCTTCTACTCCAACAACTCCTTCTAGACCTTCTACTCCAACAACTCCTTCTAGACCTTCTACTCCAACAACTCCTTCTAGACCTTCTACTCCAACAACTCCTTCTAGACCTACACCAACAACTCCACCGACCCCCACTGCAACTTCAAGACCCGATACAGAAACTGATGAAGCTATCCCTAGAACTCGCGAAGAACCAGAAGAAAATATTCCCCTCCCTTCACCTAATGAAAATTACTTAAATATAGGTAAAAATGAAAGAGTCGGGGAATATATCACAGATACAAGAGGATTGGCTTTGTATGCATTTGAATTGGATACCCCAAATGAAAGTAAATGCACAGGTGCTTGTTTAGACAGATGGACTCCTCTTTATGTTAAGAGCGTCACTTTTCCTCCTCCAGTTGCTGCAAAATTAGATGCAAAACTAGTAGGTTTGTTTGAAAGAGACGATGGAAAATATCAAGCTTCCTACAATAAAATTCCTCTTTATTTCTTCAAGGCTGATAGAAGACAAACCGATATGAAGGGTCATAAATTAAAAGAATTCGGAAGAATTTGGTCACTCATTTCACCAGCTGGTACTATAATAGATAATAGGGCAGCAGGATTGATGAAAAACCTCACTAATATTGACACTATGAACTTTGTCTCAACAGGGATGGCATCAATTATTAAAATTCCGGATCTTTATAAAATGGATTTCAATATAACATCTACGCAAACCAGTTTATCTTCTGCAATCAAGGCTATAGATACCAGATTGCAGACCTTCAGCAGATTGTCTAATAATCCTCCTCAAATAACTTTAAAAAATAAAAATGTTAGACAAAACGGTCAAAATTACGAGGTTACTTATCAGTATACTTTAACTACTAACGATCCTCAATCATTCAGTAGAATAATATCTGCAGCAAGAGAAGTAGCTAAAAACAATTTCCGTATAGAGTTTGGTGTAAGTGATGAATTATTCTACAACACTAAAAATACCCTTTATGAAATGGCAGTAAATGATGCAACTGAAAATGCTAATAGTCTTTTGAATAATTTCAACTTACAAGTAGATACAAAGAATCCAATCAAAAGCCTTACAATTGACTTTGTGAATGTGCAATCAATATATCCTGTAATTAACCAAGCATCTCTTACTTATTTACCTTCGTTTGATACTGCCACACCAAATGTTGCTTCCCTAAAAGCTGAAGTGAATTTCAATCTAGTGAAAAAGACAGTTTGAGGACATACATATTGAAGATTTACGTAGGCGTTTTAAAAACGATTAAATTATAGTATATGAATCTTTATAATAAAATTTTATAATTTTAATTAGAATAAATTATGCTTCATTTTAATTAAAAATGTTTGTCAATTTTTTCTATCTTAGATAATAGTACATTTATTCATCTATGTGTATTATAAGCAATTATAATAATTGAAATTGATTTCACCTAATTTTAGAAAAACAAAAAAATTTTAATTAATATTTAAAAACATTACACAAATTATAACGAATATTCAAAATTATAATTAATTTATCAACAATAAAAATATGCAAAATTCTCATTCTTCATACGGAATTGTTTCTAATTCTTACAAGCCATATTTGACTAAATCTGCTTTTTTCATAATGATATTAGTTCTAGTAGCAGTGCAGAACAATATCCAAATAATAAAATATTCTTTTTCTTGTTTTTACGATTTGGGAGTAGAAGCTACAATGTCTGTTGCTAAAACTTTAAGTGAAAATCCCACCCTGAGACACGCGTTAATTATCATTTCCTCTCTTCTAATTGATACAACGATAATGACAACATTTGTTATATGGATAATAAAAGGTAGGTCATGGAGATTTTTCTTCACCGCAGCTTGTTTTTATGGAGTCAGAGCAATTCTTCAATTTACATTTATGATGCCTTTTCCTGATTATTATACCTTCGATTATCCAGGATTTCCTTCCCTTATGGTTTCTTATAAAAAAACTAATGACTTTTTTTATTCCGGACATATAGGAATTCCAATTATATGCGGTTATGAATTCTACAAAAGTAGAAATTACATTATACCAATCATATGTGTTTGTATAAGCTTGTTTCAAGGCAGCATAATGTTAATACATCATGCTCATTATGGCGTAGATCTAATAATTGGAATAATATGTGCACACTACTTCTCTAAGTTGACAGAAAAATACATAAAATACATTGATAATTCATTTATCTCGATAGATGCCAACAGAAATTCAGTTCGTAATACTAATTATCTTTTAGAAGGAAATAAAAATGATATTTAATTCACAAATTCTCAAAATAAAATTTAAAATAAAATCTAAAATAAAAGTAGTAGTAATTTTCTCATATTATATGAAATTATCAAATCCATTATGTAATTTTAATAAGCAAGAAAATAAATTTTTAATATTTTATGAAAAAATTTTACCATTCAGTAAATTTTTTGTTCAACTAAATTATTGGATTTATGGGGTTCAATATGTTCTTATTTCATAAAATTACTATTTAACTAAAATTTAAAATTTAGACTTCAAATATGGCTTGTTTCCTTGCTTAAGAAGTTCCTTGTTCAAATGAGGCTTTAAATATTCTTCGTATCCATCAAAGGGATCAGTTCTGTTTAAAACAGACTTTTGGGCAGCATCGAATAAAGCTTCGTACACATTTCCGTCATACCTTCCAATAGTTGATTTAAGGGTGTTATCACTGAAGTCAAAAGAATCAACAAGAGAAACTGCATCCTTTCTTAAATCACCCATAGTGGAATAGGCCACCTGTCTGATTATTTTGAATTGAGAATCTGGAATGATATCTCCCCAATTGTCATCCAAGAAGCTACAACAAGCGAATACTATACAAAGTTTAGTCAAAACATTCTTAAGGCTAAGATCTTTGACTTCTTTAATTTTTGTTACAAAGTTGTTGATTATAATGTAGAAGCAGTGAGCTTGAGTGGCAATGAGAATATCCATTCCTGCGTGATTGAAAGCATCCAAAAATGATAAACTTTTTTCTGTTATCAATTCGTTAAAGTCTTTAGCAGCTTCGAAATTTCTGTAGAGAGATCTGAATTTGAATAAACTAAAAAGGTAGTCAATATTGAGGTAATCAGCAGCACCTGTAGCTGTTGCAGGTTTAAGTTTTGAAAGATCCAATTCGCAGTCTAAAAGAGCATTGAAGTATTCCATAATTCCGTTCAGTTTTTTTCCTGAGAACAATTTACCTATTGACTTCAGTAAATGTTTTCCAGTAAGCAATGCCAAGATACTAGCATCACCTTCAGCTGTTACTTGCCATAGATAATCTACTGAAACAGCTGCAATTCCAGATGATAATAAATATCCATTACCTCCACAACATTTTCTGCATTCTTCAACCCCTCCTGCAGCAAGAAGAGTGCAAAGGCTTTTCAAACCAGCAGAAGTAGAAGCTAACTCTTTCAAAATTTCAACATTCTTGATAACACCTAACTGATTTCCTTCAAGAAAATTCAATTGTTCTATCATCCATATTCCTGTGAATTTCATCGCATATGCAAGAGCCAACTGTTTAAATAAACGATATTGTTGGATTTTGTAATCTAGAATTTGAAACTCTCTGTCCTTGAAGGATTTATTTTGCAATTCAGCAAAACCTTGTGATCTGACACATGAATATCTAACTGCAATAGTAGAAGCATATGCTAATCTTGCAGCTGCAGTGTGCACCATAGTGGCTCTAGTTGTCATCATGGTAGTATAATGGACTTTGGAATCAGCTTTTACAAGCTCTTCATATTTTCCTTCTTTTGTAACATGCTTGTATTTCATCAATAAAGCATCTCGAGGTACTCTTACATTTTCTAAAGTCATGAATCCAGTGTCGTTTGCAGCATCTCCAACTTTGTTTCCAAGATCACCGAGTTTAATTCCTGGTAAAGGTAAGTGATTCTCATCTCTGATTTGAATCATAAACACACTCAACCCTTTTTCGACACCGTCTATAATTAACTGAGCGTATAGTACACAGTGAGTAGCAACTTTTCCAAGGCATCCAGGCCACCATTTAATTGAAGTCAAGGTAGGGGTGTTCAAAACGAATTGTTCGGTTTTTGAATCATATTCAGCAGTCGTTTGAAGACCTCTTACATTACTGCCGTGTCCCAATTCTGTTTGAGCATATGAACCCGTGATTTCAAAGTTCAATATTTTCGGAAGCCAATAGTTGACTTGTTCATCATTTCCTTGACCTACTACTGTTCCGATGAAAATACTATGACTATTATTTAATGCACCAGTAGCTAGAGCAACCTGACTCATATATACAATATCTTCTCTTGTAATTTTGAAATTTTTGTAGGGTTTATGAATTCTAATGAACTCTTTTAATGAATATTTCAAAGATTCAGATCTGTCGTAGTTGTAAATTTGATGTTGATCTTCGGGATCTTTGCTAACCAAATTTTCAAAAAATTTTCGTCTTTTTGTTTTTTCTATCCCTCCGTTCAACAGGTGAATCATGTCTTCTGTCTTGAATGTTGCCTTTTTCCTTTCGTTGGGTAGAATGTGACTGGTTCCTCCGCTGTATTTTGAGGATGTGTCAGATGGTGTTAATTTTATATATTCCTTTTGGTTTGATGGTACTGTTTTGGAGCTTAACTGATTTTTTTTGATTTCTACTCTGTCTTGAGTATCATGAGAAGTTTTTGTGTTTTCCATTTTATATGACGTAATGAATGATCTAAATAAATAAATTAATCATAAATAATGTTTTATGATAAATAATTTAATTTTATATGTAAAATAATTTGTAAATCAAATTCTGTTTTTCATCGAGGGATATAAATAAAAATGTATTTAAATTTTAATTTAAAAATTTACTACGATTTAAGAAAACCAATTCTAAATATGAGATTATTCTTGATATTACCTATATAATTAAATAACTAAACAAATTATAATGAATAAGTGAGATAATAATAAATATTTCACTTATCAAAAAATTTTTACAATTTCATCCCCTTAAGTTATGTAGATAATACTACAATAATTTTATTTTAAATTTAGCGATAATATTAAAAATACAATAAAAAAGAAAATTACCATTGTAATTTTATCTAAATTCCTACTAGAATTAGTAGAAATTAATTCAGAGAATTTTTTAATTCTAAATCTCATTTAATTTAGAAAATGATAATCGCTCCTTTTTATCAACCTCATTTAACCTTTAAAAACTTTATTTTAATAATCATTTATTAAATGGATGCAGAGAGAGCATCAGAAAACACTATATTATATATTCTTCTAGTTACATCATTGATTTTGGTGATGATCGACACATTTGAATTTATACAAATTATAAAAAATTGGGGAAACTTGAATTCTATGCCCTACAACGTATTCGAAACATGTTTTAAGTGGGAATTTTACGCAAAAACAATATTTTGTATTTATTCACTTATGGGGGCACTTTCTGCTTTTATTTTGATTAAATTTTTAATTTTCAATGCCAACTACTTTATTGAAAAATTTCTACCCACTTACAGAGTTTTTAATTATATAATTTTTGGACCATATTTGTTAGGTTTCAGTTTGTTAGGGTTGTATAACTGGAATGATGTTGTATTTGTATGTGACAAGCAAAATTTAAAAATTAAAATTCTTTCACATTCAAATTTATTTTCTCTCATCGCATGCTTCCTTTTGTCACTGTTAATAACTGGGTTAATTATGATTGTAAGAGCTATTAATATTTATTTCAATTCTATTTTGAATCGGCCGGGGGGTAGTCCACTTATTAAAAAAGCATTTTGGAAGATAATATTCAGAAATAGGGAGCCAGTTCAATTTGTAAGACAGGCTCAAAGAGATCATGAAGAGAGAAAAGAAAATATATAATATAACTCTTACATGTCATTTATTTATAAATTTTTAATTACTGTTTATTAAATATTTGTGAAATATAATAAGGATTTGCAAAATTAATTACAGTCTCGATTTATAAATTTAACAAATATAAAATTTGAATTTAAGATGATTTATTTTAGAAATAAAATATCATTTTTACTATCAAGGAAAATTTTGTTTTGCACTAATTAATATACTATAAAAAAATATATTTATAATTTATTTTCTACTTTACAAGACTTGAAAGGGGAATATATATAAATTGTATCATTTAGAAACGATTTAGAACCATGGCCTAATTCATGATTGGCTACTTTTCTTCTAGATGTGTTCTTAATTCTGACATATGTTTTATAAATCAAACACAGAAGTAAAATGAAGATTATCACTACAGATATAATCCCTAAAATAATCATAATCTTTTCATAGGAAGCAAAGTCATCTAAGTTTTTCTGAATTCCATATCGTTTTATGCTTTTGTTAATGTATTCATCTCCGCATTTAAATATTTCATCTTTGTAATTTTCCATAGAAGACATGATCACCTCTGTTTTAATTTTTCTGTTAAAGATGTAAAGGATAAATAAACTAGAATAACATATTTTAAGGAACCTAATGAATAATTTATACCAACTTCTGAAAAGTTTGAAAAGACTCAAAATAATTATAAAAATAAGCAAAACAAAAACATTTATAACACAGTAACTTAATTGATAAAAAATGGTATCTTTTAAATGATCCAAAGATGATTTGAAATCAATAAATTTTTGGTGATCTGAGCAGCTGTAATCGAGGCTGATGTACCCTCTTACATAAATATGATAAAAATTTTTACGAGCATCGTTGATCCATCCGTCTACTTGTGGTAGCTTGTCATATTTATTTAAAATATCATTATCAGCCAACACTTTGTCTTTCCTATCGGTAGCGTATATGTAATATCTCTTGTCATAGCCATCATCTTTATCATCTGTGTTAAGATTACATCCCATCAATTTGTAGCCATTTGTTCTATTATAAATTTTGAAGGTTTCATTGGCAGAAATCCTCTCGGTTTCAATACAAGGAAAGTTTTCCGAAACTTTGAAATCAACAGCATAGGTATGATTCACTAATTGATTAGAATAGACTAAAAACTTTCCAAGATCTAATGATACTATTTTATAAATAGTTCTATCTAATTTATCTACGTATGATAAGTCATCGGAAAATTTTATAAAATTGATCGGACATTTCAGATGTCCATCCAGGCATAATTTGTCACCAAAAGAATTATAAGCACCGCACATCCTATATTCCTCAGGGCATTCTGAATTTTTACTCACAATCTTATAAGGAATTTCAGAAAGCTTCATTCTTTTTACACATACTACTTTGTTTTCCCATGCTCTTAAACTAGTAGGAGGAATTGCTGGGATGTTAATACAATTTTTGTCTAAATTGTAGCATGTATTATCTGAAAATTTTTTAGTCTTTATATTATATGATCCTTCTTTTATTCCTGTGAATTCAGTATTGAATAAAAATTCGAATTCGTTTTCTTCATCGCATACATTTCTAACTCCTTCAATCTCCATGAGCAGTCCTGTCATTTCGTTCTGAAATATATTGTTCAAAAACTTATTTTTGAGTATAATTGAATACTTCATTTCTAAAAGAGAAACGACAAATACAGTAAACCCCAAAATTAATAAAGTAATATCGAAAACCGTTGTAATATAATCAGACATTACTAATATTTAATTTATTTTTCTAAATTTAACTACATTAATTATATAATTTGAAAAACTTATTATAGCAATCTTTATTTCAGGTTAAATAAAAATATATTTAAAATTATATCCAACTAAATTATTTATTTTGGTAATATTTCTCTAAGTAACCCCTCAATTTTTCGCAAGCATCTTTGGCATCACCAAGCAACATCATAGTGTTTGGTTTATAGAATAGAGGATTGTCAATGTCTGCATAACCAACACCCATAGTTCTCTTATTAACAATTACTTGTTTAGCTTTCCAAACTTCTAAAACAGGCATTCCAGCAATGGGGGAGTTGGGATCTTCCAAGGCAGATGAATTAACTATGTCATTAGCTCCAATTACAAGAACTAAATCAGTGTTAGGGAAATCTTCATTGATTTCTTCCATTTCGTGCACAATATCATAAGGAATACCGACCTCAGCTAATAAGACATTCAATTGACCAGGCATTCTTCCAGCAACTGGGTGAATAGCAAATCTAATGTTGACTCCGTTGTCTTTTAAAATTTTTGTTATTTCAGCTATTGGGTATTGAGCTTTTCCTACTGCCAATCCATAACCTGGGACGATGATAACATTTTTAGAATTGACGATCATATCACCAACTGAATCAATTGAAGTTTCTTGATGAACTCCTTTTTCTTTCTTTGCTCCGGTTACTGCAGCGGCAGCTGTCCATTTTCCGAAGATGACATTGTATAAGGATCTATTCATCGCTTTGCACATGATGTATGACAAGATAGCTCCTGAAGAACCAATTAAGCTACCTACGATAGTCAACATTGAATTATCAAGCATAAATCCTTCGGCGCAGAGTGCCCATCCTGAATATGAGTTAAGAACAGTGATTGCAACTGGCATATCAGCGGCTCCGATTGAATAGGTAATATTCCATCCAAGAACGAAGGAAGTAACTGTGGCATTCAACAAGGCTAATAATCCAACTCCGGTAGATGAAGTTGCCAATAAAGCCCATAAACCTCCAACATTCATCAAAGCTAAAGGAAGATTAATACGTTCCTTGAAAGGAAGATCTAAACTCCTCTTGAATTTGAGCCCAGCTAATTTTATAAATGCAGCTATTGATCCAGTGAAAGTAATACCTCCTATGAAAGTACCGAAATAAGAGGCAACAAGATGTAAATTATTTGGATGAGGATCAATCAAAAAGGAAGCTATTGAAGTTGTGACAGCTGCCATTCCAACTAATGCATGGAAAGCAGCAACTGTTTGTGGTAGCTCAGTAACAGCCACTTTTTTTCCAACATAAGTTCCGATGGCTCCTCCCATTGAGACTAAACTTAAAGCTTGGAATAATAGTGAAGGAGGGAAATTCAAAGCGCACAATGCTGTAATGATACCAGAAGAAACACCTATAATACCTAAAGAATTTCCTATTCTAGAGGTTTTTTGTGTTGAAAGTCCGTTGATACCTCCGATACAACAAAGGGAAGCTGCTAAGTATCCCATTTGATAAACTGCAGAGGCACCACTAAAGTAGGCTGCAATCAATCCTCCAATAGAAGTAGCAGCAGGAATAGCGAAAAGGTTGTTATATTCTTTAGGATCATTTGGTCTTTTGAACATATCTAACATACGTTTAGTAATGACGAAGCCTCCTGCAATATTGATTGAAGATAATAAGACTGCACTTGCGGCAAGGGCTTGGGCGATAGAATGAGGAAGGAAACCTCCTCCAAGGAGAAGAAGACCTCCTACTGCGGTAATTCCTGAAATAGCATTAGTTATAGACATTAAAGGAGTGTGAAGTGCAGGTGTAACTCCCCATACGGATAAATAACCCCCTACCAATGCAAGAGTAAAAGTACTAGTCATAGCAAGGAAAGATGGATCAGGGCATACTACTCCAAGGCACATCATAGATCCCAAAGCAAAAGCTGTTGAAAGAGCAGTTCTGAGAGTTTTTTGGAACGGAGAAAGTTTTGATTCCTTTTCGTGTTTCTTGACTTCTTTTGCTTCTTTTGTTCCTTTAGCAGCATCCAGCATTGGTGGATTTGGATTCGGCCACAACATTTCACCTTTGTGAGTGACTATAGCACCACGGATGATTTCATCATTTAAATCTATATTAAGTTTTCCTTCTTTATTGGCCATCAACTGGACAAATTTTGAAATATTATTTGAATAAAGTAAACTACTTTGTCCACTCATTCTTGATGGAAGATCTGTATAACCGATTATTTTAACTCCTTTATGATTGACTAATTGATCTTTGACAGTCAATTCAGAATTTCCTCCGGTTTCTGCAGCTAAATCGACAATAACACTTCCTGGTTTCATGCTTTCGATCATTTCCTTTGTGATCAATTTAGGTGCTGGTTTTCCAGGAATTAAAGCAGTAGTAATAATAATATCAACTTCTTTACATTGCTGTGCAAAGAGTTTCATTTCAGCTTCGATGAATTCTTTGCTCATTTCTTTAGCATATCCACCAACTCCAGCTCCTGACTCTGTAAATCCTTTCACTTCCAAGAAATCAGCTCCAAGAGATTCAACTTGTTCTTTAACAGCAGGCCTAGTATCGAATCCTCTAACAATAGCACCGAGTGATTTAGCAGTGGCGATGGCACTCAAACCAGCGACACCACCTCCAATTACCAAAACTTTTGCGGGGGGAAGGCGTCCTGCTGCTGTCATTTGCCCTGTGAAAAATCTTCCGAAGTTATCTGCAGCTTCGATAACAGCTTTATATCCTGCAATGTTAGCCATAGAAGAAAGAGCATCGTATGTTTGAGCTCTGGTAATTCTTGGAACTTGGTCCATCGCAAATGAGGTAATCTTCTTGTTTTTCAATTTTTCTACTAAGTCTTTATTCTGTGCAGGATGAATGAAGGAAATAACTTTTGAATTTTCTTTAAGTAAATCCACTTCGTGCTTGTTGATGTTTTCGTTATTTTGAAGTGCACGTACTTTTAAAAGCACATCTGATTCTGAGAATACTGTGTCAGTGTCGACGATAGTGGCTCCTGCTTGTTTATATTGTTCATCTGGGAAAGAACTGCCTTCTCCTGCACCCTTTTCCACATACACAGCACCGAAACCTGTTTTTATCAATCTTTGAACCCCCTCTGGTGAGATGCTTACTCTTTTTTCGTTATTGTAAATTTCTTTGGGAACTCCTACGTTCAATTTTGCCAAATCAATTGAGCAAAATTTTTTTGTTTGTGGTACTTGTAAGAATGTGTTTAACTTCGTTCTGGCTCGAAGGAAAATGTTCATGCTTAAATTAAATAATAAAAATATTTTATTTTTTAATTAGATATTAGTAAGAAAAAATGTATTCTTATTTATATTGTAAAAAAATTATTAATTATCAAATTATTTTACAAATTATTAGAAAATTTAATTTTTCTCCTATTTAAATTTAAAAGAAAATATTTATAATAAATACTGTTTGCAAAATGAAAACCAAGAAAAATTCTGAACCTTATTCATCAAAGATCGATTCTTATGAGGACGATTCTATCAGTTTATCCTCAGATGATAATTCTTCAAATGATCTCTACGAAGCTGAAGAAATTATCGGAAAGAAAATAAAAAAAGGAAGAGTACTTTACAAGGTGAAATGGAAAGACTATCCAATTAATCAATCAACCTGGGAACCTATTTCTAATTTCAATAATTCTTCTTACAATCTAATCAAAAAATTCGAAAATTCACAAAAAGAAAAAATTAAAAAACTGTCAACAAAGGGCATTAGATCTTCAATTCAAGACAAAAGGTTCTCCAAAAGGTTAAAAGTTATGTCCAAGAAGAATTTTCAGTCTGTCGAAGAAATAATAATCGAGGATAGTGATTCAGAAGTATCTGGATCTAAAAACAGCGAAAAGGAAAAGAAGAAAAAGATGAAAAAGAGTTCCTCACAAGAAGAGGACAGCTCGATTGACTCCAACGAATTATCTCCCGCCTCCTCACACTCTTCTACCAAAAAAAATAAAAGATCAGAATATAAAATAGTCGAAAATGGAACAATCAAAAACATTACTCACCGCTCTAAAAAAACTTTATTCAAATCTAACCGCGGAGACATAAAACATGACAAGGTGAAAAGAATAATATCAGGAAAGATTATCGATGCTAAAAATTTTCAACTTAATTGTCTCGTGGAGTTCGACAAAAGATCAGATGGATATACACCCGAACCCAGAAACTACTCAAGCGATCTATTAAGAGTTCATGCACCTCAAAGTTTGATTGATTTCTATCAGTCAAGAATTTCTTTCAACAAAAAAAGCCCTTAATTTTAATATAACATTATAAAATTTTTAATCCTAATTTTTATTGTTAAAATTTAAATTTTATTTATTTTTAATCTAATATATAATAAAATTTAATATCAATATATATCCCCATGGAAAACATGAGAATTGAAAGAAATTTAACAAATGACAACAATATTCTATTTAAACCAGACAAGCAAAAATTATTTCAACAAATGGTTATAGAATCAAGCAATAATAATGAAATGCTAGGAAATCCTGACAATATTAACTTAAATGCAAGCTTGTCTGTGTTGAATAGATCATCAATGATGACATATTCAAAAATAGTATGCTGTGTATGCTCCGCAATAATAGAAGCGAATTCTAAGGGTATGTGTTCAACTTGTGCCAAAACAGAAGTAAACATTACAGACGGAATTACGAAGACTGGGCTTATTTACTACTGCAAAGGATGCGATAGATATTTGCGACCACCCTGGGTAAGATGCGGAGGGAGTCTCGAGTCACCCGAAATGATGATACTTTGCTTAAGTAAAATAAAGGGTCTAAATAAAGTGAAATTGGTTGATTCTTCTTTCGTATGGACTGAGCCTCACTCAAAATTGATAAAAATTAAATTAACTGTTCAAAAAGAGATGGATAAAACTCTTATTCAAACTAGTTTCCTTGTAGAATTCAAAGTTGAATGGACACAATGTGATGATTGTAAAAAAACATTTACCCCTCACATTTGGAATGCTAGTTGTCAAGTTAGACAGAAAGTCAAACATAAAAGAACATTTATGCTCCTCGAACAAATGATTCTCAAGCATAGAGCACATGCAAAAGCAATCAATATCAAAGAACATCCTGAAGGAGTTGACTTCTATTTCACAAATAAATCACAGGCACTCGCATTTTGTGATTTTATTCAAAGTATGCTACCATCTAAAGTGAAGCAATCGAAGCAACTAGTTTCTCATGATCAAAAATCAAATATAGTAAATTATAAATACACATTTATGATTGAACTAGCTCCAGTCTCCATAGATGACTTAATTATCTTGGATAAAGAAACAAGCAAGGAGCTAGGAGGTATTGGACCTGTTTTGCTATGTTACAAGCAATCATCAAGGATTCATTTAGTAGATCCTCTCACGTTCCAGACTTATGATGTCGATGGCTCTACTTATTGGAAATACGGATTCAGGTCGTATGTTGATCGTTCATGTTTGACTGAGTTTATGATCATAAATGTCGAAGAGGAAATAAATTACAAAAAAAAATACGCTAGAGCCGCAAATAGTTTAATTAGCCAAGACATTGACATGATTTCTATTGAAACAAACTCCAAACTTAATCAATCAAATTCCACAAACTACAGAAATCCTGATAAAAGCATTAAGACCACTCAGTCAAAGAGGGACCCAGGATATCATCCTCATTATCCTTTCAAAATAGTAACTGTGCAGTGTATTTACAACAATCAGCAAGGTAGCGACGGTGAGGTTAAACTAATAACAACAAGATGTCACCTTGGAGGAAAAATCAGACCGGGAGATATTTTCTTAGGCTACGATTTAACTTCTCTAAATCCTAACATGGAACTTGACGACATCCTTGTAAAGGCTGATAGTATTCCAGATGTTATTTTGGTTAAGAAAAGGTACCATAGGGACAATTTAAAGAGACAATGGAAACTTAAGCATTTGAATAAAGAAGTAGATGTCGAAATGACAGGAAAAGGAAAACAACATGGAGATTTAGAAAAGCAATACGAAGAATTTATCAGAGATATTGAAGAGAATAAGGACCTGAGAAAGAATATCAACCTGTATAGAGATGAAGAGGCTATCAAAGAATTGGAATCTCAATTCAAAGATTTGAAGATGAACGATAATAAACAAGAAGATTCAGAAATTGAAATCAAAGTGGATGAACTTCTTAGAGATTTAGACTTGAACGATGAAGATGATACAAAACCAAAAAAGAAAGATAGTATAGACGTATTGAATGATGAACTTGAAGATTCAGGTGAAGATTTAAAGACTCAAAATAAAAATACAAAGCAATTGGGTAAGAGAGAAAGAACCGGAAAGAAAATAAACCATGATTAAATAAGTTAAAAAAAAAATAAAATCCTAATTGTAAAAATTTAATTTCATTTGAGATAATTAATTTTATTGAATTATTTTTGAATTTCAAAATTAAAAATTAAAAAGTTTTCTCTAAATTTAAAACATTTTAGTAATCTACCCTTGACCAGGTTTCCCATATATTAAATAAATTTAATATAATTTAAATTAAATAAAGAAAATTTATTTATTATATGGGCAACCTGGTCAAGGGTATGATATATCTAGTTAAAATGGTATTTATATTTATATTTTGTTGAGTTTTATTTCCTTTAAATTATTATATTTTAGGTACTTATATTTGTATGAATTATGAGAATTTGTTCTTAAATAAAAAGTAAATTAAATGAAAAAATTTTCATAAAAACTTTATTCAATATTAATAAGTTTAATATCCAAAGGATTGAAAAGGACATCAATCTTCTATGTAAATTTTTATAAATTATCTTTAAGTATATTCATGTGTAAATTACTATTTGAAATAATAAATAATATTTTATATAATTTTTATCCTTCGAATTAATATATTAATAACTAGAAATATCATCCTCTTCATAACTTTCTAGATTATCGTCATCATCTTCTTTAGGCAGAACATTCAAATCTTCGTTCATCATTAAGCTTCTTTCTATTTTCATTCGCTTAATCTCATCCCTTTTCTTCTGTTCTTCCTCGTCCTTTTGTCTTTTCATTTCTAAAATCCTCTCATAGGCAATATGATTAGGTAATTTAGGATACGAGTAATCACATCTCTCTTTGTTAGCTTTATATAAATCTTTTTTATTCAAAATATCTGAGATCATCTTAATGGCATCTTCGTAATTGGTTTTATTTTCTTGAATGTTTGAATTTATGAAATAGTTTCTAGAAATGTAAAATATCATTTCACAAAATTCAAAGAAAATCATTTCACTCTCTAGTAGATTTTCGATGTAAGTAAAAATTTCTTTCGTTGATTTGTTATCTTCTGTGATAATAACTTTATCTTTGTGATATAAATTCACCAACTCGACATATTTATACTTGTCTATAGAATCAGCATACGACTTGCAATTCAAGACTATAGATTCATAGAAGAAAATGTAAGTTATCGTCATATCATATTTTTTTGGAACCGGTGTAGATTTCAAGTAGAGCTGTTTAAAAATTTGTCTTAATTTTATCTCGAAGGTTGATACGAAGTATTCTAAATTAGTTTCGAATGTTTTAACCTTCAAATCTAATATACTTGAATTTACCGAAGAATCTGCGAAATGGCTTGTAACGTTTTGTTTTCTTGGGACTTTTTTGAAATGGGGGTTGAATTTTATGTAATTGTCTATTAGCATGTTCAATTTAACATTAAGAGGTTGGTTGAGATCAAAAAATTTTAAGTAGGCTATTCTTAAAATTGCTTCATAAAATTGTCTAAGAAGGATCACTTGTCTTTTATTATGGATGTCGAAATTAATTTCAAGATCAGATGGCAGGTAGTTCAAATTTGCATGAGAAAAATTTGAATTCTTATCATGTGCCATTGCATTTGTTCCTGTAGGTATTTCAACAACTGTTGTAACCGAGTCTGCAACTTTTTTATTTTCAACATGCTGCCTGTATTTTGTGTAGAATTCCTTTTTTGATTTGTTGATCATTAGATAAATGTAGTCATAAAGCTTTTTTTGATCAATATCATCGGGACACATAAACATTTCGATATAATTTTTAGGACCCCTGAAAAATATTCTATTGAAATGGGCCAAGGTGAAATCTGAAGATAGTATCTTACATTCTCGAATGAATTTCCATAGATCTTTTAATTCCATGCAAAAACCTAAATCATTGTTGTATATTCCATCAGAAATGGTAGGGGGTTTTTCTACATTAGGTAAAATTGTTGCACCTGATGAGAATTTCTTTTTATCTTCCACATCTGTCTTATTGTATTTGTCTAGATGGATATTCAATGTATTTGTTTGTTTTAAACTATTTTCAAATATGCCTTCTCCATCCCTTAAAGAGTCTTTATCTTTATTGGTGTAGTACATGTACCATCTTTTGATTTCGGAAAGATGTCTTAATAAAATATTTTCGACTTCTCTCAGATTTTTTTCAATCTCTGGTTCACATTCAATAATGTCTGTAATATCCATTGATGTTTTGAATTGATTCAATTCTGATTCCTTTGAGGCTTTGTTAGAAATTACATTTCCTTGTTTATTAGTGATGTTGAGATTTTCTAGTAAGATAGAAGAACTTGTTGTATTTGGATTGGGTAGTGCTGGATTATTCGTTGCCGTAGAGAAATTTTTGTATTGGAAATTAGAAGCAGTTTCTTTGGTATTCGAAGAGACTAATTGCTCATTACCTTCTGGAATAGCCTCAAGATTAGTCATTAATTTAGGCTTTTCTTTAATTTCTTTATCAATAATACTCGTAGAGTTTGAAGTGGAATTGAATTTATCTTGTTTGGATGATGTTAATTCATCTTCTGATTTAGGAAGAAAAGATCGGCGTTGTAAACCTCTGTTGGAATTGAATGTAGATTTTGTTGTTTCGGGTACTTTAGTATTAGTTACTGGTGCGTAAACACCAAGTGTATTATAGTCTATCATTCTGTCAGAATTGAAACGTCCTATGTACTGACTTCCATCATAGAAGGTAAATATTCCATATCCGTGCTTGTAATTCTGATCCCATGTACCTTCGTATTTGCTTCCATTCGAATAGAAAAATACACCATAACCATGTCTTTGTCCCTTGTTCCATTCACCAACATATCTATTACGCAGATATTTTTGTTCTCCCTTAGACTCGTACCATATGTGAATCCCTAGACCGTTTTGTAAGTTATCCTTCCATTGTCCGACATACTTTTCATTGCTATCACTCCAAACCATGTAACCATTTCCGTTCATCTTGTTAATTTTACTAAAAGTTGATAAGAATTATACTTACAATTCTCCATCGAAAAAATTTCCACTTAACCATTTTATTTTACCCTTGCCTTGAATAATCCCTTTGGCCCATTCTCCCTCATATACCATACCCTCTTTAGAAACCATTTTTCCTTGACCGTTTTTTAACCCATATTCCCAATTTCCTTCGTATTTTACTCCCTCGGGATGATTGTATATCCCCTGGCCGTGTCTCAATCCATTCATAACCCCCCCTTTGTAACTGTATGACATTAGACAATTAATTTTATATTCTTACGTTGCTCCTGAATTAAATACGTATGTCCCAATTCCAGTTAAATGATTATTATGTATTTCTCCCTCGTATTTAGTTCCATCTGGAAAAGTGAGGATTGATGTTTTGCCAGCACTATCCAATATTCCATATTTTACATTCCCTTCGTAAATTCCGTTGCTGTTAAATACTATTTTCCCCGATCCATTAAAGGTGTCAAAGCATAATTCACTTTGTTCTTCTTCTATCACAACAGTTTTTATGTCAGATGATTTTATTATATTTTCCATTAACTTGAGTGGAATATAAGCTTCTTTATTTGTGATTTTTATCATTTTTAATTTAATAAATTCTAATATATATGTAATATAATTTTATTCATCGAAGAAAATTCCTTATTGTTTTAAAATATGTTATAATAGAATACTCATATTTTGATTATTTACACAACATGATAGTAAACTTGTATGACAAGTCGAGTAATCAAATAACCCTTAATTTCAATATTATCATTTAAATTTTGATAAGTATTTTATTAAATTTAATTTTTCAATTTAAATAAAAATTATTAATTGATTATTATATCTTAAAATGAATTCAAGACCCCAAGTTTTCTTTGACATCGAAGCAGGAGGTATTTTAATATATAACAACTAAAAGGAAAGGCATTAGGAAGAATCGTATTCGAATTATATTCAGATGTTGTTCCTAAGACAGCTGAAAATTTTAGAGCCTTATGCACAGGAGAAAAAGGAATGGGATATAAAGGTTCTGCATTCCACAGAATTATTCCTCAATTCATGTGCCAAGGAGGAGATTTCACCAGAGGAGACGGAACCGGAGGAAAATCTATCTACGGAGATAGATTTGCAGATGAAAACTTCAAAATTACTCACTATAAACCAGGCTTATTATCGATGGCAAATGCTGGAAAAAATACTAACGGCTCACAATTTTTCATCACTACTGCTGATTGTAACTGGCTAGATGGAAAACATGTCGTATTCGGAGAAGTCATCCAAGGATATGACGAGGTTGTGAAATATATGGAAAAACTAGGAACTAGTTCTGGAAAACCTACTTCTAAAATCGTTATTAAAGATTGCGGACAACTCTAAACTAATACTAGAATATTCTAAAAAAAATTAATTTCTAAAAATTTAAAAATCCTTACTTAATTTAAATAAATAATAAACATTAGACATTATATAATTAATTAAATTTATATAAATTACACATAAATAATAGAAATTAGATGGCCGAAAATTTATCTGAAGAGAAAATCGCAGAATTCCGAGCAGCATTCGAATTATTCGATAGGGACAGGGATGGAACAATCACCACTAAAGAGTTGGGAACTGTAATGAAGAATTTAGGTCAGAATCCTTCTGAAACAGAATTAGAAGAGATGATAAAGCAAGTAGATCTTGATGGAAACGGAACAATTGATTTTAAAGAATTTCTTGGATTAATGGTGAGAAAGATGAAAGATACAGATACAGAGGAAGAGCTTTTAGAAGCATTCAAAGTATTCGACAGAGATGGGAATGGATTCATAACGAGTCACGAACTTAGACATGTTATGAGCAATTTAGGACAGTCTCTATCTCCAGAGGAAATCGAAGAGATGGTAAGAGAAGCTGATGTTGATGGAGACGGACAAATAAATTTTGATGAATTTGTTAAAATGATGATGAGTAAATAGATATTAAATAAATTTAAAAAGTAATATATTTAATATTTTGAAATTTAAAATAATAACAAATTAAAACCCTAAAAAATTATTATTTATATGAAATACATCATAATAGAATAAAATAAGTTTTCATCAGCTGTTTGTCACATTTTATAAATATTTAAACTCTCTATGGTGATAAATATATTATTATCTAGTTTTCTTATAAATTCATACAGACTGCTAGGGGTTGATTGGATTTCTAAGAATTAGGAATAACATTTAGCAATATTACTTATGTATGTATGTAATTGATTTCCATTGTTCGAATTATTAATTACCTCTTTCAATATTATTTTGAAAGCTAAACGGAATTTCGATGTTTGTGCTGTTTCCTAGCTTATTCTGATTCTGATTTAAAGGAAACGAGTACACTTTTTATTTTGCTGATCTTCCGCTCTTATCTAAACTTCACTTTTCCTGAAGATAAAGCATTTTCTGTAATTTTGCACCTTTACTGAATCCATTCATAGTTTGTAAGTTTTTTATATTCTCCCCATTGATATTAAAATTATTGTTGATATTTATTTGAATATTGTAATGGTGAGAATTTGTGTTATTAATGTGGTTAAAATTATTAGGGAAGTTTTTATTGTCATTTTGTAAAAACAAATTAGGATTAACTTTATTAAGATTTTGGTTATACTTAGCTTGATTTAAGGAATTATTAGTGTAATTGTTAGATGAATTGTTCATAGAAAGATTACTTCTATAATCTTCTTGTAATAGGCTGGAATCAGTCATGTATTACCCTGTATTAAATTAATCGTTAGATATTAGTATGTTTTCATCTCGCGAATCTCTTTTGTTATATTCTTCTGCTAGAATTTGATAAATTTCAGTATTTGCGCATGTTGCTTAAATTTCGATAGGAGATTGTTGGTTTTATTTCTTATAGATAAGATAGGTTTACGAGAAAGCAGGCTAAGGAGCATCTCCGGATTATTCATCATAACTGCATAGTGCAGTGCGGTATTGCCATCCTTACTATTTCTATAATTTAAATCAGCCCCATTTACGAGTAAAATATTTACGACCTGTTTCAGTCCCTTAGTCACTGCAAATGTCAAAGGGGTGTTCCCATCCACATCGGGTTCATTTATTTCAATTCCGTTTTCTATCAGTAGGTTGACCATTGCGGCTAGGTCTTCATTTTTGGTATTTATTGCATAAAATAATGCATTTCTTTGGAAATTGTCCTTTAAGTCTATGCGAGATTTATTTTCTTATAAAATGTTCAACCAATTGCATATCCTTTTCTGATGCTGCATTCATCATTCGAGTGAAGAATGTTTCGCAATTTTTATTATAAGAAGAAGCTCTCGTATGAAAATCTATGTTATTATTTGGATCTGTATTTTTCCTGAATATGTTTATTTAGAAATTTACCTTAATAATTTTGTTATTATTTCCTTGCTAGCTGGATTTGAATTTTTATAAACTCCGAAGGCTTTGCCTAATGCTATATTTAAGGATTTTTCTGCGAATTCACTTTCTTCTAATAGTTGGCTCATCTCCTTCTGTTTTTCTTCAACAACGTATTTAAAGAATTCTTGCTGATCTGATACTTTTCTTTATTTTTCTTCGGAGGAGAGAGGATAAACATTTTTACAAATGTTTTTTCTGTAGTCATATAAAGAAATTATTATAAATTCTTATACTTTGTTAAATAAATTAAATTATTTACTAAAATTTTTTATTTATAATGAAATTATTCACAGTTTTCATAAAATGTTAAAAATTAACTTATTGAAAATAATAAAAAACATAATTGAATATTAATGAATATCTCATTATGAATTTTTACAAAATTTTATTTATCTTATCATTCTTGAGATTATAAATGATTTAACTTGAAAAATTTTACTTGATTAAAATATCTTATATTTTATTAATAATAAAATGAAGACGAGTATTAAAAAAATTTATATTGAATTCCTTATATTATTTGTTTATTGCTACAGTAAAAATATTATTAAAAATTTAATAGACGTAGTCATTATAGCTGGAACAAAACAAAAAGGTCATGATCCGTATCTCGAGAAATCTCCAACATTTTTTACATCTGGAAGAAATTTCACAATTCAAGATAATGGCCTTCTTAAAAAATTAGATGGGACAGAAAGAGAAGACTCCATAAATCTTAATAATATCATAGGCGTAGAATGAGTGGTTTCTATATTAAGATGGAAGGGAAGAAGATATGTAGATCATTGTAAATCATGTAAATTGATTGAGAACTTTTCGAGATTATCTTGCAAATGTAAAGCAAGCTCAAAAATATATAAGGATTCTAGAATAAGTCTTGATAGTATTAAAAATGTAGACGGAAATTTTGAATATCAACCTCCTGTTTATGAGTACGGATATGTGAGTTCGTATTTGGGTACTTTAAAATCTATTACTCCTACTGATCGTAAAGACACAAGAACAAAATCATCAAGCTCATTAAGAGCAGATTTAAATATACTAACAAGTGTCAATAATAGGCAAAGACAAGTTACTAGGCAAATAAATCTCAATAGATTTATAGGATTCAAGAATGGACAATTATTTTGGGGTGGGACCTCTTACACTAAAAATTGTGCTTATTGTTATATTGGATTGTTGTATAACGATAAATTAATTTGTGATTGCATAGACGATCAAGGAAAAGAAATTAAAAATATTGAATTATCTCTTTTCACTCTAAAAAATGTTAAAGGGAAATTATATGTTGACTTACCTAAACCTATTGTTAATGTTAATAACACAGATTCCGAGGAGGAAGATCTTATATATTCACCTGATTCAGATGACAGATCGAATAATAAATCTAGAATATATGAGGGATATTCAAATGAACCTACAGAAATATCAAATGATTATCCGATAGTTATATCTGAAGATTCTGCTGCTAGAGATGTCAGTACTTCTAAAGATAAATTATCTGAATCGAATGATAAGAATAGTATTACTCATGAAGAATTAGTAAATAAAACTATTGAAAAATATGAGGTCCCTACTGAAAATTCATCTAAAAAATCTCAATTGACCTTTGAAAAATCAGAAACTGAGTCATTAGAGAAATCAAAAATAAACACAGAAAAATCTGCTGATAAAAAGGATTCAAATGAACTTTTATTTAACAAATCCAAAGTATCAGCTCAAATTTTATTAGATAATCATTAAATATATCTCAAAAAATTTTAAGAACTTTTACTAATTATTTAAAATTTAAAAAACTTTATATTTTATTGTAAATATTATATGTAGAAAAAATATAAATCTTATTACAATTTATAAACTATGGAAAATAATAAAAAATACTGCATAGAAGCTAAACTACATAATTCTAAAAATATTGACAAATTTACTTTAACATTTGAAGATCAATTCTTAATAATTAGAAATAATAATGAAATAAAACTTCTTTATAACGATATAATAGGAGCAACAAAAAGTACAGACAATTTAAAAGAAGGATATCAAAATCTAAAATCCCCTATATATTTAAATGCATGTCCAAAAATACCTGAGATAAAGTCATCTTGTTGTAGTAAAGAAACTTCAATCTTTAAAAGAGATATTATTCAAATAGCTATCTACGCTGAAAAGGAAGATGAAACAAACCTTTATAACATATTTAATAATATAGCACTAACTAATAAACCGAAACTTGAACATCCTAATAAAAAGAGATTACTAGTTTTTGTGAATCCTACATCTGGCAAAGGCAAATGCATGAAGAAATGGTTGGAAGCAGAGAGAGTATTCAATCTAGGCCATGTTGAGATTCAGTTGATGAAAACTAAATATCACAAGCACGCATATGATTATGTTTTATCATTAGAAAAGAATGTAGTAAAATTAAACTTTATAACTGTTAGTTCGATGGAATTGTATGCGTAAGTGGAGATGGGATTGTTCATGAAGTAATTAATGCTCTTATGCATAGGAAGGATAGTCTAAAAGATGAAATTGTTATAGGGACTATCCCAGCAGGGACAGGAAATGGATTATCTAAAACAATATCAGAATTGAACAAGGAGAATTATGATTGTACTTCTTTCGCCTTTATGATCTGCAAGGGTCATACAGATAATTTAGATTTGTTAGAATTAGAAACCTACTCACAATCTAATCGGATATACTCGTTTCATTCTGTAAGTACTGGGCATGTCGCTGAAGTCGGTATTATGTCAGAATTTATGAAATGCTTGGGTGATGTCAGGTTTAAGTTATATGGATTATGGAGGTTGCTTACTTTAAATTCTAGACGCTTTTATGCTTCGATGTTTTATCCACAAAAAGAAGAAAATGATGAAAGAAGCATCAATAAATATCCCGAATTGTCCAAGGAACTTCCGGAAAATATTTTCAACTTTAAAGACGAAATCAGATTTATGTACATTATGAACTTAAAATGGTTGACCGAAATTATAAATGCTCCTGATCCAACTAAATATGATGATGGTCTTATGGATATTGTTGTAAAATAGTTATTTATTCTTAGATTTTTAAAGGAAACAGAAAGCAAATGTGGACAATTTTTAAAGAATTCAAATTCGAAAATTTTTTGAAGAATAAGAAAGAAAACAGAGAGGTGGCATTAAAATATATAAGGACGAATTTTTTAAGATATATTCCACTGAATAGCATCGATGAAAATTCCCAGACTAAGTCTAAAAATTGTATTTCAACATTTGTCAACATAGATGGTGAGTCATACAAGATGGAACCTTTTCAAATAAAAGTAATACAGAAATGTATAACCATTTACTCATATGCAAAATAGGTTACGGAATATTTATAGCTTATTTTTTTTATTTAAAATATCAAGAAAATTAAGCTTATCATTATTTTTTATTTAATAAAAACTGTTGTAATTATTTTATTAGATCGGTGCAGGTTTATCACTTTCTATAAGCCGAGCAATGAAGATATCATCCTTATTAATCATCAACGCATCATAAATTGAATGAGAATTATTGCTAGGCCATTATGTTAGTAAATCTACCAGTTTTTCTCCATTGATATTGTCTCTCCCAATATTATCCAAATTTTCCTTTACGTAACGGCATCTGAATGTACAAATATTTTCCCAATGATAATTATTTGCTTGAAAGAGGTACCATCTTTCCTCAGTTAAAATATCTAAATAGGCTATTCCATAACGATCTCCTATAACGATAGCCCCTTCATAAGGTTCCTTTACCGAAATAGCATAATTAGAAGGAGCAATTTGGTGCCTAGTGGATAAATCATTCAGGCGCAGCTATAACTTGTACATTCTGTAAGAGTGTCTCTTATAACCTGGCTGACCTGTGGAAACTTCATAAAGACGTTTGCAATGTTCCGAATCAAATCCAAAGGATCTTTTCTCCAAGAGGGTTTTCTTTCATTTAATGATATCGAATATATAAATAAATAAAAATTAAATTTTGATAACTTTAATTTTTATATCACATATTTGATTTTTTAATAAAAAAATGTTTTATGAAATAAAAAATAATTATGAGAATTCTTTGCTAATGTATATTCTGGGGATTGGGGATTGGGTTTGGGGGATTGGGGATTGGGGATTGGGCCCAATCCCCAATCCCCAATCCCCAATCCCCAATCCCCAATCCCCCACCCCCCTTAGCAAAAAATTCCCATAATTATTTTTTATTTCATAAAAAATTTTTTTATTAAAAAAAAAAATATTTTATATAAAAAT
>Ga0169931_10003209_pt1 | contig 26107 bp, 14 predicted proteins | sample Kivu_15m_20L_FD_129675 | JGI IMG/M metagenome (GOLD analysis project Ga0169931, IMG submission 129675) | Freshwater microbial communities from Lake Kivu, Western Province, Rwanda to study Microbial Dark Matter (Phase II) - Kivu_15m_20L... | ecosystem: Environmental > Aquatic > Freshwater > Lake...
TCGTTGGATTCAGCGGCAATTGATGCGCGCAACAAATCAGCGTTTTCGTGAATGGCTGCAACGGTGTTCACCAAGAAAGTCAAAAACTGCATGTTGCTGCGTGGATTTTTCCCTGGTTTAAACAAGTTGACACCTGTATCTGTAGCCATCGCCCAGTTGTTGTGTTTTCCTGAACCGTTCAATCCCTTGAATGGCTTTTCGTGCAACAACAAACGAAAATCGTGCTTGCGGGCAAATTTCTCCAATACATCCATCAACAATAAGTTGTGGTCGTTGGCCAAATTCGCTTCTTCAAACATGGGCGCACACTCAAACTGGTTGGGAGCCACCTCATTGTGACGTGTTGTAACTGGAATGCCCAATTTCAAGGCTTCCATTTCAAATTCTTTCATGAAAGCAGAAACACGGTCGGGAATCGAACCAAAATAATGGTCGTCCAACTGCTGTCCCTTTGCTGGCGCGTGACCAAACAAAGCTCTTCCTGTCATCATGATATCTGGACGTGCATTATACAAAGCTGAGTCAATCAAGAAATATTCCTGTTCCCAGCCCAAAGTAACTTGCACTTTGCTTACGTTTTTATCGAAATAATGACAAACATCCAAAGCGGCTTGCTCAATAGCTGTTAATGACTTCAAAAATGGCATTTTATAATCCAATGCCTCGCCTGTGTATGCGATGAAAATGGTTGGAATACAAAGTGTTTTGCTGATGATAAACGCTGGAGAAGAAGGGTCCCAAGCGGTATAGCCACGGGCTTCGAATGTATTTCTAATACCCCCATTTGGAAAAGAAGACGCATCTGGCTCTTGCTGTATCAACAAATCGCCAGAAAAACGCTCGATGGCTTTTCCTGCTTCTAAAGGATGAAAAAACGCATCGTGCTTTTCCGCTGTTGACCCCGTTAAAGGTTGGAACCAATGCGTGTAATGCGTTGCACCTTTCGACAAAGCCCAATCTTTCATCGCAGAAGCCACTTGGTCGGCCACACGACGATCAATTGTAGCACCATTGTCAATGGCGGCCATAACAGATTCAAACGCTTCTTCGGTCAAATATTCGCGCATCACGCTTTTGTGAAACACGTTTTTGCCATAAAGTTCTGATAATTTGCCATTGTACTCTGGCGTTTTCGGTGTACGGTTATACACTTCTTGCAAGGCTAATTTTCTGATTGAGGACATAATTTCAATTAATTTTCGGCAAAGGTATATTTTTTAGAGGGGGTAAGCCAAATATTTTATCAATTTTTTAAACACACCCCCTAAAATTTTGGTTGAAAAGAAAAATAAGCATGAAAATTTTCTGACAAGATGAAATGCAAATGAACTGAATAAAGGGAATTTCTGAGGTTTAGAGATTGTTTAACCTAAGTTCAATTGAAGATGAGTGCAGCAATGCGACTTACATCTTTGAACATCCTAAATTTTAGTTTCAAAAGTGATTTTTGCAAATTTCAACTCATACTGAAGCGCGTCCAATGCGGATCGGGTTAATATTGCCTTTGCTAACCTTACATTTCAAATTTTTTGATGATTCTTAAATTTTTGCAATTTTCTGGATTTTTCATAAAACTAATATTGTTAGTCAAAAAGTTGCTTTCATGATATTAATCATTTCATGCACTATAAAGAGTCTATTGTTTAGTGCTGAACACATATAGCCCCAAAGTTATCAATTCTTCTGAAATTCTCATGTACATGTTTAAGAAGTCCTGTAAGGACGACATACCGATAGCATCGGGTCGAGGATACGAAGACCCGATGCTAATGAATATCCCAAAAAACCCGAATCCCGCGCCCCTCGAGCAAAGCTCGAGGGGCGCGGGATTCGGGAAAATCATATTGTCATTTACACGATTGACTTGCGTCAATCGCTAAGAATATGTCGTCCTTACAGGACTAGAATGCAATCTAAATAAGTGGATTTCTTGCGTCATCTCATAGGATAAACAGCCTAGAATCTAAAAACCGAGTTTTCAAATCTTTTCCACAGTTTTAGAATCACTGGGTTTTTGGCAGCATCTTTGCACTTTCAATTATATGATATTTCTTTTGCGTTCTATTTGGTTGTGGGGAGCTTTGTCCGCCCAAAATCCTGAGGTCAACTACCAAGCGGACATGGCGTTTCCGATGGATATCCCTATCATTTTGGCAGGTAATTTTGGCGAATTGCGACCGAATCATTTTCATTCAGGTATCGACATCAAAACCAATGGTAAGGAAGGTTATAATCTTTATTCTATTGCAGATGGCTATGTGGCGCGCATTAGGACTGGCACCACCGGATATGGAAAAGTACTTTATGTGAACCACCCTGATTTAGGCATCACAAGTGTTTATGCGCATTGTCAGAATTTTGTCGGAAAAATTGCCGAATATTCCATGATGGCTCAAAACGAAATCGAGTTTTACGAAATTGATATTCAGATTCCTCCAAATGCCTTGCCTGTGAAAAAAGGGGAATGCATAGCGCTTTCTGGAAATACCGGTAGCTCTACTGCACCACATTTGCATTTTGAAATTCGTGAAACAAGCTCAGAAAACCCACTCAATCCGTTGTTGTTTCAATTTTTGCAAGTATCGGATAGCCGCGCTCCGATTCTCCAACAATTGGTCGTTTATGCAGTAAGCGCCAAAGGTTATCGCATTCCTCAAAAGCGCTTACAAATACCAATAGAGATGAAAGAAGGAAGGTATTTTATCAATAACGACACACTCGATATTCCCGCGGACTTTTGTTCAGAGCACGGTGGAATTGGTTTGGCTTTAGCTGCTCACGACAAATATGATGCAGCTGAAAATATGTGTGGCATTTATAACGGGTTTTTGACGCTCAATGCTGATACCATGCATCAACAAATCATGAATCGCCTCGATTTTGAAACAACCCGCCAAATCAATACGCACAAAGATTACGAAGCGTATAAAAAATCGCGTGAGAAAATTGACAAATACTTCCGCACGATTCACAATAGCCTACCCATTTATGATTACCAAAGAGGAAAAGGCATCATTGGTGTGCAGCCCGACCATTTCTATCAGATGCAGTTCTCCGTTTCTGACATCGCAGGGAATACAAGTGTTTTGGCTTTCATTTTGAGAACCTTGATTGGGGAAATGCGTTCAGAAAACACCGCTTTTGATATTTATCACCAAGATTATTTGTACCCAGACAGCACTTATCATTTTCAAGGGAATGAATACAAAATTGTCATGCCTAAAAACAGCATATATGAACCTGTCAAAAGAAGTTTGAGTTTCAAGAATGAAAAACTAAGTTTTGGTAATCATCATGAACCACTACATCATGCGCTTCAGATTCATTTGAAAATTCCAGAGCGTTTCAAATTATTTGAAAAACGTTTGGTAATGCATCACGCGGAAAGCAAGCATTATACAACTGGGAAACTGGAAAAAGATTGGTTCATAGCATCTTCTAAAAATTTCGGCACTTTTTCTTTGGATATCGACACTTTGGCAGCAACACTCAAACCGAAATTCAAAATATTGAGTACGCCGCAAGCCATCAAGCGCTTGGCCTGGACCGTTGGCGATGACAAATCAGGACTCGCTTATTATGCCCTCTTCATCAATGGTCGCTATCATTTGTTGGAATACGAAAGCAAGAATAATGAGCTGTTTGCGGACATCAGCAAACTCGAAACAGGCAGCTATGAATGTCGTGTTTTGGCAAGAGATGGCGTTGGGAATGAGCGGGAAATCATTTATTCGATAGTGTTAAAATAATTTTGAATTACTATTCAACCGTTATAGAACACCGCGCATCATTTCCATTTTCATCAACTACTGTAATTACATGTTTGCCAATGGGTGCTTCTACAGGAAACTCGTGAAAACGCTGTGTTGAACCCAAAAAGCGGTCGTTCAAGTACCAAAACAACTCGGCGTCTGGGTTTCTGTGCGCCACTTTACACACAATGGGCTGCAATTCTCCTTCAAAGGATTTGGCGCGATAAATGAGTGCGCCGCTTTTGGGATAAATAAAAGCCAAGGCGTGGTCAGTGCTTTGTAGGCAATCTTCGCGAAATGGAGGCATGGTCAAATAATCCGCATTTTTCTTTTTGTAATACCACTCCATCACAGGCGGCAAGGTAAACCAAACTTTGGATTGAATAAGATCAAGGCGCTCGCAATTGCTGTGCACACGATATTGCCCGCTGCTATCCAGTTGTATGAGTTGGTGGTAGGGACAAACCTCACTCTCTAAACCTCTTTTGGTTACCCAAGCCGTTGTCATTGGGCAATTGGGTCCTGCTAGATAGCCGCTTTTCTGACATACTTCAGCCACATGCATATCCATATCGGGGCGTTTGAACCAGGGAACAGCATCGAGTGCGGAAAAAACATCGAAAAGCACGGCTCCAGCATAAGAAACACCTGTAAGTTCAGGCCTCCCCTCCCCTGTTGAGTTGCCTACCCAAATCCCCACTACGTATTTTCGGCTGCATCCAATGGCCCATGCATCGCGATTTCCAAAACTCGTACCCGTTTTCCAAGCGATAGGTTGAGCAGATGAAAAATATTCCCACGATTCATTGTGCTCGGGTCTGTTCACCTCTCGCATAGCTTCAAAAGTTTGATGAACGGCTCCTGCACTCAAAAATGAAGGCGTTTTTTGGTTATCACCGAAATCTACTTCTTTGCCAAAGTATAGATTCAAGTCAGGAAACGGATTAGATTGATATTCATTGTTTTGTGTGTGAAAATGGTTGTGAATTCCAACGTAACCCGCATAGGCTCTGCACAAATCCCAAAGGGTCGTTTCTGCACCACCCAAAATCAACGATAATCCATAGTGCATGGGTTGCTCATTGATGGTAGAAATGCCGTAGTCTTTCAAGTTTCGGTAAAATTTATTGACGCCGTATTGTTGCAACATCAACACACTTGGAATATTTAAAGAGCGCGACAAAGCTTTCCAAGCTGGCACGGCACCATCGTAGGTCATGCTGAAATTCTGCGGACTAAATCCCGAAATTTGCGTAGGAATATCAGGAATCAAAGCGTCTGACAATACCTCGCCTTCATGCAGCATTTCAGCAAATAGAAAGGGTTTGAGAATACTGCCAGTGCTGCGCGGTGCACGGATATTGTCAACATCCCGACTATGTGCTTTGTCTGTTGGCGTATTGCCCACATACACCAAAACTTCGCGCGTTTCAACATCCACAACCAAAACTGCCATATTGTGGACTTCGTTTTGCAAAAACTGACGATGGTAGCGCTCAACAATATAATTTACCCGCTCTTGCAAATGAAAATCGATTGTTGTTTGCACTTGGTGTTCCCGAGTTCGAAAGAACAAACGATTCAGTAAATGCTGGGCAATCTCAGGCAATTGATGGGGTTTGTCTGGCAAAGATTCTTGAAGTGAGAGCTGTAAATCCATGGCATCTATGGTACCTTCATTGTGCAAGTAAAGCAACAAGGCATCTCTTTTTCTCCGCAATTCATCTTGGTTTTTACCCGGAAAAATTAATCCCGGAGCATTTGGCAATACCGCCAGAGTTGCTGCTTGCCCCCATGAAAGTTGATGTGGATTCAAACCAAAATAGCGATAAGAAGCCATTTCCAAGCCCACCACATTACCGCCAAAAGGTGCATGCGTGGCATACATGTTCAAAATTTCATTTTTGGAATAAGCCAATTCTAAACGTAAGGCCCAAAGCATTTCAATGAACTTTTCACCATAAGTACGTTTGGGATTTTTACGTGCCAAACGAACCACCTGTTGTGTTAGCGTGCTGCCTCCTCGAACAACTTTCCCTGCTTTTCTATTGGTTTTAAATGCTTCATAGATCGCAACAGGATTCACGCCCAGATGATACTGAAAATAGCGGTCTTCATAAGCTACAATACAAGTTTTGAACTTTTCGGGAACAGAATCTTGCGCAGGAAAACGCCATTGACCATCGTCGGCAATTCGTGCGCCCAACAATTGTCCTTCCCTGCTCTCAATCACAAAAGAATAAGGACTATCAAACAATTCACTGGGAAGCAAAAAGTAGAAATTCCAGAAATAATACAAAAACCAAAAGGATTTAATCGGATTCTTGCGAAGCCAAATCAAGGAAAAATAGAAACAATCGCGCAGGAATTGCACCATCAGTATTTCAAAATTTCAATCCATCTACCTGTTGTTCTCACCGAATAATTATAGTCATACATGGCATCGGCTTGCGTTCCGGGGAAGTAATATTTTCCTGGGAAAGAGGCCGATATGCGCACCGTAAATGTTTTGGTTTGAAAGCCATCCAAGGAGAAATAATAATTCGAACGGTCGTCACGGATATCCAAATAGTCGATCGGCGAATTGTCGTTGCCACCAAACTCGGTAAATCGGGCGTTTACAATCTCAAAACCGCCCGGAATGATATGCGTCAAAGCCACATTATCAACCCGATTATTCGTTGAGTTTTGAATTCGAATTTCTGCAATTACATCAGTGCCTTGTAGAATTCTACTCAAATCTACTGGAACTCCAGAGCCATCTCTATAGGATACATTGACCGTTAAACCGCGCTGCACCGACTTTTCGCTTCCCAATGGCAAAACGCCTCGCACCACAACACGAGCAAAAATAGTTGCGCCAGACGTGTTTTTCACCTCCAAGCCATTTTTACCACGTCGAATACCCAATTTATTTTGAGTCAATGGCTTCGAACCTGAAACTTTTTCACTTTTACCATTCATGGAGTAACTTGCCGTAAAGGTTGAGCCGCCAACCAATTTGGCATACTGCCCCATGGCCAACAATGAATAAGCAGCCGTTTGCGTGCTCATATAATCTCTTGAGCTCAAAGCTTTTGCAACCAAATTCGCCATTTTACGCGCCTTTGTCTTGTCTTTTAGTAAAACAAAAGTTTCCAGAGCCATGGCATTGTTGCGCTCACGCGAATCGAAGTAATAATTGGATTTAGGCATTAAATTGTCGATGTTAGCCGACTTGATCAATTGAATAGCCGCATCTCTCTGACCAACAAGCACATAGGCTGCTGCCAAACGCAATTTGGTATTGGAAGAAATGCCTGTTACTGACTTCAATCGATTCATAGAAGCTACATCTGCTTCTCCCGCCAATGCCAGCGTGTAGAGGCGATAGGCTTGATCAAAATCATTCTCGTATTGAATGTCAGATTGCCAGTTTTTAGCTGCGTTTTTCTGATAGGCGACCCATTTTTTCTTAAAGCCAATAGGCAACTGATACCCCTTTTTCTCGGCTTCTAAATAGAAATGACCGACATAAGAAGTGCCCCAATCATTCACATCTCTTGCCCCAGACCAATAGCCAAATCCACCATTGGGTAATTGAAAGTGCTGTAATTTTTTGATGCCCGCATTCACATGGGTTTGTATTTTTTGAATTTTGTTTTGATCCAAAGAAACCAAATCGCCCAAATACAATTGTGGGAACACGCGCGAGGTAATTTGCTCCAAACAACCATGCGGATAGCCAATCAGTTCGCCCAATCGATAATCCAAATTCATCGGAGGCATTGCCGATAATTCAAGCGTTGCTATATTGGAACCTTGGATGCCAAAAGTTTCAAAATCAATTCTTTGACTAGCACCTGGTTCAATCACAACTTCATGGATTTCAAATGTTTCTGGATTCGGATTGCCCACGTTCAATTTGAATTCGTAGTAGGCTTTTTCGCTGCCCGAGCTTGCCATCACACGTATTGTAGCCGGTCCTTCCTGCGAACCAACAGCTAAATCGAAATAAGCCACTTTATCATCCGGTTTATTGAAAACCAGCGCCTGCTTATTACTTCCTAGCACTTTGATATTCCCCGAAGTTTGAATGCTTAAGGTCACATTTTTCACATGTTTTTCCATAGCAAAAACTGTGATGGGCAGAGAAATTTTTTCATCAGGACTCACTTGTCGCGGTGCGGATGCCAGCAACATAAGTGGTTTCTTGACTGGTGTGGTCTTTTCTGCAGAACCATAGGCATATTGAGATGCATTGGAAGCCACAACCATGGTGCGCACCGAACCAATGTAGTTTGGCATCACAAGATTGTGTTTTTGTTTCTCCCCTGGCTTCAATTCAAATGGTCCGAGGTACATCACCACTGGTTTGAATCGATTTGGTTTTTTAGGATTGGATTTACCCAAATCTTCATCGCCACCAATACTGAAAATCTGTGAAATTTTGCCGCCAAAAGCACCAATGACATGGTCAAACATATCCCATGTGCGTACCCCCAAAGCCTGTCGGGAGTAGAAAATTTTCCACGCATTTGGTGTTTTGAAACGTGTCAAATCCAACAAACCTTCATCGACTACAGCCAATGTGTAGGTCATCGGCTGGCCATTGCGTTCGCTCACTTCGACCGTGAATTTCTCCTCTGGTTTGAGGCTCGAAGGCATGTTGATGCTGGGTTCTAGAATGGTTTCTTTATTAACAACATCAATCGGTTGAACACCATATAAGCGAATCGGAGCGTCGTTGATGGTATTGGCATGGGGTTGAATCAAAGTGATATGCGCAAAAACATTGGGCGCCATGTCAGCCGTAACTGGGATGGAAACCGTCGTTTCGTTTTTCGATGTTTGCACCCATTGGTATTGGAGCACTTCTTTCGCGTTTTCGAGAGAAACAAATGCGCGCCCATTTTGTGAAGATGGGAAAGTAATTTTCATCGTCTCCCCTACGTTGTATGATGCCTTATCCGTAATGAAAACAAGTTTTGTGGCTTCATCCGATTCGTTGTCCTTGCCGTAGCGATTGGCTCTGTGGGCTGGCCAGCTGAATCGAAGTATTTCACCCGATGCATGACCGTGCTCTGGATCAAATACCCGAATCAGAAAACGTCCGTATTCATTTTCGTTCACATCAAATGAGAAATTGCCTTTTCCGCTGCTGTTTGTATTCACATTCAATGACTTAAACGGAATATGTGTGCTGCTTGATGTGTAGTTTGAGAGATAATCCGATGAGGCATCATACCACCAATAATAATCGATTTTATATACGCGAACTTGCAAATTCTTAACTGCCAAGGGCTTACCATCTGGACTAAGCGTAACAACTTCAAAAGTACTTTTTCCGCCTGTTTCCATATAACCGTATTTGTTCATATTGGTCGGACGGAAGCCCACATAGCGCTTGTATGGCGAAACGGTGGTACTGAATACGTCTGAACTAAAATCGCCACCTTTTTCAAATGCACGAGCCATGAAAACAGCGCGTAGCATTCCTGGGGCTTCACCTTCCAAATCAGGGATTAGGTCGAAATTCACTTCGCCTTTATCGTTCAATCGGCCTTCATAGATAATGGCTTCATCGGCGCTGAATGAGCGAGCAGGATCGTCGAAGAGGAACTTTTCATAACCTTTGAACATGGTTTGCATGCGAGAATATTTTACCGAAAGATCCACCTTTAAATCTTGAGCCACAGCACCATGCAGCCACGTCACGATCATTTTTACTGGATTTATTGCATTCGCTTTTAGGATTTTACCAGCAAATTCAGTTTTCACTTTCAAGCGATTGGGCTTAATGGTCTCCACAAAAATCCCTTTGCGGAAAGTAGCACCTCCCACTTGCACAATGGCCTCCCAATTTCCTGTTTCTGCATCCATGGAGGTTGGTACAACAAATTTATAATGTTGCGATGCCGAATAATTGGCAATTTCCTGATGCACCATGATACCGCGGGCATTGTTGATACTCAGTTTTACAGGATGTTTTTGTGCACCATCGGCATAGCGGTTGTTCAGAATGAAACCTAAAAACAAGGTATCTCCTGGTCGCCAAACGCCACGTTCACCATAAATATAGCCATTCATACCTTCGCGCAAACGATCGCCCGAAACATCAAACGCCGACATAGAATTAGAGATGTTTTCCGCCAATTTAACAGGCGTGACCTGCTTGTCTTTCTTTACCAGCGCAAAATAAGCATAGCGGTCTGTTTTCCAAGTTGCAATACCTTCCCCATTGGTTTTCAAGGTCTTCACCAATTGTTGATCAAAGGTGTACAACTCTATATTGGCCCCAGCAACTGGGCTAGTAGAAATCAAATCTGTAACGGCAAAAAGATAAGACCCATCTTCGCCACGCTTAGCAATTACACCCAAATCCGTAGCCATTACATTGGTAGCAGCGGAACGGTCGTAATAGTAAGTAGCGTGACATGGGTTTTCGCGTTGTTCCCAATCATAATCGTAATAATCATAGTAATATTCATCCCACTCGTCGTAGTCTGAACGCTTATCGTAGTCCGCTGGATTAAACGACTTTTCTTTCGTATCTCGTTTGAGTAAGGGTTCATCGCAGGCATACATGGAATATTCAGGACGTATCGCCAACTCGACGCGGTACATGGCACCTGGATCCGGTTTCATGATTTTCGATAAATCCAAAGCATAAGCATTCCAACGCTGATGTGCTTTGGGCGTTGCATGATTGAGCTGAACAGTTGTTTTGGCTACTGGTGAACCCACGCGATACATGCCATCATTTTCACAGTAATCATTGACTTGCAAAAATTGGAGCACATTGTTGGAGTGAATGCGATAAACCAAAACATCTACAGCGCTTACGTTAACCGATTCAAAATTGATTTTTAAGTTTTGAGATGAAGGCAAAAAAGTACCGCTGCGCACCATCCTCACATCGGGCAGCAATTCTTCGAACAAGACCTCGGTGCGGAAGTCCTTTTTCATTTTCATACCATCGATGCTGGTAATACCTTGAAAAATGTGCACAACTTTGGTTCCTGTCATAATCTCTGAAAGATACACATAGAGCATGTTTCCTTCAGAGGAATACCGCAGGTTCTGGGCATCTTGAACGCGCACCAAACCCTTGAGATTCTGATTTTTTTCTAGGGGGTCAGAAAAATTGATTTTTAAGATTTGTTCATCGCCATTTTCCACTTCTACTTGGATAACCTTGAAGTTGTTTTTGCCCGGAATTTCAAACTCAGCTTGGTCTGTTTGCTCTATATCAAACGGCTCGCCATCCCAAAAAATAATGACTTTGGAGTCTTCTACTTTACGTTGTACACTGTCTATCACAAAGTTGAACGTGCGACTCAAACCGTTTTCTTTCACCAGTTTAACATTCAATTTTTTCCCATCTTGTTCGGCTGTAACCAATTCTCTAGCCACATCAAACTCCATCAAGTCGGTGGCTTGAATAGAGCCTCTCAGGTATTGCCAACTGCGGTCGTAGGATTGAACATCTTCCACATTCACAATAAAATCTTGCTTGAACGTGTGTACGGCAAAATTGAATTCACGCAATTCTTTCGGCATATCCATTACTTTGTGCAGCTTAAACGAGATGCGGTATTCCTGGTCTTGCTCCAGCTTTTCCGACGGTATGAATTGTATGGTGTTGGCGTCTAGAAACTTCACTTTTCCTTTCACGCTTGGCGAAATGTCAAACCAATTTTCGTCAGGTCCGGCATCCAAAACACTACCCGATAAATCTTGCGCAAAAACCAAGGTAATTGGCTCATAAGCAGATAGATATCCAGAAGAAAATGATTCTATATATCCCTCGTATAGAGAATAATCTGACAGAAATTCGTCCAATGATTTTTTTGAACAAGACCAAAATCCAATCATCCCGATTAGGACTGCTGCAAGGTAAACTAGTTTTCTCATTTTCTATCGCGTTTTAAGACCATGAAATAACGAATTTTTTGTGCTGAGATACAGAATGTTGAAAAATATATTCAGAGCTTAATCTTTAGGCATAAAACAAGAAAAATGATAACAATTTAATCGTTTTTGACATTGTACTTCAAATCTAATTACCTTTGCCCCGTCTCATAGGGGTGCTCGAAAGGGCTGAGATTATACCCATAGAACCTGATACGGATAATGCCGGCGCAGGGAAATGAACTAAACAAATTACTAATTACATCCAGGAATTAGCCCCTAGTTCTTGTCTAAATGTTAAAAAACATGAAAACAAGAATTTTTGCTTTGATTGGGATGCTTGCAACAAGCATTCCGAATGTCTCATGGTCGCAGACGACCTTAACCGGACAAATTACCGACGAACAAGGAGGCCCCGTTTATGGCGCTCGATTGAAAATCCAAGGTACCTATCTCATGACAGCCTCCGATCTCAATGGACGCTATCAACTTGCTCTCAAACCTTATGAAACCTACTTCTTGGAGATTTCTCAGATTGGTTTTCAGTCTTTGTTTGATACGGTGCGCACCAGTAATGTGTCGATGGAGCGCAACTACCGCTTGTTGCCGCCAGAATTTATGACCAATTCTGTGGTGGTGAATGCCAGTCAAATTTCTGACAACACGCCGATGACTTTCAACGACATCAATCGCGAGCAGATTGAAAAGATGAATTTCGGGCAGGATATCCCCTATTTGTTGGATGAAATTCCTTCGAGCGTAGTGAGTTCGGATGCTGGTGCAGGCATTGGCTATACGGGGATTCGGATACGCGGCACAGACCCCACACGCACAAACGTTACCGTAAACGGAATCCCGCTCAACGACTCAGAATCGCATGGTGTTTTTTGGGTGAATATGCCCGATTTTGTGTCCTCGGTAGATAATATTCAAGTGCAGCGCGGTGTGGGCACATCTTCCAATGGTGGAGCTGCTTTTGGCGCCGGAATTCACATGACCACCAATACCGTGAATAGAAATGCCTATGGCGAAATTGAGAATGCTTTTGGTTCTTTTAACACCTTGAGACATACCGTTCGTGTGGGTACTGGCCTCATCAACAACCAGTTTTCATTGGATGCGCGATTGTCGAAAATTTCAAGTGATGGTTATATCGATCGTGCTTCGTCTGATTTGCGCGCCTTCTATATTTCTGGTGCTTGGCTTAAAGAAAATCACAGTTTGCGCTTCAATATTTTCAGCGGAAAAGAAGTGACTTATCAAGCTTGGAACGGTGCATTTCAAGGCGATTTGGCAAGCAACAGAAGAATGAATAGCGCTGGAATGTATATCGATGAAAATGGCAACGTTCAGTATTACGACAACGAAGTAGATAATTATCAACAAACTCATTATCAACTACATTACTCAGGTCGATTAAACAAAAAATGGAATCAATCATTGTCCTTGCATTACACCCGAGGTTTGGGTTATTTTGAACAATTCAGACGCAACGATAGATTCAGCACCTATAATTTAACACCGATTCAAATATACGACGAGGCGCAAGATTCAGTGATTACCGTGAATCGCACAGATTTGATCCGCCGTCGCTGGTTGGACAATCATTTTTATGGCGCTGTTTACGGTTTGACATTCAACAACGACAAAGGACTGCAAATCACTTGGGGCGCATCGGCCAATCAGTATGTTGGCGACCATTATGGTGAAATCATTTGGGCGCGTTTTGCCTCTCAAAGTGAAATAAGGGACCGATATTACGACAATCGAGCTGTAAAATCAGAAGCAAACACCTATATAAGAGCCAATTATGAATGGAATAAATGGAATTTCTTTGGTGAATTACATTATCGCTTTATCGACTTTAGATTCACTGGAAATGCCGTGGTATTTGAAGAAATGACCTTGACCAATCAAACGGTGAATTATCATTTTCTCAACCCAAAAGCAGGTTTCAGCTATCGCATGAATGACAAAAATTCGTTTTATGCTTCTTATGCCCAAGCCAATCGCGAACCGGTGCGCAGAGATTTTACCGAAAGTACGCCAGAGAGTCGCCCAAAAGCCGAGCGTTTGCATAATGTTGAAGCTGCTTATTTATTCCAAGAAAAGAAATTCACGGCAAAAACAACGGCTTATTTCATGTATTACAAAGATCAATTGGTGCTCAACGGAAAAATCAATGATGTGGGAGGTTATACCCGAACCAATGTGGACGATAGCTACAGAGCAGGATTGGAATTGGAGATTGGGTATAAACCAAATAAAAAATGGCACATCACGGGGAATGCCGCCTTCAGCAGAAATAAAATTTTGGAACACACGGAATTTATTGATAATTATGATGATGGTTCGCAACTTGAGGAGCGTTATACAAACACAGACATCGCCTTCTCACCAAGTATAATTATTGGAGCCCGCATCAGTTATTCACCTATTGAAAACTTGGAGATATCGGCCATTGGCAAGTATGTTGGCAAACAATATTTAGACAACACACAAAATGAAAATCGCATCATCAATCCATTTTCTTACCTCAATTTCCGCGTAAATTATGTGATAAAAGACATGCTGTTTAAAGAAATCCACCTCGGACTCTTGGTGAATAACGCCTTGAATAGTTTTTATGAAAACAACGGCTACACCTTCAGTTATATCTATGAAGGTGCCATGATTACAGAAAATTATTTCTACCCACAGGCAGGAATCAATTTCTTGGGAAGTTTAAAATTGGTGTTTTAAATTGTAGTTGAAATCAACTTAAATGCCATCAGGTCAAGGCTTGGTGGCATTTTTATTTCCCGTTCTGCAATTCAATGCGTTCCTCAAAACTGAGCGGTGCCAATTCAATCAATTCCTCAATTTCAGCTTTTTCATCGGCTGAAAGATTAGGGAATGCTGCCAAATATTCTTTATAGGCTGCAATGGCTTCGTTCACATCACCCAAGAAATCGTGGTGCGTTGCTTTGTTGTACATCAACATTTTTTTGCCTTTGTAATCCGGATATTCCTTCAAAATTCGGTTGATTATGGTTATTGATGTGCGCAAATCTTGAATCTGCTCAGCATAACCTTGGGCATAATCCAAAGCAACTGGAGCAAATTTATCATCGGCATTGTATTCCACAAATTGCAAGTGCATCGCAATCGCTTTTTTATACAAGTCGATAGGTACATTCGGTATCGCCTTTTGCAATTCGGCGCGAATAGAATCCAATTGCGTTATTTCAATACGCTCGTCGAATGATACCGTGTTTTCAGTATCCGTTTTTGGCTCAGATTTACAAGCCATGAAGGTGATGGAACCAACTATTAAAATAAAAATTATTCTTTTCATAATCAATTAATTAACGTCCTTTTTTATTTGGAAATTTCATTCTATAATCCACATCAACGATGCCTTTGGTGATGTTGGATAAACGCTTGGCCAATAATTTTCTTTTCAATGGCGAAATTCTGTCGGTAAACAATTTTCCTTCGATGTGATCGTATTCGTGTTGAATGATGCGCGCGGCATAACCTTCGTAGGTCTCATCTTTCAGGTTCCATTCGCGGTCGTAGTACGTAATTCGGATTTTCGGTTTGCGTTGCACCTCTTCCCGGATTTTAGGAATACTCAAACAGCCTTCATGAAAGCCCCATTCTACACCTTCTTCCTCTTCAATGATTGCATTGATAAACACCTGCAAGAAATTTTCCATGCCCGCAGCTTTTGGATCGGCTTCCTCCCCTTCTTCAATTTCGGCAAAAGGCGAACCATCAACAATAAACAAACGAATCGATTTTCCAATTTGCGGCGCAGCCAATCCAACGCCCTGCGCATTGTACATGGTCTCAAACATATTGTCAATCAATTCTTGCAGACCTTCATAGTCTTCATCGATTTCATCGCCAACACGCTTCAACACTGGGTCTCCGTAGGCAACTATGGGTAGAATCATAAATAAGTTATTTTAAAAGTGCAAATTTAAAGAATTTATTAGTGCAAGTGATTTTACTTCCCAATACAAAACTTGGAGAAAATACTCCCCAAAACTTCTTCTACATCCACCGCTCCGGTGATTGAACCAATGTGTGAGACAACTTGGCGTATATCCATGGCTATCAAATCGGTAGGGATTTGTTGATTCATGCCTTCTTGCACGCGCATGAGGTCTTCGTAGGCGTGGTTGAGGGCTTCGAAATGGCGCACGTTGGAGATGAGTACCTCGTTTTGTTGCTCGCTGAATTGGGCGGAAACGGCTGCAATGCGTTCCATCAAAAGATCCAAATTGACTTGTGATTTGGCTGAAATGAAAACAGGATTGAAGTCTGACAAGAAATCAAAACTGTTGTTGTTTACATCCAATTTGTTGACTACAACAATAAACTCCTGCTGGGCTTTTATATAACTATTTTTAAAGGCATTGAGTTCGTTGAGCGTTTCTGCTGCGTTTGAATTTCTTTCGTCGAGCAGATACAGCACAACCGAGGCTTCCCCTGCTTTTTTGAAGGAACGCTCGATGCCCAGATTCTCAACGATATCTGTAGTTTCGCGCAAACCTGCCGTGTCCACAAAGCGGTAACTCACACCTTTGATGATGATTTCGTCTTCGATAAAATCGCGCGTGGTACCCGGAATCTCTGAAACAATGGCTTTTTCTTCGTTGAGCAAAGCATTCAGAAGTGTTGATTTCCCTACGTTGGGCGCACCCACAATGGCCACTGGAATTCCATTTTTGATGGCATTACCCATGTGGAAAGTTTTGCGCAATTTGTCGATGACTTGTGCTATTTCCGCAATCAACAGTTTGAGTCGGCTGCGGTCTGCAAATTCCACATCTTCTTCGCCGAAATCCAATTCGAGCTCAATAAGTGCTGCAAAATCAATCAATTGTTGACGCAATTCTGCCAATTGTTTACTCACGCCGCCCCGCATTTGGGTTAAAGCCATTCTATGAGCTGCCGCCGAACGCGAAGCAATCAAATCCGCTATGGCTTCGGCTTGCGCCAGGTCGAATTTACCGTTCATATAAGCGCGCATGGTAAACTCCCCTGCTTCGGCCAAACGACAACCATGCTTCATAAGCAACTGCAAAATAGCTTGTTGTATAAAAACCGAACCATGACAGCCAATTTCCACTGTTTCCTCGCACGTAAACGAACGATTTTGGTGAAATACATTCAACAACACTTCATCAATGATTTGTTCGCCATCTTTCAACACGCCAAAATGCGCCGTGTGACTGGCAGCATCCGCAATATTTTTAGAAAAAACTGCATTTACAATGGCGATGGCTAAGGGGCCAGAAACACGCACCACAGCAATAGCCCCCATGCCATTGGCGGTGGATAATGCACAGATGGTATCAGCTTTGGTTCCGAAGTTCATGAGGGTGCAAAGTTAGGGTTAATTTGGATGTTAAAAAGTATTCTCATTGAACTCCTTTAACAACCATTAATCCTTTAGATCTTTTAATTCAAAAGCCTCCTATTTTAGTTTCAGTAAAAGACTGGAAATGGCGCAATGGCAAAACACATAACAAAACTATTACAGGCTACAACTCGGCATATTTTCAAGATAGAGCCATTGAATATGGTCCAAAGTATTGTTTGTGACGTGTTGTAAGTAATGTGCGTGCGAATTATAGTAAATAGGGTAAGAGTTCTCAATCACTCATTTGAGTATTTAAGAAAATTAACCTGTACCTACATCCGCTCCGGCACCGTAATCCCCAACATCCCCATCGATGTCTTCACCACCTGCCCTACTGCATGCGAAATATTCACACGCAATGCTTTTTGGGCTGCGTCGGTTTCGTTGACGATGGAAGGCACGCTTTGGTAGAATTGGTTGTAGCTTTTCACCAATTCGTAGGTGTAGTTGGCCAGTTCTGCGGGACTGTAGTTCTGTGCTGCGGAGAGCAAAACTTTTGGGAATTCGCTGAGTTCTTTGATGAGATTCAGTTCGTTTTCTTCGAGGGCATTGAGGCCTTGCACTTCGGGTTTGCCGGTTTTACTCAACAAGGATTGGATACGCGCATAAGCATATTGAATAAACGGACCTGTATTCCCCTGTAAATCAATGGATTCTTCGGGATTGAACAACATGCGTTTTTTCGGATCCACTTTGAGCAGGTAGTATTTCAAGCCGCCCAAACCGATGGTCTGGAACAAATGTTGGCGTTCTTCTTCACTCATGTTTTCGATGTGTCCGCGCTCTTGCGTAGATTCTGTTGCTGCGTCGATTACTTCTTGCATCAAATCGTCAGCGTCGACCACAGTACCTTCACGCGATTTCATTTTTCCCGTGGGCAAATCAACCATGCCGTAAGACAAATGGTAGCACGCCTCGGCCCAGGAATAGCCCAGCTTTTTCAGAATCAAAAACAAAACTTTAAAATGATAATCTTGCTCATTGCCAACGGTATAGATAATGCCAGACAAATCAGGAAAATCTCGGTAACGCTCAATGGCCGTGCCGATGTCTTGGGTCATGTAAACGGCTGTTCCATCGGAGCGCAGCACCAATTTTTCGTCCAAACCATCTTCGGTCAAATCAATCCAAACAGAGCCGTCGTCTTTGCGGAAGAAAACGCCTTTTTGCAGACCTTCTTGCACCACGTCTTTGCCCAAAACAAAGGTATCTGACTCATAATAGAACTTATCAAAAGACACGCCCATTTTGTCGTAAGTCGCATTGAATCCTTCGTAAACCCAACCGTTCATGGTGTTCCAAAGCAAATAAATTTCAGGATCGCGACCTTCCCAACGCATGAGCATATTTTTGGCTTCTTGCATCAAATCGGTAGCGTTTTTGGCCTGTTCCACTATTTTATCGTAAATCGCTGCTTTGGCTTTTTCTTCGTCTTTTTCCTTCATGGCAACAAACATCGGCTTCACACGCTCCACGATGGTAGTATCAAATCCGTCAAAATTGCCCACATTCCACGATTCCAAAACTGCGTTGGTCTCCACTTTCAGCGCTTTGTCGAATTCTACGTAGTATTTTCCGACAAATTTATCGCCTTTGATCCCTGTGTTTTGCGGAGTTTCTCGTTGACCCGAAGTATCAAGAGGAGCGAATTTCTGCCAAGCCAACATACTCTTGCAAATATGAATACCGCGGTCGTTGATAATCTGAGTACGAATAACCTTATGTCCAGCAGCTTGTAAAATTTTCGCTACGCTATCGCCCAGAAAAATATTGCGCAAATGTCCCAAATGCAGGGGCTTATTGGTATTTGGCGAACTATATTCAACCATAAAAGTCTTGCCTGTTAGTGTTTGAACCGTTCCAAAATCGGCAACACTCGACATGGTATGCAATTGATCCACCCAATATTTTGCGTTTATTTCGATATTCAAAAAGCCTTGCACCACGTTGAATCCAGCGACTTCTTCAATTGCATTTTGAAGCAAAACTCCCAATTCTTGCGCGGTATCTGCTGGTGATTTCTTCAGCAATTTAGCAAAGGGAAAAGCCACCAAAGTAACATCACCTCTGAAATCCTTACGCGTTTTTTGCAATTGGATTTGTGATGCATTGATTTCTTCTCCGAACCAGATTTTGGCGTTTGTCAATAATACTTTTTCGATTTTCTCTTCTATCATATATTTTTTATTGGAAAATTTGAAATTTGAAATTCGAGACAGAAGCCTACCGAATGCGCGAGGTACGAGCGTGTATCGAGGTAGGCTGGGCTGTAATCTCGAATTTCAAATCTCAAATCTCAAATTTTTCAATCTCAAATCTTTCAATCTTCAATCTTTCAAATACAACTTCTCAATGTGCTCCACCAAAGGTTCCAACACACTCAAAGCTGTTTCGGCCATTTTATTTTGTTTGTTGTCGAGGCAAGGATTGATTTCTACAAATTCCAAGCAACACAATTTTCCGGATTGCACCAAAACCTCCATTACATCTAGCGCTTCGATGGGGAAAAGTCCATGTTTTACTGGTGTTCCCGTTCCAAACGAAACTTCTGCTGGATCCATACTGTCCACATCGAAAGAAACATAAATCAAATCACAAGAATCCAGTTGTTTCAAGATATCGCGGGCAATCACTTTAGCACCTTTGCGCCTCACTTCGTCCACTTTATGGTTTTTCAATTTGAGTTTCGCCATCAAATTATCTTCGGGCGTTTCTGTATCGCGAACACCAACAAATACTAAGTGTTCAGGCTGTATTTTTCCTGTTCCGGTATAATTCTTCAATGAATTCCACAATTCAACCGTTTCAGGATGCGGCTCGTTTCTGCGGTTTTCCAAATTGTCTTCACCCAAAGCAATCGCCAAAGGCATGCCGTGCATATTGCCAGAAGGCGTGGTATAAGGCGAATGCAAATCGGCATGAGCATCAATCCAAACCACACCGAGTGTTTTGTTTGGATAATTCTTTTGCAGCGCCGCAATTGTAGCAGCCGCAGAACCGTGGTCGCCCGAAATTAAAATAGGAAAAGCCTTGTTTTCAATGCTTTGTGTGATTTCTTCATCCACTTGATGAAAGACCTCCACAAATGCTTCAATGCGTTTGGCATACGTCTTTACTTGTTGTGTGGATAAGGCCTCATCATTGTTGGGAATGGTGCGTACCGAATAAACATCAAAAAGCGTTGCATGAGAATTGAGTGCAGCAATTTTCATGGCTTTGGGACCCAAGCTAGCGCCCCGAGTGCCTGCTGTTACTTCCGATTCATTAAAAATGAACTGTATTGTATTTGGCATAAAAGTGTTTTGAAATACGTGTGCAAAAGTAGGGAAAAAATCGGGTGAGAATTTAGCGCTATATTTTATCGATATAGAATTTTAATACAGAGTCACACGGAGAAGGCAAAGAGTTTCACGGAGATATTAATTATTCACACTTGACGCTGTGAACCTCTGTGTAAAACTCAGTGAATTTCTGTGGAATAGCCTCAAAAACAAACTCACTAAACAGAAATTATTCAATGTAATTATTGTCTCGATTGCAGTCCCGGCATGTAAATTTTTCTAATCACGATGGTGATAAATGCCGCATAAAATATCGTTAACAAAGTAAAAAACATCACCAACAAAAGTGCGCTTACTCGGGGATTGAGGAAATTCTCAGTCGCCTCGCGCTCTTTTTGAATGATTTGCTCCTTAGAAAGCGATTGGGTTTGTGTATTGCGCTCGCGGTAGAGCTTTAATCCTTCGTCGGTGCTGATGGCTTCTTCGAGTTGCTCAACACGCTGCTCTACCCTTACGTCTAAAATGGAGCTGTCTAAATTGGCGTTGTAGTAATAACTAAAAAGTACGACAAAAATGGTATAAATCATACCGGCCTTGATGCCTACTTTGATGTCTTCGCGTTTGGGCTCATCTACAAAACCTTTCGATTTTTTGGTGAAGAAAATCGCCAATGAAACTGTGAGCAACAACATAAAATTGTTGGCCATAACCGAAAAATCGAATAAAAAAATGGCTTTACCAGAAATGAAAATCACATATTTCAGTCCCATCCAAATGATGGCACAAATCAAAGCAAATCGAATGGCAGGTTGTTTCAGCATTAGCCGTTCATTGAGTTTAGGAAATCTTCATTGGACATGGTTTGGCCCATGCGCTCTTTCATGAATTCCATGGCTTCGATTGGGTTCATGTCGGCTAGGTATTTTCTCAACAACCACATTCTGCCTAAAGACTCTTTGTCCATCAACAAATCCTCACGACGCGTACCAGAAGCCAAAATATCGATGGCTGGATAAATTCTGCGATTGGCAATTTTTCTATCCAACTGCAATTCCATGTTCCCCGTTCCTTTAAATTCTTCGAAAATCACTTCGTCCATTTTAGAACCAGTTTCAGTCAATGCCGTAGCGATAATCGACAATGAACCACCGTTTTCAATCTTACGAGCCGCACCAAAGAAACGCTTCGGTTTGTGTAAGGCGTTGGCATCTACACCACCAGAAAGAATTTTACCAGAAGCTGGCGAAACCGTGTTGTACGCGCGGGCCAAACGTGTGATTGAGTCGAGCAAAATACAAACGTCGTGACCACATTCCACCATTCTCTTGGCTTTTTCCAAAACAATGTTGGCTACTTTTACATGGCGGTCGGCTGGTTCATCGAAAGTTGACGCAACTACTTCTGCATTCACCGAACGTGCCATATCTGTAACCTCTTCCGGACGTTCATCAATCAACAAAACAATCAAATAAACCTCAGGATGATTGGCAGCAATAGCGTTGGCTACATCCTTGAGCAACATTGTTTTACCTGTTTTAGGTTGTGCCACAATCATACCGCGCTGACCTTTGCCAATCGGAGAAAACAAATCCATAATTCGTGTTGACATATTGTCTTGACGATGACCTGTTAATTTGAATTTTTCATCTGGGAAAAGCGGTGTTAAATACTCGAAAGGCACACGGTCTCTCACCAAATGTGGTTCTTTCCCGTTGATTTTGTTCACTTTCACCAAAGGGAAATAACGTTCACCTTCTCTTGGCGGACGAATGGTTCCTTCAACCGTGTCTCCCGTTTTCAAACCAAACAACTTCACTTGACTTTGATTCACATAAATATCGTCTGGAGAAGGCAAATAATTGTAATCCGAAGAACGCAAGAAACCATAACCGTCTGGCATCAATTCCATCACACCCTCAGAACTTACAATTCCTGATAAATCAAACAATTCCTCGTGTTCTTTTGGAACTTCAGATTTGAAATTGCTATTGCCGTTGCCCTTGTTTTGATTCGGATTCTGGTTGGGATTTTGGTTAGGATTCTGGTTTGGGTTTTGGTTGGGGTCATTTTGATTCGGATTGTTCTGATTTGGATGATTTTGTCTATTCTGATTCGGGTTTTGATTCGGATTATTTTGACGATTCGGATTCTGATTTGGATTTTGATTCGGATTCGGATTCGGGTTTTGGTTCGGATTTTGGTTATTGCCTTGGAAACGCTGCTGTCTGCGTTCATTTTGATCTTGACCGCCTTGATTAGGATTCGTGTTACCTACCTGATTTCCTTTTTCAGCAGTTCCTTCTTGGTTCGGATTGTTTTGCTGCGCTCTCGGCTCTCTGAATTGTTTTTGTCCTTGACCTTCGCGTTTGAAATCTTTATTAAAACGCTGCTTATTTTGGTCATTGCGCTGTTGTGGTCGGTCTTGTTTTGTTTCTTCGCCAGATATGGATTCAGTATTTTTAGTAGCAATTTCATCTGTTTTTGTCGCTTCGAACAAATCGGCCTGTTTTTCGGTGTTGACTGGATTGTTTCGGCGTTGTCTTTTTTGTGCAGAATCATTTTGATCTTCTGCAGCGGGCGGCGCTACTTCCACTTGTGGTGCAACGTTTTCTTCAGATTTTGGTTTTCTTCCGCGTTTTTTCGGACCTTCTTGCGCATCTGTCGCAGGAGCAGCATCAGCAGTAACTGTTGGTTCTACACGTACATCTTTTGTTGAGACTTTTGTTGAGGCTTTTGTTGAGGCTTCAGGTGCAGCTCCACCAGCAATCAGGTTTGTAAGTTCATTTTTTTTGTACGATTCTACCCTTTTGATTCCCAGGGTTTTGGCAATAACGCGAAGTTCTGCTAAGCTCTTGCTTGCAATTTGTTCAATTTCTGACATATAAATAATGTAAGCGTATAATAAAGAGTGATGTTTTTGAAATTTTGGCTGGCTTTTCCGCCCAGAAATGGGCTCAAACGACTTTGCAAATATAGTTTTTTTTTGTTTGGTGACGATTTCTCGTAAAAATTCGCAGCTGCTCGACTATCAAGAAATGGCAGGAAGATTAATTTCCTCCTTTCATTTTCACCTTGTATTCCATTTGTGTTAATAAATCTGCAATTTTCTGCTTGAAATTACCTTGAATGATGATAACTCCATCTTTCGAAGAACCGCCCACGCCACATTTCGATTTCAATGTTTTACCTAAATCGTTCAAATCATCTTGCTCACCTACAAATCCTTCAACCAAAGTGGCTTCTTTGCCACCGCGGTTTTTTCTGTCGATAGACACATAGAGCAGTTGATTTTTCGGATCAAGTGTTTCTTGCTCTTCTTCTTGCTCCATTTCGTATGAGAAATTTGGATTTGTGGAATAAACCACATCTACTCGGTTGTTCTTTTTTTTGCTCATGGTTGTTGACTTAAAATGAATGCACTGGCTATGGCATCTGTCATTACAAAATTAGGGTTTTTGCGCATCGCCTCTTTGTTTCCTTCATAGGATTTCACATCAAAAATAATCAATTCGGCACCCCAATTTCGAATTTGAGTAACTTCTTGTGCGGAAATATTCTTATTTCTCACCACAAAACCTGCATATATATATAAGGTATGAACTTGACTGATTTGTGCAAAATCCTGTGCTTCAAAATATACATCAACACCTTTGGAATTGAAAAAAGGAAGCAAACTCAATTTATTGGTAATCAAACAAATGTGCGTTTCAGTATGCGATTCAATAAACTGCTCAATTCCTGAATACAATAGATTGGTGTCGATGTGTGCGAAATTGTTACACGGTTGATAATGCCGCAAATCCAAATAAACGGTTTCAAATCCACCAACATCAATTTTATCCAATCGAGCAATTTTGATATTCGGAAAACCGTGATAGGCAACTGTTTCCAGAAAATCGGCGTTGAATTGACTTATGCATCCATCAACTGATGTATGAAAATCCATAAAATCGTTGTGAAACAAAATCCAATGGCCATCAGCGGAAAGTTGTATATCCAATTCGATGTGTTTCGCGCCGAGACTTCGAGCATAATCCATTGATTCTTGCGTATTTCCGGGATATGGCACGCGGTCAACGTCTAATCCAGCGGCTGCATGACCAATCACACCCACATGATAGCGCTCATCAGCATCTTTACATCCCGATAAAAAACTGATAATCAGTATAATTATGTAATAAAATCGACTCATTTTTTATAAAATACATAATGCACACCAACAGAAATTTGAAAATCATGTGTGAGTTTGTTGTAACCAGAAAGTACCTCGTTGTTCAAAAAACCTAACATCAGCGCTTGTGAAAACTGAATTTTGTTGCCCACCCGCAATTCATAGCCCACATATAAACTATTGGAAACCAATGAACTATTGGAAGGATATTGCTTGTATTGTCTGAGAAAACGGGTTTTAAAATCCATTTTAATTTTATCATTTTCCACAAATTGATAGGCCAATCCAAGTAAAAACGCCGGAGCAAAATGCTTGTACTGCACTGCCCTGCCCAATTCATAACCCAGACCCAATTCTGCACGGTATTGATTCAATGAAAATCCATAATCCAAATAATTCACCAAAGACTGTCTCGTACCGAAAACTCCAATACCAAGTCGTTGATTCCATGCATTCTGAGCGCTTAAGTTACTGAAAACAAATATAATGAGCAGTATTCCAAATATGATTTGTCTCACAATTCCACTAAAATTCGTTGCACATTATAAAAAGCCTTCTGATTGCGCTCAGCTTTGAGCATTTCACGCACCATTTTTTTCTCGTAGTTCGTTAATCTAAAGGACAATGCGATTTGGTCTTCGAACTTGGCGCGTAAATCGAACGAAACAACATGAACCGGTACATTATAGTTGCGCGTGGCTAGTGAAAGTTGGTCATCTTGTTCATAATCTTGCACATAGATGAAGTTTTTGAGCATGTTGCCCAAGGGTAGAAAAAGTTTTTCACTGATGCCGTAATTGTTTTCACCAACAATTGAATTGTGGCGCATCACATCGCGAATTCGCACGATTAATATACCTGAAGTATTGCGCTCTATCCAGTCTTCGAAGGCGTTGAGGAATTTAAAAGTGGTTTTGGTTCCCATGTTGTCGCGAATCCCAGCATCCATCACATGATAGAACAAATTTCCAGGCAATTTAACCATGGGCAAAATGTAAGGAAATGTGGCACTCATGCGCATTACGGAACTGAATCGGGTGTTTTGATAACCAAAGTCGCGCATCAATATTTTATACTCCATGTCTTCAACAGAACCATAATAATCGGCCACTTTATTTTTGAATGCCGACTGATAAAAGCCTGTTTCTACACTGGAAATGAGCAATCTACGGCCGTCGTTAATTAAAGTCGGAGAAAAAACCATCACGGGTATTTTGGCTTCGCGTTCGTCTTGTTCATAATCGCCCAAGGTTTTTTCTAGAACAAAATCAGTATTCCTGTGGAGTTGCAATTCAAAGGCATGCCCCCTGTCTTTGAGATATTGCTGGCCATTATAATCAAATTTCTTGTACTTAAAAAAGATGTCGCGCGTGGTAATCGCAGTTGCCACGGCATTCAGTAATTCTTTAGAAATATTATCGATGTGATCTTGTTTGTATAAATCGAACTGCGCGCTATTGGCCTCACGTAAAAGCAGTTCCCTGTAGTAAGACGCTCCAATCATACCGCCTGATGCTCCTGTAATCATGTGTACGCTATTCGAAAAATCGTCTTGCGTGAGGCTGTCCAACTGCCGCAGAACCAAAAAGCTCCA